>Ga0307510_10002587_pt1 | contig 20650 bp, 14 predicted proteins | sample 12_EM_MG_FD_207224 | JGI IMG/M metagenome (GOLD analysis project Ga0307510, IMG submission 207224) | Populus trichocarpa ectomycorrhiza microbial communities from riparian zone in the Pacific Northwest, United States - 12_EM | ecosystem: Host-associated > Plants > Roots > Unclassified | place... | reverse complement strand
CAGTACATGCAGAGCTTTTCTCTGAAGCGGCGTTCCCTTTCTTCGGGGGTGAGCTTTCCTCGACGAAACGAGGTTCCACGGCCACGTGCTCGAAATTGACCGCGGCCACGTGTGACATTTATTTCCGCGGTAGGGTCTTCTTCTTCAATGGTACGAATTCGAGGGGTAAAACGACCTCTTCCGCGTCCTCCTCCCGTGGAGGGTGTATAGGATCGTGGTGCGAACATGCGGAAGGAACGATCCAGGTCTCGAGCTTTATCGACGAGATCTGGGAGTGTGGCTGGCTGGGGTGATAGGGCAACTAGTTTCTGTTGGAGTGCCGCGTTAATGCATCGCCTGAAAGTGTACATCTTGGTATTGTCATCGACGCCTGATCGTCGAGCGTGGTGGGTCCAATCTTGGTACCAGTCGTTAAATTCGCGGTTGCCCATGTAGGTGTCATGCATCCCTTTAATAGCTTCTTGCTGGACTTGGGGAGGGATGAATTGTTTCTCGAAGGCGGTCTGGAATTGGGCCCATGTTCCATAGTTGGTCGGGTTGGCTGCCAATGCTTCAGCGATGCGATCGCTGGCCCAATCTCCTCCACGGGTACCAGCCTTGAAATTGGTTAACGCTGCTGGTACTTTCTTGTCGTTGGTATTGTAGACCGCTTCATTCATTGTATAATAGTTGGCCAGGGTGTTCCAAAAGGCTTGGGCCTTTGTTGGGTTCCCATCATAGGGATCAGGGGTACTTCCCAAGAGTTTGGGAGTCGCGACATTTCCTGCCATGATAACTGGGGGTGGGGGTGGTGCTGGGGGACTAGGTGGTCTCTGTGGTGGGCCGGTTCTTCCTGAACGCGGTCGATGAGGAGGAACCTGCGGTGGTATTCCCTTGGGGTTTCCTTTCGGTACAGGTGGTGTCTCTGGCTGGGTTGCGGCGGGTACTGGAGTGGCTTGCGAGGATCTCGAAGAGCCGGTAAGGGTCTGGGGTAAAGGTTCTTCCTTTGCTTTGCCTTTGGACACGGGTGGAGTAGGAAATGAACTTTCTTCTGGTATTGAAAGTTTGGAGCTTCCAGGAAGCGTACTTGTTGGACGGGACGGGGTTCCTTGGGGACTTGGGGTACTAGGGCGACTGGTGAGTTTCTGGAGGGTAGCAACGATCCTTGTTTCAGCTTCTTGTAATAAGTTGCTAACGTTGAGTGTGTCCTTGTCGGAAGGTGTACTGGGGTTTGATTTGTATTCTGTGGTGTCAGAACTTTCTTTCTCAAATTCTCCTGGGATCGTGATTTCTTCTGCGTCAGAAGTGCTAGGGCTTTGGAAGTGTACTGTTCGATTATTGAGGTATTTCCACTTGGAATCTGTAGTGTCCCACTTGATTTGTTTGCTGTTATAGGTGGCAGTGCATTGTATGAAGTCAAAATCGTTGACTTCGTCAAGGTGTAAAACAAGGAATCGAAATTTCCTTGTAACAAGTGCTTTGTTATTTGAGGTAAATTTCCAAGAGGTTCCTACTCCTTCACACCAAATTCCTGGTGTTAGGAAACGGGCAAAGAGACACCTAGTCTCTTTATAATCTGCAGCAAAGGCGTCAGTGGCGTAGACTGGAATATACGCCTGTTCTTCTTCTGTAAGTTCTAGTTGGTGTTCGGGCGGGAAGTTACTAAGGATGTTTTCCCAAGAGCTCATGCAAGGGTGACTGTGTAACTGGGGTTATCCCAACTGTAGAAAATCGTACACACTTTAACCAGACAAGGAGTTCTAGTATCACTATGATGGGTAATGCCTCTATAATCCTCTAGAATACCGTTGATTGTGATCAAAGTATGGTATTTCCAAAAGAACTTATTAAAGGCCCCGATATGCGGAGTGATAGTCTGTAACTCTGTCAAGGGGTGGCAAATATGTTTCTCAGTACGATTCTGTAGGAGGAACAAACAATGTTGTTTGAAGATGTGGAGCTCTGTGCGATTTCTTGTAGGAGCAGTGACGCCAAGGTAGATAACTTCTGGTAGGTAGATCTGTGATGTGGCTCCAACTAGATCTGAGTTTCCTGAGATGCTGGTGTGATGACTATGGGGAGTAGGGGGCAGTGGCTGTTCGATTCTTGGTAACGCGTTATATGGTCCATGTAGGACTTCTTGGATGTGATGTGTTACTGGTACCATGAAAGGATTCGGGGGTGGGGTTGGTTCTCTATAAACTTGGGGAGAGGGAACAGGCTGGGGTCATCAATCGATGAAATTCTGGGTGCGACGAAGTCTGTGTCTTCCTCTTTCATTAGAGGGTATGAAGTGTCCTTGTTCCTGGGCTGGGGCTGAGTGATTTCTCCGGTTACGTGGACTGGCCAGGTTGTCGGTTGTAATGGAGACCCTCTATAGGTCCTGTTCTGAAGAATCGGGGGTCCCAGAGGTGGATTCCGAGTGGGGTGGGGGGAGTCCCGGGGTAACGGCTATCGCAACGACAAAGGTCGATTCCGCAGAAACAAAGATCCGGGTTGTCGTTCGAAAAGGTGATCTCTCGGGCACGCCGATATACCGACTCAGGTGTACTTGGGGGACTGGATTGAGGGGTACCAACCAAAGTGGGGGGTAATGTACTGTCCACGCTGTTGTGATAGGATAAATCAAGTGAGAGAAGATCTGGTTCCAAGAGGATACGCTGGAAGCATTCCAGGTATTCGGTGTCTCTTCCCTGGGTATTTGGCTGGGTGATGGGGAGGGTAAAACTGGAAGGAGGGTCGATGAGACTAGTGTGGGGGGTAAGGAGATCTGTGGTCCAAGCGCGGTTGTTCCACCAATACGTGAGGATGCGTTCGTCGCTGTAGATGAATTGGTACAAGTTAGTTGAAGTGAATTCTCCGCTTGGGTTTGTCTGGAGTCGAATTTCGTTAAATTCCACTTCAACTTTGGTTTCTGACACGTAAAATCTAGATAGAAATCTGATTCTATGTCCGGCTTGGATCTGTGTGATAATTTCCGGCCTGTGTGACGGGACGAAGTAGTGCCAGAAGAAGGTCTCGTCATAGAACAAAGAGATCTGGGTGGCTGGGGATTGGTCGAAGTTGTGAGCACCAGAGAGTTGCCAATATGCAGTGCAACGTCTTGCTGCGTTAAGGATGTCGATAAGTTGGTAATCGATGTAATGATAAAAGCGTTCAGCACTGAAAAGACGACCAAAGGGGAGGATGTCTAAAAGATCCTGAGGCACTAAGTGATGTTTGCTCCAATAGGTAAGTTGAACTTGTTCCTGGAGATTGGTGATTCTTGAGTAAGTTTGTCTTAAGATTTCTTCACAAAAATTGGCCACTTAAGACAAACAAAAAGGGGAGCGAGTTTTTTAAAAACCTTTGATTTAACACCAAATACAAGTCCTTTGTAACTTACTTAAAAAGTAAATTATTACAAAGGGTTTTCAGAGGGGGGTGTTATAAAATCAAAAGGTTTAGTGGGGACACGAGGAGTAGGCACGAAACAAGAAAATTGGGGGTCCGTGCGAAGTAAGTCCGTAATACGAGTGCTCCGGTTAACAAAGAAAATCCCTTGCTCTGTGAAATATAAGTGGCCGCAAAGGATGGCCGTATGTCCGTCTAGGAAATTGTACGCAACGAGGGGGACAAGGGCTCCTTCAAAGTGAGTGAGCCAAAGGGGAGGGAAGCAAGAGAAGACAAACTTAATTGAGTCCAAAAAGGTGGTCTCAATATAACCGAACGGGAATTTGGGGGACCATTGTCGTGAGCGGTACTCGCGCCCCCCAGTCTCAGCTACAAACCCGTAACTCCAAGACCACGTGACCGTGGGAACATATCACATGACCCTACATGTGACTCATCACGTGACCCCTTCGCCACTCGTACATCACATGACTTATCAGCACGTGACCCTGGGAACCTACAACCCCGTGACCCTGGGAAGATAACACATGACCTATCAAGGAACTGGTCATCAACAATGTCACCTGACAAGACGCGCTTTGGACGCGCATCTAACCCATTGATCAACACATGGCAGATCGTGGGAATGATCAACAAGACGCGTCCACTAAACAATCAACAAACACGCGACGCGACTCGATCAACGAGGACGTGACTCATTAGGGCTAGACCCTAATCGAGATGTATCATGTAATCCGCAGTTACTGCGCATTGACTGCACAGTCCCCCATTACTTGTAATTATACCTACCCTAAACTGCACACAGACCACCCTGTATTAGTATATAAGACCTACGAATTTAGGTGAACAGTCCTTAGACTGTTCTCTTGTCAATCCCCCACACTGGAGCCTTTCAAAGCTCCCTCATCGTCAGCAGCTCGTCCCTCGTCTTCCACAGTGTACTCCATCCTGCCTCTCCTTGCCTTTTGCCTCTTCCTCCTCAACGTCTCCGTGCTGCTCCTTTGGATCAGTCACCTTCAACTCCGCGCCGTCGTCGAGTCTCGCTACCCATAAAGTAGTGAGTTCCCGACAACCATGGGTGCTTGCCTACTTTGGCACAGATGTGGACCAGGGGGAGAGTGCCGTCGGAGTGGATGTGGATGGAGTAATGGGCGTCGGCGTGGAAGGGAGTGACAAAATATGGGGGTGCGTTGGTGTCAAGGTCTTGGGCCTGGGGGATGTGGTTGAGGAATTGGCTGTTAATGAGTTCCTCGGATGAAAACCAAATGTGACGGCCCTGCTCATAATGGACCGTGTACTGATGAGGGTGGCCGTCGGCAGGGAGGCAAGGCGGGGTGGCGAAGAGGTATTCGAAGGGACCGACTTCAACTGTCAGGTAAAATACCTGGACAGGGAGAGGAGCGGGTGATGGTGGGGTGGGGGAAGCGACGGTGGCGATGGGTGCGGTGGCGATGGGTGGGGGGATGTTCTTGAGGGGAATGTTCTCGATTGAGGTGTGGTCGACCAAGTCACCTGTGAGCTGAAAGTGGCTCCAACTGTCTTGGTTGAGCGGGGGAAGGAGGGAGTCGAGTTCTTCCTGGGCGAGGCGGACGATGTGGGCGGTGGTTTCTTCTCCAAGTTGTTCGAGGTCAAACTCGGCGGCGGCACAAAGTGCCTCCTCAGTGGGCTTGGGAGTAGGTGGTGATGGAGAGCAGACCACGTAGGGGTCAATATCAATGGGGGTGGGTTTGAGGGTGTCCGGGTTGACGAGGGTGATGCCGGTGCTAGCGGACAAGGTGGAGTATTGTGGGGACTGTGGGATGTATACGTGGTAGGGGCCGGGGCCATTGGGTTCAAGGAAGGGGAAGCCGGGGACGATGAACTCAGGGCTGGAGGCAACGGTGGGCGACCAGGGGACAACGGGGGATGATGTGGAACGAGGGGGGTACTGGAGACGGGGGCTTCCGGGACTTGGGTAATTCCAAGTGTTGTGGGGGCTGTTGAGGACGTTGTTGACGACCTCAAGGGCGGCGGCGGAGTTCTCCTGGTAGACGGCGTTCAAGTCGGACCAAGAGGCGATGGAGATGGAAGGGGAGGACACTTCCAAACAGTCAGCTTCAACTTTAAGAGACTGTTCTAATGTCGTGAACTCACTACTTTTATGGGTAGCAAGACTCGACGACGGCGCGGAGTTGAAGGTGACTGATCCAAAGGAGCAGCAAGGAGACATTGAGGAGGAAGAGGCAAAAGGCGAGGAGAGGCGGGACGGAGTATACGGTGGACGAAGACGGGCGAAGTGCTGCTGACGATGAGGGAGCTTTGAAAGGCTCCAGTGTGGGGATTGACAAGAGAACAGTCTAAGGACTGTTCACCTAAATTTGTAGGTCTTATATACTAATACAGGGTGGTCTGTGCGCAGTTTAGGGTAGGTATAGTTACAGGTAACAGGGGACTGCGCAGTCAATGCGCAGTAACTGTGGATTACATTATACATCTTGATTAGGGTCTAGCCCTAATAAGTTGCATCTTTGTTGATCGAGTCGCGTCGCGTGTTCGTTGATTGTTTAGTGGACACATCTTGTTGATTGTTCCCACGATCTGCCACGTGTTGATCAACGGGTTAGACGCGCGTCCGAAGCACGTCTGGTCAGGTGACTTTGTTGATGACCAGTTCCTTGATAGGTCATGTGTTATCTTCCCAGGGTCACGGGGTCGTAGGTTCCCAGGGTCATGTGCTGATAAGTCACGTGATGTATGAGTGGCGAAGGGGTCACGTGATGAGTCATGTGTAGGGTCATGTGATATGTTCCCACGGTCACGTGTTGCTGAAGTTACGGGTTTGTAGCTGAGACTGGGGGGCGCGAGTACTGCTTGCGACAGCTATGGCCAAAGGACTTACTAGCGCCATTATTAATTCCCCCAACTTCGACCCTACTGCAGACACCCCTTGGACGTTCAAACAATGGGAAGAACAGGCCCACAAATCCCACCTCAAATGGAAGGCAGTGGCCAAGTTCACCCAAATACATCAGGGACTCTACCAAACATTCAAACTATCCCCCAAGCAGAATTACAGGAGGAACAACAATCAGGGAAGAAACAACTGGAGAAACAGAAATGATCGACGCACGACCTCTCAAGGAGGATATCATATGGACGTCGATGCTACAGTCACCACCGATATCAACACTACTGCTGGTGGAGGACAACAGCATTCCGAAGCCAAGAAAGTGGAACTCATGAGAAACAATTTATGCTTCTATTGCGAAAAACAAGGACACTGCACCAATAACTGTCACAAGAAACAAGCTGACTGTGGTAATTTCAGCAGTCGATTCAACAATCCTAGGGAGCCAGCTAGAGCTTATGTCACACCTACTATGCCAGATATCCAGAATCTCGACAACTGTGCTAATTATCTAAAGGAGAATATGGATTCCTTCAGCAAAGACGTTAGGCTGGGTTTTGTTGAAAAGCTCATGCCAAAGGATTTTCCAGGGGCCCTCAACTAGCTGCCTTAGTTAGGGCTTTCCAACTCAATAGTGTGTTCGTAAATAAATCAAATTCAATACAACTCAAAGTTCCAATCACACACTATTGAGGGATGGCAGAAGAACGAATCCTACTTGACACTGGAGCAATAGAAAACTTTATCGACCAAACTACTGTCGATAAACTTCGCTTAGGAACCAAGAGACTCCCTTACCCTAGAAAGGTCTTTAACGTCAATGGAACCCTCAATCGATCTGGAACCATCACTAAAGCTTGCAACCTACTTGTCACTCAGGGAAACAAGAAAGAACAAACTAGATTCTTTGTCACCAATCTGGGTAGCAACCAAATGCTCTTTGGCTACCCCTGGTTCAAGAAGTTCAACCCAGACATCGACTGGGAGAAAAGCAAACTCAAGGGACCAAAAGTTAAAATCAAAACACTACTCTACAGCACTCTTCAAAGAGCAAGAACATGGCTCAAACAGAAGAAAGAAGAAAACAAAGACCTCATCCTCAAGGCACAACAGTGCGCTCTATGGTCGGGAGTCACTCCTTCAGAAATGAGAGAAGGCCTGGTAGAGATTAACCGCACCCATACAGCAGTCAAAATGGCCCATAAGTACACATCGGAACATGGGAAGGAGGAAGTAACCCTCCTGGAAGAATTCAAACGTCATACAGCATTATTTTCAGATGAAGAGGCAAACAAGTTCCCGCCAGCTCGCAGAGACAGAGACCACAAAATCGTACTTATGGACACCGCCCCTACCCGCTTCAATTGCAAAGTCTACCCACTCTCAAGAGATGAGCAGGAAGCAGAAAACAAATTCATTGACGAAAACTTGGAAAAAGGCTACATTGAAACCCTCGAACTCCCCCTACGGCTTCTCCACCTTCATGGTCCCTAAGAAAGACTCGAAGGAAAAGAGATACATCATCGACTATCGGCCCCTCAATGCAGTCACCCAAAAGGACGTCACCCCACTCCCCAATCTCAAACAATGTATCAAAAACTTGCAAGGAATGGAACTATTCAGCAAGTTTGACATCTGCTGGGGTTACAACAACATACGTATATGGGAAGGCGATCAATGGAAGGCTGCATTTAAAACACGTCGGGGACTATTCGAACCCAAAGTAATGTTCTTTGGGATGAGTAACTCACCAGCCAGCTTCCAATGATTCATGAACGGTATTCTTGAGGAACTCTACAAACACTTCAAGAAGAAAGGCATACACGACATATGGCGCATACTCCAGAACTACATGGACAATTGTGGTATAGGCACCCTCCTCAAGGACTTCAAGTTACATGTCAAAATCATCCATTTCCTATTCGACCTACTTGCATGCCATGGCCTACACCTCAAACTATCAAAATCCATCTTCATGCAGCCACAAATGGACTTTTTAGGCGTCCAAATTTCCAAGGAAGGAGCTACTGTCAACCCAGCCAAAGTTGCCAGACTCAAGGACTACCCATGCGAACTCAAAGACAAACAACAAGTTCGCGGATTTTTAGGAGTCGCCGGCTACCACTGCATGTTTTGTCCAAACTTCAGCATCATCGCTGCACCCCTCACCGCACTTACTGGAAACGACGTACCCTTCGAATGGGGACCCAAGCAAATTGAAGCTCAAGAGAAGCTTATCACCCTAATAACCAGTGCACCTATCCTAGCAAGGCCAGACCCAGACAAACAATTCAAACTCGAAACAGATGCCTCCCAAGTCGGCACGGGAGCAATACTTTATCAACAAGACCCCCCTATCACCAAACCAGACGGTACTCAGAAACTAGGACCACAAAGACCAGTGGGATTCCATTCCCAAAAGTTCATGCAAACTGAGCAAAACTACCCCATCTACGACCGCGAATTCCTTGGAGTCATGAGAGGACTTCGCTGCTGGTCTCATCTGCTCAAAGGAACAACCATCCCCGTCCTGGTGTATACTGACCATGCGAACCTCAGGTACTATAGAGAGCCCCACAAAATTGGGCCATGTGTTGCTGGTTACTTACCAGAACGCGAACAATATAACATCTTACTGGAGTACAAACCTGGGGCTACCAACTGAGCAGATGCATTATCTAGATGACCAGACTATGAAGGACCAAACGAAATCAATGAAGACGTCACTGTATGGCTGGACCAATATTTCTGTGACCAGCACACTTCAATCCACGTATTTGACATGGATAGCATAGGAGACAATTTAGACTCAAGAATCAAACTAGCGCAATATCAAAATCAAAGTACACTCAAAAAATGGGCACCAGCACACAATTTATCCTTACTGGACGGCACTCACTGGTACCACGGAACAGCACTTGTTGTCGTGGCAGACAATGACCTTAGGAGGGGAGTAACATCCCTTTTTCATGACCATGAAACCACTGGACACGCCGGAATTACCAAAACCCTCCAACTTATCTTGCCCTACTACTGGTGGCCTGGAATGAAAATCTTCATAACTGAGTATATCAAAGGCTGCACTACCTGCCAAATGACTAAAGTCAACACTCATCCTGCTCATCCCCCTATGTTCCCTATCACCCCAACCGAAAATGCTCGACCTTTCGAAACCGTCACCATGGACTTTATCACCAAATTACCACTGTCAGGAGGATACGACACCATCCTCACGATCACTGACACAGATTGCTCAAAAGCATCCATCTTTATTCCCTGTAACGAAGCAATCAACTCTGAAGGAGTCGCTCTACTCTACCTGAACAACGTCATCCCTCACTATGGCATACCTCACAAGATAATCTCAGACTGGGACATCTGCTTCATATCCAAGTTCTCAATGGAACTTTGTTGCATCTTGAACATCCATCAAAACATCAGCACAGCTTATCACCCTCAGACAGACAGAGCCAGCGAACGAACTAACCAAACTCTTGAACAGTACCTCCGTGTATTCTGTGGCACTCAACAGAACAACTGGCATGCTTGGTTACCTCTTGCTCAGTATACTAAGAACTCCTGGCCCTCCACTATGACAAAGAAAACCCCATTCGACCTACTCATTGGTTATACTCCGCAAGTGCACCAGCCAACCAGAAAGACAGACATCCCATCCCTCAAACAACGACTCTCATCTATCGATGAGGCCAGGAAAGCTGCCCAAGAGGCACAACGTAAAGCGCAAGAATCCTGGATCAAAGAATGCCCATGCCATTCACCATTCCCTGTCAAATCCAAAGTCTGGTTAGAAGGAACAAACCTATGACTCCCAAGTAACATCACACCCAAGTTATCACCAAGGAGATACGGACCTTTCAAGGTAGTCTCCCAAGTATCCAAAGTCGCATACAAAATCAAATTACCCCCAAACTGGAAGATTCACGATGTCTTCCACACCTCCCTGCTCACACCATACATGTCGCGAGCGGTACTCGCACCCCCCAGTCTCAGCTACAAACCTGTAACTTCAGCACCACGTGACCGTGGGAACATATCACATGACCCTACACGTGACTCATCACATGACCCTGGGAACCTACGACCCCGTGACCCTGTGAAGATAACACATGACCTATCAAGGAATTGGTCATCAACAAAGTCACTTGACCAGATGCGCTTTGGATGCGCGTCTAACCCGTTGATCAACACGTGGCAGATCGTGGGAACAATCAACAAGACGCGTCTATTAAACACACAACGAACACGCAACACAACTCGATCAACGAAGACACGACTCATTAGGGCTAGACCCTAATCGAGATATATAATGTAATCCGCAGTTACTGTGCATCGACTGCGCAGTCCCCCGTTACCTGTAATTGTACCTACCCTAAACTGCGCACAGACCACCCTGTATTAGTATATAAGACCTATGAATTTAGGTGAACAGTCCTTAGACTGTTCTCTTGTCAATCCCCACACTGGAGCCTTTCAAAGCTCCCTCATTGCCAGCAGCTCGCCCTTTGTCTTCCCCAGTCTACTCTGTCCCGCCTCTTCTCGCCTTTTGTCTCTTCCTCCTTAACATCTCCTTGCTGCTCCTTTGGATCAGTCACCTTCAACTCCGCGCCGTCATCGAGTCTTGCTACCCATAAAGTAGTGAGTTCCCGACATTAGAACAGTCTCTTAAAGTTGAAGCTGACTGTTTGGAAGTGTCCTCACCTTCCCTCTCCATCACCTCTTGGTCCGACTTGAACGCCGTCTACCAGGAGAACTCCGCCGCCACCCTTGAGGTCATCAACAACGTCCTCAACAGTCCCCACAACACATGGAATTACCCAAGTCCCAGAAGCCCCCGTCTCCAGTACCCTCCCAGTTCCACATCGTCCCCCGTTGTCCCCTGGTCGCCCACTGTTGCCACCAGTCCCAAACTCCTCTTCGAGTTCACCGTCCCCGGCTTCCCCTTTCTTGAACCCACTGGTCCTGGCCCCTACGACGGGTACATTCCACAGTCCCCACAATACTCCACCTCGTCCGCTAGCACTGGCATCACCCTTGTCAACCTGGACACCCTCGAACCCACCCCCATTGATATCGACCCCTATGTGGTCCACTCTCCATCACCACCTACTCCTGAGCCCACTGAGAAGGCACTTTGCGCCACTGCCAAGTTTGACCTTGAACAACTTGGAGAAGAAACTGCCGCCCACGTCGTCCGCCTCGCCCAAGCAGAGCTTGACTCCCTCCTTCCCCCGCTCACCCAGGATAGTTGGAGCCACCTTCAGTTCGTCGGTGACATTATCAACCACGTCTTGCTTGAGGATATCCCCCTCAAGAACATCCCCCCATCCATTGTTACCACACCCGTTGCTACCGTTGCCTCCCCCGCCCCGCTGTCACCCGCTCTGCTCCCTGTTCCGGAATTTTACCCGACAGTCGATGTCGGCCCATTTGAGTACCTCTTCACCGCCCTGCCTTGCCTCCCTACCAACGGACACCCTCATCAGTACACGGTCCACTACAAGCAGGGTTGTCACATTTGGTTCTCATCCGAGGAGCTCATCAACAGCCAATTCCTCCATCACATCCCCCGGGCCCAAGACCTCAATACCGCCACACCCCCATACTTTGTCACCCCCTTCCGCGCCGACGTCCACCACTCCATCCACATCCACTCGGACAGCGCCCTCCCCCTGGTCCACATCTGTGCCAAAGTAGGCAAGCACCCGTGGTCCCCCAAGTTTCCCTTCGGTTATATTGAGACCACCTTTTTGGACTCAATTAAATTTGTATTTTCTTGTTTCCCTCCCCCTTGGCTCGCTCACTTCGAAGGAGCCCTTGTCCCCCTTGTTGCGTACGACTTCCTAGATGGTCATACAGCTATCCTCTGTGGACACTTACATTTCGTAGAGCAGGGGATTCTTTTTACTAACCAAAGTACAAGGATTACGGACTTACTTCGCACAGACCCCCAGTTTTCGTGTTTTGTACCTACCCCACATGTCCCCACGAAACCTTTTGATTTTATTACACCCCCCTCTGAGAACCCTTTGTAATACTTTTAAGTAAGTTACAAAGGACTTAATTTCGGTGTAACAATAAATCAAAGGTTTTAACTCGTCCTCCTTTTTCTGTCTTAAGTGGCAAATTTCCATGAAGAAATCTTAAGACAAACTTACCCAAGAATCGCCAATCTCCAGGAACAAGTCCAACTCACATATTGGAGCGAACATCACCTGGTTCCTCAAGATCTTTTAGACACCCTTCCCTTTGGTCGACTCTTCAGCGCCTTACGTTTTTATCATTACATTGATTACCAACTTGTTGACATCCTTAACGCAGCAAGACGTTGCACTACATATTGGTACCTCTCTGGCGCTCACAACTTCGACCAATCCCCAGCCACCCAGATCTTCTTGTTCTACAACAAAACCTTCTTTTGGCACTACTTCGTCCCGTCACACAGGCCGGAAATTATCACGCAGATCCAAGCCGGACACAGAATCAGATTTCTATCTAGATTTTACGTGTCGGAAACCAAAGTTGAAGTGGAGTTTAACAAAATTCGACTCCAGACAAACCCAAGCAGAGAATTCACTTCGACTAACTTATACCAATTCATCTACAGCGACGAATACATCCTCACATATCAGTGGAACAACCGCGCCTGAACCACAGATCTCCTTACCCCCCACACAAGTCTCATCGATCCCCCTTCTGGTTTTACCCTCCCCATCACCCAGCCAAATACCCAGGGAAGAGACACTGAATACCTGGAACGTTTCCAGCATATCCTCTTGGAACCAGATCTTCTCACACTCGATTCATCCTATCACGACAGTGTGGACAGTACATTACCCCCCACTCTGGTTGGTACCCCTCAATCCAGTCCCCCAAGTACACCTGAGTCGGTATATCGGCGTGCCCAAGAAATCACCTTTTCGAACGATGACCCAAATCTTTGTTTCTGCGGAATCGACCTTTGTCGTTGCGATAGCCGTTACCCCGGAACTCCCCCCACCCCACTTGGAATCCACCTCTGGGACCCCCGATTCTTCAGAACAGGACCTATAGAAGGTCTCCACTACAACCGACAATCTGGCCAGTCCACGTCATAGGAGAAATCACTCAGCCCCAGCCCAGGAACAAGGACACTTCATACCCTCTAATGAAAGAGGAAGACATAGACTCCGCCGCACCCAGAACTTCGTCGACTGACAACCCCAGCCCGTTCCATCGCCCCAAGTTTATAGAGAACCAACCCCACCCCTGAACACTTTTATGGTACCAGTAACACACCACATCCAGGAAGTCCTACACGGACCATATAACATGTTACCAAGAATCGAACAACCACTGCCCCCTACTCCCCATAGTCACCACTCTAGCGTCTCAGGAAATTCAGACCTAGTGGGAGCCACATCACAGATTTACCTACCAGAAGTTATCTACCTCGGTATCACTGCCCCTACAAGAAACCGCACAGAGCTCCACTGTTACGTTCTTGGGCCTATGCAGGGTGCATTTTTCATTTTCCACCTGCTTAACTAAGCCTTTCCCATCACGTGACCAACCACCCATCCATCTCGATCACATGACCAATCACCTGACTAGTCACCTGACCACCCACATGACCAGTCACATGCCACTTCAGTCACCCGCTCCTCAAAGTCACCTGTCCTATATCACCTGCTCTCAAGTCACCTGCACATCACCTGATACTCCCTCACCTGACTTCACATGACTCTACCCCTATCCCTGACTTGTCTCTATTCGCTTACCTCAGCCTCGCTTCCGGATTCTCGGCCCACTCATTATGACCCTATCCCTATCCCTGACTCATCTCTATTCGCTTACCTCAGCCTCGCTTCTGGATTCTCGGCCCGCTTACTATACCTTTCTCATAGCCTCGTTTCGCGACTCCTTTCTTGTTACCTGTACGCGTGAGTCAGTTCTGCACTATATAACTCCATCTCTTGGACTATGACTCGTTACTAGTACAAGTACTAGTCGTATTAGGCCTTAGTCATACAGCCTCCTCACATGTATATAAACCCTTGTGTTTTCCTAGAGTTAGGCCTTAAGCCTGACTTGGTTTAATCCCAAGTGTTGTAGCTTCCACAGCGCCTTCAGTTTTCGCCCGCACTCCGTGCAAGTCGTCTCGAACATCGTCGAGACTCTCTTCTACATCTTTCATTATCACCACTAGTGTCTTGCACGCGTGCAGACCCGTCATACCAGCGCATCCAAGGGCCAGTGTTCGCTACCTGCGATCCCTTGAAGTACAAGTCCCGCCACCGTTATACAAACCCGTGCACGTCGCACCTTAGGGTCCTTGGCCCTTAACACAAGTCAGGCTTTCCACCCAGGCTCCACGGAGCATCACAGACATCATCTACCCTGGCGGGTATACAACTCATCGGAGAATTAGACGACACTCACAAGCGCGTACAAAGGAGACAAGCAGACAACCTCCCTAACCACGTTAAGGGACAGGCATACTTCAAATCGCATCCCAAACTCAGGGGAAGAGCGAACCCAGACACAGGCTATTACATCAGCGCAGGCACAGATAAACTTGCTGTAGAATTCGTCACAGCAAACAGAGAAGACAACTGGACACAACTTGGAAAAGAAACAGACGGCACCTGGTACACTACCAAAGAAGCTCTTGTTCCCAAAGAAAATAGGCTACTAGGCTGGTGGAATACCGACGATTCCCAGCACCCAGACTTCTTTATACATCACCCAGAACACGCACCAGCACCCCCAGAAGAGACACTTGCAGGAGGTCTTCACCACATTGCCACACTCCAAGGAGCGAATCCATTCACTCCGCAGACACCTATCTTACCCCAGATTGAAATAGCAGCCACTCAGGGCATTGCTATTCCCGTTGATACTGCACCAATCACATCCATACTCCCAGTCGCACCAAGCACACCAGTAATCGTCGCTACCTCAGGACCAAACACACTCACATATATCCCACCTACCATGTCAGGAAGATCGGGACCAAGCGCAGGAGGCGCAGCAAGCATAGCAGCCACTACAGGTGGAACAGGACAAACCGTCACAGTCGCAGCAGTATCATCCAATGGCGGACTCAAAGGCACCCCACCTCCCTACTTCAGCGGAGACAGAGACGCTAGCCACAACTTCCTAGTCAACTTTGGCATCTTCAAGTTCACTAACAGGAACAATGATGCCATGAGCAACCCAGCCACATGCGTCACCACGGCACTCACCTACATGGGCGGAGTTCTAGTCGACCTATGGAAGGAACAACAGATGACGGAACTCCAGACACGCATCGCTGGAGGAACCGCAGACACAGAAGAAATTCACTGGACGACCTTCGAACAGGCGTTCAAAGACACATTCTATAACACCAACATCAAAGTGGAGGCCTACCAGAAACTAGAGAACCTCAAAATGAAAGACAACTTGGACGTCTTCATATCCGAATTCAAGAGATACGTCACCGCCTTGGGGATAGACATTAATTCACATGGCATCATCCACTTGTTCAAAAAGGGACTCACCCCCGGTCTAACCACAGCTATAATAAACAGTCAAGGCTACGACCCAAGGAACCCCTGGGCCACATTTCAGCCATGGGAAGACACCGCACGCGCCTGTAACCTCAGATGGAAACACACCCAAGAATTTAAAACCAATTTACGCCAAGGATACTATGCTGCACTTGGCCAGAAATCCTGTGGACCACAGCAGCAACCACGCGGAGGAGGAGGACAACGCCTCACCACATCCCAAGGAGGACACCATATGGACGTTGACACTACCATTGCTACCAATATTACCGGTAGAGGACCAGAACTTTCCGAAGCCAAGAAAGTGGAGTTACAAGCCAACAACTCCTGCTTCTACTGTTTCAAAAGAGGACACTGCACCAAAGATTGTCGCAAGAAACAAGCGGACCACGCTCAGAGCAGCGGAAGCACCGCTAATAACCAGACCCGCACCAGAGAAATCACCATAAATGACATCACCCCAAAGCTTGTCAATGAAATGATTAGGAGCGATGAATTCCAAGCCATGGATGAAGAATTCAAACTCTCCTTCTTGGAGGATGCCATCCTAGGGAACACCCCATCGGGTTTTTAAAGGGCCCTAAACTAGCTGCTGTAGCTAGGGCCATCGGTCTCAATAGTGTGTACATTAGCCGACTCAATCACATTCAAATAAACTTCGTTCTATCACACTATCGAGGACAAGCGGAAGAAACAGCACTACTGGACACTGGTGCTACGGAAAACTTTATCGACTACAAAACTGTCGCTAGGCTTAGGCTGGGAACTCAGAAACTAACTATCCCCAGACCTGTATTCAATGTGGATGGAACTAATAACCGTCATGGCACCATCACTCACGTATGCAACCTTATGGTAAAACAAGGAAACCGGAAGGAGCGGCAACGCTTCTATGTCTCAAACTTAGGCAGAGACAGATTTATCTTAGGCTATCCCTGGTTCCGCGCCTTCACCCCAGATATCGACTGGACTAACGCTCAGTTACGCGGACCAAAGATCAAAATGGAAACGCTTAAACTTGAAACCTTCCAAAAACTTAAAGAATACAAGGACAAACTCCAAGCGCGCATCGCTATAGCTCGCACACAGTGCACTCCGCGGTCGGGAGTCACCCCAGAAATGGGCGGCCCGGCGGAAAACAAATGCACACAGTACCTTCCGCGGTCAGGAGTAACTCCTGTAGAAATACAGGAAGGCCCGGCGGAAATCAACCGTACGCATAACGCAATCGAAATGGCCCATAAGTATGCAACGGAACATGGGAAGGAGGAAGTTACCCTCCCGGAGGAATTTAAACGTCACACACTGCTATTTTCGGATGAAGAGGCCAACAAATTCCCACCTTCGCGTGGAGAAGGAGACCACAAAATCGAACTAATGGACACCGCACTGGCCAGCTTTAACTGCAAAGTCTACCCCTTGTCCCGCAAAGAACAGGAAGCGGAGGACAAGTTCCTGGATGAAAACTTGGCAAAAGGCTACATCGTACCATCCCACTCCCCTTACGGCTTTTCAACCTTCAGCGTCCCTAAGAAAGACTCAAAGGAAACCTGGTATATCATCGACTATAGGCCCCTCAACGCTGTTACCCACAAAGACGTCACACCACTCCCAAACCTTGCACAGTGCATCCAAGACTTGCAAGGGATGGAGGTATTCAGCAAATTCGACATCAGATGGGGCTATAACAACATCTGGATCAAGGAAGGCGACGAGTGGAAAGGAGCATTCAAAACACGCCACGGCCTTTACGAACCAAAGGTCATGTTCTTCGGCATGTCAAACTCTCCGGCCAGCTTCCAACGATTTATGAACGGTATCCTCGAAGAGCTCTACAAGCACTTCGAGAGGAAAGGCATACACAACATCAGGGAAATATTCAAGAACTACATGGACGACTGCGGCATTGGCACATTACTCAAAAACCTAGCGCTACACATCGAAATCATCCACTTCCTATTCGATCTACTTGCGAAGCATGGACTCCACCTTAAATTGTCAAAATTGGTCTTGTTACAACCACAAATGGACTTCCTTGGTGTTAGAATCTCAAAAGAAGGCGTCACTATTGATCTGGCTAAAGTCGCAGGACTAAGCGACTACCCACATGACATACTCAATCTTAGGCAAGCTAGAGGATTCTTAGGCATCGCTGGATACCACAGAATGTTCTGCAAGAACTTCTCAATTATCACCACACCTATCACTAAACTCACAGGCAAGGACGTCCCATTTGAATGGGGACCAGCACAACGCGAAGCACAGGACAAAATAATCATGCTCATAACCAGCTCACCAGTACTAGTCAAACCAGACCCTTCTAGGCAATTCGAGCTAGAAGTGGATGCTTCACAGATCGGCACAGGGGCGATCTTATACCAAAGAGATCCGCCAACTACACACGCAAACGGCACAGAGAAACCAGGACCACGCAGACCAGTGGGATTCCATTCCCAGAAATTCACCACAACCAAGCAAAACTACCCAATCTACAACCACGAATTCCTAGCCATCATGAGGGGACTTCGCTGCTGGATGCACTTGCTCAAAGGAACTCATATCCCCATCCTGGTATACACAGATCACGCCAATTTGCGCTACTATAGAGACCCCCAGAAGATCGGCCCGCGCGTCACTGGTTATATACCCGAGCGCGAACAATACAACATCTTACTGGAATACAAACCTGGAGCAACAAACAGAGCAGACACCTTATCTAGGCGACCAGACTATGAAGGACCAAACCCAGATAACGACGAAGTGCTCGTATGGCCAGACCAATACTTCTGCGAGCAACACACCTCTATGGTCGGGAGTCACCCCGGAGACGGGCGGCCCGGTGGAGAAGAGACGCATATCCGTGTCTTCGACATAGACAGTATCCATAACAACTGGGACAGCAAAGTCAAAACAGGGCAATATCTGCACCAATCAGAACTCAAGCGATGGGCACCATTACATAACCTCACCCTATTGGATGGGACCCACTGGCATCACGGGACCGCCTTGGTTGTCGTGGCAGACAATGCGCTTAGGAGGGGGGTAATTTCCCTTTTCCATGATCATGTGACAGCCGGCCATCCCGGAATTACCAAGACACTGCAGCTACTCTCGCAATACTACTGGTGGCCGAACATGAAGACATTCGTCACCGAATACATCAAAGGATGCGCTACCTGCCAGATGACAAAAGTTAACACCCATCCTGCCCATCCACCACTATTCCCCATTTTCCCCGCAGAGAACGCTCGCCCCTTTGAAACAGTCGCAATGGATTTCATCACTAAACTCCCACAGTCAGGTGGATACGACACCATTCTCACGGTCACGGACACAGATTGCTCGAAAGCATCTATCTTTATCCCTTGCAACAAGGCGATCGACTCAGAAGGAGTCGCACTTCTGTACCTGAATCACATAACCCCGCACTACGGCATACCCCACAAAATCATATCAGACCGCGATGTTCGCTTTACATCAAAGTTTGCTGTGGAACTTTGTAAGCTTCTTCATATCAAGCAGAACATGAGCACAGCATACCACCCCCAGACCGATGGATCCAGCGAAAGAACCAATCAGACCCTTGAACAGTATCTCCAAGTCTTCTGTGGCACACAACAGAACAACTGGCACGCATGGCTCCCACTTGCCCAATATACGAAGAATTCATGGCCTTCGGCAACCACCAAGAAAACACCTTTCGATCTCCTTATCGGATATACACCACAAATCCATCAACCAACCAGATCATCGAACCTCCCCACATTCAAACAACGTTTGTCAGCAATCAAAGAAGCCAGGAACGCCGCTCAAGAAGCCCAACGTAAAGCGCAAGAATCCTGGATCAAAGAACGCCCTTGGTTTACGCCATTCGAAGTAGGAACCAAAGTTTGGCTCGAAGGAACGAACCTCAGATTACCAAGCAACATCACTACGAAGCTAGCACCAAGGCAGTATGGACCATTTATGGTAGCCGCCAAAATATCAAACGTCGCTTACAAACTCAGCCTCCTGCCCACCTGGAAAATACACGACGTATTCCATGCCTCCCTTCTTACGCCTTACAAAGAAACCGATCAGCATGGTCCCAATTTTATCGAACCACCACCTGACATTATTGAAGGTGAAGAAGAATGGGAAATCGAACAGATAATCAAAGAACGTACATATGGGCGGTGGAAGAAGAAACAATACCTGGTCAGGTGGAAAGGATACTCACCTGCGCATGACTCATGGGTTAATGCTGAAGAACTTCACGCACCAGAACTCTTAGCTGATTTCCAGGTCGCACACAGCATAAAAACCCTCTTGCTAGACGATACATCTCCACCATGCCCCGCAAACCAGTCATCAACTACAGCCAACCCCAGCCCTCCTTCTACTTCTTCTGTTCTCTCTTCAGAGACCCGTCTATCTACCCCAACCCCTACAAATTCCACGAATTTGTACCAGACTCAGGACCAAGAAACAAGAAGACAGGACTTCCGATCATCTATACTAGGATTCACGCCACATTTGAACACTCTCTGGAGCACTCCCACTTCTGCCGAGACTACCGCTGCATCTACCACCGTTGAATGTCCTTCACCCCACGTCTATTTCCCCCCAGTGCCATCAGCTATGTCGAACAATTTGACGACCTCACTATACTCACCCGTGTTTACCAATCTGGTAACACCATATCCCACTGCTCCACCTTCATCAGAGCAGGAGCAAGCGAGCCCACCTTTGTCAACACCCACTGCATTGTCAAACGCGACTTCATCCACATCAGAACCGTCACATCCACCCGTGAACACCGGCAACCTCCCACAGACACCACTATCCCCAACCCCTACCC
>Ga0307510_10002586_pt1 | contig 20652 bp, 26 predicted proteins | sample 12_EM_MG_FD_207224 | JGI IMG/M metagenome (GOLD analysis project Ga0307510, IMG submission 207224) | Populus trichocarpa ectomycorrhiza microbial communities from riparian zone in the Pacific Northwest, United States - 12_EM | ecosystem: Host-associated > Plants > Roots > Unclassified | place... | reverse complement strand
GAAAGCCCGTAAAGGGTGTTTTTGGACGTTTTCAGCCCCCCTGATCACAATTCTGAACTCTATTTTTCTGAAAAAGTTCTGGTTCCGGCGCTAGGAAACTTGTCGACTTTTGCTGTCCGGCACTGTACAGTAGTTTCAGTTATGATACGTTCCATATATTTGCATCCGTTTACTGCCCCTTTCGTATTCGGTACCTTACAGCGAGCCCCGCTCGTTCATTCATATACACGGCATCCCACATTGTTGCCACCTCAGTTGATGCCCCATCCGCGTGCATACTGAGGTGAGCTTAATGCCCGTTACACTCATTATTCCCTTAACTCATTCCCCCTAGTTAGTTTGTGACCTTGCTAGGCCACAATAACCGCACGCGTTTCACGCACCCACTCACTCCTAACAAGCACGTTAACGACAATAACTGCATCGTTCATTCAGCGAGGTAGGAGGTGACACGGATAAGCGTCCGCGAGGGCGATTGACTGACCGCGACCGACGGTAAATGTGATCTGGGACACAGATTAAGAAACTCGTAAATTGAATGGTTCATAGGGCGCCGCTGCAGTCAGCGCTGTAGACACGCACTGCAGTCGGGGCGAAGCAGTAACACCATCTGGTGTTTCACCCTGTCTGACTTGTCGAAGCATCTACGGGTCCAAAGTTCAACTAATACGAGAGCGATGGAACATAAATAATAGGAGAATACATATCGTAGTCATGCGATAACAAACGAAGACAGTAGAGAGAGTAAGAAGGTCCATTAGAATTACAACAGACGCCTATCGCAACAATCATACCATTCGGGTTCACACAACGGAGACTTCCCCCTCCAAGGGGTCAAGTGCCCTTCCGTGTGGATTGGGGCCCGTCCAAGTTCTGTTTCAACAAGTCCACTCGCGCGTAACTCTTTCGACAGTACTGGCAATATATTCGATCGTCGTATGTTGGCTCTCATAATAGCGCGTGCGGTCGTGCGGACGTAGGTCGCCCCACATACGCCACACGCGTGGGGAGACGAAGAGGGTGGTGAGAGCGAGCCATAACCGATAGGCGGGGACGGACTGTTGGCAGGGTTCGAATGAGGGCGTGGGCTCCTTGAGTCTGCATCACTGGGTGGGATAAGGTTTCTGTGGGGTGACAAAGTGTGTATTGTGTTGTGATGGGACAATAGGCTGCCCATGTCCTATCGAACGGTAGTTCTGGAAGTGGGCAGGAACGCCGGGGTTCAATGATACTCCGGTGTGACGTGCATCAAGCAGATGTCGCTGAGGGATATCGGGGGTTCACGGACCACACGACTGCTGTTTATATTCGTGTGGGTGGAGATTAATTGGGACAAGGGAGTGTGTATGTATGCACGGGTGATAGGGATCTTGGGGGTACCCGTGCGTTGGTCTTTGTACTTGAGGACTCCGCAACAGGGTTGACCACTGGTACTGTGATGGCCATTATAATCTGCACAATTGAGGGGATGAGAAAGGGGCGACGAGGTATGATGTTGCTGATACGAGTAGCTGTGGGAAGCGTCATGGGGGTGCGACCGCGTGTTGGAGGAAACGTGTTGGGCTGTCGGATACACAAGGTGTTAGAGGCGTTATACTCCTGGTACGATTTAGAAGGAATAGCGAAGTTTGTACGGCATCGGATTTGTTGAATATGGCCAAGGACCACGCAGTGTACGGCGAGGAGCGGGTGCCAGAGATTTGGCCCAGCAGAAACCGAGGAGGTGCTGGGGGAGACGGCAAGTTCTGGCCGAGGTGTGCGAGGCAAAAACCTTTTTTGGGTCCGAAGTCGAAGGAACTTAGGGTTTCGAACCGCACCGTTGCACGATCAAAAGAGATGGCCCTCCCTTTGCCGGAAAAGGTACATGGCCCTTCGTTTGCATGCCACTCGGAGTAACCGCGTCCCAGTATTTGATACTCCGAGCAGTGATCGATCGATTTCGAAGAGAGCGCCAGCGCGAATATCGCCCGTCCGAGTCCCTTCTTCATAAATGCGTCTTGGGACCTGTCCTATTGTATTACATCCCAGTCTTAACGTCACTTGAAAAAAAAAAAAAAAGAGGGACTCGATTTGATCTGGCAACCGAGCGCCTTCAATTCCTGGGCCCGTGGGCTCTCGGAACCACCTAGGTAGAGTTGGATGGATTATCACCTTTTTTAAATGTGATATTGTAACCGATGAACGCATCTCATATCGGGATCGGGGCTCAGTTTTCGTGGGAGCTTCTTCTAACTGCAGAGGACGCGCCACAGGGGCCCTGCCAGGACCGACAGCCTTAGACTCTGCATGATCAGAGGTAAAAGGAAACCGAAAACGTACCAGAGTAGAGCGACAACCATCACATCGACATGCATGGATGTCGTGTCTGCAACAAGGCCTATGGACAATGGAAAATCCGGTTGAGGGACGAACATAGTTGTGAAGAGTGGAGGAGGCTCACCGGGGAATGTATGCCGAAGGGAGATCGCGATAACTGCCTACGATAATGAAACGAGTGCGTGCGTCTAAAAAAAAGGGCTAGGTTGCTTGTGTTCAAAAGAGTTTCATAGTCCTCGTTTCCTTTCGAAACTGAGAGGAATCGCTGGGGACGTGCCCTCGCATCAGGCACATCTTTTTACATAAATGAATTTGACATGGGGTATGATTACCTCCGAAACAACGCGCGGCCTTCCCCCATGGCCTAGCGTCTAGAGCTGTGAAGAAGCGTGAGACACGAACGATGTTCGGAGCGCTGTGTTGAGAAGTGAAGGTACAAAAACGGGTTCGTGCAGGTGTTCGTGTGAAATTGCGGCGAGCGGAAGATATTTGCTTACAACATGATCGAGAAGATACACTTGTCGCGAAGCGGGATCGCAGTGGGATCACTGACGACAACATGAGCACGCGCCGCAAAATGAGACGCGTTGAAAAAAACAGCGAACGCCAAATTTGAATTTCACCAATGCGCTTTGCCTAGCCGCGAAACGCCGATTGTCACAATGCACTGAGTACTTCAAGTTAGTCACTGTGCCACTGGTATAGACAGACTCCCCAACGGCTCGGCTTGGGCGTTTCTCCAGATTTCGAATGCCCTCTCAACAGCAGGAACGTCTATATAACCAGCTTCACGACCCCATGATCGAACGCCAACAAAGCTTTTCAACTATCACATCCGCACCATCCAATGGCTGATATTGAACCGCAAGTCGATCACCTTCCCGGGAACTTCATTCCTCGTTCCACTGCGCACCCACAGTACAATCACCACGTACTCCATGATGTTCGGGTCAGCCTTGTCCGTCTTGACGATCTCCCTCTTGAAGGTGCTCATGTATTTGGACACGATGTTCTTCAGATCCCTCCCGCTTCCAACGGTGGCCAACTCGAAGGACGGTGGGAGGATGTGCTACCTGCGTCGGCTGTCGAGAGAGATGTCGTACAAGGCACTTTTCAGGACCCACAACGCATCAATGTGGCCAATTATGGGATAGCGAATTACCCAGAGCCATCCGGCGTGAGCGAGGTATGCACACGTGGGTTATCATCTTCATGTCCTGACACCCCTCCTGCGACGCCAGTATCTTACAGTTCCATACACATATTTCAATGTCGGACCTGGTCAAGGTGTTCCAGGACGCGAAAATGCCATCTTCCGCGTGTGTACCGACTTACTTTTCCTGAATATATTCCTAACTTGGGCGTTCCCCAGGAGAACCAAGGAAATGATTATGTTCCTCAGGGCGTCGTACTAGGCCCTGCTCAAGGTACCCTTCCTGGACCGTTGGCTCACCGCGCCCCCGTGCTTGGCCAGCCAGCGGCAGAGAATCTGCGAAGACTGGCCAGTCGTTGTGTGCACCATCCGGATTCTCAAGTTGACGTGGTTCGGATGGAGCCTGGCACCGGTGGGCGATACAAAGTGGTGATCGTACTTGAAATGACAGATTTCCTCTGAGGACATCCATTATCAGAAAGGCCCTTTCCATGCCATTAACCCGCAGGATATACTCTGGCGGTGTGAGTATCTGCAGTATGTAAAGACTGTCGTATTTTGTGTTTGCTTGCTATTTGAGCGCCCTGTCTGTTCCTTGCTGTGTAATCGCTTGTTCGTCTTGTGCGTTGTCTGTTATAACATTTTAATGATTCGTTGCTTCCTTTCGACATCTGGTCCGATATTCTATGAGACGAGTTCGTATCATACTCAGGTTTCATCAGAAGGCGTGCTGCGTTCCGTAACGGGTCACAAACGCCAAGCAGAAATCTACGGGGGATAAGAAAATAATATAACTGCGGGGGCTGGAGCGCAGCACTTACTCGGAGTTCATGGTCGGGAGTCGGGAAGTCGTCAACAAAAGGTCACTTGACTCAGCGCCACAGTGCACCTGGCATTACCGCGACGATATTGCAGCGCACCCATCAAATTCACAGCCTGTCCAGGATATATACAGTACAGTGACAATGCGTGGCCGCTAGCGTAGCCAGATCCAGGCCCGACCATCCATGTGGCGGTCACTACACACAGTGTACGAATGTCGCCTTGATGAAGAACTACGACTACGAATGGCTGGGGGTGACCCAAACTCTCGATCCAAGGCATTGATGTACAGGAAGAAAAGACTACGCGCACGACGAGATGTCAGACCAGTCACCATGGCACCCTTTTCACAGCTTCATATAGCTGACTTCCATGCCGTAACTCAACACCCATCTATCCCACTTGCATCTGCCAGCGGCCGCCCAAGCCTGAGTTGCCAGTGGTGCCATAACGAGACGTGTTTCGATAATGGATTCTCATCCCACTGACAAAGGTAGAGGAGCCCCGGTATACCTCCTGTCTCGAAAGAGCTCAGACACAGCGCCAACCAGAGCTCTGGAAAATTCATGTCTCCACGGAGGTGACTTGAAATTGTCAATACGAATCACCAACCACTTCTAAGAGGTCACAAGACTGTGCCAAACGTCGTCTTTGAGTTAAGGGCGGACAAAACATTCAAAATAATCGACCATGATCAGATGAGATACTGTGCCGTAGTGACAGGGCAAGAAATCAAATTAGAAGCACATAGATCGGGCGCACCCCTGCTGCGCTGCGGTCCTGCCACTGCGTTGTCTGTCCAGTTCCCTGACAAGTACTTCCCATCTCCCGATCTTTGTCGCTATCTGGTTAGCCGGTTTAACAGCAAGGAGATGTGCCATCACGCGAGCTGTGGTGTATAAGAGGTGCAGCTGGTGCAGACTTGAGAATGCGGAAGCGGACAACATGCAGTGTGTCAACCTGCCAGGAGGAGGTGTAAGTCAGCTCGTCCACCCAGATGCCTTCAAGCCATGCCCGATGCCTTCAAGCCGTGCCCGATGCCCATTGGGTTTGTCGAACAGAGCCTTGGATATGGCTGACAAGAGGAGACTGCGTTGTCCCTCCGGTGCCTCCAAGATGGATTGTTCGTAAGACATACGACAATGGTATTCACCGAAATGAGTGAAAAGGTGGTGGTGCGCTGGGGCGGAGAGGATCGTACGGCCTTCCGGGATTCATAAATACATTACGCTTACCGACAATTCCCATAGCCTAGCTATGTATGTTATGACAAATGGATTACAGCCATGCTCTGTGAAAACTCCGATTGAGTGAGGATACACGGCGGTATAGTAAGTAAAACACACCTTTACTGAGCTGAAAGGAGGTTGATGAACTTTTCGTCCACTTCAGCTGTGTATGGGAAGGTGGGAACATCCAATGTCAGAGCATCTGGTGAAACTCCGTTATTCCCGAGCTTTTACGCCTTTTCGCAACTCACTTGCACGAGCACTGATAAGAATAACTGTAATTCGTTAAGGGCTGTGTATATGGCGATGCCGTTGCGGGGAATATTTCCATATGGGCGCAGTAATTCTCCTCCTGGGTGTTTCCTTGTCGCGAATTTTGACACATTTTTATGAGTCGAAGGTTGCAAAATAAATCACGGAGATGCGACTCTGAGAAAGCGTGTGGAGTCCCACCACGGTTGGGCCTACAGGATGCGACCAGAAAAAGGCGCGGCCCATCAAGTTGATGGCACTGGGGAGGATGGTGGGAAAATTTTAAATAAAACCACAACCACGTGAGCACTGGAAAGTGTGAACACGTGAACTGGGGAATTAGCGCCTGGCTTACGACATGAAATTCCTATTCTCTTTTTTTTTTTTTTTTTTTTTGAAAGCGCTTTATTATGAAGTAATGTCTATTTAGTTTGCACTCAATAGATAATATTTTCAATAATAAATGATAAGTGGCAGGAGGATAGACCAGCCCCACTTATTGTGCTACAGTGCTGCAGTGCTGGACAGCAAAAGTCGACAAATTTCCTAGTGCCTGAACTAGACCTTTTTTGAAAAAATAGAGTTCGGAATTGTGATCAGGGAGGCTGAAAACATCCAAAAACACACTTTGCAGACTTTCCCGCATACTTTTTGGAGTGGCCAACTATTGGGGTTAGGATTTCAACATAATATTTAGTTTACAATGGCATCTATTGACATCATTGCTTCTGGACCAACCCTCCAGTGCGATTTCTGTTTACAGACCACCCACTCAGCCGCTTTTCCGGTTAAATTCGCATGGTAAGCATCCATGAATCGCCAAGACTTGTTGAAAAATTGTTGGATCACTTTGACTGGGCATGCATCAAGACTGTCACATGCAACCCGCTTCGCCACATCAAGACGATCTTTGGGTACATCCCTGTAGCGTTGCTTGCACCATCCCCAATACTATATGAATAGTTAGCCAATATATGGAAATAAATTAAATGAATAAACCATTTCAATGGGATTCAGTTTGCAGTGGAATTTTGGGAGGAAAATACAGTGATGACCCCTGGCCTTAATATTTTGTTCCAGGAGAGATACTTGGTTGTGGAAGTCATCTTGCTTGCTGAGGAGGTGGGCCATGCAACAATTGTTATTCTCAAAGGAACAAACTGGGGCACATTTGGCCAGCATCCCCATAGTGTTGAATCTGCGTTCCTCCAAGACTTGTTTGAGGCCTTTCACCTCACCAGTCCCTGTCGTCATTTTCTGTGACTTCCCAGCAAATTCAGGATGGGCATTGTTCATTGGAATAACCGTATCTTTTTGTTTTCTCTGTTTCCCCCCATTTAACTTATTCATGTTGAATGCACAGAGAGCATCTGGCCCGAGCGATGCATGTGCAGAAGACATGTTGAAGACAAAGAGCACAACACACTCTGGATGGGCCTCCTTGAAAATGGAAATGGCCTTGTCAATCTGAACAAGCAATTGGGTGTGATTCCACCATGGATCACTGCCCACCCCTGGATAAATAATGGTTCATGTGTCCTTGATAATGTCCCCCTCCTTGTTGCGGATGATAAGGCAGCTGTTTTCTTCCTTGACAAAATCGGAGATGTGGATGATGCGGCCACATCCCTTCTTCTGGAGGATTTGTTGATGTGGCAGATGCCTTTCCACACATGTCATGTCAGTGTCTTGAAGGACAGTCACTCAGGTGCACACCATATATTCTGTTTATACTTGTTTGCATGAAACAAGCTTTTGTCTTGAAAGACCGCGATGACCCATTTCTTGTCAGGCTTCAACTTTGGTTCAACACATTTGAGTTCTGTGTCCTTGGGCTCCCAGTGGACCATCCTCCTCTCAAATGACTTCATCTTAGGGAGGAAAACTTTGTCTCGATACTTCTTCACATCCTCCCTCTTGTGTCTGTCCATATAAATGCCTCTCTTCAACCTCGTCCATCGCCATCCCAGCTTGTACAGCCAGCACCGAGCTGTGTGCTCTGACAGCCTGACCTCAAGCATGATGCCGAGTGTTGGAAGGATCTGCTCATTAAGAGCGCATCAGAAATCCTTTGGGGTGACGTCCCCTATGTGCAACCCTGTAAGGTACGTTCTTGCTGCCCTTTGGACCGCCTCATCGTTGAACAGAGAATGACTGCCTCCATTGCCTTGTGTCTCAACAGGAAGCTGTTCGAATTTCTGGTAATGGTGTGCAAGTGCCCAGATTTGATAGGCAAAGTGGACCCCCTGTCCTTTGTGCCACTGCTCTGTGATCTGTTTGCTTGCGGTGATGTGTTTAAGGCCTTTGAGGCAGAGGGTGGCAAAGTTTCGAAGGATGATGAGCTGGTTTATTTGAGTGAGGGTGAGCTTCATGTTATCTTTGTTTGCCATGCACAAGTCTGCTTTGATCTGTTCTTGCAGCTCCTTCCATCCTCAAATATCATCTGCATCCCTTGGAGTCGCCATTGGGTCCCCTTCCTCTTCATCAATGGGGTACTCAATGTCCCCTTCCTCCACATCTGATCTGTATTCTTCCACCCCTGGCTCTCCCCCTGCTGCACTGGACAACATCTCAACCTGTGGCAGACCCAATAGCACAGGTGTGCACAACAGATCCTGCAAAGTGGGCTGTGCCAGAGAAGGAGACCTTTCCGGCGATGGTACAACTGATGGTGCACAAGATGGTGCACAAGATGGCGCGACCGATGGTGAATGAGACAGCACATGAGACAGCACAACCAATGGCAAACGAGATGGTGCACGAGATGGCACAACCAATGGCACCCAAGACAGCACCACAGACAAGACTGGGGATGGCGCAAACGAGTGGATATGAGACAGTGCTACTGATGAGACCCCTGACGAAGCTCAGGATAGGGCCGAGCCTGATGACACCGATGTTGAGCGTGATGTGGACCAGCTGCAGGGAGTTGTGGTGAAGAAATGGTGGGTGAGTAAGGTTTGGTTCTCCATTGCAAGTCTGTGCTTGGGGCACCTTTGTGATCGAGCAGATTTTGCACTGATGTCTGGGCCAAACGAAGGGGTTTTCCTCTTCCCTGGATATTAGGGTGAGTACTTCACAATCTAAGCTCTGATGTGGGACTGATCATACCTAAGGTTCCTGGTTTTGGCTTGCACAACTTTGGAGGGAGCCACTTGCCATCGCGAGGGTCCTCATTGCCGAGTTCCCACATCAAGTTGACCATGGCACTATTCACCTTGATAGCAGCACCATAAGGAAGTTTGTCCTCAAGATCGACTTCATCCTCTGACCCGTATCCATGTCGGTGTGAGGGCTTCATGCCTGCATGTAGGTCCCAACTCTGTCGGTTTCTGGTATCCTCACTCTCATCACCGCTGCCTGTGTCGCTGTCTAAATCACTTGATTCAGGGCTGGAAAACAATTCTTCAAACAGATCTTCATACATTTTCTCCAGGTCGGTGTGCTGGCGATGAGGGCACTGTCAAGATGGATACAGGATTTCCTCAGCATGCCAGCAGATGGTCCAGGCTTAAATACAAAGATTTTTATATACAGTAACTTATTGAAATGCAATATTATGTCGAGCATGAACAAAATCTACAGCAGTGATGGAAAGCCTATCAACTGCTGAACCAGGAGTGCCATTGAAGATACTTGATTAGACTTGATTTCTTGTGCATTATCAATTTGTCAGTGCATCTTCATCTTTTTGTGCCTGTTCATCATGTCACATGTGGGCTCCTGCCTCATTATCACGTGGTTTCTCCCACTCTTATCAGATAGTTGTCACCCTTTTTGATATCACCAATGAATTCACAACGGCAATTGGAATCGATTCATACACCTTTCAATTAATAAACCCTAACTTTAGGGTTGGCCAACTATCAGATTTTGCCAAAAATAAAGTAGTGTTCTTTATGCGTTTTGAATGAAAATACATCAATAATATTTTTTGTTGACTTTTGCTGTCCAGCACTGTATAGCCGGACCAAGGTCCAGTTGTGAGGGTAAAATGCTGTTATGCAAAATGCTGTTATGCACACCCCTGGGTTAGGGGTAGTGTGGGACTCAAAGCATGGTGACTGAGCACACCTTACAGGCATGCTCACCATGCAGTCCTACCCACTAAAACCTCACTTATAGTTCAGCTGGTTCACTGGGATGTTCCCTCCTCTTCTGTTTTTCCTTAGTTCCATGTTCCATGTCTTGTCATTTCTCTAGGTTTCATTGTGGTGTCCATGTTGCTGGTGAGTCTTTCGTTGCTCTTCCTGATCCTCTCATTCTTATTTTCTCTTAGATTGGCCTTCCTTACATGATTCTGTTCCGCCTTGGCACCTATCTGCAGTGTGCTGATTCCAATGAGGGTTTTGGAGCATCTTGTTGGGCCTTGGTGTGTGGTTTTCAACATGGTTTTCATCCATTTTTCTGACTGTTCCCTGTGTTTTACACATGTACTGGGCACACTCATGTGGTTCACACTGTTACTGTAATTCCTATTCTCTCTTGCTCGTCTCTTGCGCCAGCATTTATAAGGCCACCCGAAAGTTGAAGCCATGCCTACATCCACATCCCCTACAATTACACCCACAGCATCAAATGACTGATATGGGACAGCAACAAGCCAATCACCTTCCGGGGGACATGCTTCCTCGTTTCATTGCACCCCAACAGCACAATCCAATATTTTGCAATGCTGCGGTCAGTCCAGCACGTCATAACAACCTTTCTCGTGTGAGTGCTCATATTTCTGTGCCAACTGTTGTTTAGATGCCTCCCGCTGCCAATTCCAGCGGTGTCCAACTTGAAGGTCAATGGGACGATGTCGTACCTCGGGCCGTCCGAGTCCATGGTGCTGCCCAAGGCACCCCGCAGGAACGACAACTCTTCAACGTTGCAAATCATCGCTTTGCAGACTACCCCGAACTACGTGACGTGAATAAATTATATATACGCAGACTGTCGACCTTCGCACACAACCAACAACCTTGTCACCAGGACCCTGCCGTCCCATACGCATATCCCAACATAGGACTTGCTCAAGGTGCCCCAGAACATGAACGGGTCATTTCTCCGGTGCGTACCAACTTGCCTTTGATGCATAGATTCCCAACCGGGTTCTCCGCAGGACCACCAAGGAAACCATCATTTGGGGTATGCCCCTCGGTGTATTGTACCATACCCAGACCGCCTTTCATGATCCATCGACTCACCAGCCGCCCGCTCTTGTCCAACCAGCGGTCGAAAATCTCCGACGACTCGCCAGTCGTTATGTGCATCACCCAGATTCCAAGGTTGACATGGTTCGGATGGAACCAGGCACCGCTGGGCGATACAAAGTGGTGATTGTGCTTGAGATGTCCGATTTCCTTTGAGGATGTCCCTTGTCAGGACGGTGTCCGCTTTGTTATTGCCCACCGGATTAACTCTGGCGTTGTGCATACGTCCGTGTCAGTACGTTACAGTGTATAAGAATACCTTTACCTGTCTTAGCTTGCTGTGAAAGCTTACTACCTGCGGTAGTTGCTTGTCCGTCCCGTACTCCGCCAAACATATTACTGTTCGTTTGTTTCCTTTCGACTTGCGGTTCGATATTCTAGGACGTGAGTTCGGTATTGTGGCGTAGACGGTCGGTCTATGCGTGTGAGTTCGATAACGGAAGGACAAGAGGAAATAGAACCGGGTCTACGTTCCTAAAGGCTTGAGAACGCGCGAGGAGGTAAGCTTGAACGGTCAGCGAGGAGAGACGGAAAGGGCGCCAGAGGTCGCGGCGAGTCCGCTGTCGGGTGCGCTCGATGCGATGACCGATGACGAGACATGAAACGATCTGCGAAGGTGAGGAAACGTACGAGTTCGCGAAACGGAATGACGAGTGACGCTAGTGACGGCTCGTTGGCTCAGTTTATCGTCGGTCGGTCGGGCGAGAGTCGAAAGCACGCAAACGAGAAAGAAAAGAGAAAGTGGGGCCGCTGTGGTCTTTGTTGTAGTTATTGTAGGAATCGGATATGTGTTGTTGAATAGCGGGGCCAGCAGGGTGCGAGTGAAGTCGGCGATGATGATGTGTCGAGTCGGTCTAGCACGACTTCTGAGTTGGGAGCGAAGGGGGCTATATCTGTCGGAAGGGCTGGGGGTGGTTTGTCTGGCTTGTCTGGTTGAGGAGCGGCGAACATAAGGACTTGCTGATTGATGTAGAGAGACGAGGTGCGGGCTCGTGCTCGTGCCCGTTGTCATGGGCGATGGTGGTGGGCAAATTGCGAAAGGGCGAAGTGGTGTCGGTGCTGCTGTTACCGTTGCTGCTGCTATCTGTCGAGGGTGCAGGCGGTGTTGACAAAGCTGGCGCCTTTGGTGGAGTCGCTCTTGGCGGCGGTGTCAGCGTTGATGATATTGGGATTGTTAGTGATGCTGTTTCAATTGCTGCCGCTGCTGTTGCCCTCGGCGTCGGCATTGGTGGTGGGGGAGTTGTTGACAGTGCTGGGATTGCTGTTGCTGTTGCTGTTGGCGTTGTCGTCAGCGTCGATGTTGTCGAAACGCGGGGCCAACGGAGTGCGAGTGAAGTTGGATTGTGTGCGGTCGAAGTCGAGGATGCGTGCTAGGTGTCTAGGAGAAGGAGGGTATTCATACTGTCAGGTCAGGTTCAGGTTGAGTAGATGCTGGCATCTTCGTCATGAGCGAAATCCTGGGTCCCACTGGCCATACGTCCGTGTATATGTCTGTACAGCTCGGCGGAGGTGTTGAGGGATAACTGCGTTGCAACGGATGTCCTAAAGCGGTTGTGCAATAGAGGGGATTGCGGAGGGTTGCCAAAAGGCCTCTTCGGGGGTGGTGCATCAAGTATGGGAGGTTCGGGGTATAGAGCGTGCTCATCTGACGCTCCCTGAGGTAAGGGTATTTGAATGTCATTGGGGCGTCGGCGGGATGACGTCTTGCGAACGAGGGTATCAAGTGGAGAGGAGACGGGTATGAGATAGTCGCCCATGGCTAAGGGGCATAGTGGGGTGAAGCGCTGAAGCGCCGAAGATTCAAAAAACGTCAGACCACATCTAGTACGGGCGTGAAAGTAACAGAAGACTTTTACTGAGAAGAATGACCCTGGTGAATGCGTTGGCGACTCTTGACTTGACGTCGCCTGCGTCGTCGTCCGGTGGTCGTCACCGCATTGGCACATTGCTCCGAGTCTTTCCGCGAACGGAAAAAAAAAGCGCGGCCCGCTAAAGCCGGAAGCGGCCGTTGACTATAACCCCACCGATAACCGATCATCGATCATCGATCATTACTGATCAATGCGGTGACGACCACCAGACGACGACGCAGGCGACGTCAGGTCAAGAGTTGCCAACGCATTCACCAGGGTCATTCTTCTCAGTAAAAGTCTTCTGTTACTTTCACGCCCGTACTACTGTAGATGTGGTCTGACGTTTTTTGAATCTTCGGCGCTTCAGCTTCACCCCACATACCCCTTAGCCATGGGCGACTACTGTCACTGACCCCCAAGTCGGCACCCACCCCCAAGTCGGCAGTCACATTTGTCACGAATCGTCACACTTCGTCACGGTACCTGGATTCAGACTCCGGCAGGTGAACAGAAACGGGTTGTGTCGACCACACCCCTCCAACACATAACTTTCTTGAACTGTGGCAGACAATGCTGCCAGAGAGTCCTCAATATATTAATTACCCTTTCCCCTTCACTACATTTCGAAATTTTTACGCTTCACCAGTGGCAGCTGGTCATTTATTGTTAAGAGGGATAATAATGGTGAGGTTGAATGGTGTAGTGGCACTTTTGTTTTGCTTACATGAGTGAACATGGTGGGGCCGTTGGTTCGACTCCCAGGAAGTGCAATATAGTTTTTTGTTGTCCACATGAGCATTGGATATGATTTGTTTGCCAGTGCCCTATCTCATGATGTATTGGATTCTCTACTGTTTTTATTCTGCTTATATACACCATTTTAGAGGTTGAGCACGGAGTCCACCCATCAAACACCATTTTAGTCGAATTTTTTGGGCCTGCCGACTTGCAAGCCCCAGTTTCCCCCGAAGTGTGCCTGACCTGTCATATTTGAAACACCGCTTCGGCACATGTTTGGGGAGTGATGGTCAGTGTGAGTCGGCGTGACGAAGTTGAATTTTTGTATCTCAGGAAATACTGGATCGTTTTTCTTCATTCAACTTCACAGACAAAGGTATAGTTCAAGAACTCAGATGTGTGTAGTGAAATAGTGAAATATTATATTTTTTGGTGAAGTGCCGACTTGGGGGTGGGTGCCGACTTGGGGGTCAGTGACAGTATCTCATACCCGTCTCCTCTCCACTTGGCACCCTCGTTCGCAAGACGTCATCCCGCCGACGCCCCAATGACATTCAAATACCCTTACCTCAGGGAGCGTCAGATGAGCACGCTCTATACCCCGAACCTCCCATACTTGATGCACCACCCCCGAAGAGGCCTTTTGGCAACCCTCTGCAATCCCCTCTATTGCACAACCGCTTTAGGACATCCGTTGCAACGCAGTTATCCCTCAACACCTCCGCTGAGCTGTACAGACATATACACGGACGTATGGCCAGTGGGACCCAGGATTTCGCTCATGACGAAGATGCCAGCATCTACTCCACCGCCACATTCTCTTATCCAGTTCCTGGCCGTCTGTCGGACGTCCCTCCAATAGAGCTAGAACATGTTTCTGATCTGAATGGTGGAGTTCAGGGTCAAGTTCAAAGTAAGTCTGCTTTGCAAACGAGCGGTACTTTCGAGCTTGATGGACTGTCGCCGTTTTAAAAATCTCATGATAGACCCAGATTCCATCCACCAGTAACGATCACGGCCAAGGAATGTGGCTCCTCTACCCACCGTAATGGTGTCGAAGGAACCAGAAGACACGGCCAACGCCTACGATCAAATGCGGAGGGATGTGCTATCTAGTCCGATCAATGGTTTGCGCCCAATGGCTGTGCGTGCACCCTCCAGCCTGCCAAATTGTTTGAAAATTTCGAGGCCTGTGAGGCCAGCTAGCACCACGGGATTGTCACACTCCAATCCGCAGTCACCACAGCCTCAGCCACGGGCATCGCCACACCTACTTTCCCCATTACAGAAAGAGCAGTCTGCGCCCGAGACCTTTTATCGACCCTTCTATCTTCCTTTACACCTTCACCTTCACCTTCAACCACGCCTCGTAACAGTGGCGCAACAAGTGTGCTTCTAGGAAGGATTACATGCTTATATGTGAATGTGGGTACGTGGGTCCTAACAATGCGGCTTTCTACCCCAATAGCTCTAAGGCCATCGTTGCGTAACGTGAACTGTCGTGTGATTGGTGAACTCAGCGTTGACGCGTCAGGGGATCGTTGTGTACTTGGTGGGAACGTCTCCCTGCGTAGGGAGCAGGCATGCTGGTGACGTCCCCAGAGATCGCCCGTGTGTCGCCTAATGACTTGAGTTGGGCTGGTGAGCACTTGCGCAGGTCTGTCGCGCGCTTCGACGTTACGAGGGAAAGATGAGAATTCTAGGGGTATTCACTCGTGACTGTCTTGCAACTTTTCTGTGCCATCTACAACCGGTTCCGGATCTCGCTCATGGCATCTATTGCGCGGAGATTAGACAGCTGGGCTTTCCAGGTCTCCGGCTTGTTGGAAAATCGAGTTTAGATTGAATCGAAGATTCTTGGCCGTTGATTGGATGATGGTGAAAGCGGTCAGGGCCATCAGAAGGTTGGCCGAGTTCCGAACCATAATTAATACGAAGGGGATCTTAGGAAACATGTGAGTAGTGTGGTCATACCATCAAAAGTTAAACGCTCACCTCCGGATGTTCGTCAGAAAACCACTTCAGTAGATGGATTGTATGATTGGCTTTGCATTGATAAATGAGAACAAAATTCACCCGCGCGGTTTCCAAGGCGGAAACTAAGTTCCAGGAAGTCTAGAAACGAAACCGTCAATGCACGGATCACTTTTAATGTATTGCGAACGCACGAAAGGTAGGACATGAACCGAGGCCATTGACAACGATCTCTCGGCGATGTTCTCTATCACTAACGAGCTGCTTCAGTCGTTCCATCTTCACGTAGTCCTGATTCCGGGTCGTGGCCGCATATGCTGTAGCCAACATGACAATGAGAAGTTAGTCTCCAAATCATTAGCAGAAACCGACCGAGTCCCTCCAAGCTACTGTTTGCGAGCTCCATCTGGGACAGGACACAGACGACCAGATGGCAAATGCAAGGTAGAAGGCTCAAAAATGGGCCGATTCCTTGTTCTCGCGGGATGGTAATGAGCACCCTGAAATGCATGAGAAGCACGAGAATCGTACAGCCACTACGCAACAGGCTGTCAAGCGTGCGCCAAACGGGGCAGAACCCGTATTTGAGCGAGACCGTGTCCGGCCGTTGAGATACCGAGGGATCCATAAAAGTAGGCAAATCGATGCGCGTGCTCGAAAGCATAGCGCGAGTGATGGTGCTTGACAAAGTCGTCGAAGGCAAGGTAAGGCCATCCGTCTATCCTTCCAAGCAGGCACCGAACGGAGGAGCGTGCAACACGGCGCGTGTAAGTCGAATCATCATACTGTGTTCCCATTCCTAATCACTCATTGTCGCTTTTTCCTGGGCTCTGGGCTCAAAGGTGTCAAGCAGCGTCTGTAAACGAGCTCACCAATCGAAAAAAATTGCCTGTAAACCTGAATTCCAATTAGCTCCTGCTATCAGTTCACTATTGACACCAACCAAAGTGGCGCCGTGGGGTACAGGGCAAGACCTGCAGAAACGGCTAGACGAGCAAATAGTAACCAACTGCTGAGCTCGTAGATAGCCTTCCATAAGTATTGCAGGTCACTGATAAAGAGTGCCTTGTCCGCGTTAAGGGGGTAGAAGGGGAAGCCCCACTTGACTGGGCGCTTTTCGATATACAGATCCCATATGCCAAGGACGAAATGGCCGAAATCTTCTGTAAGTCTGGTGCATTGGGTGCGTTCGGGGGATTAAACAGAGTCGCTACTCTTTTCGGGGACCGTAGTATTAGAAACACGGATTGTCATGGTCGTCTGCTGGGGTACTAGTGGGAATGCTGCAGTAAGAAGTGGTCCTACACGTCGGGAGCTTTTAGTTCATATTAACACCGAATTGTGACCGAAAGAGCGCTCCGTATTGCGAAGGCATAATAGATAGATGTGGAGGCATCGAGGCGTGCTGTACGTCTGATGGAGTGATTCACGATTTGCTGCCAGCGGAATTTGAAGCTTGTAGTAGTAGTAAAGTAGTAAAGACGCGGTGACTTTGATCGATGTATGAGGTCTGAGATCTGAGGCCTGAGGCCTGAGGTCCGATATCTTGGCACCGTGTCCAAAAGCGATCTCTGTCCGGCTGTCCCAGAATGTGCTAGCTGCAATGTCTTCACAGATGAAAAAGAAATCGATAGACGGAAACGGATAGTCCGAGACCCGAAAGACAATGACCATCCTACGGCAGGCGCTTGCAGCTTTGAGTTGCGAAGACCCCCCAAAAGAGAGAGGGGGGGGGGGGGGAACGATATAGATATGCTTTCTTATTCTTATTCTGAGGCAGGCAGGTGTCATCATGCGAGACCTCAAGTCCTCCTGCAAGCGAAGTACCGCTCTCAAAGTGGAAACACCATAACGCCGCCGAAATGATCCTCTGATACCTCGCTGGCGGCGGCCCTCACTTTCCCGGCGCTACACCCATCTGGCCTTCTCGCATGTTTCTTGAGCTAGTATTTATAAGGCCACCAGAAAGTCGAAGCGATGCCTACGTCCACACCCCCTACTATTACGCCCGTAGCATCAAATGACTGATATGGAACCGCAACAAGCCGATCATCTCCCGGGGGAGGTACTTCCTCGTTTCATTGCACCTCAACAGCACAACCCCGTACCTCACAATGCTGCGGTCAGTATAACACGTCATAACAATCACCCTCGTATGAATGCTGATGGATTTGTGTAAAATGCTGTTTAGATGCCTCCCGCTGCCAGTCGTGCCCAACTCGAAGGTCCATGGGAGGATGTCGTACCCCCGGCTGTCCGAGTCCATGGTGCTATGCAAGACACCCCAAAGGCCCGACAATACTTCAACGATAGTTTAGCATACTACCGCGAACTACGTGACGTGAGTGATTTATACGTACGCGGACTGTCGATCTTCGCATGCGACCAACAACCTTGTGACCAGGATCCTGCCGTCCCGTACGCATATCCCAATCTGGGACTTGCTCAAGGTGCCTCAGGATACGGACAAGTCATTTCTCCCGTGTGTGGAAACTTATGTTTGACGCATACATTACCAATCGATTCCATGCAGGACAACCAAGGAAGCCATGGTTTGGGGTATGCCTCTCGAAGTATTGTACCAGGCCCTACCCAGACCGCCTTTCCTGGTCCATCGACTCACCAGCCGCACGCTCTTGACCAACCAGCGGGAGAAAATCTCCGACGGCTTGCCAGTCGTTATGTGCACCACCCAGATTCGAAGGTTGATATGGTTCGGATGGAACCAGGCACTGCTGGGCGATACAAAGTAGTGATTGAGCTTGAGATGTCCGATTTCCCTTGAGGACGTCCCTTGTCATTTCCCGCAGGACCAACTCCGTGATGTTGTACGTACGTCCGTGTCAGTACGTTGCAGTGTGTAAGAATACCGTTACTTGTCTTGGCTTGTTATCAAAGCTTCCCCGCCTGATGTGATTGCTTGTCCGTCCCGTGCTCCGCCTAACATGTTGCTGTTCCTTCGTGTCCTTTCGACTTGGGGTCCGATATTCCAAATGACGATTTCAGTGTCAGTGTCATATCTGGGTTTCGTCTCAAGAGGACCTGCGTTCCGTAACAAAAGTTACAGAAGCCGAGACAGGTGAGGAAATAACATAGTGCCCGGGAACGGGAGCATGGCAATTGTGCGTATGGACCTGGGAGCGCAGAGACAAACTATGATTGGCGTTAGGAACATCCAAAAGAAAATATTTTGAGTGGGTCTGGATCAGGTCTAGCTTGGAGAAGAGGTCAGTCATCTGGTTTGTGGATGCCGTCAGTAGTACAAGATAGAGGATGAGACAATCATGATGTGTCACCAAACTCCCTTGCTGTGACAGGTTTGGCACTCTTCCCACGATCGATGCCTCAATCCCATTCCAATTGGGGTAAATTTACCACCAGGGCTAAGGCCAAGGTGGCAGAGGCGTTTTCATTCTATTCCCTCACTTCTCAGCAAACGAATGTATGTAGAAACTACAGTGCTCCCCCCCTCTCTCGCTTCTCTCCCCTTTTCCTTTTGGCATCTCCATACCGTTTTTTGTTGCATCTCATCCGGGCGGGCGCTATAATCCCTCTCAGGCTCGTCCCTCATTCTTCTCTCGCCTGGCCCGCGTACACTGATCGAAAACTGCTGACTGACAAAAGCTGACGCTAATACGCATCTAGACCCTTCTTTCCTCCGCTTCACGGAATTGCCACGATGCTGTCGCGTTTTTTTGCCTCCACCATTGCCTCCGCATCAGTCATGGTATCCTGGACACATGACGCAAGTTTCTCTCATGCTCCCTAGCTTGCTTGAATGTACTGATGTTGTCCTTGAGCTAAGGGATGCCCGTCTGCCACTCACTAGCGTCAGCTCCACGCAGAATGCACATGACAATCAGGCGCATGATATTATAGTGTTGCAGTGCATCGCCGAATCCTCAATGACATTCCAATTTTATGGTGCTATGCAGACATCCCCTTCATCGCTTTACCCTCGTCCAACATAGGCAACATAGATGTCCGCTTTTTTCCGTTCCTTGAAATGCAGAACAATAGACCTTCTGTGCTGAAGAAATTTCTTCACTCTTTTGTATGACCATACCTCGTCAGGCGTGGACGCGCCCATATCCGAGAGTGACTATCTCCGTTCGCGTAAGAGGGCTAGGGCAGAGTACGAAGAGCATATGGATCGATGACGCGAACGTCTCGAGGAATGAACCGCGAAAATGAGGCGTACAATAGGTTTACAACGATAGTCAGTGGGCATTATTGTAGTAGCGGTCCTGCGAAAGAAGCAAAAAGCGTTTGCGTGAATTTCGAGGCTACTTCATGATGAGCTTTTCTTTGACTCTTCCAGGGGCAAGGCTCCTCATCGAGTCATCAATAAAGTTCACGACTTGTTTGCTTTCTGGGCTTTCAACTTGTTAGAAGTCAAAAGCCGAGAAAGTCAAAAAGCGACCGATACGAGTACAAGACCGTACTATTTAGCCGAGACTTTTCCCTTGCTTTTCTGACTTTAAGACTACGAAAAATACCCAACTTTTCTGGACCCACCTGCATGTCGCCATCCTACTGTCTTTCTGAGGCATTCGACCTTGATAGTCTCGGCTCATCCTACGCCGAGGGATATATGTTTGTTTACTCAGTAGAGCTTGCTTTCGCGTGGGGCCATTGATGTGAATGACGAATGGGTTAAACCTAAAAGCACCCCATAGGCTCAGTGGCACGCAGCGTCATTACTATTATAAGTCCCTGCCAGTGTCGGCGGCAGACCGTCAGCTACCATTCCGCCATAGACCATAACCCTGAGACCCTAAGTTATAAAGTTTTGGGTTTGGTTCACGTCTTGACTAGCCAGAAATCAGATGAATCACGTCCCTGGTCTCGGTCTGACTTTTGTTTTATTGAATGTGGAAGTTGATGGGTATGCAAATACTACTATGGTGGTCGACGACAACATGAATAATTTACAACTGTCTGCAATGCCAAGATTTGAAAAGACAAAAAAAAAGATAAAAAAAAAAAGCTCGGACTCATGCAAAGATGTCTTGCTGCAAGATATCCTCCGCCTTGAGGGCATCGTCCATCTGCGGGAAGAGATCGACCAGCGACGAACTGACGTCAGCCTCCACAGGCCATGCATTGTCCCACAA
>Ga0307510_10002585_pt1 | contig 20653 bp, 18 predicted proteins | sample 12_EM_MG_FD_207224 | JGI IMG/M metagenome (GOLD analysis project Ga0307510, IMG submission 207224) | Populus trichocarpa ectomycorrhiza microbial communities from riparian zone in the Pacific Northwest, United States - 12_EM | ecosystem: Host-associated > Plants > Roots > Unclassified | place... | reverse complement strand
AGATGTCATGGAGCTCCTCCCTGAGGTTCTCGTTTTCCTCGGAGATGGTTGCGACGGCCTGGGTTACCCCGCTCAGTTCGTGAGAGACGGTCACCAGGCCCTGGACGAGCTGGGAGAGGAGAACGATAGTGATTGATTCGATGTAAAGGGTGCCGGCCTGTGCGTCTGCGCTTAGGTCCGGGCAATCTTGGTTGCTGAGCCTGAGGGCACTCCTCGCTTGAGCGAGTTGCCTAATCATGAACTCTATGGGGTGATTGGTCGAGGGGGTTCCTGAACGCGACGGGAGGGGAGAGTTGAGGGCTGAGAGCCTGCCAAAGGCTTCGTTCCCTGGGGGGAGGTTGTGTGGATTCACCATGTCGGCGAGTAGTGGAGGAAAAGTGGGAGAGGGTTTTGTTCCGGACGCAAAGCGGGGTAGAGTTGAGATTGTATGTGAAATGTAGGGGGGGGGAAAGAGTTTGCGAGAAGCGTGTGACTATGTCTTGGTTGGAACCAAACCTCTGATATAGGCATCTTCTCAGAACCCTAACCCTGGTTACTCGTCAACTCATATTACATAATCCTCCATGACTCGTAGTGAGTCATAGCGTGAAAGCCATTGGCTGACTAGCCTGAGTCATTCCGCAACATCTGTTAACTCATCTAAACTCATAAACCTAGTCATGTGCTCGACTGAGCCATATGGGTGAAACCCATAACTCATAATCTGAGTCCTGTGCAAAAGTAATTAAATCATGAGACGTCACAATCATGTGTCATGAAACTATTAACCAATCATAATATAAAGATGACTCGCTACCCCGTAGTCATCTCCTATACTATGAGTCAACTGACTTCACAATGTGAAACATCCCCAAGGGATGGCTAATAACTCATTAGTCATGTGAAAACATATTAGCCAAGTCAATATTTGTGACCTCCAGTGCCGTCAAACAACCAGAGATTTCTTATCGCGAGAGAATGCAGTGAGGCTTAGAGGCCAAGTATAGCTAAGTAGATTTGACAAAGGACTGTGTACCTTGTATACACGAAACTACGAATGGGTGAACGAGTCCCGATGGATATATTCTCTACCGTGAGGATGTCGGTTGGCTACAGATATTCTACAGATAAGAAAGAGTTTACCCTGATGAAGATATAGTTAGAGTGATATCACCAGGTGTACATTCTATTTGTTAAGGTAGTTAATATCTGAGTGGTCCAATTGCCTCTAACTGTGAACACGCTCAAGGCACGTGAGTTGGACAGTCATAAGCATAGCAGGGTGCTAGTCAAAGGTCAGGGTAGTTGACAAGTGTCCTGTAGCATTACATTTTTCTGCTTAACACATGTGAGAGACCCTATTCTGATCACCAACAATCCTCGAGAGAACTTATCCAGCAAGCTTTCAGGCTTACTAATATTAAGTTTCACCCCTTGATTCTACTTTGAATTACCATTTCTCATTTTGATCTTTTCATCTTCTTTGTGGCATCACTACCGTCGCAATCCTAGCATCTGTCTTCCTACTAAGTGCTCCCGTTACAGTATTGCCTTAGTTGTCCAACTTGCCGAGCTTCATGGTGTGTATTCAGAAGGCTTGTCACAATTGATTCATTACAAAAAGGATCTCAACTGTGCCTGCCAGCATCTATGTTATGCATACCAGAATTATAAAACGAAAGCCTTCCACCTTTCAGGATAATAAATAATTGCAATCTTCTTATTTTATTTTATAAAGGTTGCCCCTTTTGATTTACAAAAGTTAATACCAGATGCACTTTATTTTTCTGATATATTTGTTGATAATATTGGTATGTTTTTTTTCCTTTTTATATGCAGTATCTCCAAGTGCACTCCTCTATAACTTAGAACCTGCTGGTAATATCTCATTCTACTTGCGCATTCCAAAAGTATCCGGATGCGCGGGCGGAAGTCTTGGCGGTTCCATTTTTTACGCTATGCCAAAAAGGAAAATAGAGCGAGTGATCGTCTGTGATGCCAACTGCCAGCCTATTCCATGGCCAGTAGGTCCCCCTTTCGCAGCTCGGTGGTCCAATGGGTAGTCTGTGAGAATATAATATACTTTATAAATAGAATAGACTTTGGTAAATTGAAATGGGGAACAGGTAAAGGGTGTGGGGGGGTGTATGTGTGCGGGCGGGGCGTATCCAGATTATTGAACGAAGATCTGTGTAAGGTGAAGAAAGAAAAGAAAAGAGATCTAGAATAGTACATTTATGCTTCAAACTTATTTCCACCATCCTGCAGCATACACCTTCCCATAATCATAGGCAGCTTTGATATCTCATTATTGATATCTTCAATAGTGATCTTCTCCCATTCTTCCACCAAGACCTCTCTCATTTGAAGTGGGGTAGTAATTTTCTCCGCTCCTCTACGCCGTAGAATACGGGACTTCATCAAACGCCATATATGTTCAATGGGGTTGAGGTCTGGTGAGTTAGCTGGCCAATCAACTTTGGGTATTCCTAGGTGTTCACGGGCTGTATTTGTGAAGTCGGAAGAATGTGAAGGGGCGTTGTCTTCCATTAGACAGAAATTTGGAAGACCAGCCATTCGTTCTGTGCACGCCGGCCACAGAATCTGCTTACACAAATGATTCACATATCTCCATGAATCGACCCCTTTCCCTTCCCCAACCTTGAGCGGCCGAAAGGTATACTTCTTTCCCCGGAAAGATTGCACTGTTTTCACCTTCTTTCCCTCAGCTCTCCCTACTGCTCTCCTGTCTGCTGCGACCCGCAACTCCAGCTCGCGCAGATTTCTCCCTTCCTCTGACAATTTCCAGGCAGTATTAAGTCTCTCTGTTTCTCCAGCCATCTCCCTATTCATTTCCTCAATCTCTTCTTTTGCTTTCTGTTTTTCTTCTTTTGTTGTAGCCGGCCATAAAAAAAATAGCCCTTTCCATCCCCAAGATATAGCCCCCCAGCACATTACCGAGGTGCCATTTTTTTTCTTAGTGCCCACACAATCGTCGTGCCACTTTTCCCCCTTTTCCCTCCAGACCAAAGATTTGCCGAAAACTGCTCCCACCTCGATTGACATTTCATCTGTAAACATGTAGTCCGCCCATTCCACCTGTGGCCTCCATACTGCTCGTTCTAGACAATAGTTCTATATGATATGTTAGCCCTACCAAACAGCAACTAACGACATATACCGTAAAAACTCTTGAAATCCACCATCTCATGCAACCCTCTAATCTCCAGACTAGCAGTCGTATTACCGTATACGCGATCCTATTAATCTGCCAGGCTAAACCTTGCTCTGGCTAACAGGTGAATCAGAGCTGATAATCTGATAGTGGATTCCAAGAGTTTTTATTGTAATAGAGGTATTCAGCCCCAGGGTTTGAACAAGCTTTTTTTAGTTACTGGCTCTCTCGGGCAACTTATTACAAAAAAAAAAACACTGGCAAGGTAACTTACCAATCGATTCAGTCTATGTTCTGGTCCGAGAATAGGCTTAAACTCTTCATGGTATGCATGAATACCGCGGGCAGCCAGAGCACGGAAAACTGTTCCATCACCCACATGCGAGAGTCCAGCCTCACGCCGAATATCGATAAGCTTCATCCGGCGGCTGGCAAGGTTTTGCTTCACGGTCTCTACCAAGCGGTCCTTATCTTCTTCTGTTAAGACCTCCGGCCTTCCAGACCGGGGATCCGGATCCAGACACTTCGCTTCCACTAATTCCAGAAGCCCAATTGGCTCCTCCACCGTCTGCCCAGCTTCATGTCGTGCCTTCTGAGCATTTTCGACTGCATGGCGCCAAATATCGTTCGCAGTTGAGGTTGGGATACCGGTAAGCTCTTTGATTTTTACATAGCTTATCGGGTTCGGCAGGCTCCGGAGTGCTATTATCACCGCTCTTCTGCGTGGTGTGACCTCTTTTCCTATTATCATGGTTAAATTGTTAACTTCACCTTAGAGTTCACGTTTACTTACCTCTTTTTACTATAGCACGTGTTATATTCTCATGGGAATGCCAACCAGCGAGTGTGTGGAAAAATCAAAACAAACATCCGGATAAATGGTTAAATACATTGCTTGGCGCTTTGGCCGCTCTTGGCGCCAAGCCCGATTTCTCATCATCCGGATACTTTTGGAATGCGCAAGTAACTTAACTTTATTCTGTACTGTCATCTTACAATATATATAAAGTTTGACCTTCAACACTCACTTTAAGGGTTGACAAGTCTCCATTGAAATTTGCACATATTAATAGGATTTGCCCACCTTCTATGATTGCAAGTTGCCCTACAATGTTAGCTAGGAATTGTGGCAATTATACCCCTTACTAGAAGACATGTTACTTGCCCCCAAACCTCAACTGAATGGTAGCAGATAATCCATCCAATTCTTTCCATATGTTACTCTGTAGGAGGAAAATGGATACTAGATAAGCTACATGTATTATGCTGGTTTGACAAGCCTGCAAGGCTGGCTGCTCCCAACTATAGCCAATATGCTTAATTCAATCAGTTTGCTTAGATATCTAAGTCAACATCCTCTTGATCATGTTATTCAAGTACCTGCAATAACAGTCAAAAACTACTTGATTTCCAATTTCAACTATTGTGAATAGCAGGAAATATCACCAATAGTAGATATATTGTTAGCCAGAAAGAGAACAACATACAATAAAATCATAGCATTGTTGACTATTCGAAAATGATAGCTGCTTTTACTCATAATGGCGTGCCAAGCTGAATTGTACAGTATGCGAGATATCGATTCAGGGAGAAAATCATCAACCTGCCCAAGGGTTTAAATAGGCAACACATGTCAAATGGTTCTGGCCTTAGTGCCAAATCACAATTCCTGGACGCGGCTATAGTAAAGTATACAGTTGATACTATTTCCATTATATACTATCAGCATTGGCGTAGAAACTATTAGCTCAAAGAACCTTTGATAATAGTAATGCAGGATGGAATCAGGTTCTAGGACACTAGATGCGTATAATGAGTCACTAGTTCAAGTTGTAGTATATATTGCAAATGTTTTTCAACAGGATGTCTACACTAATTAATTGTTGTATGATTTATTACTGACTTGGTTAATAGGACTCTTATTTGGTCTTGTATTTATTGTATTTTATGCAGTATAATTTGTGTAGGTCCGAGCTGTGTTAGTGAGTGGGGAAGGGGATATTCAGTTTTGTTTAGATGAAAGTGCTACTCAGAAGGTAACGATTGGAAAAAAGGCATGATTCCTACCATTTCCACCAGAACCTTGCCTTCACTTTCATTGGTAATTGTTCTATTATATAGTCACCTTATTACAGCCTTCTGGTCTCAATATCTGTATTTGCTAGTACCATGGGGCGAACTTATAAGAAAAACATCTAACTTTGGTAACATTGCTTTAAATGACTAGTTTACAAGAACTATGTAGGCATGCATGCAGAAATGTGTGAATATGTTGCATAACAAACTTCGTAACAGAGTAATTTAACAAACCAGATTTCTTTATGGTTCGTGTCATTCAAAACATATACCAGGAATTGCACAACTTACAAAAAAACAAGGCTTTTCAACCACAACCATATTGGTAGAAAAACAATCTCACTGTCCGAAAGCGAATTACAGAAAATATGAGTAAGACTTTTTGTCTTCCATTAATTGTTTTGTTGAAATCCCCTTTTTTTTTGGAAACGGTGGACTTTTGGAGAGAAATGTAGCAATATGTTATAATAGGCACAGTTGAAATGATTAGGGAGTGTTTGGTCAGCCATGATTCTGATTTGAAATCCTGATTTCACTTGAAATCATGGTTTGAAATCAGATGGTGTTTGGCCTGCCCATATTGAAATCTGATTGGATACTCAATTCTGATTGGAAATTTTTGTATATGATTTAGAGTTATAATATATCATAATATCTGAACCACTAGGTTTGGTTAAAATAAGATATATTTGATGATTATTATGAGACACATTTTCTTAACATTGTGTTAATAAAATAGACTGTACAATTGAGCCTTTGGAATATATGAAGCTTGATTCATAGGCATTTTTATATATGTACTGAATTCTAAAAGCAAAATAGCTTATCTGTATATTGTTGGCCAGGGCCGGGAGTAATTCCTCTGAAAAATCTCTTCTTATTAGTCTCTATCACCAATTGGGCAAATGTCATTGTGGAAAATGTCATATACTCGCAGCTGAGGATATTATTCCGAATAACTCATGCAGTGAGAGTGAGTTCTCCATAGAACCTTTTTTCAAAATATTCCTCCTAGCGCTTAATCCAAATTAGTAGTATGAAGTTAGTACAAGAAATAAACCTTTCTTTCAATAGGTACAATGAACGAATCATATCAAATATGTAATATCTTCCAAAAATCTTTCCGCTCCTAAAAGATAGTATAGCATGATAGGATTATACTTGATTGGACTGGTAATAAGAGGGATATGGCAGTAAATGCTATTTATTATTGTTACTTGTATTATGAATGGTATAATAGATAGAAATAATGTATGCATAGGTTTGAACAAAGAGGTATGAATGTTTAAGAGAATCTACAATTGGGTATACAATACAACTTTAATTATATCCTCTACAGATTCTATTTTATTAGTTAAATACTGTAACGATCCAACGGATAGGTAGCTACAGTGGACTAGACTCAAGCCCATATGATATACCAAGAGGTAACCAGAGTGTGGATAAACCAGTATACTTAGTATACCACCGGTAGGCATGAGTTGGTACAAGTGTTTATAAAGTGACTTGGTGACATAGGTCTAGACAGGGTAACCTTCAGAGAGCATGTTCGCGCAAAGTCAAGGACATATAGTAAACGTTGCATAGGTCTCCGGAGCAAAATTATATGTTGTCGCGCAGACTCCAGAAGGCAATCAAGGCATGAAGGGGTAAAGTTACCCTACCCTGAGAACATGATTACCCTAGCATCGGGACCCAATTACCCGACTGAGGTACCGCAGTTACCCTACCTTCAGCGACAAAGTCATCTGCAGACTTAGCCGAGAGTTATCCCACTCTAGTTGGGCTCTGAGATCTGTATAGGCCAGCTTCATATGGCATGAAACAGGCTACAGTCAGAGCAGGAGTGGTCCGAACGTCCTGTAACTTTCAGTGCATGTTCCTAACACCCCCCTGCAGCCCCAGCGTTCGTACGGCGTGACTGCAATGTACAGCTCTGTAGTTGTGAGTTTCCTAGTAAAGTGAGATTCATAGGAACGCTCCCACAACACGGTATGAGTTGTGGCCGTCCAACTGACCAGAAGCGGTTTGCAGGATGTATAAGGAATGTGAGGGTGACCGCCTCCGCATGCTCCGCCCCCTCTACACCTCCAGTCATTGAATTCACAACTCCACGTCGTTCAGTGCATGAACCCCACTCGCCCCCTTTCTTCTCCTGCCCTTCAGGGTTCGCGTCCGTGATTACCCTTCTTCGCGATGGAAGACCTTCCTCCCCTCCCCTCATCGGGTGCCCCCTTGAGGGCCCCCTCAAGGGAATCATCAACCCCGGACCTCATGGAATCCCACGTCAACAGACGCGAATTTGTTCGCGAAACCCGCCAAAGGCACAACTTCACCTCTGCTCAACTCCCAATACTCGACGACCTTCAGCTCTCTGACCTTTCAGAAGGGGAAACAATCCTCGTCCCTCCCTCCTGCTCTGCTCTCATCACCCTCGCGTCCATGACAGGTCAGCTGGACACCATAGCAACCCAACGAGGCAATATCCAGGCCGTGGTTGCAACCCGCCCTACTTTCCCGGCACTTGCAGGCCCCCTGACCCCCATCAATGCATCCCTACCTGACCTGTCACAAAGGGGGTCAGCTGCTCGCCTTCCCTAGGCACCTGCCCCTGCTCGGGCTTGCATTCCCCTGTCTGGTACTACAACACGTTCCATGCCCCCTCCACCCCTACCGATACAAAGCAAGGCAAAAGCCTGTGCTGCCCCTCTGAACAAGAGCTCCTCCTCGCCCTTGGACACTGAGATCCCCTGGTATGACATGGACACCTGCGCCTTCTAAGGCAATCCCCGAGCCTTTGAGGACAAGTTTCTTCACTCCTGGGAGGCCAACGCGTTCCGAGAGGGGAGATACCCTGACACCACCACTTGATCTCGGGCCATCTCAGCTCCGACTACCCCAAGCCTCAGCCATCGTACACCCCACCGGCCTGAACTGGCACCCCGGAGGGTAAGAAGAATAACGGCTCCCTCACGGCGGCCAAAGACGCGTCAGCTAGCAACATTGGCCCTGTTGTTCAGACACGCAAGTCGCTCCCAACGGCCCAGAGGAGATTCTACGCTCTCATGCCTCCTCCTCCTAGCAGCGTCAGGCATCCCTGATCGCCGCTACATTCCCCGAAATCGCTGCCTGTGGCCTTATGGATGGGAACGGTATCCGTCCCCTCGCGGTCACTACCAAAGTCAACGACCGCGGTTACTGCCAATGTCAATGGCCGCGGGTCACTCACCCTACTCGTCACCGACCCTGCCACCCCCGCCCGGCATTCGCGCCCTACTTCGACGCCCTCTCTTCCCTACTCAACACGTCCTTCTTGGTTGGCGACTCTCCCTGGTGGCCCTTTCGCCGCGCCCCGGAAGAGGTACAGGTTGTAATCCACTCCCACCCCATTGCCTTCCGCCTAGAAGACACGAACAAACTCTTCCCGTGCTTTGCGGAGTCAGTCCTCCACTCCAAGAAGATTTGTATCCTTGCCGCTAGGTACCTCAACGCACATGAACAATCCAGGGAGGGCAAGACTGCCACCTCTGTCATTGTGTTGGTCCACCCTCGAGACTTCCCCACAATGGGATCCTCAATTAGACTCATCTCCCGCTCGCAACCGATTGAGTATGTCTACTCTTCCAACAGATACACGCAGTGCAAGAACTGCTGGGGCTATGGTAATGTCGCCCCTCGTGGTCTGTTAGCCGACACCGTCTACCCCATCTGCTCCCTCAACCACACCCATGCCTCGCACCGATGCCCCAACCCCACCTGCTCTGGAAATGGCAACCTGAAGGCTACGCCTGGCTGTTGCTCTTCCTCACCGTCCTACTGCGTCAACTGCGGGGATAATAACAGCGCCATACATAGGGATTGCGAAAGCCATCCGTCACCACCCTCTCTCCGGCGTTCTACCACTGCTGTCGAGGTCGTACCTCAGCCACCCGCTGGCGACGAGATGGACACAGCTACCGACGACCAGGATGTCTCGCGCCCCCCTTCACCCACCCTCTTACTCTACTCGGCGTTCAAGATGCCTACTCCAATGGACAGAAGAATAACCATACTTCCGGCCCCAGTAGGGCCCCCACAAGGCACAGGGTCGCTCCTCTCCCGGAAGCACTTAGCCCCTCCCCCATGATCAGAAATGCCTCGGGCCTGGCCCTATAATGCAGTACAACCATGCGTCGCGGGGCGATGAGCAGGTCTGCCCTCCCCCCCCGAACCCCTTCATACTCGTTCAACACAACTTCCTAGGGAGCTGGGATGTGTTTCTCTGGCTTTGCGGGTCGTTCACGCCACTCGCCCACCCTCCTTGCATTCTCGCCCTGCCCGGCCCTCCGGTCCATAGGGGCAAAGTCCCCTTGTTTAGATTGTCTTCTGCGTTTTGCCCCCCCACGAGCGGAGGCTGTAAGCCCTATGTTGCTTTTTACGTTTGTAGTTGCTTTTTGTCTAGTATTTCCCTCCTACCCCGGTCTTTCGCCAGGGTGATGTCATTGCGCTTGCCCTCTTCACCCCTCACGGTTTTTCCAACCTCTTCATGACTGGCTTCACAATAATCAACTTCTACAGCACCAAGGGTCACTCCAACAACACTCGCTCAGTTCCTGCGGATATCATCTTCCCGTCAACCACTCTCCCAACTCGGTCTTTGGGAGAGCTGAACATCCACCACCTCAGGGCTGACGCGCTTAGGGTTTTTAAAGGGGAAGAACTTGCCACCTCGGTCCCGTACTTCGATAGGGTGAGGCAATTGGGCTAATTGCTCCTCAATACCCCAAGAGTCTTTACTGGCTTTTCCCTGTCATGCGTTGGTCGCCCCGGCGTCATAGACCTTGCCTTTGCCTGCCCCCTCCTAGCACTGGACTTCTCGGAATGGTCCGACCCCCTCCCCTACCCCGGCTCCGACCACATCTCAATCCTGCTCCGCCTTGAAGCTCCCCTGTTTCGCGCTCCCCCCCTGTTCCCCAACTAGGCCCTGACCGACTGGCCTATCCTGGAGTCCTCCCTGAAATCCACCTCCATACCACCTGCTCCGCCTCTGGCCACCACCCGGGCCCTAGATGTCTGGTTCAAAACCTACTTAGACAAAGTGACGGCCCAACTTGGAATGCACACCCCACTAAAGAGGGTTACGTATCGATCCAAGCCCTGGAGGTCTGTGTTACTAACGGCGCTCAGGACATCCTACACCTGCGCCCTTCGATGTTTGAAGTGAGATTATTTCCATTCCGCCCTTCTGGCCTCCGCAAGGGCAGCCAGATCCGCCTACTTCAAGGGAATCAAGAATGCTAAAAGGGAACATTGGTCCTCCTTCCTGGCCTCAGCCACCCCACAGACTGTTTGGACAGCCAAGAAGTTAGCCGTCGGACGCCCACCGCCCCGCTTCCGACAACTACTAGGAGCCATTACCCTACCAGAGCAAAACAAGGCTCTCATAAACCACTTCTTCCCTGCCGAGCCTGCGAGGCTCTTCAACACCGTTCTGCTCCCCTTTAGAGACTTCCGACGGCTGACAGAGGAGGAGGTCCGCAGGGCCCTGGCTATTTCCTCCACATCGTCAGCCCCAGGGCCTGACATAACCCCCAACTCGGTATGAAAAAGGATACACTGAGTGGCCCCACAGCTGATCCATGACCTCTGGTGGCCTACGGGTCCCACCCCCATCCCGTAAAAATGGCTGATGGCATTGTGCTTGACAAGCCCGCGAAGGGCTCCTACCACTCCCCCTCCTCCTTCCCTGTCATTGTTCTACTGCAAACCTTCTCAAAGATCCTAGATAGGTTCATGAACTCAAGACTCTCATGCGTGGCCCACGTATCCGGCCTACTCAACCAACATCAGTTCAGTTGGTTAGCGGGTCTCTCGGCCTCGGACCCAACCGCCACAGGAACCCATGATATAGGGATCCTTCCGATGGCCGGGAAGAAAATTTCTAGAGTTTTGCTAGACATTAAAGGGGGCTTCGACAATGTCAACCCCACCACGCTCTGCGGCATGCTCAAAGCTAAAGGGGTCAACCGGTATCTTGTGTCCTGGACCAAGTCTTTCCTGTCTGGCAGAACGTGGCAACTCCTGTACCAGGGGCCTGCTACGGGTTTCGCCCCCTTCTCCGCGCTGTTGTTCATGATATACGTGTTCCGCCTGCACTGCGAGATCCCCCAAGGTCTCACCCGCACCTATGTCGACGACTTCGGTTTGACGGCATCATCGGCATCCTACCCCCGGCACATGCAAATCTAACAAAGGCAGTATGCCAGGCTGAATGCCCAGGGGCGCCGATTGGGTGTTAGCTTCTCAATCCTTAAGAGGGAACTGATCCACTGGCGAACCAACAGGGACATAGGTCCGATTTCCCGGGCCCTGATCCACTGCGATGGGTCAATCTACCCCCCCATGAACAAGGTCGGATGGCTTGGCCACTGGTTCACCCCCTCGATCTCCACGACCCTCCATTTCGTCAAAAGACTGCCCAAGGCACTAGCTGCCTTCGTGGCAATCAAAAGGCTCCTTTTACCGGGTATGGGCCTTCCACCTTTCCTATGCCACTGTTTGGCATCCTCTCTTCTCTTTCCCATTCTTAGCTATGGCACGCATGTCTGCACACCCACTGTCCACATGACGTGAAAACTCTCTGCCTTCTGGCACAAGGTCCCGAGATGGACAACCAACAGCTTCTACTCCACCCCCTCTGACATCTTGGCAGTTGAGGTCTGCCTCACCCCACTCGATCTCCTCCTAGCGTACAAGAGCCACTTGGCATGCTTCAGGGTGCTGTGCTCCCCCCCGGAAATGAAGCCAGCTACCCCCCACCTCCCGCTTTCGGTACAGACGACGTCCTTACACTGCCACACCCCAGACCCTTGGATCCTCTCCGGAGGGAATGCGGAGAGCCGGTTGCCCCTCCGACAGCTCCAGCCCAGACCGCCCTCTAAGAACAGGGCCCATATCCCCTTGGATGCCCTCCCCCACTCAATGCTCTTTGTTCTGGGCCCCGATTCGCACTGGCCCCTCCCTATCAACTCCCAGCATCTAGTTTGTGAATCCTACGCCGATCCTCCTCCGGGCCGCTCTTACTGTTAGGCATATGGGAAAAATCGTAGCTTTTCCACCTATTTTTGTGTACCCTGGGGTTACCCTACCTTCACTCTGTGAATCTAACACGCCCCTCTAGCCCTGGCTTTGGGAAGGCACGACAACACCTGAAGGCGTCGGAGTTGTGTCCCAACACCAAAGGACACTATCATTGGAACCTATCTCATAACACAATATACGTCGCGGCCATTCATCTGACCAGATACTGTTCTCATGATACATGGGAGGGGGCCATTGGCGACCTGATGCAGGTTTCCCGGGCCAGGTCGGTCAACCTTACATAAGGTTACAGACATAGCAAAACTGCACAGGAAACGATGTCACTAAAGTAACAGGACGTTTTCGTTGTGTCTACACTATAATGAATTAAGAGAATGACTCCACCCACACTAAGGGTATATTACAATTCAGGATAACTCGGTAAGGAAAGACTAGGAGAGAAGTGTGCCACTGGTACGATCCCGACTGATAGTCTGACCATAGCCTAAAGGGCAGGAAGCACGATTGATATCTGCTACTGCCATAGGTCCGATTGCGAAGTTGCCCACTTGGTTCGTCCGATGTTGAGGACACTGTCTAGCGTGCTGATAAGTTTCAGTTCCTCTTGATGGAAGAAGGATTGTGAACTCTAACTGGAAACGTGGTGCCACACCAGAGAAATCAAGAGCTCTCCCATCCGGAAGTCAAAGGTGGGGCGATATTACTCGGGGTCAAATAGTGTTCGCACTATAGGAAAGTGCTGGCAATGGTGAGCAGGTACTTAGTTAGTATGGTAGTTACTTGTAGGCCGCGCAGTCTATTGACGCCGGATATAAATATTGATGTGCCTCTCGAGCTTTACTGAAATCATCACGCTACGGAGAAGAGACCTCATCAATATAATAAGTTATTACAAGAAAAATGTTGATTACTATTGTAGGCACGACTATATTGGACCTTCCTACACACATCGCTGTCTATGATAAACTACCCCGGTCTTACCCATCTTGCTTGTTCTTAGAGATCTGGTACCACCTAACAAAGAGGCTGTTTCCCAACTTCGGGAGTTAAGTCTTGCTGCTGCCAACTATCTTACCAATATTAATACAGCACTTTCCATGACTGCGTTCTTCCTGGTCGAGAGCTACGGCCATCAAACTTCAATTATTCTTGAGGCGATGAATAAAGTACTAAAGCAAGAACGAGAGCTTCCTATCCTCAACCTACTCGATGAAATTTGGCTATATATAATGGATTAGCGAGCACAACGATACCAGGCAGCCTGTGGCCAGGAACGACAGCAACACTGATCTGACTTAGCTCCTGGTCAACTCACAATCTCATGCTCCTGGAAACGAAGAAATACTCCTAATATGGCTAATTATAGATTATTTGTTGTTCAGCAAATCAACAATAAGCAATTGATCGTTAATCTTGAAGCCCAAACCTGCAATTGCGGCAACTACCAGGAAAATGACATTCCATGCGGACATGCTCTTAGCTCTTTTCACTATATTGGTCAATCAGCAAATGATTATATCTCGGATGCATTTTCAATTACTACTTTGCGAAATAGCTATCCAAGTAAGTTCAATCCTATCGTACTAGCCAATCTTGACAGTTTTATACTCAACCCAGAACCTGTTCCTCCTCCTTGCCCTTCCCCATCCGAGTTACAAATAAAGTTTGGACAACCAAAGGTTAATCGTGCAACACGTCCTAGCTACCAGTCACGTATTGCACATGTCCCAACTAATATGGCCTCTATGCCTGAAGCTGACCACCTGAGACCTGTGGGTCAGCAAACCTGTCAGAACTGTGGTCTCCCTGGGTATAATCGTCGTACCTGTCAACATCCCCTACTTGAGCTTCTTTGATTGTTTTATTTTTCTGGTCTTATTTCCTAAGTTTTCTTTTATTTTTCTTACATGGCTGGTGGGATATTGGGCAAAGTGAGGACTTGGTCACGCCATTTGAAAGTCAGCAGCTGTAGTGGTGGTGGTTCGACAGGTCGCGCCCGTTTTTCTTTTCCAAGGTTTCGCTATTTTGTTTTGTTTCTCATATGCTCTATCCAAGCGGGTTGTCAGGAAAAATCATTTACAATTGATCGCTTGGACTATGGAGGTCCGTACTGTGAAGGTCCGTACATTGAAGGTCCGTACTTTGAAGGTCCGTACTTTCCAGGTCTGTACTTTGATGGTCCATACCTGGAAGGTGCGTACTTTGAAGGTCCGTACATTGATGGTCTGTACGTGGAAGGTCCGTACTTTGAAGGTCCGTACTTTGATGGTCCGTACCTGGAAGGTCCGTAGCTGGAAGGTCCGTGCTTTGAAGGTCGGTACTTTGAAGGTCGGTACTTTGAAGGTCCGTACTTTGAAGGTTATAGTTTTGTTTCCATGGGGTATGCTTTAGCCAAGGAGGGTATCGGAAAGGTATGCAATACACCGAAGGGTATGGGAAAGGTCATCTGATAATCAATGGGAACTTAGGCTAATAATCTTGCAGAACTGAAACTTTAAGATGTAATCATATACAGACTCAGGATAGAATTCCCTGAGATTGAATCTAATACTATTAGAACAAAACTAGTGGTTGCTATTTTTTTAAGCATAAACTATCATACCAAAACATTTATCAATAATGGAAAACCTTTAACGAAATATATAGATATTGTCAATGAATTTTATTTTTGATATTTTATTTTCTCATAAGATATAAATAAAATTATAACTTGACTAATAATTGGTGTACATATTTTAAGAACGGGACGTGAGAAATGAAAGATGTGGCCCGAGCGTTCGTGCCCTTGTTATGGACCGTTGACATTCGAAAACCTATTAGCTAGAACTGTACAGCCAGATATAACTCACATTTTTCAGCCTCATGGACCTTTTGAATGACATGAACTATACTCCTCGCTGAAAATCCAAAATCGTGGTTGAAATTACTAGATTCTTGGCATGCACAGATATAATTTGTATGAGGCCGCAACTCAAATTTTGGGAATTTTAAAATAGAAAAATAGTCGTCAAATGACTTATCAAATTGCAATTTCCAATCCCGACTAAAGGTACCTTGTTCCTCCAGATTATTAAACATTTGCCACCAGACATCCATTTGAGCATTTACAGCAATGCTTTTATTTTTTGTGAATGACTCCTTAAATCTTGGAAGGTAAATGCCCTAGTTGCCGTAATTCCCTATGTTAGGGGATCGGTCTGTTGTAAGCAGGTGCATGCATGCAATACTCCAGTGGGACCGTGATACCTGGGTTACCATATGGTAACAACTTCAAGTTCCAAAGACGCAGGATCATGTCCTCTCTCCTTACTGGCATTCAAAAGACACCTCTATGAATGTATACTGAACTATCCAACTCCAAAATACCTCCCTCCCCATTCTGCCTGCATTCCTCATACCAAATTGATTTTTCATCCTCTCCCCACTAGCCACCTACCTTTTCTACTACCTACTTTCCTCTCTCCTCGTCATGCTATCCTTCCGAATCTCCTTCAGCACAACCTGAAGATACCCCCTCAGTCCCCTCCTGATGTCACCATGTTTTTCTCATTTTTTCCGCTATTGCTGTTACTGCTCTTTCTCTTTTTCCTCACAAAATAGTAATACTTTTGGTGGTATCTTTACTTATTCCAATCACAAGTTTCCCATTAGAGCTTCTTTTGCCTCCCTCGCGACCAGACTTCTATCTTACACCGCTGTCTACTGTCTCTGGGTTTCCTCCTCCCTCAGTAATTCCTAATGAGTTCTACTTACCACAAACCATACAGAATTCTCATTGAACTCAATCGATTCCCTTTTCACTGGAAAGCCTCATCCCATTGGATGCACTAGAAGATATCACTAATGTCTCTGCTCTTGATTCTGCATAGTCTCTCAGCCGTCTGGTTCTCAATCACGGGCCACTCATGCATGGCTTCATTTGCCCAACCACTCCTGATTACCCTCCAACTGAGTTCTGCCACCATTTGCCTTACAATTGCCAGTCTATATAGACAAATTTGTTCTCAATCAGCCATTTTTGGTGTTGGTGCTTCTTTCCCTCTTTATGGCGTTCTTGAGAGGAGGTTACTGGAAGCGATAATAACGCACAGGGAATCGCGGAGCACGGTTTACAGTGTGTGTTAACTGAATTTGAAGGCCGTGTTATGTAGAGCAATGAGATTTATGTTGTAGTAGCTGAATTACCTGATATTCTGGTTAAAAGACTAGACATGGTCAAATTCTACTAATAATGCTCGCCAAGCCGCTATTCAACCTAAGAAGATCGCATTAGCTAATAATCATATTTTAATACATCAAGCTGGATAACGAATGGCATGGCAGATTATATTTGATATGCAACTGATACTGAACTTCGCCTAACTCACCATATGTGAATTTTAATAGAATTTCTATTACCTAAATTCTTCAATAACTAGGAGCTTCTTAACCCACATCTGAACCATCTATTGTTACTAACTTTAAGCCATAACTAACCTCCGTACAGTACATGAAACAACTCTGAGCAAACCGGCAGTGAGGATGGAGGAAGATAACTGGGCCAATAACATTACTCCTCATTGAATATGGAGGATCGAAAGCACAGCATCCCAACACACCCTTGATATCTGTATATACCTTACCGGTAAATCATCCAGCCATGGTGAGAGATAGCCCATGTTAACGATGTTACCTTTACATAACGGAAGCGTATCTGAGAAGGAATAACATAACTCATTATCATTCGCAGTTACTAGATATAAATACATAAGAAGGCTAGGACAGCGGACAGTATTTATATACTTGTTCAAGATGAGATCGACAATCTCTTGAAGAAAGACTAGGGAGTCCTTTACAGCATATTCCTGTAGGCTTTTATACAAGATTCATAATTGACTCTTATTGGAATAGCCAAAGCGCGTGATCTTACAGATTGTTCCCTTCTCCCTGAGGGAACCAGGAATCTTGCAGCTCAGGTACTCCAAATTCCTACAATACTGCACTGACCAAATTGCATCACTGATTACTTCTCACCTCTAAACATTACTCGCGGATGGAAATGAACTTTAAGGTAACTTTATTTCCCGTCACATCCCCGCCCGTATGTAGCTAGAAGGTCTTAAAGTTGCTGGCCCAGTTGAAGAGCTCTGGGAGGTTCTCTAAATAGGGTTATTCAAGGAGAAACTCGGCAGAATCACCTAGATATGAAGTCACAGTGGCAATAGGAAGGGAAGCCAAAATCGGTACCCAAAATGATGAAATCTTCAGCTCATCAACCAGTAATGGCAAATATGGCTCTAAACCCTCAACTTGTTCCAGTTAGCTCTGTCTTCTCTTTGAGAGTGGGAACAACACAACAGACCATGATCCCACATGTTGCCAATGTTTCTTCTTTATTCGATTGACCTTCCATCACAATCATCTCGGGATTTGCATCAGAAAATTGTGTGATATGTATAGAACTTTATCCATGAAGGAAGAACGACCATATCTGCTACAATGAACTGAGTTCTGTGATGTTGTGGGCATGGCCAACATTATGGCTAGAGGTGTAAGTAGAACAAACCACTGGTTGGGGAAAGCAGCGGTTCGCTATGTGTGTATTGGGTAATAGAGAGTGGTTGAGAAAAGAGTGTCAGAGAGCAATTGTGCAGAGTCAGGTGTAACTGGTACAGGTACTATAGTAACTGATGGATTTCCTTTAGGATTAGTTGGGTTTCAGGATATGAGCCTTGTGGCTGTAGCTTTGTTATGTATGCAGGAGGTATCTTTTGATAGCTAGTTTGTTTTATGTTTGGTTTCGGGATACGAGGTTGTGCCTGTCCCTGATTGTGTTTTGGAAAGTATCATTTGATACTCCTGTGGTTTGAAGTTTTGTTTCAAGGGATCGTTTGATACCTTGAATGTTTATGGATTGTTTTATGGTATCGATTTGATACTATATACGAGATGTGCTCGTATGAGTCAGGCTTTAGGAAAAGCCGGCCATGTATTTAAAGGCTGCATCGTATGGACTTAGAAAGGGCAGACTTCGACAGACAGAGATTTCAATATACTTGGTTGGATAGTTACCTCTTCAGCTCGCCAGAATAGTAAGAAGGCGCCAAACACTTCAAGCCCTTAGCGATAAAGTAAAAGGTTTTGTCTAACAACCGTTCACAGCCTCTGCTTGATGAATCCGCTGAGGCCACACTTTGGTTAGGATTTCAAGTGCACAACCCGGGACGGTTTCTTAGAGGTCCTCAGTGTACAAAGAACCGATAAGAAAATGCTAGATTTTGTTAACTTCAACAAGTCAGTTGGAAGTTATATCGGTTAAGGTTTGATCTACCTTAAGGAATACCAACGACATCTAGCAGCAGGCTATACGAGATAGTCAGCAGCAGAGTGCTCTGGGAGTACTACGATCATAACGAGAAAACAGGATAGCAACTGTTGCCCACCATAGGCGACGAACTGAACACCAGATCAGGCATATCACTTGATAGAAGTGAACTTGCGAAACTGTCCGCAAGGTTGATATCCAGGAAGGCTAAGGCTCAACAAAAGAAGGCTTCAACATTTAGTATCGACGAGGCTAGCAGACCACTAGCAAGGGACGAGGCTTCTCTGAGACTCAAGGAATCTGAGAGTGAAATATCCAAGGAACAAGCGGCCACACGAGGCATGTTTCATAAATCACCAGCGAAAGGAAAGACACCTCTACAGTGAACCTCAGCCAATGACGATCCAAGCAGCTCCAGTAGCAGTGAGTCAACCGACAATGCGGACGACAAGATGTCGGCAGAAGGAAGCACCAAGGTATCTGATCGATCCAATGCACCAAGGCTAACCATGAAGCTCTGAGAATCCCGGCTGTTCCCAGGATCACGGAATGATATAGACGGTGGCGCATTCGATATATAGTATGAAGATGTTCATGAAAACCTACTGCCATATGGTATTACCTCAACTACGGGAGGGAATGCTCGATACTATGGCTTCTATACAGAGAGAAGAAACAAGAACATATACAGAAAAGCTCCAGATGAGTTCGGGGAAACCCATATCAGAAGAGATCAACTTCTTGAATAGCCACGAAAACGATTCCAATCCTCGAGACACACTGAGGAGCTTTATCAGAAGTCCCTAGATGTTAGACAAGTCACGGATGGGGTAGTAATGAATATCTCAGATGTTGCAAGGGATTTGCTCACCTATCGGATGTGGGGTTGGAACAACCCATTGCCAATGGGGCAAAGGGCACAGTCTTGCCCAGGGGTGGTAGAAAACAGGTTAGTCTAAGTCGACGCGTCCTCCCCCGGGGGCCATCGCTCCAGCCCATATAGGGCCACCGCACTCCCGGGAGTTGGAGAGCTCCAAACTCGCTACAACTTGCATTCTCGTCTCCAAGCTCGCTACAGCTCGCATTCTTTGTTTTCTGCGTTCTTTGTTTTTCAAGAATATTATCTCTTACTTAATTTTTATTTTTATTGATATTTGTTTTTACCTTTCAAAGTTGCAGCCATGCCCCGGAGAAGGGGTTCTACACGTGGGACAGGAGCACCTGCCAGGGGCACTTCCGGGAGAGGCAGCCGCAGAAGCACTCCCGGGAGACAATGCCACACCACGACTAGGACTCCCGGGAGTCAAAGCCACACTCAGGCTGGCACTCCCGGGAGTCAAAGCCACACTGACGCTGGCCCTCCCGGGAGTCAAAGCCACACCACGGGTAGGACTCCCGGGAGTCAAAGCCACACCACGCGCAAGACTCCCGGGAGACAAAGCCACACCAGGACACCATGGACCCCCAGGGTTGGAAGGATCGAGAAAAACACATGCAGCCGCACTTGGCGACAAGCTTCAAGCACTCATAGCCACGATCCTACCCCTATCAACACCACTACCGGTTCTTCGAGTAGCGAAAGTGGAGACGCAGAGGAAAGCGACTATAGAAACTCCTCTTAAAATAATAGGCCCCTACCCACTCCCGAGCCACAAACGAGTAGCCCAATAGCGCAATCGGAAACCTCGGTCACTCTGAGCATGGAAGATACAACACGACATTCCCATTCTCACCCAGAACCAGCCCTAAGACTCAATGACATTCGCGCGCTTCTTCAGTCACATGAGTATGAAATTGTTAACCGGGTAGTCACTCAACTTAATACCTACCAACCCACAGCTCCACCGCCAACAATCAACAGGCGCACAGCAGCCCATCCTCCTATACCTGTCCAATCGCGAAACTTGACCAGTATGAGGATTACAGAGCTTGAAAACCAGCTGGTGGAACTGCGCGTGGCACAGGACATAGAACAAGCTGAAACAACAGGGGAGGAACCAAGAGCACTTGGTACGTATAACCCTACCTATTCTTTCTCA
>Ga0307510_10002584_pt1 | contig 20654 bp, 40 predicted proteins | sample 12_EM_MG_FD_207224 | JGI IMG/M metagenome (GOLD analysis project Ga0307510, IMG submission 207224) | Populus trichocarpa ectomycorrhiza microbial communities from riparian zone in the Pacific Northwest, United States - 12_EM | ecosystem: Host-associated > Plants > Roots > Unclassified | place... | reverse complement strand
ATGGCCCGTGCGCGGTCGTGCCTGTATATAAGCGCCCTGTATTTCGACAGTCAAGCCCTAAGCTTGACTTGATTCTCAATATCAACGTTCTTGAAAGCCTCCCTTGTGCCTCCCCTTTTACCCACTTGTTACATAAGCCACTCAGAGTCGTCTCTAGCAATACTAGAGACTTCTACCTCTTCAGATACTCGCCACTAGTTCACCTCTTAGTACAAGTCGTACTATCAAGGCCCGTTGAAGCCTTAACAGAGGGGAACAAGGAGGAGGCATGGCATGCAAGGGCACTGTGGTGAGAGACTGACGTGTTGAGTTGTCGACAGTGACACAAGCGTCATGTGGTCTGGGATGCGCCGATCCGAGAGCACACACGATGCTCACCTTACAGTATACTTTGACGATCAAGGACCAGGACATCCCAATACTGGATACTATCTTGATACTCCAACAAAGACACATACGCCTATTGAATTCATCAAGGCTAATGGCACCTACCACTGGGTCAAACTCCTCAGGAGACAAGACAAGTGGCAAACCAACAAAAGAGGAATATACAATGGTCCAAATGTCAGCTGGTGGATCATATCAGACCCTCAGCATCCCAACCACATATTTTACATCCAAGAGGCCAGCATCCCTCTCACCATTGCAGCAGTTACCACAGCACTTCAGCAGCTTCCTACCCACCCCAACACCCCAGATCATCCAACCACAATGGAAGGACAACAGGAAGAAATTAACATCACTACTGGCCAAGCCCAGCAAGAAGCGCAGAGGATCAACATCATCAGTAATCCCTCTAACAGCACTCTCAAAGGAAACCCTCCATTTATGTTTGATGGAGACAGAAACAAGACCCACAAGTTCCTACTCAATTGGGACCTATGGGCAGCAGTCAACTGAGCCAATGACACTATGAAGAAACCCTTCTCCAGAATTGTCACCATACCCAGTTATATGGATGGCACTCATGTAGATGCCTGGAAGAAGGAACAACTCCAGAAACTTAAAGAAGAAATGGATGACAGAACCCTAGAGACAGATGAAACCCTCTGGGACAACTTTTTGGAAAGATTCAAGAATGCCTTCATTAATCAGAACTGTCGATCTGAAGCTTACCAAGAGTTATGCAAACTCAAGCAAGGAGAAAGTCTTGATGACTTTGCCAAATTCAAGCAGCTTTTGCATGAAGCTGGTGTTCCCCTAGATGACAAGGGAACTATTGAAACACTCAAGCATGCTATGGCCAAAGGACTCACTAGCACCATCATTAATTCCTCTAGCTTTGACCCTACCACTGAGGTTCCCTGGACCTTTAAACAGTGGGAAGAACAGGCCTGCAAATGCCATCTCAAATGGAAGGCGGCAGCTGAGTTCACCCAAATGTGTCAGGGACTCTTCCAAGCTTTCAAGCTATTCCCCAAACAGACCAATGGGAGAAACAACAACCAGGGAAGAAGCAGCAATTGGAGGAACAACAACTATGGACAACACACCACCTCTCAAGGAGGATATCATATGGATATCAATGCTACTGTCACCACAGACATTAACGCCATCACTGGCAGAGGACAACAGCACTCTGAAGCCAAGAAAGTGGAACTCATGAGAAGCAACTCTTGCTTCTACTGCAAAATCAAGGGACACTGAGCCAAGGATTGTCACAAGAAACAAGCCAACCACAGTAACTTCAGTGGTTGCCCCAACAACCCCAAGGAACCTGCTAGAGTTCATGCCGCACCTATTATACTGGATGTCCAGAACTTAGACAACCTTGCTGAATTCTTGAAAGACAATATGGACTCCTTTGATGAAGATACCAAGCTGGACTTCATCGGAAAGCTCATGCCAAAGGATTTTACCAAAGCCTGAAACTAGCTGCCTTAGTTAGGGCATTCCAACTTGATAGTGTGTTTGTAAATAAATCAAATTCAATACAACTCAAAGTGCCAATCACACACTATTGAGGGACAGCAGAAGAAACAATCCTACTTGACACTGGAGCAACAGAAAACTTTATTGACCAAACAACTATTGACAAGCTTCGTCTAGGAACCAAAAGACTCCCTTACTCACAGGCAGTATACAACGTCGATAGAACTATGAACCAAGCTGGAACCATCACTAGAGCCTGTGACTTACTTGTCACTCAGGGAAACAAGAAAGAATGAACAAGATTCTATGTCACAAATCTAGGTTGCGATCGGATGCTCTTTGGCTATCCCTGGTTCAAGAAATTCAACCCAGACATTGATTGGGAGAAAAGTGAACTCAAAGGACCAAAAGTCCAAATTGAAACCCTACTCCATGGCACTCTCCAATGTGCAAAGACATGGCTCAAAAAGAAGAATCAAGAAAACGAAGACCTTATCCTTGAAGCACAGGAGTGCGCTCTATGGTTGGGAGTTACCCCTTCAGAAATGAGGGGAGGCCCAGTAGAAGTCAACTGCACTCATACAGCAGTCAAAATGGCCCATAAGTATGCATCAGAACATGGGAAGGAGGAAGTCACCCTCCTGGAAGAATTCAAACGTCACACAGCATTATTTTTGGATGAAGAGGCAAACAAGTTCCTGCCAGCTTGCGGAGACGGAGACCACAAAATTGTACTCATGGACACTGCCCCTACCCACTTCAACTGTTAAGTCTACCCACTCTCAAGAGATGAGCAGGAAGTGGAGAACAGATTTATCGACGAAAATCTGGAAAAAGGCTACATCGCACCCTTGGACTCCCCCTATGGCTTCTCTACCTTCATGGTCCCTAAGAAAGACTCAAAGGAAAAGAGATATATCATCGACTATCACCCCCTCAATGCAGTTACCTGAAAGGACGTCACCCCACTCCCCAACCTCAAACAATGTATTGAAAACTTGCAAGGAATGGAACTATTCAGCAAATTCAACATCCACTGGGGATACAACAACATCCACATACAAGAAGGCGATCAATGGAAGGCCGCATTCAAAACATGTTGGGGACTATTCGAACCCAAGGTTATGTTCTTTGGGATGAGTAACTCACCAGCCAGCTTCCAATGGTTCATGAACAGTATTCTCAAAGAACTATATGAACACTTTGAGAAGAAAGGCATACTCGAAATACAATGCATCCTCCAGAACTACATGGACGACTGTGGTATAGGCACCCTCCTCAAAGACTTCAAACTACACGTCGAAATCATCCACTACCTATTCAACCTCCTTGCACATCATGGCCTATACCTCAAACTGTCAAAATCCATCTTCATGCAGCCACAAATGGACTTCTTAGGCATCCAAATTTCAAAAGAAGGAGCAACTGTCAACCCAGCCAAGGTTGCCAGATTCAGGGATTACCCATGTGAACTCAAAGACAAATGACAAGTTCACAGATTCCTAGGAGTTGCTGGCTACCACCACATGTTCTGCCCCAACTTCTCTATCATTGCCACACCTCTTACAGCACTTACCAGAAAAGACATACCCTTTGAATGGGGGCCCAAACAAATAGAGGCCCAAGACAAGTTAATTACCCTAATCACCAGCACACCCATCCTAGCCAGACCTGACCCAGACAAACAGTTTGAGCTCAAAACCGATGCCTCACAAGTTGGTACAGGAGCAATACTCTACCAACGGGACCCCCCTATCACTAAACCAGACAGAACTCAGAAACCAGGACCACACTGACCAGTGGGATTCCACTCCCAGAAATTCACCCAAACTGAGCAAAACTACCCCATCTACAACCATGAATTCCTTGGTGTCATGAGAGGACTTCGCTGCTGGTCTCATCTGCTCAAATGAACCACAATCCCTGTCCTGGTGTATACTGACCATGCAAACCTTAGGTACTACAGAGAGCCCTGCAAAATCAGGCCACACATTGCTGGTTACTTACCAGAACATGAGCAATACAATATCTTACTGGAATACAAACCTGGGGCTACCAACTGAGCAGATGCACTATTTAGGCGACCCAACTATGAAGGACCAAACGAAATCAATGAAGACATCACTGTATGGCCAGACCAATATTTCTGTAACCAGCACACTTCAATCCAAGTATTCGACATGGACAGCATAGGAGACAATTTAGACTCAAGAGTCAAGCTAGCATGATATCAAAGTCAAGAAAAACTCAAGCAATGGGCACCAGCTCACAATTTATCCCTACTAGATGGCACTCACTGGTACCATGGAATGGCACTTGTTGTCGTGGCAGACAATGACCTTAGGAGGGAAGTAACATCCCTTTTTCATGACCACGAAACCACTGGACACGCCAGAATTACCAAAACCCTCCAACTTATCTCACCCTACTACTGGTGGCCCAGAATGAAAATCTTTGTAACTGAGTACATCAAAGGCTGCGCTACCTGCCAAATGACCAAAGTCAACACTCATCCCACTCACCCCCCTATGTTCCCAATCACCCCAACTGAAAACACTTGACCTTTCAAGACCGTCACCATAGACTTCATTACCAAGCTACCCTTGTCAGGAGGATACAACACCATCCTCACAATCACCAACACAGATTGTTCAAGAGCATCCATCTTTATCCCCTGCAACGAAGCAATCAACTCTGAAGGAGTTGCTCTACTCTACCTAAACAATGTCATCCCACACTACAGCATACCTCACAAAATAATCTCAGACAGGGATGTCTACTTCATATCCAAGTTCTCAACAGAACTATGCTGCATCCTGAACATTCACCAGAACATCAGCACAGCCTATCACCCTCAGACAGATGGAGCCAGCGAATGAACTAACCAAACCCTTGAACAGTATCTATGGGTCTTCTGTGGCACTCAGCAGAACAACTGGCATGCTTGGTTACCTCTCGCTCAGTATACCAAGAATTCCTGGCCCTCCGCTATGACCAAGAAAACCCCATTCAACTTACTTATCAGTTACACCCCACAAGTACATCAGCCAACCAGAAAGACAGACATCCCATCCCTCAAACAATGACTCTCATCCATTGATGAAGCCAGGAAAGCCGCCCAAGAGGCACAACATAAAGCACAAGAATCCTGGATCAAAGAATGTCCATGCCATTCACCATTCCCTGTCAAATCCAAAGTCTGGTTAGAAGGAACAAACCTACAACTTCCAAGTAATATCACACCCAGGTTATCACCAAGGAGATATGGACCTTTCGAGGTAGTCTCCCAAGTATCCAAAGTTACATACAAGATCAAACTACCCCCTACCTGGAAAATTCACAACGTATTCCATGCCTCCCTGCTTACACCATACAAAGAAACCGATCAGCATGGACCCAACTTCGTGGAACCACCACCTGATATCCTAGGAGGTGAGCTGGAATGGGAAGTTGAACAGATCCTAAAAGAAAGACTATTTGGTTGATGGAAGAAAAAGCAATACCTTGTGCGCTGGAAGGGATACTTGCCAGCTCATGATTCCTGGGTTAACTCCAAGGATCTCCACACTCCAGAGTTACTAGCGGACTTTGAAAGTCAACCAAGCAGTATAAGAACCCTTGGAATCTCAGATGACACTCTCTATCCCCAACACCCATGTCTTCTGTCAACCACAAACTCCCCAGCACAGGATTCGCCACCTCTACTGTCTTCACCTTGGGTACCAACAATGGCATCATCCTCATCTGCATGCACACCAACAACAATCAACTCTACTTCTTTGGAACCTTCATCCAATGTGGAAACTTTGATGTCCAATTCCACTGGACCACTTGGCAACCAAGAGAAACCCTTGATGCCATCGACATCAACCATGAAGCAGTCGTGGTCCCAGTTGATAATGAAGAGCCTATCCTCAGAATCCCTGTTGAATATGAAAGATTCCCATTTGCTCCCCATCCCCCTCAGTATCACCCCCAAAACCCCACAACTCACATTGTCCCAGTTGATGAGTCTAGTGATGATAGCAGCCATGAAACAGCATTTACCCCCCAAACATCAGAAAACACCCCGTTCCATGTCACCAATCCCGACCCCCCTACCCCCACAGAAGAAACAGAAGATGACAACCAGTGCAACCAGTACACTGACACCAGACTCCTTGACCCAAACTACCTCCTCCATATTGCCCAAGAAGAAGTGTGAGAAATGCATCAAGGACATGACCAAACTTAGCGATAAATGGACCCTCTTCAATGCTAAGTTCAAGAACATCACCATCACCAAGATGTTCAGAAAGAAAGACAGCAACACCACCCTTTACCTCTACCACTTTCATCATCACCTCTATGATATGGTCACTAAGGAACTCTTCCAGGAGAAGATCACCCTCCCCTTTGGCACATTATCTCCTCATTACCATACCCTAAAAGACCAAACCTTCCTCATGAGACTCCAAGCATTCCTCAGAAGCCACAAAAGAAAGTTAAGAGCCAAACCAAATATCTTTGTACCTAGTCCCAGTCTCTCAGAAGGAGGAGGAAGAACCACTCCAGTCACAACAGCACCACTATTGGTAGTTCCAGCCATAGCACTACCACCTCCAGTTGGACCAATACCAGTCATCCAACCATTTATCCACCCATCCTCATCCCTACCTACAGAAGTCATACCGCCACTTTCGGTGATTCCAGCAGCCATACCACCATTCCCCCCTATGCCCACTTCCCCTAGTCCACCTCTTGAGGAACCCCCTCGTATTGCATCACCTCTGCTTCCTCTAGTCCCGTGGGGATCACATCGATGAGAGTACTCATCTATGGAGTACTACGAACCACCACCTGTTCCTATGAATGAATCACCAGATCCAGTCAGTGTACCCCTACCCCAATCGTTAACCCCTTCACCACCTTGAAAACCTGGAAGTCCTATTATCCCCTGTCCATGGAATACATCCCCACTTCAGGAAGAAATTCTCCTACCCCCAGTCACACCCCCTATTGCACTCCCTGTACCCCCTGTGGCATCATCATCACATCTACCATGAATCTCACCCATCCAGATCACTCTGCTACCCAAACACCCTCTTATGGGGGATGAACCAGAGGTTAATAGAGAAGGACCACCCAGTTGGGTAGAATCCCAACCTTCACCACTTACAGGGAAATGACAAGAGTCACCACGACATGTCACCATGCCATTCAAATGTGAATGAAGTGACCCAGTAACAGAATGATCAATGAGTCCTGAAGAACATCCTACTCCCCCAGACTTCCCTAAAACTACAGCTGTGTCAACACCTTCTAGTTTTGGACTTGTAGGGCTATACGGTACTCCAACTCAAACAACCAGTGAGGTCAATGAAGATTCATCAATGGAGGAAGGATAAATTATGGATTCAAGGCATTCAACTTCTAATAGTATGGACATTGGGATACCTTGCACACCCTCCAACTGGTTGCAACCCCCTTCACCCTAGGTTGTGTGGTAATGACCACTCTAGGAAGGGCATCATGTTATGATCCTGGACCCCATTTTTCATTTTCCGCCTTTTACACCTACTCGTTTTGCGCTCTCAGTCACTCATTCTCCACTCATTCCCTCATGCACCGCTTGGACCACCACCCAGTCACCTGATGAGTCACCTGACCATTCTGCAGTCCATTATCACATGCTACTGCTCTGCAGTCCGCAGTTCCCATTGTTTGCCCATTATGGATTGCCAGCTCATGATGTGCTATCTACAGCCTGCCAGCTCATGATGGGGCTATACTTAGATTGCCAGCTCATTGCCAGCTCACTGACAGCTCATGATGTGACCCTACTATATGTGACTCTATTGTTCTGTGACCTCTATTGTTTGTGACATCCCATTTGTATATAAGCACTCTACTTTTGATGGTTAGGCCCTAAGCCTAACTTGGTTTTCAATCCAAGACTTGTAGCTTCCACCCAGGACTCTCAGAGTCAAATAGCCCAAACCTTCAGTTGCTTCAAAGCTACCTTGAAGCTCTCGCTTCTTACCTCATTACCAGAACACTCAGAAGTCGCCCTTATCATTTGGGGACTTACTTGTTATCAGCATAGGCAACCAGTACTGCCCTACCCTTGTGATCATTGTCTCAGGAGGACACCCCACTGAGCAATCCCAGTTGTCGCCAAAACCAAACCATGCACGTCGCATCTTTAAGGCCCTTGGACCTTAACAGTGGTAATGCAGTAAGTGTGTCACCAACTGCAACCCCTGTGTGACCCAAGCAGGCCTTGCATGGTCCTTTGCATGGGCAGAAGGCAACAGGTGTAGCGACAGGCCTGGAGGCAGGGTTTGAGTGGATGAATGCTGCTGACCTGTTGAAGCTGGGTGTGTCTTTGCAGGACAGGCAAAGGGAGGGGCTAGGGTTCACCACAGGTATGCTATGGGCACCCATCTCTACAACTATACCCATAACCACAGATGCTGCACCCGTATCCTCAATTGGTACAAAACTATATGGAGCCTATGCAGTGTCTTACCTTAACTGCACTGCAGTACGGTGTTGCATTACAACTGCAGTACTCTTAGCACCCATGGTGAAGTTTGATATGCTACAATGCTATAGTGGGTCACTCTACAGTAGAAGCTAGCAATGGTTGCTTGTTGTCTGGAGCTGCAAAGTTGTTGCTGTTGCGCTCAAGCATCACTGCAAGTGTCTTGCAAAGTGCTTTTTTTGCAGTGTGGAAGGTAATGGTAATAGTAGCAGCAGTGATAGCAAGAGGACTGGGAGTGGAAATACTGGATTCTGCAGTCCTAGGCAAGGCGGCGGGTGCCATGTGAGTATGGGCCAAGTGGTGCTAGGTTGTGTGGGCGATCAAGGGGTGCTGGGTATAGTATGGTGGTGATGCCAGTGCTCCATGCTTCCTGGGTAATAGCGGTCTGGTCCCTGCCACTAATGTTGGAGCTGTTGTTGGTGGTAGAGGGGTGTTCCACTTGGAGAGATTGGAGTGGCGGGAGGAGAATGCAAGTAGGGGTGTGCAGGTCAGAGACTTCCCAGCCAGCCATGCTGCAGGACCAGAGCTCAACTGCCAGCAGGTGGTGTCGGTGCCTGATGTTGATGAGCTGCAAATGTGAGGTGGTCTGGAGGACCAAACAAAAAGAGCAGACCAAGTTCCAACAAGAGAGGTCATTGGAAAATACTCCTTTGTTCAAAAGTCTGCCCTTGCATGTCAGTCTTGGCACTCCACACGAATGTCACTGCACAGGCAGGGTGGAGCATGGGAGCAACTCACCAATGGCAGCCCAGGCAAATTCAAAGTTGCCCTTGTGTACAAGGCCACAATGGTGATATGCCTTGGTGAATTTGGGGTTGAGAACAAGGGCATGCTGGGCATATAGCTTGGCACTATTGCAACAAAGGTCACTGTGACCACACCTGTCAGATCTCCAATCAGTGCTGTGCCCCACACTACACAGTATGTATGTATATATATCAACTCACTCCTCTAATTTAAACCATGCTGCGGCCAAGTTTGGCAAAGCAGAGCACTGGGACCTTGGATTTTGACAGTGGTCTTATGCTCCTTGATGGACTTGCAGTTGGCTTCTGTCAGTCCCTTGTCGGATAAGGTGGGCGCACAGTCAAGGGTGCTCCAACCTGAGTGTGGCTCAATGCTTGGTTTTGATCTTATTAGCCATGCCCATGGCTAGATCGCTGCAGTACTTGCCAGCAATGGTGCCCTTGCAAGAGTGGCAAGTGGAAGCTTGGTGTGCTGCTTCCAGAGGGCTGGCACAAGCCAGTGGTGCTGCTGTGTCAGGGCAAGTGTGGGGTGCTTGCTACCTCAAGGGGCATAGCTCCATTAGCACTGGTTGTGTGCTATCAGTAACGTGTGCTGCTTGATGAAGAGCCGTTAGGTGAAAGCAATAAGGGAGGTGGCAAGGCTGGTGTATGGTATGAAAATGCAGATGGGCCTGTGCAACTCAAGTGATGTTGGCAGTTGATGGTGACTGGGAGGTGGTGCTGAATCCCCAACAATGCCAGCATGGAGTGGTGTTCAGTGATGAGCTCACTGTTCAACAAAAACAACAACAATATTGTATGCACTGGTCTCTTCCACAAGCTCCCCTGCATTTGCGCTTGTTCCCAGCACAGCAGCACCTCCAGCCACTGTCACAATCGACTTGTCTACCACCCTTGGCCATGCCTTCATCAGCTTCTGGGGGAGCACCAGACCCAACCAAGTCACAGTGCTGGCACTTCTTGCACCCCTGTGAGGATATATCAAACTTGTGTCCACATTGGTTGAGGGAGAGCTGGAGGTGTGGTTGGAGGCTGTGGTGTAGGGAGCTTGGGAGTGTTTGGTGGCAGTGTGAATGCAAATGGACCTGGCTTGAACACTGATGCCACGGCATTGGGGACTTGCCAAATAAGGCCCCACAAGCATGGCCAAATTCCCAGTATGGTTGAGTGGCATATGTGTTAAGGTCCAAGGGCCTTAAAGACACAATATATGTGGTTTGGTTTGGCGACGACTGGGATTGCTCAGTGGGGTCTCCTTCTGAGGCAATGATCACGTGAGTAGTGCGGTACTGGTTGGCTACACAGTATAACAAGTAAGTCCCTGATAATAAGGGCAACTTCTGAGTGTTCTGATAGAGGTAGAGAGGGGAGAGCTTCAAAGGGGTTTGAAGTGACTAAGGGTTTGGGCTGTTGACTCTGAGAGTCCTGGGTGGAAGCTACAAGTCTTGGATTGAAAACCAAGTTAGGCTTAGGGTAGTGTTGCAGCAGCTCCAGGAGCCAGAGCCAGCTGGGAGTTGAGCTGCCTGAGCCAGCCTGGTTTTTTTTTCGAGCTGAGCCGAGCTGTGGGTTTGGTCCCACTGAGCCAAGCCGAGCTGAGCCAATCAAAAAGCCGGCTTTCTCTAGCTAGATTACAGCTCAGCTTGAGTAGCCGACTCAACTGCTGTCTGTGCAGCGTGTCACCTCGAAAAATGCTTCCCTGCACTCTTAGGATTCACCTCAAGTGCAACGCTTGCATCGACATTTCTTGTATTGCTTGCTCAGGCCTGAGAATCCCATTCCGCCATGCAGACAGCAACATCACTGTCGCGAGACAGGGGTGTGAGACACCCAGAGACAGGATCTTTGGGGACTCTGCTTTCTTCCTTGTTTTCTTTCTGCTCCACCTATCTGCTGTTGTCCTCTTTCATCTATTGTCTGTCCTCCAACAATCATCATGATTCTCATTGATTCATATGTATCATGCATATATTTGTGCTATTTTACACAGACACAGACACAGTACACAGAACAAACACATGGAGTAGAGCCAATGCTATGGCCAACTAAATGCCGTGCGTGTGCCATGTAACATGTACTTTTGACAGCAATCAAATGTCATAGTCTCCATTTCTCCCAGCCCTTTGAATTTGAATGAGTCGCAATAAGGTCTCCATGTGCATTGCAGTGGTGATATGACATGTGGCTTTGCGTTGTGTCCAGTATTTTGGCCTCCTGGAAGGTCCTGTCACATGGATCGTTGTCATCCCATGGGAGATTGGGACACCAGCACCAGCCAGAAAACACGATTTTGTGCAGACCAGCCAGAAATCAGCAACCCGATAGGTAAGAGAATCGTCCTGGGAACAATGTTAGCTACAACACAAGATCAGTTACTTGGAGAACCAACAAGATCTCATCACTGAAACTCATGCAGTCTGAATTCTGGCTTTCCAACACCTCCATTGCGAGATTTCAGATACTTATATACCCAGTCCATATATCTTGCATTGATTTGTGATCTGGCTGTAAGACTGACACCGAAAGCAAGATAGTGAAGACCTGCAATTCCTAGTCAGTAATGATATAGATCTTTGAAGATTGACGGTATTGTTGTAATGAATACTGAAGCGCGTCAGACAGCATAGACTTGAGACTCTCAATTGCATACAATAAAGAAGGCCATATACATGTGCCTGGAGCTGCTGATGACTCATGGGCACCTCTGAGAGTGAGATGCGCCTGTGGCTGTGACAGTCTCCCCAAAGTCTTGGGCACGTGCAACAACCCAGAGTCGAGCATAGGGGTAATGCTCTTTCCAGCCACATTGTTTTGCACTGATCAGTCGGCGGCGTTGGGACACGTTGATATCGCCAAGTGCGCTGGTGTTGGCAAAGTTGAGTTGGACAATATCATCACAGTTGTCGGGTAGTGTGCACGGGTATGGCCACAGGGACGAAACCTCATGGAAGGGCACCAGTGCACAGTGCGTGGGATGTGTCAATATGAGGAGCAGGCATGGAGGGAGCATGAGCAGGGGCAGGGGCAGCCAGTGCTACAGTTGGAGTGGGCTTGGAAAGCGCTGGGATACAAGGTGGGACGGATGGAGCCACAGCTGCCAGAACGGATGGCACGGAGTGATAGGATGGTAAGTGGGGAGGAGGAGTTGAAAGCATTTTTTTCAGACAACGCACATCTATGTAGCAGAGGGTGCAACAAGACGCCGCCAAGCCTGTGTCTTCCTGGCCTGATTTACATGCAGTTTCCACTGTTCTTTGGTCAGCAAGTCCGCCTCATGTGGATCGCCACTGCTCATGTGACTGGGTGGCATACTGAGTGGTGCTGAGATCATGTCTTGCATGAGAATCAGCAGGAGCTGTGATGTTGTGAGCTGCGGAGAGTGGATCAGTTGCGCTGTAGCATGGTAGGTGGGAGATGTGGTTTTGGAGGACTCAGGTCAGAGGACAGTATATTACTATGCTGATGTCCTTGGGTGAGTGCAAGATGCATGGATGGGGGTCTGAGGTGGAGCGCAAGAGGTGTTCGGAGCCACAAGGTTGGAATTTGCGGAAAGCCAGATAAAAGGGAAGAAAAAGGGGGCAAGACAGCATCAGTCAAGGTCAGGGTGACAAAAACAGTGGTACATACATTGCCTCCCAGAACAAGTAAGACGCTCTGTGCCAGTCGTCTTGTTGATAAGTGTGCTGCTAAGTTCTGCTGCAGTGGCTGCCCATGTGAGGGCTTGCGAAGCTTGATGTTTACCTGACAAGATGGAGGTCTGCGACGGGGGATAACCTGTGGAAAAATACCAGGTCAACGTGAGCAGAAACTTGACTGTGATATCGGGAAGGCTGGTGGACAGGTGTGTGGGCTCTGGCACTGGCAGGTCAAGTCCTGAAAAAGCCGGTTCCATTGCATTGCTGGGTTGTTTGGGGATGACTCTTCAGCTCTGTGGGGGTGCCACAGGATAAGGTCGTGGTAGCGGTGGTCGAGATAGACTGGGCACTGTGGGTGGAGGTAGAGGAGATGATGACGCTGCACTATTTCCAACCCCTTTCTGGAGGGGAAGCAGTAAAAAAAAATGAATGGTCTTCGTCAATGGCTGCTGCTGCATCGAATTGTCTAAGAGCCCACTAGGAAACACACCAGATTGGAGGACAGTCGTCATGGAATGTACAGTGGCGTTAACCGTCAGCCATTGAGTTCGATAACTTGATAATGTTCAAGCCCTTGGCCCATACATTTGTCATTATCATCCTACCATAAGCAACTTCAAACCAATACCAATCTGAAATTTTTGCATGCCCATACCCTCGATTTATCTCATCCTCAGAATAAATGTTAGATGTCTTTCTAAGTGCATACACACTTCAGGGCCCAGATTGAAACTCTGTTTGCAATACACCAAGTACACAGTACACCAAACTACAACAAGGTTGGTCCCTAAATGTGGACATGAACCACCCCCCTGTGAGGACTCAAAACAAAAAAAGAAGGGGGGGAAACTGCCATGGATTTAGGATGATTGCTTGAGCCTTCTTGAGGAACTGGATGTGTGATATGAGTATGGAGAGGATGGTTTGCCTATTCGAGTTGACAAGCGAAGACTAGATAAGTTGAAGTGAATATAGTCAGAATCGGTTACCCATTATTCAAGATTTACTTACACCCGACCACAGACAACAGGCGTGCATTCTGCATTCACAGGGGCATGAAGAGAGAGAGGCCCTTTGATAGGCTGGTTGGTCTGAGTTTCCGAGCATAGCAAGAGGATCGCATTGAGGTGCTGGTAATCTGGCTTCTTGTTGAACTCAAGCTCTTGGACATAGAGAACGAAGTCATGGAAGGGAGTGGGTAAGCCTTGGCACAGCTGTTTGAGGGGTGTTTCTAATTTCTTCTGAAGGACTGCCTTGGAGTTACAACAACCAGTCCAAGGTAATTCCCTGAGTGCTGAATAAATGAGAGTATAGGTGAAGGACTCTAGGTCATCACGACGGGATTGAGTGCCTCTTTGCTGACCGTTAATGGAGGAGAATGTAAGAGTACTGACAATCGGGTCATGTGGGTTGTATGGGGTGTGTAAATAGGTTACAGGATCGTGGTATTGCTATGCCAGACCGAAGTCAATGAGGAAGGGGACAGGAGAAGGGCCTTCAACTGAGATCATGAAGTTTCCTGGCTTGATGTCATGATGGATGTAGTGTTGAGTATGTAGCGACTTGATTGCTGCAAGCTGGGAATACGAGAGAACATTCAGGAATATCCATTTATGCATAGAACAAATGTACCATCTGTGAGGCATACAAAAATGTCTTCCTGGGGTCAAACTGTTCTGCCCTGGTTAGATCATCAAGTGAGGTCCCAAGACACTCCAGGACAATAACCTCATGCAGGCCTTCTTTGCTGTACCAGAGTACTTCAGGGACGCCCACACTCCCAGTGATGGCTGTATACATATTGTACTTATGACCAAGCTTTGAAGGTGAGCTCCCTCCATGCCCTATTTTCAGAGCGACACTAGCTTCGTTCCTAATATCTTTTCCCAGATAAACGCTCCCTAGAGAGCTCAGAGAGATGAGGTGAACTTGATCAGAGTGGGGCTTACCAGATCCACCAGTACCAAGCAGTTTTCCTATTCTGTATTGGCCACCAACGTGTATGAAATCTAGTTGATGGGAAGCGGGTTGTTTCCTGGAAGCTCGTAGTGGTCTTTGAACAGCCATGCTGGTCATTGAGAGTGAAGAGAAAGAATAGCCGCTAGGCAGGTTAGCTCAGTTCAACACGCCAACATTGATTTTACATCACCTGACCTGAATGTTTTTTTTTGAATTTGCTGTTTATTGTCCACTGCTGGTAGGCAATGAGACACACTATCTAATACAAGATGCGAGTAGACTATGGGTAAATGTGTAACAGAGGGCAAGACATGACAGGGGAAATAAGTAGGGGGGATATGCACAATCCATTGACCTCCAAGGTGGAGGATGGAACGGATGGTATTGCACTGGGCTTGTGGGCGACATTGGTTACTCAGGGATCGAGTCAGGAGGTCTTGGTCTGCCACGGCCACAACTTGTGATTGGGGCTCACTGTTCATTCCTGGGTCTCAAACTCATCCATGACTTGTTCGAAGGAGTTTCAGCCTGTCCCGGTTTGCGACTGGGCCTTGCTGTTTGTCCCTCTCACAGAGCATGGGGAGGGAGAATTGGGGGGCCCGCCATCTCAATTGAGTTGGATTCAACTGCAGTGACTGTTGACTTGTCAACCTGCTTACCTACTACGAAGTCAGCCTTGGTGGGGGTGACAGCTTCACCTGCCCAAGCAGCTCTGCAAGCTCCTCAAACAAGTCAATGGGGTCTGTGCCAACCACAAGCTGGCAATTTGGCGGGTAATATCCTAAGCGCAAACAGTTCAACATCAACCAAGTAAACAAGGGAATAAAATCAGTTGGGATGCTTACTGCCAATAACATAAATGAAGAAGGTGGTGGAATCGTGCCTGCATTGTTCCTGCGTGTAGTCCCCTCAGTGCTGCCCAAACCAGAGCCCTTGTGGCACATGGGGCCTGCTCCATGTACTGGCCATAATCCATGAAGTGTGTCAGCTGCACACGATGACCACTGGCACTCACAAGGACAAGGTGTGTCCGTCGCCTCTCCAGGAACGTCGTCTTGTTGGGGAAGATTGTTGTCCTGTGCCACATCCTGCTGCCATTGCTGCAACTGTTGTGGCGGTGGCGGTTGTGGTGGATGCTCGTCGCACCCACCCATATGTCTATGTCTATGATTGTGCCCATAGCCATATACAGACTGAAGCCCCATGATGATGACAGGTACCACCATGTTCCCATCCTGCACATTCGCTTGCGCATCTGTAGAGGGAGGGGATGCTAACTCAGGCTCCCCTGATGGAGTGTCTGACTCTGCTGGGACAGGTGGTGCTGTCGCCGGTGGGGGCAAGGGCGATGCTGGTAACGACCCTGGGCTTGGAGTTCCATCAGTGGGAAGCGGTACATACGCCACCAATTGATGCCACCACCTGGTCTGCGCTCTGAGCCCGCAACAGTGCACTGCATCGGTGTTTGTGGCTCAGAGGGTGGCTGGGATGGCGGATGTTGAGAGGGAACAGCTGGTGGATCCGACGCGGTCTCCTCCTCAAGTGGGTGATCATCTCCAATGTCAGGTACATTGTTGTCAGAAGGGTGATAGTAAGAAAGAAGATTGTTGTCATCAGATGGAAGTGCCAGAAGACCCTCAATAAAGTCAGAGTCATTATCTGTGGATTGGCGATCGTGTGTTGATAAAGATGCATCCTGAGGGTATATTAGAGGTGGCAAGTCCACACCAACAGGCTTGACTTCCTGCTCCTGTTCTGCAAGGCGGTTAATTGCAGTGTCTTGCGTGGGGTAACATTGGGTGGTTCGGTAAACAGTGAAGCAGTGAGGTGGAGCCATGCAGCATGGGACCCGGTAAAGTCGTTGGCCAGGAGGCCACAGATGGTGTCGATGGCAGTGGAGTTGTCAATGTCCATGACCACCGGAGGGTTGGGTTCAGGTTGTGAGGGGGGTACAGAATTGTGGATGAGGGCAGGTCAGCGAATGTCTGACTGAACCGTGTCTTCGGGCAGAAGATCAGAAGGGTTGATGTTGCGGTGGGACACAGTGGGTGGGGAGGCCGTAGCCTGGACGGGAGAGGGTGGGAGTTCAACAAGGTGGATAGCAATGTGTATTTGGTTGGATACGGTGTAGGCTAAGGACGACCAGCAGCTTTGGGGAGTAATCTCAACCTACAGCCAATGGTGGTTGGAGGATGGAGTACGGACATGGTGACCTGAATGCATTCATTGAATGATGCCACCAAAGACATGTTCCTTGCTATTGTAATTTCCCGAACACACCCTTATATACAGTTCCAAGCTAGTAGCAGACTAGACGTATCATCAATTGTTGAAATTTAGAAAAAAAACACGACATTTGCTCTCAATCGTAGGTACAAAAGTCCTTCAGAATCAGATCCATTGTGGCATCGGAATCGCCCTTGAAGAGAGTGCCAAGGTCAAGATCTGATTTCGACCCCCTGCCCATGGCCGCTAATGGCGTTGCCCACCCCTTAATAAAGTTGAGCCACTTCTTTTTGAGAATGAATTTGAGGGTTTGGAGAGCCTCCATGAGCATGGGGCTGATCCAGTTTTGCTTTGCAGTGTCTGTCTCCTTTGCCGACAAGAAAACTCTCTCGCACGGCACTGATGTGGCCTGGATTGCTAAATAATCCATGGCAATTGCAAAGAGGGTTGGGAACTTGGCTTTATTGGCCTATTGGTGTGTGAGTTGTTACACCGTCCAATAACATAAACCTCACTCACCTCCCAAAATTTTAGAATGTCAGTCCTAGGAGAACAGATCTTGCCCAATGCATACTTCCAGTATTCCACTTCAACTGTGAACTCTTGAAGCAAAGATTTGGTTTCATAAGCAGAACACTTGACTGTGTATTGTGTTGGAGGTGCTTGACCTCCAGGGCGTGGAACAGGGTCGACAGGGGAATTGGATACATTGACAAGCAGGGGTGAGGTCTGATGGTACTGGTGTATCTGCACAGGATATGTTTGCAATATGTGATGAGCTGATAGATTCACTTACAAGTTTAAGAATGAGTTCCTTTGATCCCTTGATATATGAAGTTTCCCATTCAGCATCAATCCATGAGAATTGTATAGCAGGATTGAGGACTGTAGGTTCAGGTTGGTGGTCAGAGCGGTGACATGTCCAGTATAGAACTTACACATCGTGACAACATATGCATCTGTCTTGTCCATTCGGACATAGTATTTCTTGGCCCAATCCAGGCTGATGTCCATCCAGAACTTGAGACCATCATGTTGATCTCTGAGTTTCTCCCAATCTGTCATGAACATCTCAAAGTTGGAGATAGCATGCAACAGGACAGGTGTTGACTTGGAGGACATGCTTTGTTGAAAAGTGTGGGGGACCTGTCATTTTGATGAGTGCATGCCTTTAGACTGGGTCAATTAGCAAACTTACTTGTAAAACCGCTTCTAAGGCCTCCAGGATATCCCAATCCTGGTTCAACAACTCATAATGCAAAACATCGTCCAATACCTTGGTCTTGAGATACAAATCGATGGCCTATATTGAGTAGTCTTTAGTCTTTACTGTCCTATTGCAAACAGCAAGAATAACTTACCAGCTGGAGTACTCTCAGATGCAGCAGCATCAAATACACTGAGTCCCACCTTGTTTTCACGTCTCTCAGAACTTGCAGTTCTGGGACATTGCCCTTAACTTGGTTGCCATCGCTATCCTTCTTGGTGAAAAAACCGTGCTTATTGCCATTTACGACAATCTTCTGAAACTCCATCCTGTGATGATCAGAAGAGCGTAATAAACGAATGACCCTTCGAGCATGCCAGAGTGGGTCGCCTTTCATGGTGTCAACCCATCCCTTGGGCTTAGGGTTACCTCCACGGTTGTGGCAACAGGCAAGTTTCACCTTGTAGTCTTTATGATCGACATCGTCATCATCCAAATCGCGGGATTCATTCTTGGAGTCCAAGTCTGATACATCCCTGGGGTCTGAGCCATCACTGCGGTAAGTTAGATAGTTGGGGTCGACAGCAATCTTGAGCTGAGAAAGATATGATTTGGGTGTTGAAGTGAAGGAAGAAATGATGTGTGAAGAGCAGATGTTGATAATGTGGGCATAACACCAGACACAATTGCACAGATGGTCGAATCTAGCTGTGTCAGTTATCCCACGCCTGGCCAACAGGATCTCAATCCATTCCATGGCCGATGCGTTATTCGAGGCATTGTTGAGGGTGAAGTGGCTGACCTGAAATGGAGGTTAATATCAGCACATAGATATTAGAGAATAAATACTTTATTTGTAACGCCAGCGCGATCAAGTAGATAGACGATTGCCTTTGCTATGCCGTAACCTGTGTGCCTCTTCTTGAGGCGATGAAAGCCAATAAGTGAAACCTTCAGTGAAAGGGATCCGGTTGACCTGTCAGCAGCGATCCAGTGGCAAGTCAGCCCTAAGAATGACACCATATTCCCAGCTCCCCAAACATCTGCTGTAAAACTGATCTGCCCACAGGCTTCCTATCAATCAAAGTTAGCAAGAAGGAAGGGGGAAGGTAGAATGCACAAACTCACAGAAAGCTCCTCTTTCAATGCTCCGAATGCCCTCTTCCAATGGTAAATTATTGATTCCCTCATCTTATCACAGTGAGGGATTTCGGAATCAGTGAGGGTCGGATGGAGGGTCAAACACAGCAGTCAAAACTCCAGTGATTCGACAACACGAATCGACTGAAGACACCTTAGTGTGAGAACACAAGATTATTAAGACTTAAGACTTACCTCATCATTCGCAACAATAAAATTGGCAAGGCATTCTAAGAACACCGCTGGAGTGAACGGTGGGAGTGACAGGTCACATACATTGCTGGCATTCTTGTGGGCCTGATTCTTTACTTGAGTCAATAGCGGGTAGTCCCAGTTATGATTGTTCTTGACCATCTGGTCATACTCAGCAGCATGGTACTTGTGCAGATGCTTCTGAAGATTGTTGTTCGCAGTGTTAGGCGAATAAATATAATTGGGGACACCCTTGGGTATCTCAGCTTTTTGATTGGCACCGTGTTTTTTCCTGCTAGTTTGTGAGGAGATGATAATTGCAATCAGGCTGACACTTACATGCATGGCTTGCAGACTTGCGCATGCAGAATGCCCAAGGGCATTCCACTGGCAGTCCCAGGGTTGCTGACGGTCTTGAAGAAGTGGATGATGTCGAGGGCAACATGAGAACTAACATGCTGGGAATCACCAGCACCGCTCCATGATCCCAGCCCCTGTGGGGCATCTGAGCTAGGAGGCGCATTGTGTGTATCGTCACCTTCTACATCTTTGAAACTGAATTCTTCACCACTGTTGATTGTCTGGAGAGGGCCAGCCTAACTTGATTAGCAAGACTGAAGGCGGGTATAGAACAAGGAACTCACCATTTGTTGGGTACAAGATGAAGGAACATGAACATCCAGCCCATGAGGACCAGAGGTTGGAGCCTTGGTAGCTTTGGCAGTCCTATTCGTCAGGCGTTGAGACATGATTGGAGAGGATAAATGGGGAAAAGATAAGACTGGTAACCATAAAATGGCCAAGGGTCAGGGTATTTCTATGGCCAAGTCACCAGCCAGAGCCAACTTGAAGAGGGGTCACTGGTAAGTCGATTACATCCAGGACCCTTGGGTGCGAACATGACTTTGATGGTGGGCGATGCATGACAAAACGAGCCCATTTTGCTTTGCAAATACATTCAATATTTGGTACATGTACATGTAACCAGCTCAAGCGAGTTCTGGACAGCAACAAATGGTGCGAGGATGATACACACGCAATTGGGTGACTCTGGCAAGGTCGATATTTCTGTGAATTGTGGGCGCAGGAGAGGGCAACAGTGTGTGTGTGTGTGGGGGGGGGGGGGGGGGGGACGAAAAACCAAAAAAAAATTG
>Ga0307510_10002583_pt1 | contig 20665 bp, 20 predicted proteins | sample 12_EM_MG_FD_207224 | JGI IMG/M metagenome (GOLD analysis project Ga0307510, IMG submission 207224) | Populus trichocarpa ectomycorrhiza microbial communities from riparian zone in the Pacific Northwest, United States - 12_EM | ecosystem: Host-associated > Plants > Roots > Unclassified | place... | reverse complement strand
TAAGGGTGGCGCGTCCTCCATGGGACTGTCTGGGTCTTCCAGTGGGTTCTCTACTGGGGTTGGCTCTTGGTACTCTTCCATTGAAGAGTATTCCCGACGATGGATGTTCCAGGGAATAGGGACGAGGAGCTCGACTGGGGGCTGATCAAGGGGTGATGATGGTTTGGATGGTTCACTAGGCGGTAGCGGTGGCAAGTCTGGTAGGACGGGTGGGTTCAATGGCAATGGTCGCTTAGGCATGGGTAGGGTGACGAGGAGGGGATCCGATGAGGATGAGAAAAATTGGGGTGGATCATAACAGTCCTTGTCAGTGGCCAGTATGATAACCGCACAGGCCTCCTCCTCCTCAAATAACGGGTCCGCCCATTTGTCACGCACCCAGCCCTCTGGACTGCACCACTCCAGGTGCATCTCTGTGCTCTCGGTGTGTGCGCAGATGACCTCCTCTGATTGCTCCAGATCGTCAAACAATGAGTCCGGCTCCGCGCTGATGTCTTGCGCAGGGGCACCCTCCTCGATGGCCATCCAAAAGCCATCGCCACCAACATCTTCGGTGACAACGGTTCTGTCGTCGTCAGTGTCATTGGTAGTCATGACGTTGGCAGAGCCCACAGGCTTCATCTCAGGCTTGCTAGCGGTGCCCAACGATGACGAACTTGCGGCTTGCCCACTCACCCCCTCCTCTTTCTTTGGGGAGCGACACTCATGTGCCCAATGTCCTGGCTTGCCACAGTTGTGGCACTTGCCCTTTCGACACTGTTTCTTTTTGCCTCCATCTGAACTTGTGGCAGCAAGAGCCTCATCTGTCTGGCCCTCCTTCTTGCCGCCTTGGTTCGACTGGTCCCGCGTGCAGCGGTTTTTCATGCGCTCCGCCTCCTCGCAGATGTGACTGATGAGTGTGTCAGTATCAATGGAAGCGGTGCCATGAATGAGACGTGCTGAGGACAGGAGGTGGGCCGCGAACTTGGCCAAATCCTCCGGGATACCTCTAAGGACGGTGCGTTCATAGTCCTTGGTGCTGATGGTGATGCCGGCGGCTGCGAGCTCCTCGCGCTTGTACGTGAGGTTGGTGAGAAATGCCCAGATGTCTCCACCTCTTGGGCAACGCATCTGGAGGAATGCATGCTCCAAGTCGTTTTGTGCGTACACACTCTTTGCCAAGAACTCTTCGCTGACTTTCTCCCACCGCTCTTTGACAGTGTTGTATCCACTGATGCGAATGGCAGTGGTGTCGGGCAGTCGCTGGGACAAGAGGTAACAAGCGATCAAGTCCTCGTAGTCCCACTTCTCTCTGGCTTTGACCTCAGTGTCCGTCGGGTTGTCCTTATCTTTGGGTACAGGACGCAACTTGGTTCCATCAAAGTAACCCCAGCAACGCGTGGCTTGCATCGCCTCCCAGAAGCACATGGAGAAGATCGCCCAGTTGACACTGTTGGGCTCAAGGCGAGGGATGTTGGCGGGGAGCTGTTCAATGGAAGGGGAAGGTGCAGACATGATAGAGGGGACAGAAGCGGTAGCAGTAGAATGGGCAGATGATGATGTGTTAGCAGCTGGTTGGGCAGGGCCCATAACCTGTGATTCGGTTATGGGGATAACTGATGAGTTCGAGTAACGTGCGCTTGGGTTGTTGTCTGTGGGACAACGACGTAGGTATACTCAGTAACAGCGTGCGATGGTATGCACGAGAACTGTATCTATTCACCTGTGGGACAATGACGTAGGTATACTACTACAAGTCAGCACAGGTGTTAACTACGAAGGTAACAAAGGGATTCTCACCTCAGTAACAGCGCGCGATGGTATGCACGAGAACTGAGGTGTACATGAGTGACTACTCGGTCATATATACAAAAGTAAACCGGTGCCCCTTTTGGGCACGAAATGATGAAGTACATTAACTACTAATTGACTGTGGAGCATAATCAAAACGAGGCAGCATCACGGGCTGCGTTGGTATGGAGCGTATGTGCGTGTGACACTATCGATCCGAGCATCGGACCTCCGATCCGTTCCGAGCTCACTTCCGACATCGAATTCATAGACGAACTTGAGGAGGGCTTTGTGGGCTTCCAGGAGGTCTTCCTTTGATTTGTGGTGACGATGGATCACATGCGTGCCAAAGACGAGCTTGCAGTAATGATAATAGAACTTCTGAGGCAGTAGACGATAGAGGAGGGCCGGGCACAGACCAAAGACATAGACCAGATACTCCACTGCCTTGTATCCACTAGATATTTTCTCTGCAGGATTCCGTGGCACTCTGGATTCCAGACAGACAGGGAGATAGCGTCCAGCACCTGTGACAGATTTCCCGTGCACCTGCCAGACCGTGTTATCGTGGAGAACAGCAAATGGCCATGTAGTTGGACCATCGTCCTCTGCATGATCGATGCTGTCATGCCACAGAGAAATGAGAAGTTGGCTTATATTAAGTGCAAACAGATGCATAGTGTCCACAGGAAAACATTTTGGAACAGCGATAGACTTCGGGAGTGCAGATACAATGGATTGTTTGCATATGCCATTTTCCTTACAATGGCGCACATATTCATGGTTAGATGTAGACCCAAGAACATTGCAAAGCCTCTTGTTGTACTTGTCAGGCAATGGTGTGGTGATCAAGTTGATATTGACATCTGGATGACCAGATCCAGAAGGCACAGCGCCATGTGGTTTCAACATAGTAGGGTAATAAGTTCCAGCACCAGGTTTATGACAGCCTGGCATGGAGCAAAGTATTCGGCATCCGTTTCTCCCATGGTGACTGACCCAGCCGTTTAGTTCTGACATTCCTACCGTGTCCACAGTACCAAAACCAAACCATGGACATATATCAAAAGAGGTGTTTGTCGAAGCGTCCCAGATCCGTAGGCCAAGTCTTTGGCAAGCAGAAAGATGTGTGAATGTTGGAAAAAGAAAGGAGTCATAATTCTTGGGGGCATTGGGACCACCAATCACAAAAAGCGGGAGGACCATCTCTTTTGCATGACGGATTTCAGGGGCATAGTCAATGATGGTAGTGATGCCAAACCATGTGTCTGACTCTTTGTTCCGGTAAAGCTGTGCACCATCCATAGAAAGTGCAAGGAGCATATCATTATCAGCAAGCTGCCCAGATTCAACAAGATCGAGATATTCTGAGCCACAGCAAACGTTGTCATAGTCTTGAATACCACCAGTGTCATGTTGTGCTAACAGAACTGCAGTGCATCGGAGATGATCTCAAAGTTTTGCAACTGAGATAGGATGTCGCCACAAAGCTTGTAACTGGGGCCCTAATAGAAGCATAACAAATTGGCGACAAGGAGTTTTCGAGTCTACATTAAGGTGGCATTCATATCGATGTTCTCCGCAGAACAGGCTATCTGTGAGGGGAGCAAAGGGGCCGGTATATGCAAGACAGGTGTTGATACACATATCGGAGTGTAATGGAACAATGCCCGTTATCGCTTTCAGTCGGGTTTGGACCTGGTCAAACAAGAGCATGGTGCTCTCAGGGTAGCACTCTTTGATATTTGAATGGACCGCATCATAAGTCGCCTCAGAGGAATGGGCAGTAAGTGAGAGGTATATTCGCAAAGACAAATGGAGTTGTGGATCGTCCAGATTCCACAACTCATGCGGGGGATCTAGGAAGGAGCCCAGCTTGTCTTCGGTCCATTGGCCTTTCTCATGTTCAAAAGAATAGTCCCGGATCTGTGAAATTAAAGATTCCATACGTTTGAGATCTTCAAGCACGACTCGAGGTTGGGGCTGGTCTGGCTTGCAACTTGGAGAAGGGTCCTCCTCAGACTGATCGAGATCAAATGAACTACCTGCTTCAGAACTATAGTCAATAGTGTCTCCACCTCTGAAATAGCTTCAATTGAATGTCTCGAATAAACTGTAATATGTAAAGACGACGCTCACCCCTCCATTGAGTCAAAGGCATCTGACTCCATGGGGGTATTGGGCTCATGGTGGTCTGGAACCGCTATATTGTCGTCGAAATCCAAGTCAATGTTCTTTCCTTTCTAGAAGTCTATCGGATCAGATCATCAGTATTCTCAGAAACTCCAAACTTTTTGTACTTGGAGTCGACGACGTTTGGTCCGAGATTGTTGAGCATCGCACTGTTCTTGGGTCATTTGTTCTTCCAAATCACGCTGGGCTGCATGCTTGTACCAAGTCCACAACGGAATGACCCTTCCTTCAGGCGGTGCTTGGCAGAACTTTTGACAAGTGCAGATTTGAGCCTTTCTTGCCATTGAATGCAGTGGACTTAGTTATGCGCTCACTGGCAAGTCTTATCGTGCTCAACCCAAAATCAGATGGCATTGTGGGTGGCAGCGGTACCGAAGACAAAGGACATGAATGACGAGTGACATAACCACCAAATCCTTAATCAACTGGCGCCTCTGGGAGTCAGTTTGTATCATCCACATCAGCCCGCATCGAATTGGGTCACATGGCGTCAACCCATTCCTCGTAGGGGCTGAGGGATTGGTGAATTCATTTTCGCCCATTGTTCTAGCATCCACTGTGTAGACTTAACGAAAATAGGAGGACCAAAGAGCCGGAACAGCTACCCTTGAGAACAAATTCGGTGATCAAACAGCTGCTGTGAAAACACACAGCGCCATCTTTCCGGTGTCGAGGATGTGGAAAGGTGTGCTGAGTATCGTGAGGCTTGAGCTTGGGCCTGAGGGCTGTACGCCTGTACCCTTGCACTGCAGGGGACCGTGACGGAAATGGATAAGAACAATCCAAACGAAATGATTGTTGGTGTTTGAATTCATGTTTACGCCAAGCTTACCACACAGATGGGCTGTAAGTATACTGTCGAGTTGAACTACTGCATTAACTTTACACTACTCCTCCAGATAGGGCGTCTCCGTGGCGGGATAATAGCATACACATATCCCTCTCCGAGCCATACATCCTGTTGGAGGGCAGACATGGCGCGGTTAACACATGCATAGGGACTCGGACAGACTCGTTAGGAGGTGATTAATGTGATTAAAGACATTAGCGCATTAGCAGCTAATTCCGAGATGTTGGGGCAAAAAAGTACTTTTTGTAGTTACACCGTGACCTTTACTTTATTCACTACCCCAAGGCTTCGTAAAATACACATAAAATGTACATGTAAACCGTAGTCTTCACGTAGTAAGCAACTATTAAACGTATTAAACTTTCACTGCGTTCTAGCACGTCCCCGGCGCTCCACTTCTTTTCTTCCTACACATCCCTTTCTCATCAGCAATAGCCCGCCAAAGAGACGCCCTATCTGGAGGAGTAGTGTAAAGTTAATGCAGTAGTTCAACTCAACAGTATACTTACAGCCCATCTGTGTGGTAAGCTTGGCATAAACATGAATTCAAACACCAACAATCATTTCGTTTGGATTGTTCTTATCCATTTCCGTCACGGTCCCCTGCAGTGCAAGGGTACAGGTGTACAGCCCTCAGGCCCAAGCTCAAGCCTCACGATACTCAGCACACCTTTCCACATCCTCGACACCGGAAAGATGGCGCTGTGTGTTTTCACAGCGGCTGTTTGATCACCGAATTTGTTCTCAAGGGTAGCTGTTCCGGCTCTTTGGTCCTCCTATTTTCGTTAAGTCCACACAGTGGATGCTAGAACAATGGGCGAAAATGAATTCACCAATCCCTCAGCTCACGCTAGGGCCAGAAGGTTATTTCTGGACACTGCCAAAGTAGCCAGCCCTTCGGACGAAATTTCATTGCACATTTTCGTATATTCAAATGTCATGTTCACCCCCCAACCTGTAACATTCGCGCGACGCATAGTAATTGATTTCTGTCCTGCAGAACTAACTTGTCTCTCCATTATTTTATGTTCTATAACAAGAGAACATGCAGGATACAACATTAACATAGCGTGGAACGAAAGCGTAAAGTAAGCGATACTAACCTCAGTCAGAAAGAAGAAGAAAAAGACTGAGGTATGCGAAAGGAAAGTTGGCGTGGTGTGAAATTGTCCGATGAGAATGAAATAATAAGCGATCGGTAGTTGACAAGGTGCACATGCGTGTCAGAGTCCTTATCGATAACCAATCTATGCCTTATCTAGGGGGCGGAGAACCTGAGATCCACGCCCCAGCTGGTCCGCTTATTTGGGTATAGCCACAACTCTAACACGATCCACTCAAGCGGGCGGGGTGCCTAAAGATGCCGCGGCGCATTAGCTAAATCTGTATCACGATGCAATCAAGTGAATGATTCGCACCACTGTTGCTGCACCCGGTGTTTGGCCACAAACCAACGCCCTCACCGGATATGCACGAGTTGTCCGAAGTTTTCTCACCATCACTACCGGACCATCCGCTGCACGCGACCTCTTCGTACGAGCCGAGCATCACCGTCTTGTTATCAGGGAAGAAGGCTCCCGGAGCACCCGAATCGGTGCACAGCTCAAAACTGCGATGTTTGTTTTTCTCAGCATACCACAAGTCTCGAAGGATAAGAAGAGGAATGGTATCTACGCACTGCATAGGCATATCGTATTTGTTGACTGGACTGGAGACCGTCTGGCCGCAGAACTCGCTGTTTGAGGTCGCAGTGCACAAATCATTAACTTTGACGACGATACTGTTCCCGAACGGTCCCGTGGAAGAGGGCGTGTTGGGGTCGGAGGTGGGCGTCACCTTGAAGCAGCGTCCGCAAGCGCCGCCAGTGCCACTGCTGGCACCGTATGCGAGCGCGTTGACCGCAGCAGAGTACCCATTCACTTTCTGGCCGCACGCTGTGGGGAGAACGTTGAGCTCAGCGAGTTCCAAGGTGTGATATGAGAGTGGGTAAATGACTTACCGGGAGATGAACAACCGCTGCCTCCACTGAATGATGCCTTTCCACTGGGATTCTGTACCCAGCCGCTCGAAGACTTGCCCGAGGTAGAACCGGTGCCGGTTTCTTTAGGCTGCGAGTTAGCAGGGGTGCCCCCATTGCCCTTGCCCCCATTGGCATTGGCAGGAGCTACTGAAGGGGAGGCACCGTTCCCGCCTTGTTGGCCGGGATTGTAGTTGCCATTGGCCTTGCGCACGAACTCATGTTTAGGAGCAGGGAGGCACTCATTGCCCTTGCCCGGTACCAAAGGGGGGGGACATGGTTCGCTGGGATTGTGGTTGCCATTGGCCTTGCGCACGAACTCACGTTTAGGAGGAGGGAGGCACTCATTGCCCTTGCCCGGTACCAAAGGGGGGGGACACGGTTCGCTGGGATTGTGGTTGCCATCGGCCTTGCGCACGAACTCATGTTTAGGAGCAGGGAGGCACTCATTGCCCTTGCCTGGTACCAAAGGGGGGGGACATGGTTCGCTGGGATTGTGGTTGCCATTGGCCTTGCGCACGAACTCATGTTTGGCAGCGGTGAGGACGGAAAGGGAGACGAGGACGAGAGCGAGAGAGAATTTCATCGTTGTGAGTAGAAGTAAAGGATTGTCGCGGTAGTCTTTGCTGTTGATCGGTAGAGCGTCGAATGTGTTGACCAGTCCACTCACTCCCTTGCGCCTTTATATGCCCATGGCGAGTGAACAATTCCCTTTGGTGTTATTGTGATTATCGACGCTGTTGCAACCTCTCCCGTGTGCGGACCGTGCAGTTGTCGCCAAGAACTCTGGATAGGGCTCAGAAATTGGCCGCAGTACTCGTTGTCGCCGCAGCAGGTTCTCCCATAACTCCCGAGCTGCGTCCTTCGCGGCATGTTTAAAAAAAGATGGCAGTGTTGACCTGGACTCTCCGTCGATGCGGAGTGGCGCAAATTGTAACGTAATTCGACCTGAGGGCGCTTGCTAGGCTCGGACGTTCTTGAATATACGCCTAAAAAGAATTACGGTTCCAATCTGCGGCATACATACTACAAGCGGGAGCGGCGAGGTAAACATGGTTCAGCATCGGCGTGTTTGATGTTTTCGATGATGTTTCTCTGACGCTATATGGTGACCTTGATTTGGATCGGACCAGAGCTAGGAGGATGCAGAGACAATGTGATGTTGATATGTCAGGATGTGTACGGTAATGTGTGAAAAACAGGGACGACATAGGTGAGGTCGCCTTTCCCTTCATGGTCCTTCGAGGTTACAAGTGTGGTCATGAGGCACCCTCTTTCGTTGGCCGCTTGAAAGGGGATAGTACACTAATGCGCTGATGGTCCGAGTGTACTGGACTGTGAGTATTGAGAATAATCTGAGTTGATCGGAGAACCGCGGTCCGAGGATGTAATTTATTGCAGTGCCAAGAGAACAACAAGAGTCGTCAGCAGGTGTATATGGTAACAACGAGATCTCATCCACAATGGAGTTGTTAAAGATACGTCCCTAACCAGTTGAGTGAAAGAATGGTCTGAACAGATTGTAAGACACAAGCTACAGTACCACCTTGCTCGTGAACTCGAGAGAAGCTTGGGTTGATGCAGTATGGTGTTCCGTCGTTTCGTACTGATGCCGAGAGTTCGCCTCTCACCCATAAGATTCCGCAGCGACTCAGGAAAGGGGTACAAAGACTGTTCTGTGTCACCCCTACGCGGGCCGTGAATTGCAGAGTTCAACAGAGTTCAACCGTCGTACGCCCAGCCTTCGGATATCGCCCTTTTCGTATTCTAAGGGGTAGGTTGAATTTACCTCGTGTATGTGGCAGGTATTTGGCACACTGGCTGTCTACGCGCTCCAGGAAAAATGCGACAACCGGGTCCGAGCAAGTCCGAACGGCCTTCAATGACCGTAAGAAGGGCATAGGAAACTAGATATCGTATGTCCTAAAAATGATTAGCAAGCAAAGAGGGAAGAGCCTGAGGTATGAAGAGGGCGGTGGTTGCCATATTCGGAGATGAGTGGGTCACCAGATGTGTTGTCACGAATTAAACTACACAGTTCAAACCCTCAAAACCTGCAAAGCGTACCATAAGCGAGCCGCAGCGGGGAAGGAAGACAATAGATTTCGCGATCCTCCCGGTTTCGTAGAAAGAGGCCGTCTCGAAACCGACAACACCGGAGGTCCCAGAGCAATTGCGGATAGGCGACATGTCGTTAGCGTTAGCGCGTTGAATTACCCAAAACCCCCGGTATACCATGACTGGTATGTAAAGTGTCCACAAGCGAGCCGCAGCAAGGAAGAATGGATTTTACGATTCCCGCCCATTCGAATGAATAGGTAGTGCAGGAATCAATATGGCCTGTAGGGTCTCATAGAGATATGGCTCCTGTTTGTCTGGATGGGGCGAGTTGTTAGCAAATTGAACTGTCTGGCTCAAAACCTCGGAACATGAAAACGTGCCAGAAGCGTACCTCAGCAGGAGTATGACTAATTTTCACGAAGGAGCACCACTGACACCACTGGTAGGCTGACAAAGAAATGCTGTTTCCCTAGATACGGATTTTTCGTTTCGCGTAGCTCTTCGCTCTCCCACAATACCGCATATTTTTGAAGCAGTTCTGGAGACCAGCGGCCGCTTGTCATTCTACTCTCCCTACTAAACCAGTGATTATATTCCACCCTCATCTTGAAGCGTGGCTTTGCACCGATGGTTTTCGTTGTTTTTGCCGGTTTTTTGTACCAACCATACTGGGAGGGCCAAGAGAAACCAGGAGTTTCAGTATATTGCCGGGACATTGGACGCTACTAGTGGAGCTGGTCCCCAGGCTCCGCCGCCGCATCATCGTACAGGGATGGTGAAAGTTGTGGAAGAGATGTGCGTGTACAGACTCGGAAAAGAGTGAGAACTGGATCACGTGAGTACGTTGTGATGATGCGCGTGACCAACTCAATATCAACACCTTCGGGTGTCTTGCTGCGGCTCGCTTCCGGATATTTTATTTTCCATACATTATTCCGAGGATTTGAGGTAGTTCAACTCGTTGACGACGCTTACTCTATGTAGAGAAACTAAATGGTTGTAGCTTTGATCTGTGCACCGATTCTGGCGCTCCCGCTCCAGGGCCCTTCTTCCCTCGTGAACGTCGTGCGATGCTCGGGTGATGGTGAGAAAATCTGGGACGGCCTCGTGCTTGGCCAGTGAGAATGCCTTCTGGCGTCATACTAGATGCATTGACAGCGGTGCGAATCATTCGCTTTCAGGTGACGTAGTTTTGGGTTAACGTACGTTCGAGGCACGCCACCCGCTTGACAGGATCTTGCAGAGAACACCATAATGCGGGGACGAGTCTGTTCTACGGGACAGAATATCCTATCTGGGAGACTCAGAGAAGCTCCTCACCGGTCTCACCCTTCAAAGTTTCGAGCTTCAACAATTTGCAAGGTTTTCGTGATCCGATTCAAAGGCGGCTCTGCAAATACCCGGCCCCGATGTTCGGTGCTATTCCTCGGCGCTGCAAGATTACCTCGGAAGCATTTGGACAACATCCCATAGTGTCAAATCCGCACTGACGGGAATCCGGGCCGTCTGTCCCGAGCCTAACCACCAGCTCGTTACGCGTTACTATCCGTTGTCCCACGTTAGCATTTTCAGACGAAGAAACATCGCTTCCTCAACATCATCGAATTTCTGCACAGCAACTTCCGGATCTTTCGGAAAGAAAGATATTACCTTTTTTTCAATTAGTCACGTTTGCGAGTCTCGTATTCGTCACCAACACACTAGTAACATTGCACCCTGTATCGACGAAAAACGCATGGCGATCCCCTTTTCCTATCCTCGTCCAACGATTCCTGCTGGGATTTTGCGCTAACGTGTCGTAAGTCTCTTGTTTAGCAAATTTACCGCATCGCTCTGCGATATTCTGCCATGTAGGATGTCCCCGTGAGACAGTCTTGGTTTACAGTGTAATACAGCACCCCTCCAACATCCCTCAGACTTTCTACATTCCATTCCACGAGTTTCTAACTTTCCATACATACTAATTTCGTATGCTTTTGTATATCTTGAAACTCGGGCACTATGCTCCAATTGATAGCCTTAACACCATAGACAGCAATATCTACCTTTGAACCACTGACATAACTTCGCATCGATCACTGGCACTTCTTTTCCAGTTTATTGGACCCCTGGGGTATGCCTGGAGAACCAACAGATATTTAGAGAGACCAGTCTATATCTAGAGCTTGAGAATCTGGCATTACATCTCTCTGGGTCTCTCGTGATGCTAGCTCCTGGATCACCCCTTCGCACGAACTTGAGGGCACAGGAATCGTGAAACTACTCCTCCCCTGTTGCGGCTCGCTTCTGGGACATCTTACAAATTCTGAGATCTGAAGGTTCGAGATAGGGAGTTTGGCTCGCTAGTGGCACATCCCCTTGGCGATGAGGAATCTAGTAATCTTCCTATGTCTTGGAAGTAGTAACAGGCGTGAGGTCACTCTTCGTGCTCTTCCGTCCCTGCTTGCTGGCAAATTGCGGGACCTTCCATAGTCGGTGTCATCACTATGTCACTGGTCAGACACGGTTCTTGGATTTCCCAGAGACTTGTGAATGACTAGTGCGTCAAGCACTCCTTAGCACGTACAGGGCTGAATGCAGACAGTTTATATATCCTGGGATTCTTGGCTGGTTACGGCGCCTAATGAGTTAGTAATGACGAGTGAGACCTGAGCTCTTTACTGTAAATGGATGAAAACGACGGACGACGGTACTACATCAATGTCGCATCTATTCCTGTCCACAGACACAAAGTTGTTGATGCTCTCCTCCCTCTTCAGACCCCTCCCGTGGCTCGTCTGGCTTGAGAAGTACCCCCTACAACCTTGCATCGAATGGGGTTCATTGTTGCGTGAGATACACAGTAGAAACTTCTGACGCGCCTTATTCCCTTGATATTGCGATACTTCAGACCAGCTAACTCGGTTATTCCTCCTCTCCAGTCTTGATATATCATGCGCCCGAACTCACGGTTTTGGCGATCAGCCTCATTGTTGTCCACCCCAAAGCGACAGGCGAGAGAGGGGAGTGCCCCGACCACACTTGTGGCCATAAACGTGTGCTCTACATCAGCACTGGGCGCATGTAGGCCTGCATAAATTCGAGAAGGTCCGCCGCGGAGTCTAGTGCCATGGGCAACATTAATTACGGTACAATTTACTCAACTCCGTGCCAACGGAGACACTTTATATTTGAGGCCTTCCAGGGCAACGTCCCCATCCAATCTCGTCTCCATCCTTCGCACGGTTGTGGAGATTTTCCAGAATATCTCCGTGGCGACGATGGGGGAATTTACGAGCCTTATCTGAATCGTAGCAACAACTGCATACGAGAGACGACATCGATGACACCTAGCACCAATAATCGAAGCGACACCAAAATTCTTGTCCGCCCACGATGGGCGTATAAAAATGCAGGGGGTACCTCCACTGATTTAACACCTACGGGTACCACGACCACCCACCATCTCCAGCCATGAAAATTTCTCTCGCTCTGGTCCTCGTCTCCCTCTCCGCTCTTACAGTTGCCAAGCCCGGGTTGGTGCGCGAACGCAAGCCCCATGGTCAAAAATGCGCGACTCGGAAGAGCCACACCACTTATCCGGGCACCTACCCACCGGCCAATCCAGCCACAACCCCCAATCCAGGCGCTACACCCAATTCAGACACTAACTCCTATCAAGCCACAACGACCCTTCCGGTCACCCACGCCAATCCAGTCTCCTACACCAGTTCGGCCACCCCCGCCGCCACCACCCCTTCGAGCGGTGGCTGGGTGCAGAATCCCAGTGGAAATGCATCTTTCACTGCATACGACGGTTGCCAAGCTGCCTGTGAGTCATCCATCCATTGTCAAGGTTACTCGAAGCTCACTCGGAGCGTCACCTCATCCCCCAGCTTGCGGCCAGAGAGTGAATGGGTACTCCGCCGCGGTAAATGAGCTTGCATTCGGAGCCAACCGCGCCGCCGGTGGTGCTTGCGGACGCTGCTTCAAGATCACGGCGAACTATGACCCATACACTCCCTCTTACGCGGGCCCATTTGGAAACACCATCGTCGTAAAGGTCAACGATCTCTGCCCTGCGAGCTCAAACAATCAGTGGTGCGGCCAGGGGGTGTCCAAGCCACTCAACAGCTTCGGTGTGCCAATGCAGTGCGTAGTTCCCATTCCCTTCCTTCCGCTGTAGGCCTGTGATATACTTAACAAAACCCCGATCCCAGCTTTGATCTGTGCACAGATTCGGGTGCTCCCAATGCATTCTTCCCTGGTTCTCGTCGCGCGATGGTCGGCAAGTACGAAGAGGTTTCGTGCAGCGAATGGTCAGGCACCGACGGTGACAAGCTCTGGAATGGCTCGTGCTTGGCCGGTGAAAATGCTGGCTTGTGGCCGGAAACCGGTTGCAGTAACACTGGTGCGAATCATTCACTTGCACAGTAATGCAGTTTTGGTTGATATATGTTTCAGGCACGCCACCCGCTTGAGTGCATCATGCATGGCACAGCAAAATGGGGAAAGGTGTCTGCTCTGCGGGATAGAAAGCGATCGTTCCTTGCGCGGTGGTCATTTGAGTATACCCGAGAAAGAAAAAAACGAAAAAATCACATTACTGTATACCCCAGAGTTGTCAAATGAAACATCGTTCGTTCAGCTGGACATTTCTTAGTTCTGCCATTTGGTCGCACTGTGGAGAACGAGAGAAAACAGAGAGCCTAAAAGCCAGAAAAAACTCACTGTCGACAAGCGATTCCGCGATCCGAGCCGAATGGTGGTTGTGCAAAGGTTTGAGGGAAATTTTCGCTTCAGCCGAGGTCGTAGATATGTGGGTGTGGAGCTTGGGGCTATTCCCAAGATGCCGCGGAAACATCACTGACGGCAGTGAAAAAAACTTGGTCTGGGCCGTCCGGCCCGCACCGGAGACGCGGAGACGCCCAGCTTATTTTTTCATTCCGACATTCTGACACCATTTGAGATACCCTCTTTCCGAGGATATACACGTTGTAACCACGTCGACACACCCTCGTGTGTTTGACTCTTAATACACGCACTTTTGGCCACATGAAATTCTCACACCTGACACCTCCTTTTCCTATCGTCTTTGAACGATTCAATTCAAGTTGAGCTTCAAGTTGCTGCGCTAATTGGCCATAAATTCAGGTTCAAGCATATTCACTGCATCTCCTTTGTGCTAGGTATCCCTTCGTGTAAAGGCTCTCACGCGGAACGCTTGTTACACCAGTCAGATTGGTGGGGTGGACTATAACGACACCTACAAACCTGCGACGAGCTTACCTTCTCTCACCTCCTCACCATCATGGTCAGGGTTGGTGACGCTTCGTCACAGGTGCGTATATGTCATCATAGTCCACTCCACACCAGGAAAGCCCCACAGAACTTACCAGGTTTGTGACCCACTATAGTAATTTATTCCAGAGCCCGGAGAGCACACCGTATTGGCCTTATCCTGGATGTAGGTGGAAAATAGGTGATTATAAGTTTGGTAAGTTTTGTGGGGTATTCCTGATGCCACCGATCGGACTGAAGTTATGCACGACTAGGCAGCCTTATAGCAAACAACATGTCCGGACGCGCCCTTAATAGCAATAAATACGTCCCTCTGACGCGATAGTGTTGACACCAGGAGGAGTTTATGGCCTTGAGGGTGGCCAACTCTTACTCGTTCTGGATGGCTTTCTACCGAAGCGGGCATCAGGACGGTGCTTGCCCTCGGCAAGGGTACGCAGGAGCTTCGATATCGACAATATCAACAGAAAATGCTGTCTCTGTACCTCTCAACCTCCCAGTCACCTTGGAGCGTAACCTCGCATCTATCACTTACTTTTCTATCTTTCTGGTTTCTGGACCTGCAGGATGCCTGGAGAGCCAAGAGCAGTTAAAGTGAGACGCCCGCATCCACGAGGAAAACCAGTGCCATGTCTCTCTGGATCCCCTTGGTGATTCAGTTTCCTGTTCCAGCTTTCCGTGCGAGGGCGCAAAGACCCTGAAAACTGTACTATTTCTGTCTGCTGCAAACCTGTTCTGGTACACCTTACAGGTTCTATGTGTTCGAGACAGTTATGTCAGCTCGCTAACATAACTTACCCTTGGTGCGGAGATCATATCTGAATTCTACCATGTCTCGAGCGTACAACGGGCGTGCTGTCACTCCCATCGTGCCTTTCCATTCCTCCTTGGCGACCATTTACGACACATAGTTTAGTCTGTCTGCTATCCCCTTGTTACGGCCCACATCCGGTTCTTGAATTTCTCCGGTACATGTGAACATTCAGCATATCGACTCGGATGCTCTCCGCCATTATCGAGGTAATAGTCAGCAGAAGCATACATAATGCGGATCTGTCCCAGACCGTAGAATACGGAAGTCCGATATTCTAGGGTCCTGCGTAGGACTATTTACCATAGCCATACTGTGTGATGCCCCTTTATTCATGCAGTCTGGTATGTACCTTATCTTCCTTGACTTCAACATCTGATAACGAGCGAGTCACGCGCTCTTTAAATGACAACGACGACCAGCGTACTACATCAGCACCAACCTCTCTCGTTCTCAGGCATGAATAAAAATGAAGTATTCCACCCTGTTCGGACATCTCACATCACTCGACTGCTCGGAAAGTCTCGTTCCCTTGACGTTGACGTTGCCATAATTCACGTCCTCGGACCGCGGTCACCAGGCTCGCCAACTCTATTTCTCCCCTCCCGCGGCCTCACCGGAAGTGATGAACCACCTTACAGTAATGTTCCCTCAAAGCTGCAAGTGAGAGTGGGCATCTACCACGACAAAGCTTATGGCCCTGATGTATGAGAGCAGCGAGGGGGCCAGACAACCTTACCTCACCTATATCGTCCCTAGTTTGTTTGTTTTTTCACATCGTACAGGACCACCCAGCATATCAACGCTATCATTGCCACATCCACCTCGTTTCTACTTTAGTAGCTGTTGCTCATTTGAGGGGCGACATAATCAAATCACCGTGTAACAAAAAATCGTCATGAAAGCGTGAAACACTCCGAATCTGAGTCCTGCTTCATTTTTTTCTCCCTTCTTCATCCTCGTCCTCGTCCTATTCTACGTGAGCTCGACCTTGCAAATGTATGTGCGCTACCAATAGGAGGCCACGTGTGATCCAGGAACGCCCGAGGGCGGCGAGCGGTATTAATTTCGGAACAAATTTATGCGATTCCACGCCAAGAGGGGATCCCTTAAATTTGTGCTTCTGCCATGGGACACCGTTGCCGTCCAACCTAGTCTCCGTCCTTTTCAAGCGCAGGACCCGCACATCTGGGGAGATACTGTATTATGAGACCTTGTGACAACGAGTGTGTACTAAACCAATCATAAAGCCTTTCCCGAGCTCATACCGATGACCGCGCACGCGCACGAGAGAGATTGGCCCAGGCACCAATAATCGTAACAAGACAAAAATTATTGCTCGCTTACGATGGGCACATAAAGGCACAATGTAGGGGGAGGGGGCGGAGAGGTCAAACTGCTGCTTATTGTTCCATTGATTCAACACCAACGATTACCGCAACCGCCGTCCATTCCCAGCGATGAAATTTGCTCTTGCGCTCGTCCTCGTCTCCCTCTCCGTTCTTACTACTGCAAAGCACGAGTTTGGGCGCGACAGTCACCACCATCGGTCGAGCGGTTGGGTGCAGCATCCTAGTGGAAAGGCATCTTTCACCGCATACAGCGGTTGTCAGGCTGCCTGTGAGTTATGCGCCCATCCCCGTGATTACCTCTGGGAGTCCACACTGAACGCGACCTCCCCTTGCAGCATGCGGTCGAAGAGTGAACGGGTACTCCGCTGCGGTCAACCAGCTCGCATTCGGTGCAAACAATGGCGCAGGTGGCGCTTGCGGACGCTGCTTCAAGATAACACCCACCTATGATCCATACACGCCTTCTTACAAGGGTCCGTTCGGGAACACCATTGTCGTAAAGGCCAACGACCTGTGTCCTGTTGGGAACTCGGGCAATGAATGGTGCGGTCAGACGGTCTCTAATCCACTCAACCACCACGGCGTGTCCATGCAGTGCGTATTTATCGCCCCTCTCTTCCACGTTAGGACCTGTGATATGCTAAGCAAAACCGAATGATGGCAGCTTTGATCTATGCATAGATTCGGGCGCACCAGCAGCGTTTTTCCCTGGTACACGTGGCGCGATGCTCGGTACATACAAAGAAGTTTCGTGCAGCGAGTGGCACGGTAGTGATGGTGCGACACTCTGGAACGGCTGGTGTATGGCTGGTGAAAATGCTGGCTTCTGGCCGAAAGTTGGGTGTAGTAATAGGGGTGCGTTTCATCCACGTTGTTGCACAATGATACCGTTTTGGTTAATGGACATTCTAGGCACACCGCCCGCCTGAGAAGTTCGTGCAGAGAGCAGCACAGCGGAATGACGAGTTTATTCTGCTGGACAGAAAGGGATCATTCCGAGAGCACAGGTTGGAGGAAGGAGGTGAACTAGTCATTTGAGTATACCCTAAAGGGAATGTCATCGTCCATTCGGCTGGCTACCTTGGTAGCGTCTATTAGCAACCTTCAGAACTCAACATTGGATGAATCACGACTAGGTTTATTTTCGGTGAGGCCCAGAATAAAAACAGAGTGCCGGACAGTCAGGACCGTCAAAACTCACCTTAAACAAGAAGTCCTGTGATCGATTCGGAACGGCAGCTGCACAAACACCGGGCGCCAATGCCCGCGCCAACTGAAGTACTCATCGCAGCGTGAATTGTCAAGCTTGGCCATTCCTTGTGCAGTTGCGCTGGAATGCTACTGAGAGCAGAAACGTCACGGTTAATAAAAGACACTGGCAACGTGAACGGTGACAACTGAGAGCAGAGCTGATCGTGGTCCGGGCTCTCGGGCCTCTGGCCGGCAGTCCCCGGAGTAACCGCCTTACTCATCAACAGAAACCACTTTCCGAAAATCTACTTTTTTTTTTTTTTTTAGCAAAAAAGGCACAAAAAAGAAATCAAAGTACAAAAAAGTAAAACACAGGGTTTTCCCGATGTCGTCCGTGTCTCGGCGGATAACCCCCATAGGTCTTATCAGTGCTTCTGCATCCTTGTCTGCATCATGCGCCGCCTCCTTGTACGAAGGTGCAGGAATCGCGAAAATTGTACTCTTTTCAACCTGCTGCGGGTCGCTTCTGGGACACTTTAAACCTCCTCAGGGTTCGAAAAAACAGGCACTTCAGTTCGCTAACGACACTTTTCGTTGATATCAATGATATCCCGTAATCGACCTATGTAACAATAAGGGTGCGGTTGTCGCCATCGTTCTCTTCCGCTCTTGTATTCACCTAGGATCAAGTTTGGACAACCGGTATATGAGGGCTCTGGATCATGATCGAGCTGGCGATCAGCTGAAACATTCACAAGGCGAATCCAGGCAACCCTTGGAGAACGAAGGAGACGGCAACAGGGTCCTACTGATTCTTGCATACGAGTATTTACCTGTTTGGCTGAGCGATGCGCCGCAGTGGAGCAGTCTATGCGCCCTATCTTTCTTTGATTGGCGACGGCACCCAATGCAGAGTGAGACGCGAGCTCTTTGAATGGTGACGAAGACGAAGGACAACGTTACTCGTTACTACGATATGCGGGGCGGCCCGGCCCATCAGGAAACCTTTTAGCTCCTTAAGCATCTTAGCGAGCCTTAACTACCATTTTTAGATCGTTTAAGGCTTGCTAAGAACATTAAGACACTGAGAGGTTTCCTGATTCCTACATCAACGCCGACTTCTCCCAACCCCAGACATGAATTAAAACAAGGTTTTTGATGTCTGCCGCTCCGCTGAGACACTTCCTGTTGGTCTACTGATTCGGAAGACATCCTTAACAAGCTCTGCATCGAATGAGATTCTGTTGTTACCATGCACGTGAGTGAACCTGTGGACGAGTCTTGCTGTTCCCTTGACATTGCCATAATTCACACCCTCGGACCGCGGTTTTCCGCTAGCTAAATCAGTTATTCCGAGTCCTCCGTCCTAGTTTCAACACACAATACAGTACATTCGAAGTTTGGACTATCAGCCGCACTGCATGTAATATTCGCCCTCAAGCAGCAGGTGGGAGAGGAAGCAACCACACTCGTAGCTATGAAGGACAGTGAGGGGACCAGATGACCCACCTATTTGGACTCCATTTGCTTCGTATCGTGCAGCATGCTTTTAATAAATCAATGCTATATCGTTGTCGCATCACCCTCATCCTTAACGTAATGGCTATTGCCCATTTGGGTTGCTACATATACTAAAATCACCGTGCGACCCCAAAAAAACCATCCTGATTCGTGAAAAGAAAACACAGATGCTGAGCACTGAGCACTGAACCATATTAATTTTTGTCTCATCCCTTCTCTGCGTTCTAGTCTACCCGTGCTCTGCCCTTCAACAGCGCAGAAGTACGTGTGCTACGGTCCTACGGAGATATGATAGGAGACATATGACCAGAGAACGTGAGAATCCAGCGAGCGCCCTTGATCACTATCATTGCGCCACTAATGAGACGAACAATGTATGTGCCTCCCCCATTTCCCACCTCTCCTCGGAGAGTCTATTGCAAGAACTACACGAGACTGTATCACGAATGTAAAGATAAATAATGTGTTTTAAATTCTATATTCATACTCCTTTCAGGCTGACGTCAAGGGGAGTCCCAAAGTTGTCTGCATTCATGAAGGAAGTGGGGTTCGGCATACGGAGCTATGGAGGTTGACATTTGGTTGTCTGCAGTAGTTGGACAAAAGGGGCTTCCACCAGCACAAAGGACCTCACTATGAGGCCCTCAGGGACTGCGCCCGGCCACGGCAGGCTTTGCAGGTCTCCTGGGTGGAAGTTCTGGGCGGAGAGGTTGGGGTCTTAGGCCTTATGCTTGACTGAGCGAGGTGGCGTTCAGTGACTCGGTGAAATCCGACGAATAGGGTCTTTCAAAGTTCCCTTATTCCAGCCCATTATTCATTCCATTAACATGCCCATTAAGTCGTTTTTCGGGCCAAATTTGGATTAATGGTCGAAATAATAAGATAATTAATGTACAATTAATGGGCAACTTTGAAACCCCCCCCCGGTGAAAATCTCAATAATGGGCATGATAATGGATTCCCTTCATTTTTGTGATGTCGGCATGGTGTCGGCACATCCAACTTTTTTGAGTCTCCGACCCACTGGTGAGACCCCACGTGTTCATGTTTTTTTTTTTCATGCCACACGTACCCCTCCGCCGCAGACTCCTCGAGGAGTTGGATGATGCTGATCGCTCTTTCAAACGTGCCCGTCTTTCCAAGTATCTTCAAGATGTGTCCATTGAACCCTTCGTCGTCCCCATGACCAGTGACAGCGATTCTGGTGAATCCAATGCTGGCAATTCCAATGCTGGAAATTCCAACGATTCCGACATCTCCTCAATATCCAGCCTCAGCAGCCTCAGCTCGATCTCTTCTCTTGGCTCAGATGATGAGTCAACCATCCAACCCACTCCCTCGCTCTCCTTTTCAGACATTCAGGAGATGTACTTCCTAACGACGCAGGCCCAAATCGACAGGTTACACCGAGAAGTACTCACTTCAAGGGTCCTCCGCAAGAATCCTGCCATCACGAAGTCGTTGCAAATCCACCTCCTTGAACACTGGCGTTGTGGGAATCTTGATCAGTACCGGAGAAGAGTACGCGTTGACCCCGACATTTTCGATGGCATCGCCGACAAGATCTGCGGCCACCAAATTTTCCATAACAACTCCAATGTCCCCCAGGCCCCAATTGA
>Ga0307510_10002582_pt1 | contig 20668 bp, 15 predicted proteins | sample 12_EM_MG_FD_207224 | JGI IMG/M metagenome (GOLD analysis project Ga0307510, IMG submission 207224) | Populus trichocarpa ectomycorrhiza microbial communities from riparian zone in the Pacific Northwest, United States - 12_EM | ecosystem: Host-associated > Plants > Roots > Unclassified | place... | reverse complement strand
GCCTCAATGATGGCTGATGCCCAGGTTGGATAATATATTATATGATATTATCATACATCATACTACCAAAGGTGGTATTGGATCCAAACCCTGGAGCATACACCAGGAGTTAGTTCCGCTATCCGCAGGGTATATGATAGTAGAGGGAGGGGGGGAAAAAAGGAAAGAGGGAGAAATCGCTTTTTGCCATTTACCACTGAATCGCTCCTATATAGTACAACATACTGCAGCGAAAGATTACGCTATTCTTGAGAAGAAAGATGCCGGTATATAGGACTCGTTAAATAGACCCAGCGAAACCCGCGCTTTTCTCACAGGTTGTTTGTTATCCAAGAATTTTGCCGTCGGAGGCAGCAGGGCAGGGCAGCCATAAAGCGACAATGCGTGCCGTGCCTCTCCAGGAACATAATTCGCTTCTGGTTATTCTAGCATCCTACGGCTGGGTGGGCATTCGTCTGGTATTGATTGTATTGTTGCAATTTGTCAAAAGGGGGGGGGTGCTGCGTGCGTGCGATATTAACTTCGCAGGCATCTATCGGAACCCACCTGGCGGGTAATATGTTTGTCATGGGGAATCACTCTTTGTTATTGGCCACCCCCTGGTTACTCCCGGTGGTTGTGACGGTGTCTTGCCCGTGGTGGACTGACTGACTTGACTGGCTGGGGGCTTGGAAGTCGGACTGGTTCCCTGGATGCGGGTGTGGTGGTGGTGATTGGGAGATTAGTATCTTGAGGTTTGGGTTGCTCGGTGTGTGTGTGTGTGTTTGGTGGTTTTTTGTTGGCAGTCTGGAGTATCATACTGAGCAGTACTGTAGGTCGCCCACTCAAGATCCTTCCTTCCTGGAGTTGTACTTGTAGTATTATAGTAGGAAATCATAACTAGTAAAGAGTAAAAAACTCTTGATCTTTTTTTTCTTTTCTGTTGTGCTGGTTTTGATTGTTTTTAGGTGCCCTCCTTCTGATCACCATATGAATAAATTAAATAGTGACTGATTTATTTTATTTTTAATTTTTTCCTATATAAATGTGTCGCTTGGGGATATATACAGTATTTACTGCCCGGACGGACTCGCTGTAGGGTCTTCCAAGCTAGCGTGAGGATAGCTAGCTAATGCCCGCTATACGTATCGGTGCGATATCACCCGCGTAATTGACGAGGTCTTTAGGCGTTTGTATCTCGGATAGTGCAGGAATCCTTTGGGTTTCTTCCTTCCTTCCTTACCTGTGCGTACGGTACAAGCGGTCCAGTCCAATGACTACTGTTGGCTCCTTGGCCGTTGTGCGATTGGCTCAGGTCCCGCTCGATCCGCTGGGCTATGGCTAACGCCAATACCGGTGCTTTAACCTTGCCGAAGGTTGACTATATAAGCCAGCTACAGTTGTATAAGGTATCCTAAGCTAAGCTGTTATATTAATATATCGCATTCAGAATTCACTCAACTCCTAAAAAAGAAAGAAAAAAATTGAAAAAATTCTTGCTTCACTTTTGTTTTTCTGCTACCCCGCCGATCGCAGACCCTACCTTTCCCAGGTAGGTCTAGAGTCGGATTCTACCACCTCGCAGCAGGTCTGATTTGCGCTACAGCCTTATCGAAGGCTTAAGGTTTTCTCAGTCTCCCAGTTCCTGTAGGGCAGGCCCCTACGTGACGGATCGTTCGATAATAACTCAGTTTTTGAGAGGAATCGAACTCCTGGACTCCTGCTAATTGCACAGAAGGTTATTAGTTTCTTGACATGTTAACCACTGCGCCAGCTAGGCATTTTCACATCATGTCACTATCGGAACTGATACTTATCCTGCAGTCTTTGGATATTCCTTCCCCCCCCCCCCTACTCTACGCCAGTGATGGCGACCTTATGATATCTATTATATACCGTTATTTAATGCACTGTAGGAATAGAGACATCCTTATAGAAAAAGGGAAAACTATAAACGTTAATAGCAGGCCCCGCTTTGTTTTTGCTATGGGCCCTTAGGGTGGCCGTCTAGTAGTTCCGGGAGGATTAGTACCGCGCAGTCTCCCCAGACCTCCATCCCCTTTCCAATACCGCTGGGGGGGGCGCTTCTTTGTAGAAGGCTTTCGTGTAGAACTGCTTTGAGGCCATAAACTCCGACCAACTCATCCTACCCTTTCAGGTTCTAAACCAGAATTCAAGGCTTGGATGCAACTACCGGGGGAATGACCATAGTTTTTACAGACAACTCAGCAGAAGGCAAACGCTCTCTTGGTAGTCAGCCACAGGATTCCTCGAGGTATTCCCTTAGTCACGCTCATATCTTCGATTCAACGAAGGCGTATTAAATCACGATTCTGCACAAAGTAGGGGTATTTCGCAAGGGTTTGAGCTGGAAGTGCACATATAGCATGTCTTACAATAGATAGCGCTTCTCTAGTAGGTCCCGCTGTGCCAACGAGGGAGCGGTTGGGTGCAAATACCTTATTCAAACCTTATCCTGGAACTATCCTTTGAGCCATCCTCTCCTAGATGTTCTTCGGATACACGACAATCATTTCTGAAGAACATCTTCCAGCTGACGGGGCACCTGCAATTCCTAGGAGATAAGAGTTCACTAGCCAATGGAAGCTTAATGCTTGAAGAATGGGGTATATATTTCGTTTGGCGTGTCCTCGGGAAGGGTAGGTAGGAATCGATGGACATAATCTTCTAGGAGTATAGTACCGCCCTGAATTAAGGATTTATTGAATTTAAGGTCCCTTATTCTGGTCCTGGGTTGCATCGCCTTTTTTTTTCCTATCTACCTCTTCAAGTGATATCAATCTTGTTAACTATCAGAGTTCTCCTTGGAATGGAGTATTGCGTTCTTTACATGCTTTATAGTTCTAGCCCCCCCACCACTCAGCTAACAATTCTTCCTCTTAATTGGGGGGAAAGTAGTAATACAGAGGCTAATAGTCCTGGAATTCTAGGGCGTTATGCATGGCAGTGATCTTACGAGTGATACTCTGTGTTGCCCTTGTAAAGCAGCTCAACAATATGGATGATAAAACGAAGGGCTTGAATCCAGTGAGTAATCCCTCCATTTAGCTTCTCCCCCTTCTTGAGAATCTTGTATCGCGTGGGATCTTTCTTGTTGGATGGGGTGATGTGCGACTTGTTCTGTCGGGGTGCCCGGAAGTAGTACTTTCCGTGGGGTGCAGGTTGTGTAGCAAGAGTTGCCGAATCACCACCCCACCCGATAAGCAAGACCTGTGACATTGTTTTAAAAAGAGATGTTCTAATGGAGGGTTCGTAAATCACGATTTATTTTCCTAGCAAGCTTGCTATCTAGAGTGGAGTTTTATGTTTCAGGATTCCTTCACAGACTATAGCTACTAGCTATCGCGTTGAAAGCAATTATCTGTAGTATCTCTGGTACAACATCCGAATTCGACTCCCGGACTAACCTATTGGCCTCTCTCTACTTTTTCTCAATTGGTGAAAAGGTAGCATCGCAACTAGTGTGAGACTAGAGGGATGTGATCGAAAATATAAAGAATGAAATATTTGATCCCCAAGGTAGGGAAGATTACGCATTATTGAAGAAGTTTTATGTCTTGTTGGGAGGATGACAAGGACTTGAAGTAGTGGCTGTATCCAGAGTAACTAGGAAGGAAGGAGATCTCCGGCCCTGAAATCCCTTGATTCACCGCTAGTGCTGGTACAACATATGCTTGTTAACATACGATGCTATCCTCCTGGGGGACGTGCTGAAATACATGGGTATAACAACTCGTCCTAACCTACCGCTTGGCTTATATCTCCGCTTCATTATCGTTTAGGTGTTGACTGTTCTCCAGGAGGGCCGAAAGCGGCACTGTAACCTGTCCTAGTGAGCATCCAGGGTAAGTGTCTTCGCGAAACCGGTTCGCAGATATTGTTCAAGGCTTATCATACCAACTTAGGATCTTCCTCAAAATTAGAGGGATAATTAAAAGGCTAAAATTGGTAACGAAAAGTTCATTTTCCTCTCCCCGTATAGTGCTTTATGCTAGGAAAGATCTTGAGGGGTCGTGTTTCCCATTCGGGCAGTCTAATGTTGCTGTGTCAACCTACCCACCGAGCGATGGAAGTTCCCAAGCATCTCTCATCTACCACAACCTTTTCCGGGGAGTTGCGTTTGGCCTTCAGCGCCGTCGTGGCGGGTGCTGGTGCAACAAGGTGATTGGCGTCGGGAGGGGGGGACACGAGTGATTTGTTATGATAATGGATTATAGCTCCTTGTATACTGGTTGGGTTCTGGTTAAGGTTTACTAGCTGGTGGTGTCGTGGCTCCCTTTTTTTTGAATTGCGTAAAATCGTCAGAAGAGAGTCCGCAAGTTTGTGATTGGAAAGGAATTTTGTGTTAACGGCCTCCTCCTCCAAGGGTTAAGACTTATGGTGCGAGCCCGTGAGACGATCAATAGGGTATCATACCTGGTGGTTTACCAGTAAATGGTCATCCTTAGGCTGCTAATTCAACTGCTTTTATACCGGATAATCTGTGAGGATTGGGAGTTTGTGATTGCTTTTCTAAATCGAAGGAGACAAGTATGATACCGTAAAAATTGGAATAATTGGACCTCACGCTAGTACGTTGGAGTTGCCTCTCGTAGTAAGGTCGGCCTTTTCTTCTTTTCTTTTTATCTGCCTCAGCGGAGGGCAGAAAGGCAGGTCTCCCGCTATGCTTCCCCCCCCTAATCCCAGGGAGGAAATTCTAGATATCTTAGCGTGAGGTCCAGTTATTCCAGTTTTTACGGTATCATAGTGGGAAAAGAAACCGCCTTTTTCTCGCCCTAATTTTCTGCTACCCGCCGATTGCAGACCTCATCCCTGGAAGTGTGGCCTAAGGTCTAATTTGCGCCACAGTCTTCTGAGGAGGTTAAGCTCTTTGGTATACCAGTTCCCACAGCAGGGCTTTTTAAATTCTCCCATGTGATGAATTGCTCAATAATAACTCATTCTGAGGAGAGTTGAACTTCCAAGCTCCTGCTAATTGGGCAGGGGTTAATTGTTTCTTGCCGTCTTAGCCACTGGGCCAGCCAGGTATGATATTTCACACAATATCTTACGAATACCTACCATGCTCACAGGCGGATTTGTATTTTTTCTGTCTAAGGTTGAAGTACGATAAGTGTTCATCTTATTGTGAATTAATTACATTATAGGAGTAGATACCTTCTGTAAAAGAATTATAAACAATTGTCGTTCATTCACAACAGCGGGATCTCTGTTTTCATATGAATAATCGCAGCCTGAATATCAAAAGTGAAAAAGGTAGGCTTGGCTGAGAGTGAGACATGATTTGAGCATCCGTCGCGCAATGATAAGCGTATAAGATAGGAGCACTATGATATCCCTAACTCAGAGTAATCCCGTTTAGGTATCGTGCCCCGCCCTGGAATGGGGGCGTCACGAGTGCTAAGTTGGAACTTAACATACAGCGAAGTTGGGAGTGATAGCTAAAACACAAAAAGGTACTCTATGCCAGAAGCGAGATCAACTTTTTTTATAGTTTTTTCTTTTGAAGAAACGGGGTTGCTGCGGAGTATGTCGTGCCTTACTCTTCAGTTGGGTTATTCCGTTCTTTTCCTCCCCACCCACCCGTGAACCTACGATACTTCCTATCATAGGAGAAAGGGAGAGGGTATCTTTTTCAAACAGCATGTTATGAAGTGGTACCCAAACATGGCTATGCCCTATTTGAATTATACCAAGGATATGATTACTTTGTTCCCCACCATATTAGACTGTGTTTGTAACTCTTGTTCCTAGAACGTGCTGGAATAGCCCCTAGTGAGTGAGCGAGTGAGTCAGCGGAGAAGTGAGTGGGTGAGTGAGTGGTTGTGATGGATTGATTGATTGTGTTCCTGTGACCGCCGGTAGGTTCTATGGTAGGCGGTGTGAAGAAGGTGTGGGTCTTCATGCCCTATCACTCACACGTATATCTAGTAGTGTTGTTGTTTCCGAAATGGTTTCTTCGTTTCCACAAGATGTCTTCCGGCTTTTTATCTCACATACACACGCGCACCCAAGTCGAACACCTTTCCTCATCCGCAAACATGAAGGGAAGAGATATGGAAATGACAAATTATCTAGGCGATAGATCGGAAACAGTTGGGCCGGGGACACCTCCTGAGCAGCCACGAATACTGCTTTTTCACCAACCGGCCCCGCCGCCGCCGCCCTTTCGCCCGGGTCAGTGGTGGTTCTCCAATAAAATCCACACCCGCCTAACCCCACCACAACATGCTCTCCTATCCACCCGCCCAACTCCCGGCCCATCTTCCCCTCAACCGAACAAATGCCGCAAGCTCCGCCCCTGGCTGATCCTGTCTCTCTTGCCTAACAACAAAGCACTAGTGATCTGCTCGACGACGCGTGAGAACAGGGGCCCCACGGGCCTAACTCCCACAGAAGCTCGCTCTTTCCTCCCTGTCGCGCCCACACAGGAGTTTTGCGGCCGTGCGCAGGTGCGCGTGGTTCTAGATGAGCGGAATGTCTTCGTTGGCAGGAGTTTGGTGTTTTTGGAGGTTGTGAAGGTGGCCTCTGTAGGTGCTTTGGGGCAGTTTATTGGCTGGGTGGGGGTTGAAGGGGAGGAGGCGAGGGAGGGATTGGAGAGGGTGATGGAGGGGAGAAGGGAGTGTGAGTTCTCTCTTTTCTTTGGTTGTTTTCTTCTCCTGAGAGATGGGGCTGATATTTTCCTTTTCCTGTTCGGAGGGGGATTAGGGGTTGAGAGGAATGGTGGTGACTTTGATGGGGGGTATAGAGCTGGGGGTCAGAGAGGGAGGGGTAGAGGTAGAAGGAGCTGGGGAGGTAGGGGTGGTATGGGTAGCGCAAATGGGCGGAGTGGTGCTTGCACTGACGGGGCCGCGTTCTAGCGTCCCAGAGCGCAGTAGACCGTTCCGGCCGAACTTAGACCTCCGAGTGAGGGAGTATGATTCGGATATCTTGAGACCCGTGCCCGGGATACAATTTCTTTCTTACTATGGTGCCACCGTACTTTAGATATCTTCAGATGGTTATTTACTCTTTTAAGTTTTTTTTTAGGGAGAGCTTGCTTAGTTGATTGCGGGGTGGAGTGCTGGTGCTTGTGATTGGCGTGGGCAAACAGACGCATGGCTTCGTGTTATTGTGGAAGTTGTGCTCTGAGCGGCACGCAAGTTAACTAACCAAACTAATAATAATTAACTCACAATACTAAACGTTTGAACCGTAAAAGGGGTGATAGATTGCCCGACTTCCTTGTTCCTCCTCCCCCATCTGTGGTCATTGCACATGGGCCTGGCCTTGCTCTTTGCTCTCTAACGATTTGGTGACTCCGGGCAACAGGGGTGCTGGAAAAAAGACCGACTTTATGATAGCCGGAATCATATAGAGAAGGTAATCCTATAATCTGGAGAGAGTTTTCTCCTCTCTAGGAGTGCTCGTTGTTTAATATGCCTGATCTCTCAGGATGAGGACTCTTGGCCTTTTTTTGTTCCCCAACTTTGACCCACGGATCTCATCAACTGGGGCTTTCGGCGCCTTGACCCCACCTACCTGCGCATATTTAGATACACAGAGTGATGCAAGTTAGATGACGTCTCTTAGGGGTTTCTGTTGTTCCGGTTTGGGAGCCGATCGCAGGACAAGCAATCCCCGCAGCTGGATCAGAAATATTGAACGAAAGTCGAAAATGAGAAGAAGTTATCCCCGAGATCTTGGATTTTAGTGATAATGAGAAGCAGCAAGGGAATATCCGCCCACCCCCTTAGGTATCCGTCAGCCCTTCGGCGAACATGGTCGTGGGACTCTTCCCTCTCTTGATGTTCTAGGGCTCTGGCTCTTTCTCCGATATCCCCCTCACTCCAGGTATCACTTCCATACATTCACCTTTCGATCAGATTTCTTTTACACTAACGTACAAGCTGAGACGGACAGCGAGTGATAATGTGTGAATCCAAAACGATACCCTCCCTGTGGGACAAGTCTTCCCCCAGAAAGGCGCTGAATGCGCTACATCTGCTCACTTGATGAGCTTTCACCATATGTCCATTATTCCTGCGCTTGCGGAGGCAATGCAATAGGGTACCAAGCAATAACTCCTCTATCTCTTAGCATGAATTGCAGCGCCGTGAAGAGGGACATAGTTGATACTCACCCGAGTTCATTACCCCCCGCACTTCCTAAGCCCTTTCTTGTCTTCAGAAAAGCGCTCTCAACCTGCGCTGGACTTCTAGTAGATTCTAGAGTAACACTGCCACGATTTTGCTAACTATGATTTCACTTCTAGGGACCCTTTTAGCCCACGAGCCAGCCAGCGTGGGGTGCTGGAACAGGTATTCTATGCATCCAGTGTTTGTAATAGCACAGTGCAGTGCAGATAGACTAGTAGTGTCGAGACTCCGCCCACAACAGCGGATACGGGATTGCTCTATCCTTGATTCTGAATTTGATTTTAACGCCAAGATAAATCCATATGGCCAGTGGGATAACGGGTTGTGCCAACAGCCTCGCTCTTCTGCACATAGTCCCGCTACTTCTTTAGAACAGAGATTCGGTCTTGTATCGAAAAGCGAAGTTCATGGAAGGCCCTACATACACGAATCACATGTGATGTAATCCGCGTAAACCGCCGCTCTAGCAAGAACGTGTTTGTACACCCCAGGTCTGAGCGCTTCTAGACCCCTTCATTTTTAGGAAATTACCTTCTGCGTCCTTCTGCCTGGGTCCGATGATAGCACCGTCCAACTGGAAGGAGACTTATGTTTATCATGACTCCCTTTCAACAGAAGTAAACCCAAGCTCAAATCACGGCCTAGATCACAATACTATCAGCTTCGGTGTTGCAAAAAGATATAATCGCACCAGTTGTACCACTATCGGAGACGGCAGGAGGTCAAGAGTTCACCTTCAGAACCATGGAAGAGGCATCGCACGGCCGTTAACAGCCGGGCCGAGGGCAGCAGAGAGTGGATGTTGAAAACCAGTGAGTTTCAAGAGCGGCGGGGGGGTGGATAGTTTGATGCTATCCTACATACGATGGGGGTCTGGCGGAAGGCATATATTTGGTTATTAAGGCGCAGAACCCCACATGCACTCCAACCACCCCTGCCAGAGTTTGGTTCCTTAGTCACCAACCCGCTCTAGAAAAGAAACTAGTCAAATGTCGCACTTCCATGTATGCGATCGCCATGACAGGAGAGAAGGTGCATCATCAAATATGATCAGAAGTCTCGTCAAATAGTTCTTGACATGACTCCCAGACTTCCCCCAAGAGATCACCAAGGCACCCCGGGGAGAACACCGTGCTGCGCGGAGGCACACTGGAGAGGCCTCCCCAACTCTGGAAAATTATAGTATCCTTTCCCTAGTCCTTGCCTGCTTCAAGTGAACATACATATGTTGATGCACTGGATGAGTTCCTAGTAGAGCATAAAGTGGAGTTCCTCCGCTCACTAGACGAAATCCCATCAAATCTCCCAAAACAAGTCTATTTTTTACAGCGGGGCTCCATATTCATCCAGAACTAGAAGAATCTCAAGTTCCCCACAAGCGTTATCTCCACACAGCATGGCCCGAATGAGGCCCAAAGGTTTTTGGCAACAAAGCTCGATACCGATCCGGATCCCGGGACAACCAACAACACCCTTATATCAGAAGCATGACAAACATTGTGAGAGGCTTCGCCGAAATGTAATAGCACATTGTCTCCACCACTTTGAATGCCAGCGTAGCCTCGAGCTTTTCACTAGTCACCCCACATGTCAATGTGATTGTTGGATAGTTCACCATAGTCGGAAGAGCAGGGCTCCGCCGGATAAGGTTGACTTGAACGATGCCTGCAGAATTGCTCTCGATAGCATAAAGCAGCAGACAAAATCAAAGCAATATTAGGAACCACAGCATTAACATGGATATCTCTTGCGAAAGGAGCCTTGCTCGTCTATGAATTGTGTCATGCCATGGGGGTGGGGGCTAGACCTAAAATATGGATATAGTTAAGGGTGATGCAGCTAATAAACGCTCTTTTAAAAACCTATCACGGACCACCAACTGCTGATCGGGAAACATCAACAGTGCGTCCGATACATGCAACTAAGATCCCCCTGCCCGCCCGGATCTCATCCACAGTCCTCAAGCTACCATTGCCGAGACATGCTGGATATTTAAATTCTCAATCGGTTCGGCAAGTTCCATGAGGCGTTACGGCAACCAGTAATACCCCATCAACACTCCCACTTTCTATCTGAGCCTCCTCATATTGTGGGATCCATGCCGGAGAGAGAGAACTCACAAGGTCCCCGAAACCCCTCACAATCGAAGCTCCCAAAAAATGCCCTGAGCATGCAGCTGGGAAGGTTTTTTGTTCAACGAGAAATTTGAAATGGAGTTGGCGCACTCTCCCACGGAGTTTCCCATGTCATCCTACGCAGCACATTTAGGGCCCATGAGCCTACAGCTCTGCTCTCAGGTGCAAAAATCTACACAAAAGAGGTGCGGATTCCCGGGACCGTGTGCTCCTGACTTGGGGCACCAATGATTCCCAATGTAAATAATAAATAGCTCAGGGTAGAGCGAGGGGATCCGTTTGGGACTTGGGCGTTAGGTAGGAGACATAGGGAAGGTATGGTCACAGACTTCGTTCTCATGCTCACCGAACTAAACTAGCAAGGACAGTAGTATATATAAAACACAACAAAAACATCCTAATCGCTCCATAGATTACCACATATACCTCTATACCTCCACGGATGCCCCCATTCCTCTACACACTCCCGTAATGACAAAGAAAGGCATGTCTAGAGAGCCTTCTTCCTGAATCAGAATATGACTCCAGAACAATCTGCAACACTCTCTTTACTTCCAATATCAACCTCAACCCACCAGACTGTCGTAGCTGAACACTAGTGCGTTACTCAGCTGAGGGTAGATACGAGGGAGCTGTGAAGATATTATTGGAATGACAGATGTCCACCACAATGTAACAGATAATGATAGAACACCAATCGAACTTCCAGGAGTGGACATGAAAGAATTACAAGGACATCACTAGAATGTGCCAATGACAGCACTAAGGCACAATATTTTGGCATAAGACCAACCATTGGAGCCACGAGAAGAGAGCATGAGTATCCAGTGAGGATACTACTGGGACCTACATATGCCGACCCCAACACAGCAGATCCTACTGGCCAAACGCCAACCGATTGCGCTGCCCAAGGAGGGGAAAAAAAAGAGTCGCAAAACCCCTCCTCGGCCGAGTAAGTATCTATGCCCGCCATATGGATTTCTGAAATCTAACACCGCCCATATATGCTCCTCTGAAAGGTCATGAAATAGTGAGGTCACTCCCATACCAAGTACACCTCAACTCTGCATCCGCAAACAACACTATTCCAAAATCGCTCACCCCTCCCAGTCGAAGTCGTTGCAAAAGAGTGCCCTACCATAGCCTACTAGATGCGCCAGTGCCTCCCTTCCTCACATGCCCATCGGTGGCGGGGTTGGATGGGATACGATAGGCAATTCTTTTTCCCTACTTCCCACAACCATCCTTATCTAAGCTCTTCCCTCAGCATTTCCTGGTTGTATATCTAGCCTAAGTTTTCAACGTGTATATACAGTACCCCCCATACCCTATCTTACTACCAGGAACCCCTTCCACCCCTACTTCTTGCCCCCCAGCATTCGCTCAGACACTTGGCCTTCAGGACATGATGGACGATTGGCCTATGGCACGAGGCATTAGGGGACACCCACGCCATAAACACTATAAGGGGATGGCCCCTCGTGCACTGTACTGCATTCAGCTCCCACCGTAAGAAAATGGCGTAAAAGGCCACCGATAAAGGATTACTACTATACAAAAGTTGATATTCAGATTCTACCCTGGGTAGCCATCATTTGTATGATCTGGCATCCCCACCATATACCCCACATATCTGCGAACCCCCATTGACTTACAAAATAGCGATGTATCATACCCATGATGTACCCTCAGCGAGGACCTCATCCTACGCGGGAGTAATATCCCACCGTAGCTCTCTGTGGGCATTGTTCCAGAGTGAGATTGGGCAGTTGGCAGGGGGCTGCATCTCCACAATCATGAATCAGATCAATATATGGTGGTGAATCGTTGCCGCTGCGGTGCTCCTAGCTTGAGATATAAATATCACACCTGTCTGTAATCCATTCCGGACTCACCATATGTGCGAGGGGTGCGAACCATCTACCTCAAGTACCCGCTCACTCACCTACCCAGTACAGAAAACAAACAAACCCCCCAAACCCGCCAACTACACACACCTTAACCTACAACACCCACCCACCCACAGTATAATAATATATAAACAGCCCACACAGAGAACTCCACTACCAAGCCTTCCCACCACCCAAAAAACCAAAAAGTCAACCCACCCTGCAATAGTGCTTAGCAGGAATCTCGCAATCCCAATTTCTCCTACCAGCCCAGCTTTCCCGAGAATATTAAAGGTTCCCCCCTCCCAAGCCTCGAGGCCTGGCAAACATATAAACCAAAAAACAATAATAAAAAGCCACCGAGTACGAAAGTTTATTATCCTCCAGTACTGTATCACTACCGCGTTAACGCCTATCCTCCCCTTCTCCAGAAATACAGCCATCTTTTACAAATAAAGGAATATTTCAGCGGCGTGCTACCGTGGCTAACTTATACTCGAGCACGTATCAATCCCCTCGCACTTCCGACTTGCTACTGGATGAAACCGTGAGAAGCCGTGGATCCCTGGCCCCTCTCCTCCAACCTATACACTAGCATCCCCAGTATGGGAATTGGGAGACACCCTCTTGCTATTCCTCGATACGTTCCTACAGCGACTGTGAAGCTGCTGTGTTATTGCTGTGTGCCTTAGGCTTTTGGCGCGCCACTCCGAGGTGTTTGCCCAGATCTGGCGGGGCGTGCGGCTAGGTGTTGGCCGTTCGGCGGTGCAAATGGGGCTTCTCCCCGGGAGTCTTGTGGTCCCCGGATACCTGCTACTGCATATCTTCTTGGTGGTTTCTCTAGTGGTATATTTCGTGCTATCAAATTGGCCGCGGGGGGTAATAAGCTGATGAGTGACATGGAAAACATGTGTTTTAGGCTTCTCCAGCCACTTGTACTAATGCCTATAGGGGGGTGGCTGGCATGTATCCGCTAAATATGTTATCGTAGTATTCATAAAGCCGCATCATTTACGATAACCAGTCCCCCATCTGAGATACAGTCCCTATATAGTTAACGGTCGCCTCAAGAAGGCTTGCGCTATCTTACATCGCTTATCCTCTATTCAAGCAAAACTCTATATACAATTTATCTACCGCGCAAGGGAGAGGGGGGGAAAGAAGGAAAGGGAGGGGGAAATGCTCAGGAAAAGACAGGCAAGAATTTACAGCGAGAAATATCAAATGGGAGGATGAGACTACAAGCTATAAGCTAGAACTTCTCGCAAAATAGAACTCCTTCCCCCACGAACCAAAGTCTACCGAACTTTGTAAACAGAAACTCATAAATACTCACTCGACCGTGTCAGATAATCGCTGAGGAGGTTCGGGTGGGTGTGACGACGTATTTGCGTTTCAATCTCATGAGATTTCCCCCACCTGCAAAGAGCGGTGTCTAAGGGCGATGGCCAAAAGTGACATGCGGGAAAGGGAAGGGGTGATGGTCATTTGCATGAGGTGGTGTCTCGCAGGCATCAAATCGTACTGGGGGCTACTGCTTTGCGAGACTGTAGCAGCGCTGCCACCCTCTTTTTCCCAAACCCAATAGCGTGGCCGAGCGGCGTTCGGCCGTCATTATCTGGCTTGTCGGCATTGACTTCTTCCCGTCTGAGTAGCATTTTCACTACTCCCTCATGTCCAGCGCTAGCGGCACAGGACAGCGGCGTTCGGCCATTTCTATTTGGCTTATCGGCGTTGACTTTTTCCTCTCCGAGTAGAATTTTCACCACTCCCTCACGTCCAGACAAAGCGGCATGCGAGAGCGGTGTTTGGCCGTAATTATCTGGCTTGTCAGGATTGACCTCTTCCCGTCCGAGCAGCATTTTCACTACTCCCTCATGTCCGCCCCGGGCGGCACACAAGAGCGGTGTATTTCCGTAGTTATCTGGCTTGGCGGGATTGACCCCCTCCCGTCCGAGTAGCATTTTCACTACTCCCTCACGTCCAGAGCTAGCGGCACGCAAGAGCGGTGTTTCGCCGTCGCTATCTGGCTTGTCGGCATTGACCTCTTCCCGTTCGAGCAGCATTTTCACCACTCCCTCATGCCCACCCCGGGCAGCATACGAGAGTGGTGTTTGGCCACTCAAATCTGGCCTGTCGGCGTTGACTTTTTCCTCTCCGAGTAGAATTTTCACCACTCCCTCGCGTCCATCTATAGCGGCAAACGAGAGCGGCGTTCGGCCGTAATTATCAGGCTTGTCGGCATTGACCTCTTCCCGTTCGAGCAGTATTTTCACCACTCCCTCATGCCCACCCCGGGCAGCATACGAGAGTGGTGTCTGGCCACTCAAATCTGGCCTGTCGGCGTTGATTTTTTCCTCTCCGAGTAGAATTTTCACCACTCCCTCGCGTCCAGAGCTAGCGGCATGCAAGAGCGGTGTTCGGCCGTCATTATCTGGCTTGTCGGCATTGACCTCTTCCCGTCCAAGTAGTATTTTCACCACTCTCTCATGTCCAGACCGAGCGGCATACGAGAGCGATGTTTGGCCGCTCTTATCTAGCCTGCCGGGATTAACACCTCCCCTCTCAAGTAGAATTTTCACCACTCCCTCATGTCCATTACAGGCAGCCCATGAAAGCGGTGTACGACCAGAAAAATCTTCCTCGTCGATACCATAACATCCCACCTCTATCAGAGTAGCTACAACCTCAACAATTCCGAAGAATGACGCGCAGTGTAGTCCACTGAACGGAGACCAAGATTTAAACTCCCAAAAATGGAAATGTTTTGTTCGCGTTAAAAGCAACCAGGTCGATACCTGGCTATAATGTCCCTTCAATAGCTCCAGCACAAGCGATCTCCCGCAGCCCGAGAGCTCCTTTTTCGCATGGACCCCCCAGTAAGCTGAGCAATACTCAAGAAAGGATGCGCTCTCCGTGACTAGCCAAGGAGCGGTCGAAAGGGTTTTGACTTGTTGGGAATTCAGATAGGTTAAGCAGATTTCCGCCATGGCCGAATGAGGTCTGCTAAATATATCTAGATGAGTAGAAAAATACTCCTGGAGAGTAAAGTGGATCAATCGCACAGTTGATGCCTCCTTATCCACAGTGATGAGCCCTTGACAGCTGCTAACTAATGTCGATATCGAAGGGATATTTCCAACACTGAAATCCGTGGAGCCTAGCTCGACTGCTAGGGCGTGACAAAGCTCATCCATCCTCAATGGCCGTTCGGCATGACTAATCCACATCAATGCTGCCATCCCGAGTCTCGATTTATCCCCACTTTGCGCCTTTATCCGTTCTATCGTCCCACTATAAACATCCCCCAACTCCAACCCGCCTATCATTTTACTGAGTCTTTCTCGCCTCCGATGGATTGTCGATTCATTTAAGATTGCATCCATATTTAACGAAACCAGTAGAAACCTAGATGCATACCTATTAGCAAATAATGTAGGGAAATATTCATAGTATCCTTGCGCATACATACATCTCAGACACATTTTCCGGAATCTTCTCCATAATGTCCGCTGCTAGACTCTCGTCCATCGCATCTGGGGTTTCGTCCTCGCCCAGTCTAACACGGAGGTATCCAATGATATCGTCTCTGGAAGGACCCGCAAACACACTTATCACTCGTTTAGCAAGGCGCTTTTCAACCTCAGCCCGAATATGAGGCCTTGCAATGATAAATATCCGGGTGCGCGGGGCCTTCTCGAGAATTTGTCTCAGCGAATCTAGGAGTTTGACTCGATGCACTGCCGCACATTCGTCCAAGGCGTCAATGCATATAAATGTGTGCAGTGAGGACGCGATGGTCTGTAGCATCTTCACGATATCCGGAAGTCGCGGTCCCCGCCCGCCAATGGCCATTCTCTGCTCTTTAAAGGCTCCTAATATCTCCTCTGGAACCTTTGCCATTCCACCGACAATCTGTTTCAGCAAAGAGCCTAGCATATTGGTCACAGACTGCTCCTTTCGCGCTGCGAAGTCAAAGTAAAAGCATGTGACCGCTGTGTTTTGCTCCTTTGACTGATCGCACAACCTATCCACTACCAGCGAACTGAATCGTGACTTGTTAGCACAATATCTCTTTCCACTCTCTCTCCCGAAAATAATTCTCGTTACCTGATAAACGTCTTGCCGACTCCTGGAGCTCCATAGCAAAACAGGACTGCGTTACCACCTTCACCTTCACCACGGCCACCATGCCAAGTTCTAAACTCTTCAGTTTGCATGAGCCATTCCCCCACATTGTCGACGCGGTGCTCTTGAATATCTCGGTGGCGTATCTTGGGCTCTAGGGGTGATAACCAGGCTAGGAGTTGAGACCGATCATCGGCAATCGTGTAGTTATTCCACACATAATTATTATTAAAAGACTTTGTATTGTTGGAGAAGCTGGTGCTATTACTGGCGGTAGGTTGAGACATCTTCTGTTTTTTCTTTCTGGGCCTACTTTTGTAGAGGAGTCATCGACTATGTTCGGTTGATGATGTTCCCGGAAGCTGAAGATGAGCGGGGCCTTGTTGGGGAAAAGTGGGGATCTCTTGGCGCAAAGCCCATGTTGCAAATGATGCTTGGCGATTCATAAAATATTCGGATGGATTGGCGCCAAGATTTGATGTTGAGGTGTATTATATGTTGGAACATATTGGCTCCAATTCATCCAAATACTTCCAAGTACAGTACTGCTCCACCAGCAATCTTCCCCTCAGGATTTGTACCTGCCCTGGGTGAGTCCCGGCCTATTAAATCTTGGCAGTGTACTGTTGTTAACAGCCCTCTGATCTGCGACTCGATTTTAGCAGCCGCCCATGAATCGAATCGGCGGGCACACTAGAATGCCCAGAAACATGCCAAAACGAACAGTTCATTGAGTTAGTATAGCCACCACTTGTGATATGAACCCAGGAGCGCCCAATACCTGAGAACCGTAGAAAGAGGAGAACTCCGTTACTTACTGACGTTACAAAATCGAATAAAAGTTGAGAACTTCAAACCAAGTGGGAATCCATGGGCCATCCTGTCCCTTAGATATATAAGACTACAATCACAATAACAAAGGGCTACTAGTTCCAAGCTTGGCGCCAGGAAGATGCGACCTTTTAGTCATCCAAGGACAGCACTATATAATATGATAACTCACGAAAAGCTTAGATTGGGCCATTCGAGTGTGTTGGCAAGGTAGGCCAAGTGGGCCAGATCTAGAGCTCAACTCGTACCAAAAAATAGTTTACTGTTGATGGCGGGGGGGACTAATTGGTGCGCTCGCCACTACTACCGCCGCAACCTACGAGCAGAAATAGCCCATCGGCCGTGGAAAAGTACCAGCCCCCCCATCACCTAACAGCCCAAAGGGAGTAAACCTACAGTCTCCCGGTACTATGGTGTTTCTAAATCAGAGGGACAAAAGGGAGGTGGTGTCCGGCCCAGTGACGCATTGAGAAACTGGCGAGTGATGGCCCGTGACTAGGAGTCGATTTCTGGCGTTATAGCTGCCCTGGCTAGTAAGGAGATTTTCTATAGTTTTTACTCTCCATGCGCCCGTTTTATCGCACCGAGTTAGACACAGCCACGATGCCTGGAGGACTAAGCCCCCTTCTAAATGCGCGGTACAATAACATGACATTGTTTATCTCTACAAGTATTTGTATGATACTAGCCAACTTTTATCCAATAGCGCAAACCACTCCATCAGACCCAACCCAAATCCGAACCCAAATCCAAACAGACCAGACCCACAGCTTATGTAACATAAAAGTGCAAAGCTAAGTTTAATCGTCAAACTTGATTTTTTTCGAAGTTTGCGTCCTGTTCCCGGAATTAGCTCCAAGCCTCGCAAAAACAAAAAAAGGAGTAAAAAAAAGCAAGAACCGGCAGGGAAACAAACCCATCAGTCTCCCTATAAAACGCCCCATAAGCCGCATGCTCCTTTTTCTTAACCGTAGTCCCAAACTTCAGTAACGCCTCAGGAACCGGCTGCCCAGCGGCCTTAAGCACATTAACCAGCCCTCCTGAGTGTGGCTTATCGTGCTCAGTGAAGAAAGTATACGCCATCCCATCCGCCCCGGCCCTCCCCGTTCTCCCAATCCTATGCACGTAGTCCTCGACCGTGAGAGGGAACGTCACATTTATTACCAACTTGACCTTCGGAATGTCCAGTCCTCTGGCCGCGACGTCCGTCGCTATCAGGAGCGGGCACCCTCCGTCTTTGAATTGGGCCAGGGCCTGGGTTCGCTGAGCCTGGCTTAGGTCCCCATGGATTCCTGCTACCCTGAGCCCGCGCGAGCGGAGGAAGTTCTCGACGCGTGTGGCTTCCTTCTTGTAGAGGCAGAAGACGAGGATTTTGTCATCGCGCTGGCTGCCCGATTGGTGTTGCTTTAGCAGGGCGAGGAGGCGAGATTCCTTGGCGTGCTGGTCGATCACTTCGATGGTTTGGGAGATACGCACGTTTGCGCGCAGGTCGTCCCTATCCCCGATTGTTATCTTGGTTGGCGAGATCATGAAGGTTGAGGCGAGTTTTCGTACGGATTGCGGCCAGGTTGCGGTGAACATTAGGGTTTGGCGGGTGGGTGAGGGGATAGCGCGGATTATGCGTTTTATATCTTCTTCGAAGCCTGCGAGATAGCGGGATGATTAGTGTTTATGAAACTGGAGGATTGGATTGGAGCGTGTAAGAAGGCACCTTTATCGAGCATTCTATCTGCTTCGTCGAGAACTAGGTATGAGACATTGCTGAGGTCTGCAGATCCTTCGTCGATAAGGTCGTTTAGACGTCCTGGAGTGGCAACGACAATGTCCGCTCTCTTGAGCTTCGCTCTCTGCTCATCTTTTGGTACACCGCCGTAGACACACACTGCAGATAGCCGTGCTTCTTTGGAGTACTTCTCCATGCTATCATATATCTGCATAGCCAATTCTCTCGTCGGCGAGACGACAACAGCCCGCACGCCCTTTGAAGACTTCTGCCTCGCTTTGAACGCAATAATATGTCTAATCGCAGGAACAGCGAAGGCAAGAGTCTTTCCGGAGCCAGTCTCTGCAACACCGATGCAGTCGTAGCCAGACAATGTGAACGGCCATGTTGCCGCTTGAATTGGTGTTGGGCTTTTGAAGCCGGTAAAGTCGAATGAGTTGGAGGGAAGATACGAGAAGGATGTGATAGGTCTGAGATTGGAATTGTGGGGATCTGTGATCGCTATAGCGTGCTTTGTGAGGAATTCGTCAATCGTGGATTTTGGTAGAGAGGTCAGCTCTGAGTTTTCTGTGTATCCTGAGGAAACTGTGGGAGGACCAGACGGTGTGGAGTAGGTTATTGGCGGTGCAGGGGTATCTAACGAAGAGGAAGAAGCGCCGTCGTCGGATTCCTTCTTTGCCTTCTTCCTTGCCTCCTTTGCAGCTTTCTTTGCAGCCTTTCTCTCCTCCTTCGAGGGTTTCCCCAGCTGTGGTTGAGCTTCTAGAGTACCCACAACATCCATGTCCATTACGTCCTCAACAGCAACAATTGCTCCCCCCTCCTTCTCCCTAGCCTTTCTCTCCTTTTTTTCCCTCTTCTTGTCTTTCTTCTCCTTCTTCTTCTCATCCTTCCCCTTCGCCCCCTGCTCCTCCTCTACAGCACCATTCACACCAACCTCGACACCATTCTCCACATCCTTCCTAGCCTTCTTCTCCTTCTTGCCTGTTTTTTCCTTCCTCTTCACCCGACCGATCGCTGCCGTCTCTGTTTCCACATCTTCAATCGTTCGTTTCGACATTTTTTTCCCCCTTCCGTGATGGGGCAATTGTTTTGTGCTGGTATCGGCACGGTTCACTTAACAAATGGAAAAGGAAAAAATTCAAAGTCACATTGCGCGCGGACGTCTTGGCAATGCGGCTCTTCCCCAGAAAGTATTAGTAAGCTATTATGCCAGCCGCCCGAATCTGACTGCCTAAACATTATTCTCTAGTCCTAAAGTGTAAGAGAGTCCGAATGAGTATCACACCGGTATCAGCATTGGCGCTCGGCTCCACTCAATAAACTCCTGAAAAATCTAGCCCAAGGCAAAACTGGGATACTGCTCATGCTCACTGTCGAGCCCCTCAGGCCACCCCACAAGCCTTGGACCCCTCCCCGCCCGGATTTCGCATGATATGATACCAGGGACAACTTTGCTAAAGTCAAAGGGGGGTCCGTTCCCAAGATTCCATACTCAAACCCTCAACAAAGCCTAAGGCCTTTCTATATACACACAATTCCCCCGACACCATGCTGCACTGTACCCCCAGCGCCCGAACCCGTAAAAAGATGATTGAACGAGAAAGAAAAAAAACCACCTGCCTAAGTTAACCCTGCTGCCCGACACCCCTACAAGACACGTGACACCTCCTCCATCATAGGCCAAAACCAGCGGGGAAAAAAAGGCCCCCACTCTACCAGCTGACATAATCATGCTGTCTAACAGACCCTGAAGGAAGCTTCAGCACACGTGGCGATTAATCTTTTGGGACATGCGGATTGATTGGGTTGTGGAGTTTTTCCCGT
>Ga0307510_10002581_pt1 | contig 20668 bp, 24 predicted proteins | sample 12_EM_MG_FD_207224 | JGI IMG/M metagenome (GOLD analysis project Ga0307510, IMG submission 207224) | Populus trichocarpa ectomycorrhiza microbial communities from riparian zone in the Pacific Northwest, United States - 12_EM | ecosystem: Host-associated > Plants > Roots > Unclassified | place... | reverse complement strand
TCAGGCGAAGCAAAACACAAAACACAACAAAACAAAGTTTGGAGTGATTCCAAATAAAACTCCGATCAAAAGTGGTCTCATTAGAAGGAGAAGGATAATGGGCACTTATCGAAAAATGAGCCCCTGAAGCTATTAATAAAAAAAAGACCATTAATCATTCCATTGTTGATCTCCTGAACAACACTATTTTGAATAATGAAATAAATAATGACACAACTAATGGCGTGAATAAGGGCAACTTTGAAAGACCCTAATGTCTCCATTCCACTACCTCCGACAGCTTCAGTCTCAAGCCAATCAGGATTCGACTCGCTTCTACGTCACTTCCATTTGACTCCAACCCCCTTGCTTATTCCACTGCCACCACTTTTCTTAGTAAACTACTAGTAGAAAATCATGTATAAAAGGACTTGTATTGTGCCTCGAATTATTATCCTGTTGTTTCCGTGCCTCTCTCTCTCATCTCGTGTGTCTACTCAAGAAGCCTTCATTGGCTTCACTCTTTGATCGCCCCGGCTCCCCTTGTCGACTTGAACACTCGCGCCTTATACTGCCAACTGAACCGGCACCCTCGGACCGCTTACCCGACTGGCAAGAAACGCCCTCGGATGACACGCGGCCTCTTAAAGTATTCCATTTCCACCCCATTTATTTTACCTGCAATTTCCCATTTGTCCTTCGTCCCATAGTCCGCAAGACTCACGTAGAATACGAAATAATTAGTTTAAAATAAAAAAAAAAAATTATTGATAGATTGTCAGACAGGTCGGAGTCGTCGGACAGTCGACAGTCCGGGTGCTACAGTCAACTGTCGACTGCCCGACAGTTGACGTTGACACATTGACGACATGTTGACAATCCGGGCACAGAGGGTCCGATTCCGTCACCAATCAGCGTGAGCTCGTGAGTGTGATCGGAAGGCGGTTGCTGGAAAAGATGTCCAGCCGGCTTGTGAAGACACGAAATTCAAGTGGGACGAGCAAGGGACTCCAGTGGTTGGTTGGCCCCAGGCCGGTGCAAGGCCATGGTTAGCCTGAAGGAGTTCAGATGTCACGGTGAGGCTGCGTTGGCAAGCCTGGAAATGGCTGAATAGGAGCGACAACGAATCGAGAGCTTGTTGAGGGGTATGGGTATGAGTCGGTATGACGTCGAGCTGTGGGACATTTTCAATACAGACGAGACAGAACTCTTTTATGGGCAAGTACCGTTTGTTTGCCATGGTTCCAGCCACACTGATTTGACAGACAGAATACCTCCGAATCAAGGTCTCGCCAATAAGAAATCTTCTGGGATGAGGGGGACGAAAGTACGATTGACATGTCTTTCACGTCGAATGCAGAAGGATCGGAGAGATTACTTCCTCTCATCATCGGTGAAGTCAAAGAAGCTGGCCACGAGCGTTCGAAATAGGGTTCCGTGAATAACTGTCGGGTTAGTAACAGTAGTTATTAACTCCATGTTATTAACAGTTAATAACAGTTAATAACTTGGGACGTCAGGAAGGGCTGTGAATAACTGTGAATAACCTGCACCAGAGAGTCAGTCCAGGAGTACCTAGCAACTTGTGATTACATGCCTTTTTCAAATATGGGAGTGACTCATCGGCACCTGAGCCGACTTGTGATTGTTGTGAACTCACCCTCAACAGTGGTGGTTACCGCGTTTGGTTCTGGGTTGAGTACAGGTCCACATTGAACTAATTATTCATCTCAGACTGTTCCCCTGTCCCCACTTTCAATATAAGTTCCCTTTTACCCTCACAGCATTTCGAAAATTGTCTTTATCAGTGGCAGCTGGTCATATATTATTAAAAGGAATAGTAATGCTGCATCTAAATGGTGTAGTAGTTATAGTGTTTTGCTTACATGAGTAAGCGGGTTGGGTCCGTTGGTTCGATTCCGCTTTGGTGTAATTTTGTTTTTGTCATTCACCTGAGCCCCATGGACACTGAGACCACTGCGATGCCTCCCCCTCCTAGTAAAGACACTTCTAGCATAGATTCAGATATGCTCTTTGCAGGTTGGTAGTCATATACTGTGTTTTTAGTACAGTTCATAGTTATTCACACAAATTATAGTTATTAACAGTTAATAACCAGGTGAATAACTCCTGAGAATTCCTGGCGGTTACTAACAAGTGTGAATAACTGCCCCGTGAGTTGTTCACGGAACCCTAGTTCGAAAACAATACGGGTGCACAGCTTGGTTGCCATTGCTGGAACAATGCGAAAGCTTAGATCACAATCACAGGCAGGAGTAGCTTCGACAGTGGGACTGCGGATTTGGGGCGAGGGAACGCAAGATGTTCTCTTACAGGAACCTGATCACGTCGTTCCAGATTGTCTTCAAAACATTCAGTCCATGTTATGAATTTCAAACCAAATCTCACGGCGCACGTCCAACTTATGAACATTATATAGAACCATCAGATCCTTCAAGGTGCATTATCGCGCAAAATACATCTAACGGACAATCGATCGCTACGATGCGAGACCTCTGTCGTCAAGAGCTGTCCCTCAAATGGGCACATTCCCACTTGTCTTAGGCCTCAGGCCCCATGCGTCTCACGCCCCAAACACAAAGGGCTCGAGAAGTCAGCACAGTCAACTATTTCATGTTAGAGGAGGGCAGACTGAGCGCGTCATAGGGCACGATAACACGTGCTAGCATTCAAGATTCCGCAGCATCCGATGGCTTTGTGATTCAAGCCATCGACTTGAAATAGATAGTTTCTTCTACTCGTGTACGCTCTATTTGCACCTACGACATTTTTAGGCACTTGGTATCCATAAACAAAACAGCTATATAACCTGTACTTTTACAGTACACAATCTGACAAGCTTTTCTCCGCGCTCTCGCGCGTCCTCGCTTCGTCCTCAGAGGCACCCCCAGCTTCGCAACTTCCAACATTTCATTGTATCTGCACTCCCTTCTATCCAAGGATGCATTAACATGGACCATCACGGAGACAGATGCTAGCGGGATCCAGTACAGGGTCAGATTCAATACTACTCCTGCGTCCGACAAGTTTGCTGTTTGGTATCCGGGGGATATAACGACGGGCTGCGTGCGTTTGTTTTGCACTGTTCACCAATAGCGTACAAACCCTCACTCTACAGTCTGAAATATAGGAAAGGCTCTCAGCGAAAGCAAGAGGGACGGCACGTGTTCTAGTTCGTCAGACAATGGTACCATGGCAAAGGTGCGGCCTGTGTAGCTTGAGAACGCAAGATCTGCCGGGAAATAGCAGGCTCAATAGAGCTGAATCAGTTGATAAACATTATCAACACGTCTCCATTAATCGCAACAGACAGGTAACGTCTGGATGGTACTGCACTCCACAGGAGCAGGAGGCTTGCTAATGCAATGTATGTATGCTCCTCATGGAGACCTGTCTGTACCAACGGACTGGTGTCAAAAGAACCCGGCCGCAAGGGCAAAGGTAGCTTTTCGATACAAAAAGACGAAGGGCGGTTTATCACAGACTAAACGTCCGCACGTAAGTTCGAATATGGAAGGCGATTGGGCACAATAGAACCAGAGCACGTCGATCCGAGATCATGCAATGGAGCAAGCGTTGAAGCGGGCCGCGATTGTTAGTCGCTCTACCGCTGCGAAGGGGGAAGGGAAAGGAGAGGGAAACGCAAAAGCTGAAAGCTGAAAGGAGGGGAAAAACGCGACGCAAGCTGTGGCACGGCTGAGGCACTACTCACCTCCTGCTCATGGTGCTGCACGCGGGTCTTTATAGTTCAAAAAGGTATCTACTTACAGTCTAGACTACGAGAAAAGATGGTGATAGAAAGAGGTGACAGGGTGAGAGCGAGGTAGCAAATGGGGAGACGGCGCAACGCCGCACGCTGTCCTGTGGCGTTGGTCGAATTGGGTGAGGCGGAGGCGTCCAGATTCGGGCATTTGCGAGCCCAGCATGTATCCCGTCGTTACAGCGGTTATGTCGGCGTCGTCGGGAGGCCGAAGGCGGTGACTGCGGGCAGGAATGGATGCAAATGATGCACAGGAAGGGAAGATAACGAAGGAACAAGACCAATCGCTCATGATTGCTTGGGCAAACATCAAACTCTGCAGCCTGGCAGCATGAACATGAGTACGTGATCACGACAACCAGATGGGACAATTATCCCCTGCAAGTGACATCGGCCCATCACATGTATTCCATACGAGAGGTCGAGGTCATATGGCGTGTAAAAGTTTGAGGCCTCAAACTCTGACTAAAATGCGGGCAAGGGCAAAGTAAGTTACAGTCGACTCAGCGAAGCCCTCCTAACTCATACCCCTCCGTCACAGATTTTGGCTATTGGTTAATAGAGAGTATGGGCTTTCAGGATATTACTAAAATGATGTAAAAAATCAAGATTATCATTGGAGTATATGACATATTTCTAAGAACATATTGACTGCACTGGCATAAGATGAAAGTACTCAGGTGCGGTGACGCATGATGGCAAAGGGCTACAATGAAAGGGGTAACTGTGGAATGGAGAGAGGCAGATCTAGAATGAAAAGAAAACAAGCGAATGTACGGCTTAATCAACCCTATGTACAGTAATATTCCTCCCAGAGACATGGTCTAGACTTGTGAGGGGCCGTCCATGACGTGTGCGACGTGGACTGACGGGAGTTTTGAGGTGGTGCGCGTTTGTGGTGCCGGCCAATGTGTCTTGTGCAATGTGCACAAGTCTCCAGCTATAAGGATTGGGCCGGGGCGCGGTGAAAGGTGTGTGAGGAGCGAGTGTGGGTGAGGCCGGTGAGGGGTGACTCGGAGGCCTATGAGGCCGGTGACGGGTCGGGCGTTCAACGTTCAACGTTCAAACCGTTCAAAGCTTAAGGCTTTGAGCCGGGCCCGGGCCATGCAAGACTGTAATGTGAATAGCGCGCAATTATTAATTATGCATCATGCATCATGTCCAACAATGCAGCCTCTCGTACATGAAGCCTTATTGGGGTACATCGGTCTACAAGCCACGGCAAACTAAGTATCGCCTACTACAATGATTACCCATGTACCGATTTCTCCCGTATCTCCTTCTCCTTTCTGCTTTGTGTAGTGGTGGTCGACGCTCGAGTTATCCAACTCGGTTCACCGTTACTGCGAATCGAGAGCACCCGATCATGGTTCAGTGGGTATTCCGAGCCCTTCGCAATGGTCTCCCACTGATTATTTACCCCAATCATCCAATATTGATAGGTATTAGTAGATGAGTTATGATGGATGTAAAGATGTCCCGTCTTGGCTTGAGGAACCACAGGTGGAGACGGAAGGCTTTGATTGGACTTGGCAAAGTACCAGATGGTGTAGCCGCTTCCAGAGTTGGAGGTAAACGAGCGCTGGCGCATCTGGTGAGGGACCGAGGAGTCCGGAGGGTGTGTTTCCACAGATATTCCGTCATTAGAGTGCATCGACGATATTGCCGACTGAGTCCGCGACGGAAGCACGGGCATGCTAGTGTATTAATAAAAGCGGTGAGAATGCGAACAGTGAGACGAATCACAGGGTCATCTCACCCTCGCGACTGTACTACTTCCGTCAGCTTCGTAATGCCAAAAAGAGCAGGTAAGATGCCCTGCTTTGCTTGAGGAGAAATGGCCAAGGTGTCGAGTTGGGCATTCAAAATCTGGCCAAGGTCGTCACTTTCAAAGTTTCCTGAAATCAGACTAGTTATGGCACGAGCGATGACATTCAAAGACGGGGAGGACGTGTGTGGTTGGAGTATGGCTATGATTGACTCGGTTATCATATCAGCAGTGTTAGGGGAGGACGTAGAGCAACGGGCGACTTGATAGTTGTCGACGGGCCGTCTAGTAGTGACAGTAATACATATGACTTGATTGAACACAACACAGGTAATTGGGGACATGGACTCACTCCATGGCTTTCGCCAAGTTGGTAAGCCTACCGTCAGGCTCCCAATTATATCGTCTCATCGGGAATCTCTGCCGGAGAATTGTCTGATTAGAAATTTAGAACGCAGGTCAGTCCCAACATCGAGGCGGCGACACAAGGAATAGAGGTAGTAACCTTCGAAGCCTTTGGAGACATGTCACTACTATCCAGTTGGACCGAAAAGCATTCATCGTCGTCACTTGAAGGATCTATGACAGATTGGGACATGTATAGCGGGGATAAAACGAATTGGGGAAGTGATATGGGATGAAATTGTGTCAGGCTTCCGCTGGTCAGTTGACCTCCAGGTCCTGGTCCAATGATTTATATTGGCAGACATAAGTGAAATGCAAAATGAGACAGCTTTAAATGGCAAAATACAGAAATCCAAGGTACACCATTGTCCTCTTTGCGGGCATTCCAGCCGCTCCTCGCCCCAGAATGTCAATTTCAATTTGAACTTGCCAGGATCGTCACTCAGGTTGTCACCAACTTGAAGCCACCGTGACGGCGAGTATACGATACGCCGAATACCAAAACACCGATTGTCCGCTCTTTTCAGCGAAGTCCGATTCCACAGAGGTATTCATTGGTGAGGGGCAGTCACTGAGTCACTGGCCTTGTGATATTATGTGTTCAGGTGGGTTACAATTGTCAGCACTGGCATGAACTGAACTCTCGGCAGTCTGAGTTACAAGTCCGAGTCAGAACCTTAGACGATCAAACCCCCAGTGGTCGATCATATTAGCGAAGATTTGCCATGACTCATTGACGAATATAAGGAATTACTTGCAAGGTAAATGTCAGGAGATACATCAGCTAATAGAGATAGACAGGTCAAGCCGGTCAAGGTCGATGTATTACGTATATGTATATACACGTGGCGGAAATTTGATGGCCTTGCATTCGTTCGAACTTATCTTAGTGGGCCATTACTGCGTATGGCATATCCGATTTCTCTTAGATGTGTAAAGCTAAAATGGATTCTTCTATTAGAATTGGCAATATATCTGGTAACTTGTAAACTAATGAACTATCTGTGAATATACTGGCCTGGAAAGAGGGTGCACGAGAAGTCTGTCTGGTGTGCGTCGGCCAGCGGGTAATTTTGGGTATCCCAACGACCAAAACAAATGAGGCCACTTACACGTGCGATGAATGTCGCAACGGCAACTTTTTCTGGTGGACCAAAACCGATATCTATACCAGATCAACGCTTTAGCCAGGCTGAAAAGGATATATGCACCATTAGACCCAATCTGGGTGGTACATGCACGCAAAGGTGGAGAACCTCGAGAGCTTTCTAAGATGCAGAAACTGTTACATGGCGTGCGGGCAGGCGATTGATGACAGGATACTTCACCTGCTGCTCGGGCGTCGCGCTGATCAAAGCCGTCATCGAGCTCGTCTCAGAAGACGACGACCCAGCCGTGATGGCCGGGCTACGAGGGCGGGGGGAGCTGTTTGTGATGTTTGCATTCGTCGTGCATTTTTCACTGGCCAGACATGAACGTGCACTGCTGGAGTGTCCTGGAAAGCTCGAAAGAACATGGATAACAGCACGCACGTTTTCTCCCCTAAAACAGGAGGTTCAAAGCGTAGGAGTACGCTCATGAGTAGACAGGCTGAGACGGCAGAGGTCAGGATCGGTCAGGAAACGGAAAGAGAGCAAGACATCCGGAAGCACTCACGGTGGCAATCATGCAGGCAGCAGTAGTGCACCATCACAAGCAAGCCGGAGAACGGGCCAAAAGGCCCTGGCAGTTGCGCCAGAGGTGATGAGCTGGTGGGAGCGCCCGCGAAGGCTGGGAGGGGCAGAAGCGAAAGGGCAGAGAGCGCATGGCGGGTGCGCTCAAGGGCGGTCCCAGGCTAATAGAGGTGATCATAGTAGCTTGCGCGGATGGTGTTGAACGAAGGCGACTCTGGAGAAGGGAGTGATCAGGACGCAGAAAGAAAGCGAGCGACTCACTCGTTGGAAATGGCAGTGAGCTGTCATTTAGACTCTACGCGAGGTCGAGTGGCACAGAAGGCGATGACGCTTGAAGATATGCGTGTGCGTGCATGCGTACGTGTGAGACGACGGGCGAATGTGCAGCGAAGGCACACGTGGCACTGCGGGAAAGAAAGAAGGACTGGTCAGGACATGAGAAGAAAGCGAGCCAACGAGGGCTCACCGGCGGAGAGGGCGGTGGAACACAAAAAAAGAGGCGCAAGGGGAAAGAGGTGACGGGGTGGAGTGAGCGCTAGTGAGCGGCAACCGGGAAAAGCGAGCAGCGACAGGAAAAAGCGAGTAGCGATGGGGAAAAATCGAGGGGCGAAGCGGGAAAGCTAACCATGAGGGAATTATGAATCGGCCGATGAGTCGAGCAAGACAGAAGTTGAGAGACATGGACTACACTCGCGGACGCACACGAGACGCTTCTTGAGCTTGCCCCGTCATAGTTGGTTGACAAGGTCGTGCTACATGCCAAACACGACACAAACACCATAATCCAGCAACGGCCGTAACCCACAACGAGAGCGCGACGATGGTCATCCAAGGGGCAAAGGTCGTACGTCATGCATGCATCAGCCCAAACAAACAAGACACAAACAACACAAACTGGCAATGGCGCGCGGAATATTTACCCACGATCCCCAAGTGCGACACTGTGCACAAACCGGCAACGGCGGCAACGAAATCTATTCAAACTGATCACACTCCCTCAGGGGTGTGATGATGCACAGAACTTAATCATTATACCTGATAACACTCTAAAGTACAGTTAGTCGAGTATATGTAGGTATAGAGTATATATACGTACCCCTCAGTGGTGTGATGATGCGACCTTCTCTTCCCCTCAGTTCTGTGAATGCGCTCTAACATGGACACGCGGGATCACATGTACCCGAGGGACAGGTATATCTGAGTCGTGGTGATCATGTAACAATCACACAATCCGGCAATGGCCACGGAAATATTCCCACGATTTGCCCAGTTGCAAACTCGTTCTCTAAAGGAGAACTCAGAGGAAGTAACACCAATTATCATCCTGGAAATGATTGTGGGTGGTGTCCATCGGCCGGCATAAAGAACTAGAAGTGCTACGAAGGTAAAGTATAGGAGCAAAAGGCCCAGGATACAATCTATTGTGTTTTTGGATTCTGAGGGCGGGCACCGTCTACTAATCTGTCCGCGTGAACACCTAGACGTATTAGGGACGCACCTGTAGTCTCGAAAATGTTTAAGGACATATCCGGTGCGGGTCAACCCGTGTGAATGTCTACTGTGTGCCATTGTTCACCGTTTACTATTTCTCAACTGAATAGCCCATTTGAATTGTCCAATTTGTACTGGTGCCGGAAGGTCATGGCATATTCTATCATTTCTATGATTCTAGGCAAAAAACCGTTTTGACTCAGAGATTCTCGAGTGAGGCGTGTAGTACGGCATTGTTTTTCCTTTTGGCGGTTGAATCTTTTGATTTGAATAGCGGATTTTGAATTGTTGTTTGGCGAGTTCTGATGCATCTGATGCCCAAAACTCATCATTGGCGACCAGAGTACTAGACTAAAATCTGGAATGACCTGTGCAATGTATCGTGTGAAGCGCGCAGCAGAAAGGCAAGGGCGACAGTGAGCGCTAGTGAGCAGCCCCGGATCGTTGCTACAGTGTTAGCAGCCTACAAGTACTAGAAGGACACGCGTGAGCAGACTGGGAGGCGCCCATCAAAACCCGCAGAAAGACAAAATATGCCAAGTTTTTCAATCAAGACACAAACACAACCATTCACCCGGGCCACAGGCGACTTGCACAGTGCTGACTCGCTGTGCCATCATGATCACAATCAAGTTGTGGGTTGGGACTTGGGAGTGACCATGACCCCTAGTGGAACCGATTGACGCTCACACAATGACACGCATATGTACTAGTACATATCATGAACTCGAACTACATTTTTCTATGTACAGTACTAAGGGCCGCTAAGCTCGGTATTGTAAATAGGGCCTCACGTATTTACAACCCCAGTTTCAGGCGGTCCATGTCTTAGCTTACCTTAAACGAGAAAGATAAGGTACCCAAGATTAGGGTTAAGGAGCCGAGAGGTCTCCTGATGCCACTTGAAGCTTGAAGGGTCCATGACATGTATAGCGGGGATAAAATAATTGAGGATGTAATAGGGGGATGAAATGCGAAATGAGAGGGGCTTCATGCATCATGAGTCATATGGCAAAATACAGAAATACAAGGTGTGACATTGTCTTATTGGCAGGTATTCCAGTTTCTCCAAGTCCCAGAATTTAAACTTTCCAGGGCCGTCTGAGTCACTTAGGCTGCACTGGAACCAAGGCGAGTACTTGAGGCTTGAAGCTTAAACGTTTGAACGCCGACACCAAGACGCCGTCGCGCCGATTGTCCGCTCTTTTCAGCCAAGTCCATTCACTGAGCTATTCATTGCAATATGCAGGGCAGACATTAAGTCACTGAACTCGTAATACTATCTATTCAGGTGGGTTACAATTGTCAATATGAACCCTCAGCACCCTGAGTACCAGTTGAGTGAGTCATGAACCTAAAGCCAACAAACCCACTTCAAGTTGTCGATTCGTTTACATTATATTAGCCCAAGACTTGTCATGACGCATTGACTAATACATTACGAGGACTCAACTGCGAGGCAAAAGTCAGGAGATACATCAGTTGGTAAATTAAAGGTAGATTCTAGGTCAAGATCGATGTATTATGTGCGTCGGGGGTTTGATGTCAATTGTCAATCTGCCGGTGTACGCAATATGCGGACCGTAGGACCGGAGACACCATATGTGCTCCGATAATTAATACAAATATTATTATCATACATGACGCCACGCAACGATAGCCTTAGCTATGGGGATTGTAACATAGATCTCTTCATTATGCATTATCAACAGTTTCATGTATACATTAGAAGTGCTACATGGGGTTCTAGTACCCCGAGGCGCACAATAATCGATTCAAAAAAAAATCATACATGTGATGCTCGGACCGATGTGCACAGACATGGCTGACTCAGACGCGCGTCACAACACAAACATAGCCCGGGCTTCCCCAATACATAACGTTACGGGTCAGTATCAGAATCATCTGGGGATTCCCAAGAGTAGGCTGGGACGTGCTCGTGACCAAAATTGCCCTTACCAGAAGCCCACTGAAACCAGTCCTCTGGCCGTAACTCAGATGATCTCGAAAGTCCAAACTTCGTGTTCCCAAACATCTGACGGCTGCCTCCAGGAAAAGAAGTGACCCATGCATTTTGGCTCCAGAAATTTAGAGCTGCAACGATGGCTAGACAGAGGGCGATGATGGCCATTGATAATACCCGTTTCTGCAAAACCTGGGTCAGTTGTCAGAATGCGCCTGGAATGTATATGTATTACATCTGAAGCCAACCGGCGGACTTGCTTCTTTGCTGCGTGTGGTCCGGTTTCTGCGGGTTTTTTCAAAGCCCGTTCTTGAATCCAATATCGGATTACCGGCTCCGAGCCCCTCTCAGATACGCCGGTCACAATTTGGCGTGCAGAGGAGTAGGCCTAAGGGAAGCACGACCACATACTTAAGAATCGTCGTAACCAGAGAGGTTGTCTAACAAACATGCACTGCGGCTTGCACAACATCTTCAGCTATTGAGAAGAATTCTCAGAGTAGGGTTATGTTCGGAACAATCAGATCACCTACGGTCGTGTGGTAGCTTTTCTATCAAGCCCCAATCCCTGGTATTGGTGAGTCGGGCACAGCCATATGACGTTCCTGACAGAACAGCACTGCCAGCATGAATGAATGTCACAGGAAGAATGACATTCTCCGGTGTTGGATGGGTTGTGGTGTGCCGAAACAAGGCATCTATGAAGTCATTGCTGAGCGAGGGTGGATGAGACAGACAAGACAGAACTAAGTGCCAGTGCAGGAAACGAAAGGGGGAAACGCAACACAAAATGACTTGGCTGAGGCACTACTCGCCTCCTGCTCACGGTGCTGCGCGCGGGCTTTTATAGTTCACCAATAGCTATTTACAATCTATACTAATTGTCCCTAGGACTGATAAAGAGGGTGCGTCCTGAAAACGAGCGCGCGATAACGAGGGCGAGGGGGAATGCAGCGAATGGGAAAGCGACGCGACGCATGCACGCTGTCCTGTGGCGTTGGTTGAGTCGGGCGAGGCGGCCGGACGTGTCAGCGATGGTCGAATGCAGAATGTAGGCCGATTCCGAGGCCAGTGCGTATATCATCGTTACAGTAAAGCCAATGAAGGCTTTTTGAGCGGACAAGGGGCACGCAAACTGTGAGAGGGACACAGACACGACTGGATAATGAATGACCAGGTGGCAACTTGTGGGTACCACTGTTTGCAACCGAGGGGTGGGCTCCAGTTGTATAGATCGCGGCTGCGATGATGGTGCAAACACGGAGAGAGGAGGAGGGAGAAGAAGGACTTCTTTCCCCTGAGGCCTGATGGATTGCCACCATTCGGCTTTCCATTCTTTGCTAAGATCGTCGTTGTGCTTTCTTTTTACTGCTGCGGGGTTTATGAGTAGCAATTTTCTGAGGTCTGAGGGTAGGAACTTAGTGATTGGGGAGATGCCACTTGCTGCTGTTTGCTTCGCTATCCGCTTTCTCGTTGCCCACTAAGGCGTTCAATGTATCTGTAGGGGTGTCGAGCGTTGAGTACTTTGAGTGTTGACTGTTGACGCATTGACGGTCCGAGTCGATGGTCCGCTTGGGCCAGTGCAATGGTTCCGAGTTCTCTTTTCCGCGTTCTTTAGAGAACGAGGTCTTTAAGCCGTTTTGTCCAGCTGCAGGGATTTCTGCGACCACCGTGCGAAAATTTCCGCGATTTCGTCGCGGCTGTTGTCAGATTACTTGGCTGTGGCTTTGGATTGCGGCGGCGGTGGTTGCCGTTGTTTGTGTCATGTTTGGGCTGGTGCCCTTTTGAGAAGAAAATCTTAAGAAAAAGATGTTCGCCTCAAAATGAAAATGTGTGGGACAATTAATGGGGGTATGGTCCAAGGGTGTGTGGTTCTTTCTACCGTTTGACTGACTTGATTTGCATGGCCGTGCAGGTTTTACTTGCTGCGGGCAACAATGCCCGCCGCGATGTCCTTGGCCTCAATAGGCCTTTTCGACTCGAAGGCTTCCTCTTTCAGCAACCTCTCTCCAGGATCCCAAGGGGCTGCTCCCTCCCAAGTGGACGGGGCGTCCTTGCGCGACGGCTCTCGCAGTGGCCAACCAGGCTTGTGTTCGCCCTCGTTTGGGCTCCTTTGTGACGTCGTCCCATGTTCACACTCGCCCTCTGGTGTCAGCACCACGGGTTTTCGCTTGTGGCGGTGCCTCGAGATCTTGCTTGCCCTGTCACAACGCCTCGCGGCCGCTGTGGTGTTTGCCCCCATTTGGGCTTCCTTGCAGCGGCGCGTCGACTTCGCGCTTGGCCTCGCCCTTCGCCCAGGGCACCAACGCCTCAGACTTAGCGGCGGTGGCATTCTCGGCCTTGCCAGCGGGTTCGGCGCCGGCAGTCCCCTCGCACAGGTCTGGTGCAACTCCCCCTTGTTCATGCGTGTCAACGCCCAAGGGTTCGTCAGCTGCAACACCAGCCAAGCCGAGCCACGCCGCCATTTCAGTCGGCTACCACTGAGCCAACTGGGCCAGCTGAGCCAGCTCTGAGCCACCTTTTTTTTGCTCCTTTCCATGTCCTGACCCGTCCTGACCTGTGCAGTGGGTGAGTTCTTCTCAATAGCTCACTTCCTTTTTGCATCCTGACCAATCTTGACTCTCAAACACCTCGCCGGCTTGCTCTTTTTTCACGTCGTCCCTCTCCAGTGTGTGAGTGTTTCCGCTGGCTCGCTTCCTTTTCATGTCCCGACCACTCCCGACCTCGGGGTCCCTTTCTCTCTCTCTCTCTCCCTCCCAACCTATCACATGTCCCTCACAACTCGGAGTCACCCCCACCCCCGCTGCCATGCCGCCCGAAGCATGTTCTTCCCTCTCGGTCCCTCTCCCATTGGTAAGTGCCCTTCACTGGTGTCCTGACTGGCCCCGAACTCTGCGTGTTCCAGCAAGTGAGGGCCCCTCGCTCCCTTTTTTCCATGTCCTGACTAGCTCCTCCCTCTTCCCACTCCAGTGAGTGGGTGCTCTCCTTCAATTCCTTTTCCGTCCTGACCCGCCAAGAGTCCCACCAGTTCCTCTTTGTGTTGACTAGTCCCACCCCACCTCGCCGGCCCTTTTTCCTGCAACCTGACCTTCCTGTCCCACCCTCTCCAGCGTGTGAGTATCCCGTACCTGCTTGCTTTCTTTCCAGTCCTAACAAGTCCCAACCTTGAGGATCCTCTCTCGTCCCTCCCACCTCTCTCGCGTCTCTCCCTACAGCCCATCAGGGAAGAACGAGAAGCCTGAGAAGTATGGTCCATTCACCTGCTCGGACGACGCCGCCTCCCCCAACCCCGGTGCTCGGTTTCCCTTCTCTGCTGTCCCTGATATACCCACCGGTGAGTTTACAAAATGCACAGTGGCAGTAAAGGATTCCAGCGACAAGGACGGAGATGACGACGATGAGGAGGAGGATGACGATTCGAGGGCTCGGAGCAAACCGACGCGATGGTGACCGGAACAGATGTGGAGGAGAGCCTCATGACTGAGGGCGAGCTGTGCACGACACTTGAGATCGAACCCAGAGCCATGGGCACGGACGACAAGTGTGTCACTGAACCATGAGCTGGCCGATCGCGTCTCCATTGCCCACCACCCGAGGCGCGCTCCCCGTCGCCGCACCGCCCGCGCTTCAAGCCCACCAACTCTCCTCACATAGTGTCAGCCAGCTATTCCGGCCCATGGTGAGCATTTGCTCTACTCCACAGCCCAATGGCAATACCACTTGCTCTTTCATTCTCACTCATACCCCGTCCTCCTACCAGTTACACAACTCCCCCAAGTCTTCTTTCCACCCACCCCCAATGGAACACGATTCGCACCACGACGCTCACGTCCACGGCCTACACCTCATTCTTGGTGGCATCCTCGCTCACGTACGACCCCTTCTTCACTCTTGCCGCCTCCCCCTCGTGCACGTCCCCACACCTTGGCAATATTTACCTCTTCTCGCACACAGAAATAGTCCTCGCCACCTTCGCATTTGGGCTCCCACTCGGCGTCCGGTACAGCGTCCCCGTTCCATCACTGACACCAAGAGGGGCCGATGACTGGCCCAATCTGTGCCAGTGGACATGACATGCCTCCCCTCGCGTCATCTCCACCCTACAGGAGTCCGCTCGTACCACATTACCAGGCCGACCTCGCAGCCACCGCCTGTGCGTGGTCAGAGAGGAGATGGTCGTACCACAATATCCGATGGCGACGCTTGTATTGGACTAGACATCGCGTTAGCCGTGAATGGCGATGCTACCGGATCGAACGCAAGATGATCAGGTTTTTCATCGGTCAAAGTTGCGCTCTTTCCTGAGGCTTTCCCGGGCGTTTTCGCGACTGCCCGTTTTGGTCCAGTTCGAATCTGGGTACTGGCGCATTTGATGGTATCCCCTGCTCGGTTACAGTGGGGCTCCTGCATGCTGGTCCAATGTGTCTTCTGGTTGTATCGACTGAACGCTCTCGCGAGTACGTCGCTGAAAATATTCATTTGCTTGACGATGCGTGGAAGGAGGTAGAGGCTGCAGAGACGATGTGTCACCCTCTGCGGTTGGTTTGGGAAACCCTGCTTCCTCGCGTGGCGATGATGATACAGTGGCGTTCTCCCCCGTGGTCGTTGGTAGAGGTGCAGGTATGGATCGTCGAAAATTCTCGGAAAGGCTACCGGCTGCGTTCACATGGTGGAATCTATCTGCTTTTGGTATCTCCAAGATTTCTGACAAGGCGGCGTCCTGGCGCGACTCGAAATTTTTGCGGGTTGTTTCCTGAGGTGGTAAGCGCCGGACGTTTTGCCCCTTTGCTCCGATATGGTATCGGACGGTCTTCGGCCGTGCTTACAAGTCCTATTGGCGCGAATGCGACTGCCAATGTCGGCCGCGGCGGTCTTGACGTTGGCCTTGGCCTCTCGACCAGTCACATCGTTGACCTGGACCGTCTCCCCACCTCCATGCTATTCGTCACTCTTCCACGGCTTGGAGCGGGTCCAATCGCAATGTCGACACGCTTTAAACCACGGGCCCGGCGCTGGCGGGGGTGTGCATTCTGTCGGATCGCGGGAGGAGGGACATTCTCCATGTCTTCCTGGAGTGCCTCTGCAACGTTGCCTCTGCCCTTCCCTTGCCTTTCTTCCTGACCCTCCAGGACCTCTTTTTGGGCCATGTACCAGCCTTTGGACCTTTGATGTTAATACGCTGGGAAGCGACGGCTTCTAGGATTGGTGGTACTTCGGAAGGGGAGACTGCGTTGGCGAGCTCTGGGGATCTGATAGTAGAGTTGTCGCCGGTGGGGGGCACGAGCACAATGTCCCTTTGGTCAGATATTTCAGGCTGAAAAGGGCAAGTTCAGTTACGGTCTATTCCTGCATGAGAAGTGCATCACTGATGTTTGTCGTAGAGGCATACGCCTTCGAGGGTATGGCGGTCACAGCGGCGCTCGTATTCTATAAAATCGACCCTTCAGACCAGGACAAAGTGGCCGTACCAAAATGACGCGCCTCTGTCCAGTCTAGGATTTGGATTTCCTTTTTGGATGCGGTGTTCCTTGCTGCTTACTCTCTGTAAATACAATAAAAAATGATGAATTGGATTGAGTGTTGTGCATGTGAGACAGTGGCTGAGCCAAGCTGGAATCTAGCCGCAGGAGAAAGTCGGTGTTTTGATTGGCTCAGCTCGAAAGCCAACCGGGCCGGCTTCTGAAGCCGCTGCAACAGCTCCAGCTTCTCAAGCCATTGCAACACTATCCAGGACCTGCATATTGGTGCTGGCAGCTTGTGTTGACAGTATAAATTGCATGGTGTCATATAATTTTCAGGCAAGCAGAGTCATAACTAGGAATGGCATGCATGATTTGGTTCCATGACAGGTTATTCACAGGTAGTGTTTATGACTTGGTTTATGATTCACCAGATATTTGTCAATTCCAATACTATCACCTACCACCGCGTCGGCACTCACCACCATTTCGGCATTCCACTAAAACGAATAAATTTTCATCATTTTACTTCACACACCTAAGTCGTTGCACTATACCTTTGTCTTCGAAGTTGAACGAATGAAAATGATGCAGTAGTTCTTGAGATACTGAAATTTGCCTTCGTCACGCCAACTCATACAGACCATCCTCCCAAAACATTTGCCGAAGCGGTGTTTCAAATATGACAGGTCAGGGCCATCAGGCACACTTCGGGGGAACTGGGTTGTGGGTCGGCAGGCCCAAACACTGAACCGAAAATGGTGTTTGATGGGTGGACTTTTTGCCCTACCTCTAAAACAGTGCATAGAAGCCGGAAAAAAATAGTAGAGAAATACATCATGGGATGGGCCACTGGCAAACAAAAGATATCTAATGCTCATGTGGACAACAAAAAACATTATTACCAGGAATCGAACCAACGGACCCACCGTGGCCACTCGTGTGAGCAAAACATACTAACCACTACACCATATGTGTTTAGTATTACAATCCCTCTTAACAATAGATGACCGACTGCACTGATGATGAGTAAAATTTTCGAAATGTAGTGAGGGGGAAAAGCAAATCAATATATTGGGGACACTCTGGCAACATTGTCTTCCCGGTCCAACACACGTATGCATTGTAAGGACGTGGTCTACACAACCCGTTTCTGCTCAACTGCCGGAGTTTGAATCCGGGCACTGTGACGTTGTGTGACGATTCGTGACGAATGTGACTGCCGAAATAATGGTGAGTGCCGACGCAGTGGTAGGTGATAGTAGAAGAATCCATTTTAGCTGTGAGAACTTGGATATGCCATATGAAGTAGTGGCCCACTGACACAAGTTTGTCCCGCTGGGATTTTTTTTTTGGTGCTCACCGTGCGAAAATTTCCGCACTTTCGTTGCGGCCGTTGCCGAACCGTGTTGTTTGTGTTGTCGTGTTTGTGTTTGGGTCAATTGCGGCTGTTGCGTGGTGTGTGTGACTTTGGGTCAAGTTCAGTGCTCTATTGACTGTGACTGTCTGAAATTGACAGCGATTAAAGGGTTTTCTCTATCTAGTATATGCACGGTGGGCGGGCATAGGGCCCGGATGAGAGGCTCTAAATCAAGGATGTACGAAATACTACAAGGTGAGGTAGGGATGGTAGCACTTTTCGGGATCTCGTCAAACTCATACACCTTTTCGCATGCAGTCCCGTGCTTCGTGGGAATGCTCACCCTGGTGCAAGTTCCGTTGGAGTGCCAGTGACATCTTCCAAAACCCCTTCGGCGTCCACAAGGTGGGTCTGCATGAGCTGTTTTCGAATCCTCAGCCTTTTTGTTTTTCAGGGACTAAGACAATGACGACGACGACGTACTCTGTCCATTGGGAGTATATGCAGCACCGGATACCCTTTGATATGTAAGGGCGTCACCGCAACATGAGATATAATGCTTGAAGGATAGATGATGACAGGTGACGCAAGTTCCCTTCTACATAGGAAGCCACCAGCGAAGCCAAACCTTCTATACATCTGGTCCATATTGGTGAGCTCGGTTTGAAGAGAGAGATAAGGCCGCACGCAGATGTAAACGTCTGGATGAAGCGGTTTGGGCTTAGGCTTAGTAAGTGTGTGTGCTGTAGAGACACCGGAATGAAAGAAAATGTGTGTGATCTGGCCTGGCTCTGGCTCACTTGGTCCATTGCATGAGTCTGACTGAAGGTTTCGGAAAAGGATATGGCTGTTACGCGTTCTGCAATTTACTGTAGAATATTGAACCCCTCGAAGTGAGAACTTGTCCAGGAATTTAGCCTCAGGGTGAATTGCTGTACCAGGTGGGTTATCTCTACCGTTGGAGTCTACCGTACTAGCCTGTTGCTTGTAGTTCAAGAACTGAACAAATGGGGCTAGTACAAAATCAGGGAGGTTTGACTTGCGCAAACGCGTCCCATCATATACCAAGTGAGGTTCTTGCCCCGCAAGATGTACCGCATCAACCATGTGGGCTAAATGCGTCCCGCGAACATCTTGGGCGCGGATGCCTTCGTATACTTCGACAAGGTTACCAACGTGTGAGCGTACCTCACTGTCGTCTGAGAGCAGCGCATGAAGGTTTGCCTCTCTGATGGAACTATGCATAAAAGTTGACTCGAGTTCACCTGATTGAAAACAATATGAGGACTAGGGACGATGCCAGTACTGAGTCAGAAATCAAAGCTACGCACCAAGTTTCATATTGTGATTCCTGCGTTGCATGGAGTGGATATATCGCTCATAGAACGCGGCACCATGTGTGTGCGCTGGCCCGAAACCGCGGAGTATATCGCCATAGTGCAAAGCAGAATGATGGATCGGTTTCACCTTCGCGAGCTTGTATAACGATTTGAATCTGGCCACGTAGCGGAAGATGTAATGCTCAAAGAGCTCGATCTCATTCTTTGAGATTGTATGCAAGTTTGCAATCTGAACTGCGCGCACGAGGTCCATGAAGTTTTCCAGAATGTCTTTCCAGTACTCAGGTATATCGTCGCCACCCCAAAGCCTGATTAAGGTGATCGGGAGATGGACTGTGCAGATAACCCTCCAGTTGTTTGCACTGAGCTTGCCTTGTGCCGCAGTACCCCAATTGGGAGGGACGTCTGAAACCCAAGACGGAAGCTCGGTCAAGGTCATGTCTTCCCAGATAGCCTCCATAACGTCCTTTCCCAGGACTGCGCCAGCGGTGGGAGAGGTCTTCTTGTTCTGTGCGGGATTCTCTTCGATGGGGATGTTCGCCTCAACCTGATCGAAGATAAGATATCCAAATCCCAGCCACTACATTACACACGCACCCAAGCAGCGGCCTTGGAGTATAGCTGTTGCTTCGTTTGAAGCCCTTTTAGTTTCTCCTGCGACATATGGCAGTAATCCCGACAAATAAACTGAAGCACAGCCTTTTTGGCTTGCAACACAGTACTCTGGGCGGCGCGGTTCACAATCTGTTGGACACATTTGTCTATGGCCCTTTGCTGGTCCTCTGAGGGAACCCTTTCTTCACTCAGAGTGTGAGTTGACGCGGCCTATGAGGGAATCAGGTCGGGCGGAAGACAAGCACGTTGATAGCGAACCGAGTCATCTGTGACAATACTCCTCTCACGCGTAGACTGAGTTTCTATGTCATCACCATCCGTCCGAGGGGTTGGAGGAACCGTGTTAGGAATTGCCGTATGGGTCCGCTCAGCAGCGAGGATGCTAATTGGAGGTCGGACAACCTTGGGTGAAACTGTCTGACGCTGTCTCCCATCTTGAATCTCGCTCTACGCATTATGAAGTATTGAACCACTTACCCATTCAGCAATGGATCCCGCTAATTGCCACTTGTTACCAGCATGGCGCAAATCGTGATCGTTGCATATATGCCAGAGAATATCACGCGTGCACTCCCTTCCACTCAGTCGCTCCCGAAGTTCCGCAGGGTTTTGTACAACACGTATCACCTCATACCACTTCTCCAGATCGGAGTCGGAGAGCCTCGGAACAGCCATAGCTGCTGCTAGCGCCGTCCCATCGCCAGCCAGAGCAGAAACATCAATTCCCCAAACTTGTCGACAGTGAGTCTGGAAAAGCCCAAGGTCAAATAGATGCATAGGTTCTATAGCCGTAAAGAGGACTGGATTCCAATATGGCAGATCGAGAAATGGAGA
>Ga0307510_10002580_pt1 | contig 20669 bp, 14 predicted proteins | sample 12_EM_MG_FD_207224 | JGI IMG/M metagenome (GOLD analysis project Ga0307510, IMG submission 207224) | Populus trichocarpa ectomycorrhiza microbial communities from riparian zone in the Pacific Northwest, United States - 12_EM | ecosystem: Host-associated > Plants > Roots > Unclassified | place... | reverse complement strand
ATAACGTAGTTCCGCCATAATTATCAAGCTTAGTTGCTTCACAAGTTCATATATCACAACTCCGGTTTTGATATTAAACTTAGCAATAGATTGTTCACAACAATAACTTAGAGTCCGCTTTAGCAATCATCAACAACAATCATATGAAATATGCATAGGAAAACAATCATACTTATTCATAACATAAAATGAAAATAAAAGGAAGAATAAATCTCACGGTTCTTGAAATCCGAAGGTCTTTGCGTCTTTGCAACCAAGAAAAGAGCTTAGCCTTGCATAACTATTGAACAACTACTTCTAAAGATTGAAGAGAGCATGATTTTTGGGTTTGTAGAGGAGATAATTTGTGTTTATTCTCTGCTGGCTGCTGCCTCCTTCTGCTCTCCCTCCTTTTCTGCTGGCTGCCAGCCCCTTCTCTCTTTCTTTTTATATGCTAAGAAACCCTAGTCTCTATTTTACAAAATAGTCTTCCCTTAAGTTGGCAATTTACATTTAAGTACTTCAATAACTATTTTCCCTAAAAAGGAGAAATAGCCTTGCATGAAATCTTCAAGCTTTGACTTAGAAGAGCTAAATTGCTGAAATAAAAACTTGGACGCCGGTTTAGATGCTTCGGAACGTAATTTGGACTCGTTTCTTCACGAAACCTGTTTGCTGGCAGAATTCAGTTGCCATCTTTGAAAATTCATATCTCCCTCATATGACATCTTTTTTGGGTGCAATTTGGAGCGTTGATAGGTCTTTAAGTCAGGAATCCAAAAAAATTGAGTTTGCATCAATTGGACTTCTTCAGCTCCAGATATTTAATTTTGAATGGCCAAAGGTCAACATTGGCAGAATGCGAGATTTGACTTTGCAGGATGTGATTTCCATGATATTTCTCTTTTTATTTTTCTTACATTAACTTTCCAGAAAGGTATGGATGTTAGCTTTTTAGTGCCACTGGAATCACTTCATTTCGACCTCTAGAACTCACGCTCTGCACAAAACATCGACTGAACGTCAAATCTGCCAATTACCTCCAATTTACTCCTTTTTGCATCTTTCATCCAAAAGTGCCTTCAAAACATAAAATAAGGAATATCAAGGCATTATATATATATAACATAGGCTAAACACTAGTTAAATGTGGGTGAAACTTTCGAATAATATGGTTGCATCACAATTTCATAACAGTTTAATTAACATCTCATAGTCGGTTTAATATTCATCGCAACACAATAATATATCCTCCTTAAACAAGTCATTTTAGAACATTAACATTTTCATCATCGTTTCAACATTTGTCAAGAATTCAATCAAACATTTTATCGTTGTTTCATCATTCATCAAGGATTCAATAATATATCATCCATAAGTAAATCATTTCAAAACATTAACATCATACGAGAAAAAGGTGGAAACCACCTACCTGTTCCACCCATGGGGTATCCTTGTCCTGACGAAGGTTTGATCCCAGTCGCACCACCTAAAACATCGATGGCCACAAATCAGTACATTCGTATTCAGTAATTGCACAACTCTTCACCATGCATGTCTCAAGCATACACAAGTTCATATTCAAGTGTTCCACATATTACAACCACATAATGCAATCATTTTAATCATTGGACCCATTTAAATACGTAACTCTGCTGCAGAAGTTAGTTAGCGAAAGCTGGTTTGCTAGTGATACAGATTCATCAGCGGACTGATTTGCTGAAACACAGAATCGTCAGCAAACTGATTCGCTGGCGACACCCTAATATGACAGCGAAAACTGATTCACTACAGACACCACAATTCGGCAGCGACCATTAATTCGCTGCGGACAACACAATTCGACAGTGAAAACTGATTCGCTGGAGACAACACAATTCAGAGCAAACACTGATTCATTGCAGACAACACAATTTCGGCAGCAAATGCTATTTCGCTGAAGACAACACAATTTCAGCAACGAACCCTGATTCACTGCGGACTATACAATTTTGACAGCGAACGCTATTTCGCTGTAGACAATTCGGCAGCGAACACTGATTCGTTATGGACAACACAATTTCGACAGCGAACACTGATTCGCTACAGACGACATAATTTTAGCAGCGAATGCTAGTTCGTTATGGACAACACAATTTCAGCAGCGAACACTAGTTTGCTGCAGAGAACACAATTTCAACAGGGAACATTGCTTTTCAGTTCCAACATTACCTTTTCTTAAAACCCAGAAGAATCACACAATTTCAAGCATGAACACATGCATTTCAGTTCCAGCATTACATTTGTTCTTAGAAACCAACAGAAACACACAATTTCAAGCATGAACACATGCATTTCAGTTCCAGCATTATATTTGTTCTTAGAACCCAGCAGAATCACACAATTTCAAGCATGAACACATGCATTTCAGTTCCAGCATTATATTTATACATTAACACATTTCCACAGAATTTTGTCAAAGATTTATTATAGAAATTACATCACAATTACATGTACGATTATGTTTTTAGCAAGGTCATCCCTCAAGCATTTAGCCACCTAAACTCCTAGTCTGTCCAGCCACCATTATTGCCGGCCAACTAACTAGATTTGCATCTGCAAAACCATCGATCCCCCCATACTGTCTATTCTGGTTATAGGTCCCTCATTCATCCCCTTTATTGTCTTTCTTTTTAGTTTAGTTTCTTTTCCCTGGCAGCTAGTGTAAAATCCTAGCCAATCCCTCATGGTTTTTCTTCTCCCTTTCGGTTCCAAGGCTCAAGAACAGCTAAAGAGAAGATTTGGTTCATACCGTACTGTTTGCAGTGGTTTTAGGAAGGAATTTAACAAGTTTTTCTCCCCCCTTTACTAACGTTTTTTGCTTCTTCTTCCTTTCTGGTTTTGGTTTTCCTTCCCTCCTTCTCTAGCTGTACCAGCTAGCTGTTACACACCCTCTGGTTTCAGCCATGTTCAGTACTCATTAACTCTCCTTTCCTCTCTAGGTTCAAGAGGAATGCATGCAACTAGATTATGTGTTTTTCTCTGGATAGAGGGAAAGGTCTGTTGCAGCTGTTGGGGTCGGTTTTGGGAAGAGAAGGGTCACCTTCTCTCTTCTTCTCAACTCTCTTACTCACTCTTCACTCAAGAGAGCTTGCATGCAGGTGGTCTGGTTGGTTTTTCTTGGGGGCAGAGAGGTTCAATTGCAGCAATGGCTGCAACTATTTCTGGGGAGAGGAAGAGTCACCCTTTCTCTCTCTTTGCATTTATAGCCCCTATAAGTGTGATGAGGTGTTTGGGCACTAGACCAAGGCTGTTTTTATCCCTTTTTTAGGTTATCTTGGATTGGTTACTATTCTAATTTTCCCCTAGGATAGGCCGATCCAACACTAATTTTTGTTGGGTTTTACAGTGTAGCTGCCGATTCAGAAATCAACAGCAGTGGTGGAGTCATTTCCAGCTTTAATTTACTCTTTTTTTGGTGTTTACAACTGGTGACACAGAATTCGGTAACAAAACTTATTCGCTGGTGGCATAGGATTCAGCAGCGAAAATTGATTCTCTAACGACTCAGAAATCATCACCGCAATCCAGTCTTATGGTTGGCGCTGAAATCATCAGCGCATATAGGCTACTGCTGACTTATAAATTATTGACGAGAATTGAGTCATTACCAACCGAGAAATCATCAACGAAATTTGGTTTTACGGCTGACACTAAAATCGTCAGCACACATGTCCTACTGTTAATACAAAAATCATTGACGAAAACTGAGTCGCTGTCGACTCAGAAATTGTCAACACAACCCAGTTCTATGGTTGACGCTGAAATCATCAACGCACATATCCTACTATAAACACAAAAATCATTGACAAAAACTGAGTCGTTGTCGACTTAGAAATCATCAACGCAAACTAAGTCTTTGTCGATTTAGAAATTGTCAGTGACAAGGTGAGTCATTTCTGGTTTTGCCTTCTCCCTAGGTTATGCTAAGGTTTACGCTACGTGTTTTTCCTTACACATATTCCAACCTAGCCGAGTATAATCATCACCAACCACACTCCAATCATCATACATCATTACGTAATACAAAAACAACATCTTTATAAGTACATTTACCAAGGTTTCTCCCAAGTCATCACTTCCAAGACCGGCACCTAACATTGCTATAACCATATATTCTTACATTCATAATTGTATTATGGTGATGCATCTACATAACTAATACAATTATTCAACACATAAGGGTTCTATTTCCAATTCATCTCATGTCATTCTAACTATGTTCATCATGTATAGTTTCCTTCATGACTCATTCCCCCTCTTCGTCGAAACCTTGTTGCCCATTACTCCCTAGTTTGTACATGCAATTTCATCATATTTTATCATAAGTTTACTCACAAAAACATTTCTCAATGCATACCCATTCCCATGATTCATAAACATACATGTTCATTCATTATACAACAAAACCAAAGCATTAGATCATGATGTAATTTTCATTTCAGCTCCAGCATGATTTTAAGGCTTACTAACAATACAATTTTGCACTTAACATCAATCCAACACATTTTCACATAACTTCATCCACCATATATGCAGAATTTATGTCATTAACATAAGTATAATCACAACAATCATGGCACAACCTCATTCTCATTCACTTGAACCATATTCATGCAAGTTCATTAATCTCATAATAAAATCAAAGCATTAACATTAACATAGATTCTGTTTCAACTCAAATATCATTCTTAGGGTTCAACAAGATCATAATTCTGCACATTCTTAGATTTTATTTTCACATAACTATTCACTCATGCATGCTAAATCCATACATTATCATGAACACGAATTTTTTCACCTCAGCTCATGCACGTTTCCATGAGTTAAAAAAAGGATACAAATTTCAGGTTTTATCATTTCATTTCATCCTTTTCCATTATTTCCCTTGGCCGACCCTTAATCTAGGTTTTGTTCATCATGTTCATCCATTTCTTTCTGTTAACGTTTCTGGAATAGGTCCCTTATCCAGCTCCTATTCTCCTTAATCTTTCTATTTAGTCCTCTCAAGTAATAGGTGTAAGAACCCTAGCCAAACCCTTGCGGTTTTCTTCTCTTTTCTGTCCTGAAATTCCAAGAAGAAAGTAATGAGGTGATGTTCTTTCCTTACCTCATGATATTAGGTTGTCCTAGGCAGGTTTCGTATGTGGTTCTTCTTCTTCTTCCAGACTATTGGTTTTTCTTCCGTCCTTCTCCAGCTCCACCAGACGACCTCCTTCAGTCCCCTTCCTTCCATGGTTTTGACCATTTATGTTTTTCTTTAACTCCCCTATCTTCTCTAATATTCAAGAGGGGTATATGCAACTAGGTTTAAGGGGTTTCTTTTTGGAAAAGAGGGAGAAGGTTTGCTACATGTAGCTAGCTGGTTTTTGGGAAGAGGGATTGCTACAATCAAGGCTGTTGGCCGACTATTTTTGGGGAAGAGGAAGGGTCACCTTCTCTTCCCCTTGTATTTATACCCCTCGTAAATGAGGTGGGGTGTTTGGGTGCTGGACAAGGTTGTTCATATCCCTCTTTTGGGTTATCTTGGGCAGGTTTTTATTCCAATTCTCCCCTAGGATAGGCCAGCCCTCCTCCTCCAGGATTTTCTCTAAGGTTGGCCAGTTTATATCCTTTAATTCTTCCTAATATTGGTCGGCCAAAAACTAAATTTTTTACTGGGTTTTACAAAACGCATGGATTCGTTAGCGCACACAGTCATCGTTGACTCAGAAATCATCAACAAAAACTAAGTCGCTACCAACTTAGAAATCATCAATGAAAACTGTGCCGCTACCGATTCTAAAATCATCAACAAAACTGCTTCCACGGCTGACACATTGATTCGTCAACGCAAGCAGCCCCTATTGACTAAAAAATTGTCAATGAAAACTGAGTCACTGCCAACTCAAAAATCATCAACGAAACTGCTTCCACAACTGACGCATGGATTCGTCAACGCACACAGCCCATGTTGACTTAGAAATCGTCAACGAAAACTAAGTCGCTGCCGACTCAAAAATCATCAATGAAACTACTTCCACATCTGACGCATGGATTCGTCGGCGCATACAGCCCCTGTTGACTCAGAAATCATCAATGAAAACTGAGTCGCGGCCAACTCAGAAATCATCAATGAAAACTCTATCGCTGCCGATTCAGAAATCGGCAACGACGGTGGAGTCATTTCTGGCTTTACCTTCTTTCTTTTTTGGGTGTTTACATGGGATGTGTGTTAATGCAAAATGGGAAGGTAGTTGCTTATGCTTCAAGACAATTAAAAACTCATGAAGTAAACTACCTGGTGCATGATTTAGAGTTGGTAGCAGTAGTCTTTGCATTAAGAATATGGAGACATTACTTGTATGGAGCCCAAGTATAAATTTTTACAAATCATAAGAGTTTGAAGTACTTAATGTCCTAAAATGAATTAAATATGCGGTAAAGAAGGTGGATAGAATTGATAAAGGATTATGACTGTGTTATTACTTATCACCCAGGGAAGACAAATATTGTAGCAGATGCCCTAAGCAGAAAGAACAAAGCAGTGATTGGTGGGATGATAATCAATAATGTAAAAGAATTGATAGAGTTGGGGGAATTAAGGACACAAATAGGTGTGGGACTTAATGGATCTTTACTAGCTCAAATGGTATCCCAACCAATGCTATGGGATAAGATCCTAGAAGTTCAGAAGAACGATGCAAGAGCGGAGAAGATAAAGGGTGAGATAAAGCTAAAATAGGAGACCCATTTTAGTTAAGGGAAGATGGAATCCTAGCTATACAGAAATGGGTTTACATACCAGAGGATAAAGACTTGAAAGAAAACATTTTAAGTGTGAAACCCCCGAATAAATCTACACGGAATGGGAAATAAATATTTATCCAATACAGTAAATTGAATATTTACCTTAACGGGGGTGGTATTGGATTTTTGATATTATTCGGGAAAATTATTTTTATGTACACACCGGTGTAAATATTATGATATAAATGTAAACCTACAAGGATAATGGATTAAATATTACAATGAGCATGTCAAATTTATCTTTACCTTAGAGGAATGATATTGGGTCGAGAAATTTGGACATAAAAGTTTATGTACCGATTTTAAAAAATGGAAACTTGAAAAATACCAGGAAAAAAAAGACTAAAATGAGAAAAAAAAATTATATGAAAGAAAACAAATAAATAAAAAATGGTAACATATAATTTAATGAAATTTGAATTCACTAGTTTTAAGTTTGGTATAGACCGGTGTCATGACCCGGGAAATATTACCCGTGAAAAATTAAAGACTTAATGTGTCATGGAAAGTAGGGTGTTACATTAAGGGAAGTGCATGAATCATGGCTCACAGTGCATCCGGGGAGCACAAAAATGTTCATAGATTTAAAACAATATTATTGGTGGCCAAGGATGAAAAAGGAGATAGCTGAATTTGTGGCCAAGTATACTATTTGTCAGCAAGTCAAAATGGAGCATAAGAGACCCACAGGAGAACTACAACCCCTCCTAAATCCAAAATGGAAATGAGAAAATATTACTATGGATTTTGTGTCTGGACTTCCGAACAGGAAAAAGGGAAATGATGCAGTCTGGGTGATTGTCGATAGATTGACCAAGTCTTCCCTATTTTTACCAATGAAAATGATAGTATCGACTTCATAGAGTTCCAATATCCATAGTGTCGGACCAAGATCCTCAATTTACATCAAGGTTATGGCCTAGCTTGCAACAAGCTTTAGGGACTGAACTAAATTTAAGCACAACTTTCCACCCACAGATGGATGGACAGTCCGAGAGAACGATACAAGTGTCAGAAGATTTATTAAGATCGTGCATCTTAGAGTTTGGGGGACAATGGGAAGATCACTTATCATTGGTTGAATTTACTTACAACAACAGCAATCAAGCGACAATTGAGATGGCGCCATATGGAGCCTTATATGGAAGAAAGTATCATACTTGTTAGGGTCTGAATTGGTGCAGGTGACTATAGAAAAAGTGAGAATGATTAAAGATAGAATAAAAGGGGCCCGAATAGACAAAAGAGCTATGTAGACAATAAAAGAAGATCGTTGGAATTTGAAGTTAGAGATCAAGTATACTTGAAGGTTGCCCTATGGAAAAATAATATTTGTTTTGGAATGAAAGACAAATTAGCACCTGGATTTATTGGTCCATTTGAAGTGGTGGAGAGAATCAGACCAATTGCTTATAGATTGGTGTTGCCCCTACATCTATCAAAGATACACAATGTATTTCACGTATCTTTACTTTGAAAGGTAGAAATAGATCCTAGAAGACTTTTGCCACAGATTCCAAGAGAAGTCAAGGAGGACTTGACCTTAGAAATAAAAACAGTAAAGATACTTGATAGGAGTGAAAAGAGGTAAGAAATAAGAAGGTTGCCTTGGTCAAACTTTTATGGAGAAATTAACAAATGGAAGAAGAAACATGGGAAAGAGAGTTAGAAATAAAGAGGAAATGTCCAAACTTATTCGTTGAAATAGGTAAGAAATTTAAATTTCGTGGATGAAATTTTATTAGGAGCGGAGAATGTGAAACCCTGAAAAATGAGTGATTAAAATGAATAGTTAAAAAATAATAATAAAAATAAAAAATAAAACGAGAAAAGTTGGATTTTTGGTGAAAAATAAAATAAAATAAAATAATAAAAAAATCATTTATTGACTACTTTTACGCTATTGAGCATAACACTGAATCCGACCATTATATCAGACTGAAATTTTACGAGGAATCTCATAACATATAGTCCTACATTCGATTATAATTTTAGGGCAATCCAAGTTTGGGAAGATATTTTAAAACTATTAACAGTCAGATAGTAAATAACATAAAATTCATCAATGGCAATTTTGTAAATATTTTGATGAGCTGGCAAAGTTCTAGCAATTTATTCTCCCTTCTTTTGATGCCAGAAACAAAGACATAATAGAGAAATAAACAAAGGAGAGAAAAACACTTAAAACAAAAAAAAAACCTTTAGAAAGAGTAGAAATTGTGTAAAATTAAGGATCTAAAAGGTGTAAAACACAAATCACTCCCTCAAGTATGGATTTAAGAAGAAACTAAGTGAGGGGTATAAATGCAAGGGGGAAAAGAAGGTGACCCTTCCTCTTCCTAAAAAATAGTCGGCTAGCAGCCTTGGCTATAACAATCCCTCTTCTTAAAAATTGATCAGCTGCATGCAGCAAACCTTCTTCCTCTTTTCCAAAGAGAAACCCATAAACTCAGCTGCATGTACCCCTCTTGATTATTAGAGAAGATAAGAGAGTTAAGGAAAAACATAAATAGCCGAAATCATGGAAGGAAGGGGAGTGAAAGAGGTCGACTGGTGCAGCTGGAGAAGGAAGGAAGAAAAACCGAAAGTGGAGAGGAAGAATAAGAAGAACTACATAAAAAACCTGCCTAGGACAACCTAAAATCATGAGGCAAGGAAAGAACACCACCGATACTTTCTTCTTAGAATTTCAGGACAAAAAATAGAAGAAAACCGCAAGGGTTTGGCTAGGGTTCTTACACCTATTACTTGAGAGGACTAGATAGAAAGATTACGGAGAATGGGGGCTGGATGGGGGACCTATTCCAGAAATGTTAATAGAAAGAAATGGATGAACATGATGAACAAAACCTAGATTAAGGGGCGGCCAAGGGAAATAATGGAAAAGGATGAAATGAAATGATAAAACCTGAAATTTGTGACCTTGTTTAACTCATGGAAACATGCATGAGCTGCGGTAAAAAATTCATGTTCATGATAATGTATGGATTTATCATGCATGAGTGAAGAGTTGTGTGAAAATAAAATGTAAGAATGTGCAGAATTATGATCTTGTTGAACCCTTAGAATGATATTTGAGCTAAAACAGAACCTATGTTAATGTTAATGCTTTGATTTTATTATGAGATTAATGAACTTGCATGAATATGGTTCAAGTGAATGAGAATGAGGTTGCGGCATGATTGTTGTGATTATACTTATGTTAATGACATAAATTCTGCATATATGGTTGATGAAGTTATGTGAAAATGTGTTGGATTGATGTTAAGTGCAAAATTGTATTGTTAGTAAGCGTTTGAATCACGTTGGAGCTGAAATGAAAATTACATCATGATCTAATGCTTTGGTTTTGTTGTATAATGAATGAACATGTATGTTTATGAATCATGGGAATGGGTATGCATTGAGAAATGTTATTGTGAGTAAACTTATGATAAAATATAATGAAATTGCATGTACAAACTAGGGAGTAATGGGTAGCAAGGTTTCGACCAAAGGGAGGGAATGAGTCATGAAGGAAACTATGCATGATGAACATAGTTAGAATGACATGAGATGAATTGGAAATAGAACCCTTATGTGTTGAATAATTGTATTAGTTGTGTAGATGCATTACCATGATACAATTGTGAATGTAAGAATGTATTGTTGTAGCAATGCTAGGTGCTGGTCTTAGAAGTGATGACTTGGGAGAAACCTTGGTAAATGTACTTACAAGGATGTTGTTTTTGTGTTGCGTAATGATGTATGATGATTGGAGTGTGGTTGGTGATGATTATACTCGGCTAGGTTGGAATATGTGTAAGGGAAAACGCGTAGCGTAAACCTTATGTGTAGCCTAAGGAGAAGGCAAAACCAAAAATGACTCACCTTGTCGCTGATGATTTCTGAATCGGCAGCGACTTAGTTTGCGGTGATGATTTCCGAGTCGACAATGACTTAGTTTGCGTTGATGATTTCTGAGTCGGCAGTGACTCAGTTTTCATCAACGATTTCTGTGTTTGTAGTAGGATATGTGCGCTGACAATTTCAGCATCAACCGTAGAACTGGGTTGCATTGATGATTTCTGAGTTGGCAGCGACTCAGTTTTCATCAATGATTTCTATGTTAACAGTAGGATATGTGCGCTTACAATTTCAGCGCTAGCCGTAGAACCAGATTTCGTTGATGATTTCTGGGTCGGTAGCGACTCAGTTCTCATCAACGATTTCTGAGTCAACAATAGCCTATATGCGCTGACAATTTCAGCGCCAATCATAGGACTAGATTTCTAAGTCGTCAACAAATCAGTTTTTGTTGTCAAATGTTGTGCCACCAGCGATCAGTTTTCGCTGTTGAATTCTTTATCACCGGCAAATTAGTTTTCGCTGCCGAATCCTGGGTCACCAGAGAATCAGTTTCGCTGTCGAATTCTGCATCACCAGCGAATCAACTTTCGCTAACAATTTTCTACGACAGACTTCCATGTCAGAAATGATGTAAATGCTTGTAATGATTCCATTGTATGATTGTGTAATATGTGGAACACATGAATATGAACATGTATATTTTTGGAATATGTATGGTGACGAGTTATGTGATTATCAAATGCAAATCTGTTGATTTATGATCATTGATGTGTTAGGTGGTGCGACTGGGATCGAACCTGTTACCATACAATGACACCCCACAAGAGGAACAGGTAGGTGGCTTCCACCCCTTCTAGCATAACGTCAATTCCCTGAAGTGAATTTATTACGAAGGGCCTTTTATTGTGTTATAGCTAGTACTAAACTGTTATGGAATGTTTGTACGGATATCACGAAATGTCTACTATTGTGATATAATGGATTGTTAAATTGTTATTTAATGTTTGTATAAGTACTATGAAAGATTTTTATTGTGTTATAATGAATGTTAAACTGTTACATAATGTTTGTACGAATAGATGATTAGAAACCCTTTTTGTTTCCTTAGACATTACTACTTGTAATCAGTAGAGGTTTTACATATGGATAGCAAAAAGAAATTCTAAATTTCAAGTATTAAACTAGATTATTTGGGATTTATTTTTTCCTTGAAAAAAAAACTAAGAGAAAGTGAATTGTGAGAAAACTTGCTACAAAAATTCACAAGTCAAGTAGATTTAAAATTTCAAAAAAAAAAATCAGAGACAAATCCTATCAATAATGAGTGATGCTATATTTTAATGATATGTTTTGCTAAAAGTTTTCCATTTAATCACATCAATACGTGTAATAAATATTTTAAGAATTATAGGTAGTTCATTAATAAATGAAAGCATACATCCTAATCTTAAAAATACTACCTTTTATATGATGTAAAAAATAGTTACATTATTCTTGCAATAAGATGTGTTTTCTTTTCTTTTCTTTTCTTTCCTTTTTTCTTATACAAGAGGGACGTAAAGCCCAAGCAAAAAGAGACACTAACTACAAGTATGTCACCTATACCTCTACGGAAAGAAATTAATAAGTCTTTAATATGATGGAATTTAAAAGAAACAAGACAAATAATTTCTTAATTTCAAATGAGAAAAAAAAAACCCTAATTTTTCATTTCTATATGATAAGTATTTGGTTATAAATGTGTTCTAAATAAAGGGGTGTTATACATGTACCTAGGTCTTTAATTAGACAATGCCAGGAAACCAATAATAAAATACATTGATCTTCATAGGTGAACTTTGTCATGGATGGTAAATTTTGTTTTAATCTAGAAATTTGTAAATTATTCTAAAAGTAAAGTGCATTTTGGTGTACGAATAATAATTGATATGGTTCAGCAATGAATGTTTTACAAAGGGCTTTCAATTTTGTGTTTGGGTTTGATGAGGAGACTATTCAGTAAAGATTGTATTTTTCTTTGAAATTTAGCTTGTGTTCCATTCAGTCATGATGAATTTTTGGCATGGGATAGTTTTAACCAGCCTTGATTTGTAAATGATGATGGGTTTGGTTCAATCTCTTTGATGGTTCATTCATTCAAATCAGATCGGCCCATGTATAAGTTTGATTTAAGCGGTACAGTAGGCTTGTTGGAAGCTTGTATCAAGTCTAATTTTGGTTATATTAATGAGTATGAATTTGATCCATATAATGAGTATGAATTTGATCCATATAAGGTCCAAAGTTAGCTTGAGTTAATTAAGATGTTAGGATAATTTTTTTACAATAAAACCAAGACAATAAAAATCAATTAAAATAGTTTATTAGTTTCATCTAGATTGTTTGTCATATGACTTGTTGTAGCCAAGTCATCCAATTGGTGAGTTGATTTATAATAAGAAAATAAGTTGGCCAGAGAATGATTCAAATGCATATAAAAAAAGTTTGAGATAAAAAACCTGTCATTATAGGAGTATTTTTTCCTTTTTAACACACTTGGCCAAAAATTTTAGCAACATAGCACAAGCTAAAAAATTATTTGAAAAATAACATAGTTTTAACAAAGACGTGATTATGAATAACAACTCTAATAAAGACGTGATTGAAAATAATAACTTTAACCAAAAAACTCAAACCGCAAACTAACTCTAACTCTAATCCCAACCCCAAATACAAACACTAAACAATATCCGAACCTTAAATCTAAAACAAAACCCTAAACACTAACACTAATTATTTACCCTAAAAACAAACATTAATTAATAGTCATAATAACAAACCTTAACTAAATATAATAAAATCTTTTGGGTTTTTTGGTCTTTTTTTATGTATTTTTGGTTTGTTTAGGCTATCAACTCAATATTTAAAAATAAAATTCAATAAAAACCCATACTAAATAATGAAATTAAAAAATATTAAAAGAAAAAAAAACTAAAAAAAGCTAAAAGATTTTATTATATATAATTAGAAATTGTTTTTAGGGTTAAAGATTTGTGTCAGTGTTTAAGGTTTGTTTTAAAGATTTAGAGTTATGGTTTGAGGTTAAAGTATTGTTTTAGGGTTTGTATTTAGAGTTAATTTACAGTTTGATTTTTTTGTTGTCAAAATTGTTGTTTCCAATCACGTCTTTATTAAAATCATTATTCCCTATCATATCTTTATTGATAATATGTTATTTCTCATTATTTCCTATCACATCTTTGTTAATAATATGTTATTTCCCAAATGTTTTTTTTTACTAGTCCTAGTTTGTCAATGTTTTGGTCAAATTATGCTAATTTTCAACACAAAAAAAAAATTCTCATAATAGGTACATGTCATCTTACTAAGAAGAACAACAATTAGATTGCTGTGTTTTAAGATTTTTAAATAACCCATAAAAAACATGAAGGATTGGACATTTGTACATCTTTATTATTTAACATTTTTTTATAATAATCTAGATTTAGATTTTTATCCCGTTAAATTATTTAGGAATAGTGGTTTTATTTCATAAGGCAAGTTACCATCAATTTATCGAATTCAAATGTAGATAGTTAAAATAAAATATAGTAAAGGCAAATATTTAAATAAAAGAAATTAAAGTGAATATAATTATTGAAAAACAATGTAAAGATACTCAAATAAAAAAATAAAAATAAAGATAATCAGAAAATTAAATAAACACCAGCACTAAATTTTTCATTACCTTCACATTTGGAGTGATGCCACAACACCTATCTACAGTTCAATCTCTTTTTCTTAGAATGAATTTATATTCTAATTTTAGAAAGAAGATTTGTAAAGAGATTGTTTATAGAATAGATACACTTTTTGTTTATCTCTCGTGATATTACTGCAAGTTGGATCAAATTTTTTTAAAAATATATATATAAAAAAATATTTAAATTGTATATTTTTTATATTGTTATTATATTCGGTACAACAATTCAAACTTCAAAACTCTTGACTTGATTTTTTGTTTAGTCCAAGTTATAAATTAATTTGTGTAAGAATTACTTTGACATGACTTTGTCGATTAAACAAGTTTAAAAAAAAAAAAATGTCAGACCACAAAATCTAAGACCTATAAACTCAATTAAGTTGAATTAATTTTTTTAATTTATTATATGATAAAAATATAAAAATTGATTAATCATCACCCCAATACTAAATAATAAAATTATATAAAAATCTTTTATTAAAAATTAAAATTAAAAAAAAAACATAAAAAAACCCCAAGGGCCTTTTACAACTTGTAGGCTTTAAAGGAGACCTAAAAGCTTGGTGCAATATTTTTTATATATAACGGGGCGCGACCTATCATTTTTTATTTGAAAGCAAATATTATTGCTAGTGGGAATTAAATTTGTAATCTTTAGGCATAGGACATGTATTAACTAACTAAATTACATTACAAAATTATTATAAAATATATATTAATATAATTCATTGTTCATATAAACAATTAAATTATATTAATATATGAAACCAATCTTAATTGTTTTAGTTATATTGATAAACATTACAATTCAATCATCTAAATTGACAATCCAATTGATTGGTGAGTTGAATTTTTTATTTTTATTTATTAATTTAAATTTTTAAGAAATCTCACTTGAAAACTTACACAGTATATATTTTTGCATATGGACTATACTTTTAAAAATCTTTAATTGTTCTAGCTTCAAATTTTTTTTTTTTTTTGTGTTTTTTGAATTGTTTTGATATCTTAATATAAAAAATATTATTTTAAAATAAAAAAATATTATTTTAATATATTTCTAATAAAAAATCACTTTAAAAATATAATCTTTACAACAATTCTAGATAGACTCTTAATAAATTATACCCTATCAGGAAACTCTCAAATTGATAAATTTTTGAAGAGAAAAAAATCGAATTTCTTTCGAAATTTTGAATTGAATATCTTTTATAAAAGCAAATTCAGACAATAGGAGAAAAAAGAAAAATATTACTTTAGCAAGCAACCCAAACAAAATTAACCCGACCTGCCCCGCCCCATTTTATTCTAACGAATCTAACCTCTCCTCTAAGTCACGTCAAAATATCCATCTGTCATAAACCCTAAGACCATCTTCTCTCGAAACCCAAAAAACCCACTTCTCCTCTCTCACAATCACCTTCTTCCACAATGGGTAGCAGCCAAGCAGCGGTTTCCTTTCTTAACAACCTCGCTCGCGCAGCTTTCGGTATCGGCGCCGCCGCTACCGTTCTCAACTCCTCTCTTTACACAGTCGATGGAGGCCAACGCGCTGTTCTCTTTGACAGATTCCGTGGAGTCATTGACACTACCATAGGCGAAGGGACTCATTTTCTTATCCCTTGGCTTCAAAAGCCATTTATCTTTGATATCCGAACACGCCCTCACACTTTCTCTTCTGTCTCTGGTACTAAAGATCTCCAGATGGTCAATCTCACACTCCGTGTTCTCTCTCGTCCCGAGGTAATTCATAAAATCAAAATCATTTTATGTATGTTTTTTCTTTTGATTGAAATGGATGGAAATGGGTATTGCTTGATTCGATGGTTTTTCAAGGGTACTTTTTTGCTGTTTTGCTTTGTTTTTTCAGATGAGCTTTTTCTTCTTTTTTTTGTTGGGTTTGTGTTGATTTTAGCTAGTGAATTAGTTTTACTTGGTTTCGAGATGCATTTAATTGGTTTTAGCTATGCAGCAAAGAAAGGAGATGCATTTAGTCTGTGATTTTATTATTTTCTGTTGGGCAAAGTGTGTTCCAGTGGTATTTAGAGGGGTTTTGTGCTGTTTTTTTAATGTGCTGTATATGATTCTGTTAGCTAGCAAAACTTGGTTTTGAGACGGGTGTATAATTTAGATTGCTAGCAAAAAGAAAGAGGAGATTAATTCAGCTTGTCATTTTATTTGCTCAGTTGAGCTTTTCAATTATCGATTGAGATTTTGGCTTAGAAGCGAAGCATGTGGCTGTGGAAATTGAGGACTGAAGTTTTATATTTTTCACTCATTTCTTCTTCACTATAGTCAGAATTAAGCAGATTCTTAAATGGTGAGTGTGAATGCTTGTATTTTCATTTTGTGAAAATTTGATGGAAGAAAGGTTATTTTGAGCAGGTGTCACGTTTGCCCCATATCTTTCAACGTCTTGGGCTTGAGTATGATGAGAAGGTGCTTCCTTCGATTGGCAATGAGGTCTTGAAGGCTGTTGTTGCACAGTTCAATGCTGACCAGCTCCTCACTGAACGTCCCCATGTGTCAGCTATGGTCCGTGACTCGCTCATCAAGCGTGCAAGAGACTTTGACATTGTGATGGATGATGTGGCTATTACCCACTTGTCTTATGGAGTGGAGTTCTCAAGGGCTGTGGAGCAGAAGCAGGTTGCTCAGCAGGAGGCAGAGAGGTCCAAGTTTGTTGTCATGAAAGCTGACCAGGAGAGAAGGGCTGCAATTATCAGGGCAGAAGGTGAGAGTGATGCTGCTAAGCTGATCTCTGAGGCAACAACAAAGGCTGGTATGGGGTTGATTGAATTGAGAAGGATTGAAGCATCGAGGGAAATTGCTTCAACTCTGGCCAAGTCATCTAATGTGGCATACCTTCCTGGTGGTAACAACATGCTTCTGGCCCTGAATGCAAACCGTTAAATAGGTAATTTCTATATTTTTACCTACATTTGGATGCTTGAATTCGCCTGTGGGAGTTGGATTGACGTTTGGTTTCACCACTAGAATTTATTGGTTGGCAATGGAAATTTTATGCTGCTGCTTGGTGATTAGTATTAATGCTTTTTTATCCCATGTTTGGGTGCTTGAATTTGGCTCTGGGATTGGGATTGATCTTTTCTTTTCACCTCTTGGATTTATGAGTTGACAATGGAGTTTTGACGCTGCTGCATGGTATAATTATTATAAATGCTTTCTATCCTTATATTGGAATGATGTTTGGTGTTTGCCATTTGAATTTTTGGGTTGACAATCAAATTTTAGGCTGCTGCTTTGTGATTAGTGTTAATGCTATGCCATTCCTATCTTTTGCCACCACATTTCACCCTGAAATCCTCAAGTCAACTGGTTTGTGGTTTCATTTAGCTTCCTCATTCCCTTTATTTCCATGTAAAATGTGGATGTCAAATTCCTTTCAAGCTAGTGTTAATAAGGTCATGGATCTCAATCCAAATAATTTTGCCTCTTCACATTGTCATTGACTACATCTACTTATTGTCTTTATAATTCTTGATTTCACTTCTATTTCTTGCAGGGGTTTGGTGTGATGGCATTACCTGATTGTGAATTGCAGGGTGGTACTTTCTTTATTAGTATAAAGTCCAAGCAATTTTGCATCTTCACATTGTCATTGAATACATCGACCTTTTGTCTTCATAATTCTTGATTTCACATCTATTTTTTGCAGGGGTTTTGGTGTGTTGTGATTTCATTGCCTGATTGTGAATTGCAGGGTAGTATATCTTTTTAGTATAAATCTTTTGATTTTGTAAAGACCATATATCATTTGAATTCGTTTTAAGATCAAAAGTTTAGAGTTCAGGAATTCAGGATCTTATGCTGAAGGGAAGACTTGTGGTTTTTTTGTTATATTATGGCTATGATCAGCTATTGGGTAACTCAAGGTTTTGATTACTAATGTGCTTAAAATATGTGATGAAAGGTCCTTGATGGGTGACCATTTTTAATTGTTTAACATGTTTAACATGCGCAGGTGTGTTTGGGAGTGTGATTGCGGTTGTTTTTTAATATGCTTTTCACTCATAAATGCATTAAAATAATAGTTTTTTAAAAATCATTTTTGATATCAACGTATCAAAACGATCCAAAAACACTAAAAATAAAATATTAATTTTAAGAAAAAAAAAATTAATTTTTGGAAAGATTGGACCACGTTCCCAAATGGTTTCAATTTGATACAGTGCCCTTTACCATGATACCTCTTCTCCCAAACAGTTTCAATTCCATTTTGGGATATCTGATTAGATACTTGTTTTGATGGAAATTAATGGTAACTATTATGGAGAGAGTGAGTGGTCACAAGCAAGGTTGTTATTTCTGTTTCGGCAGGTGTTTTATTTTTTCAATTGGAACAGAATGTTTCGATTTCGAAGCGTTTCGGAGTGCCGTTTCGGGTTTTACTATATATATATAATTCAACAAACTTAATTCAAATTTAAAATAAATTAATTATAAATTATGCATTACAAAGTACAAATACAATGTCAAGCAAACATAATTTTAAAATTTAAAATATTTTTAAATAGTCAAAATTAAATAAAACTTTAATTAAAAGTCTTAAAGTAATTCAATTTAAATAAAATATCAAAATATTATGAAAGTAAAATGTTTTAACAAAAAAAAAACATAAATCAAACATCATTTCCATCATTAACATAGAAAGAAGGATCTTGATCTTGTGATGGTATGTAGGGAAAGTCATCAACTAGACATTCCAATAGTTGATCATTTCCACCAAGCTCATTCTCGTCATCAAAACATGTCTCTTCATCCTCTAAAGTCAAAGTATACAAAGGTGCTTCTATAGTCTCCCAACTTATATCATCTCCATCAAGAAGGCTAGGTTCTTTACAAATCCATTCATTCAATATATCAATGTTATCGAGGCTAATGCGATCTAAAACATCCCTTATTTTGCTCAAATTCCTACAAAGTATAAACATGGAAAAAACAACATGAATATAAACCATATATATATTAGTGATAAATTTAATTTTAAAAAATTAATATCATTGTTAATGAAAATAGTAATAATCATTTTCAATATTATTATTAATATGATAATATCAATATTTTACCTCTGTTGAATCCTTAAATTATAACGAACAAATACTAGATCACTCAATCTCTTGTGCTCTAGCCTATTGCGCCTTTTAGAATGAATGAATTCAAATATACTCCAATTTCTTTCACACCCAGTTGCACTACAACATTGACTAAGAATTCGAATTGCAAACTTTTGAAGTTCTTGAGTATCATTGCCAAATTGCTCCCACCATGCAACTAGATAAGACAAAAGTTTAATAAATCAGATATTATAAATACAAAACAATATTATATTTAAAAAACAAAATGTTATTACCTGGATTTAACTTTTCTCTTTGACGAATAGCTAGGGGCATGCCAAAATCACCAGTTGCTTTCTTATACTCCTTAAGTTGGCCACTAATTACATCTTGAGTGTCACAATCAGGGACCAATCTAGTAATTGTGCTAAGCAAACCTCGAGTAACCTCCTTTTGTTTTGAAAAAGAAGGCCTAAAATAGATTCCAAGATTAAGAAAACAACCTGCTGCATGTAATGTACTATGAAGTTGCTTATCCCATCTAGCATCAATTACCCGAATATATGGTCTATATTGAGATACTCTATTTTTCAACCTTGTCTTGATGGCTTCTTTTGCTTTATCCATTGCCTCATATAAATAACCCATTGATGGTTTTTCTTCACTATCTGCTAACCAAAGAACTCGCACTAAAGGCTCACTAACTTTGACTATATGTTCACATCGAGGCCAAAAGTCTTTATCGTGTAAAATTATGGCAGTTATTTCCTTTCTAACTTTACTTTTACCATGACTTGATTCTACCCATTTCATGCAAGTAAACATTTGTCGAAGCTCTTTCTTAAACTTAAGTAAACATTGAATGCTTAAAAAATGGGTAGCAAACCTTGTAATGCCAGGACGACATAGATCATTTCCATTAGTAAAGTATTTCCTCATCAAAGCTAAAACCCATGCATGATTATATATAAATTTGGTTATGTTGCTTGCCTTCTTAATGGTTTCATCAATCATCGGAAAATATCTTGGATCAAAAATATTTTCTAACATCAAATCAATGCAATGGGCAGCACAAAGAGACCAAAAGAAAGTGTCATACCTTTGTTGTAAAGCCTTCCCAGCAGCCTTGAATGCAGCCTCATTATCACTAACAAATTGGACAATATTTTCTTGCCCCACTTCTTTGACAACTT
>Ga0307510_10002579_pt1 | contig 20669 bp, 16 predicted proteins | sample 12_EM_MG_FD_207224 | JGI IMG/M metagenome (GOLD analysis project Ga0307510, IMG submission 207224) | Populus trichocarpa ectomycorrhiza microbial communities from riparian zone in the Pacific Northwest, United States - 12_EM | ecosystem: Host-associated > Plants > Roots > Unclassified | place... | reverse complement strand
GTAACTAGCGTCTGGGCCATCACCGAGTTCGACCAATATTCGGTGCAGTGGTGTCTGTCCCTCTTGGTTCCGCGCATTGATATTTGCACCACGTTCGAGTAGTAGCTGCGCAGCCTCGACGTTTCCGTGGTATGATGCCCTATGTAGAAGAGTCGAGTGGTTGTCGTCAACTGCGTCGACATCTGCACCGCGCTCTAGGAAGAACCGTATGGTATCAATATCAGACGGCGATGTGTTCCTCAATACGGCCAATAACAGGTGTTGCGGTGTCTGGTCCTCCTTGTTCCGCACATGGGTATTCGCACCATGTTCGAGCAGTACGCGTGCAACTTTGGCGTTGCCACATTGTGATGCCACATGCAGCGGGGTGGAGTCTTTGTCATCCAGTGCGTCAACGACGGCACCATGCTCGAGCAGTACGCGTGCGGCCCCAGCGTCGCCATCTTGTGATATAAAATGCAGCGGGGTCGAATGGTTGTTATCGAGTGCGTGCACGTCCGCATCATGCTCGAGCAGTAGACGTGCAGCCTCGGCGTTGCCGCTTTCTGACGCAAAATGCAGCGGGGTCGAGTGGTTGGCATCCAGTGCGTGAACGTCCGCACCATGCTCGAGCAGCACGCCTGTAATTTTGACGCTACCACGTTGTGATGCAACATGCAGCGGGGTGGAGTCTTTGTCATCCAGTGCGTCAACGACGGCACCATGCTCGAGCAGTACGCGTGTGGCCCCAGCGTCGCCATGTTGTGATATAAAATGCAGCGGGGTCGAGTGGTTGTTATTGAGTGCGTGAACGTCCGCGCCATGCTCGAGCAGTAGACGTGCAGCCTCGGCGTTGCCACTTTCTGACGCAAAATGCAGCGGGGTCGAGTGGTTTCCATTCAGTGCGTGAACGTCCACACCATGCTCGAGCAGTAGGCGTACGACCTTGGCGTTGCCATGTTGTGATGCAACATGCAGCGGAGTTGAGTCCTTGTTATCCCGTGCGTGAACGTTTGGCCCATGCTTGAGAAGTAGCAGCGCAGCTTTGATACCGCCAGACTGTGACACCACATGAAGCGGAGTCGCATGGTCGTTATCCAATGCATGGACGTCCGCGCCATGCTCCAGCAAGAATCGTACGGCATCAAAATAATAATCCTCAAAACCGTCGGTCATATTCACCAATGTCCCATGCAGTGGTGTTCGACCATTCTCGTCCCGCACATTGATATCTGCACCGTGGTCGAGCAGCAGCTGTGCAACCTTGAAGCCTCCGTAGTACGATGCCAGATGTAGGGGTGTCGGCCGTACGGTGTTAGCCTGGGCGGCTACGTCTGCACCATGCTCCAGTAAATACCGCACGACGTCGGAATATCTATCATCGAATGTCCTAGATATACTAATAAGGTTTGGGTCACAGTGGAGTGGTGTCCGACCGCTCGAATCTCGCGCATTGATGCTCGCACCCCGCTCGATGAGTATGCGAATAGCCTCGAGGAGTCCACGGTCCACTGCCATGTGCAGTGGACTCCGGCCTTCGATGCCCCGGACATCCAAGTCTACGCAGTGTCCGAGTAGCAGCAGTGCCACATCGGCATGACCGTTATGCAACGATGCGTGCAATGGAATGCCGTATGGGCCCCTGACGCTGAGATCCTCTGGTCGCTTTGAAATCAGGTAATCCACCATGCCACGGAATCCAAATCCCGCAACGTGGTACAGGGGAGATGCTTCTGGTCGTTTCAGGGGCTCTTTGAAATTGCCTTTGCGAACCCACAACCATGTAGCAAAACTGGGCTTGTCTGCATCAAGGAGGTCGTCGATCCCGTCCCGTATGTGTCCAAAAACGTTCCCAAACTCGGCATGGTCCCCAAAGTATTGAGAGGCATACCGAGCTAGAGGAAATTCCTCCAGCCTGCCCTCGTTGATGTTGGAGTCCAAATGAAGTAGGACACTGAGACAAGCTTGTGCCATGATCGTATGCGATGGCTCGAGGAGGATATGACAATCGCGAGCGGCGACAATTGTGGAAGTGGCAAGTCGATCCGAGATTAAGAATTCTTTGACAGAGAAATGCGAAAATTGAACCACTCGGGAATGATGATTCCCGACAACGACAACGGCGATCAAACTGGAACATGCGGATAGTACAGCTTGTTCTTGATCCTCCCACCGCAAATCTTCATTTAACTTTGGGATCCCTCCCGTCGCGTCAAAGTCAACTGCGAGGATTTCTGCAAGCTCCTCAACACGAAGTGGGCGAACGGCAACGGTGAGGCACTGAAGGAGCCGATGAGCATGTACTCGGTTTGACTTCGGGATTTCTTGCAGTATCCGCTCGTATGTCCCATCCAACGTTTCTGGCAATTCTGCCAGAATGCGCCACACACTCGGTGGGAAACATTGCCGCAAAAGTTCCAGTTGGCAATAGACCCAACGAAACCTGAGTGAGAGCATTAGCAAGGATCTCACAAACCACTGGGTTCTTACATGCCATCGGCTTTCTCTGAAAGCGTCTCAATGACCAATTTCTTGTCATCATCCCGCCATCTCTTCATGTCTTCGTCCGAGTGAACTACGGAGGTGACAAAGTTAATGATATCTTGCTTTTGACCCCTCTCATCATGAAGTGATATCCGGTTAGACGTCAAAGTCTCAAAGGACGTCCGAATGTCGATTTCCGGACGACTTGTAACGCAGAGGTGTAAATTAGGAAGATTCAATTCGACGAGCTGCTTCAGAAGTGATAAGACCTTTTGACGCGATGAAGGAATTCCTGCCGTTTTAGGACATTCATCGAGTGCGTCGATGATAAGATAGACAGGGACTCGGCCTGGTACATTGAGTATGTCTTTGAGGCATTGTGTAAGTGTGCTGTCACTGGGCTGTTGCGAGCCAGATTGGTGGGATGAATGATAGCCAAAGAGAATGTCGCAAAAAGATGTGGATTGGTGGCTGAGTTGAACGAGGAGAGAGGTGAGTAGGGCGCGGACATCTTGCTTTCCCTTTTCCTTGAAATCGAAGAAAAAATAGGCTATATGAGCGGATTCTGCGTCGCAGACAGACTTGATGTCCTGGATGATTGACGAGCTATTAAATCGTCAATAATGAAGGTCATGATGAGTCCAGAACGGAAGAGACAAGCCTGAGGACACTCTTTCCAGAACCGGCTAGGGAGATAGAATTCTGTTAGCAAAGGCGAAGCGGCTGAAGGAGAGAGAAGTACGTTTTCCGTAGAGCCACATCAATGATCCAGACGCTTTCCAATCTGTGAAGGTACTGCCGTGAATGAACCACAAGGCAGTGCCTTCATGGTGAGCATCGCATGCAGCGTTGTAATTTACAGACGGATCTGGGGGAGAAAGCCAAATTCGAAGGTCCTGTCGAATCTGGTTCCCTGCAAGAACGATTGAGTCGTTTCAATCAAAAAAGTAACCCTAAGCAATCACTAACTCTTTTGACCGTCTGCAACTTGTTGCACACCGTCGATGACGAGATCTATCTTGTCGTCCACGTCCCTCACTCTATCGTCGACTGTTTGCACCTTGTCGTCGACGCCCTGTACCTTATCGTCTACGATCTGCACTTTATCCTCGACTGTCTGCACTTTGTTGTCAACGGCGTGGACCGTATCATCGACGGCCTGCACTTTATTGTCGATGGACTGCGCTTTGTTGCCGATAGCTTGAACTTTCCCATCGACCTCGTGAGTAGCCTTCAGACCCTGCGCAGTAGCCATCTGAACTTCGTCTTGTGTCAGTCGATCCAGTCGACCCAGCGCATCCTCGATGTCAGTCCTCCCAACAAGCTTCTTCACGTATTTCCCTAAGCAACCGTAAGTCAACTTGAAAGATTCATACTGCCAGGAATCAACTCACTCGCTCTGCTCTGTTTAATTTCCCTTGTCGCGATCGAAAGAATCGAAAGCACCTCGACCATGATTTTGACAATTATGTCTGTCATCCCCGCGGTTGGTGGTACCTCGACATAGATTTCCAATCTTCTGAAGAAGTTTTCTATGCGCCCGAAGACTGCAGTGAGTGCGCCCTGGTCATCAGAAACGGCCTTAGCCGCCTAGGAGAGTTTAGAGTCATGAAATGCCCCGAAACAGATTGAACAAAAAACAAAAATACTCACAGAGAGAAGGACGCCAATTCCAGTGAAGATCACTGCAGCTGGTTGCGATACCTGTATGCCAATCAAATATCAGATCCGGAACGACTTCATCCCTGAGCTCTTTGGGACTTGCCAGGCCAATACCGCCTCCAATGACTCCAGAAAACGTGCAGAGGACATTGACGGTGGGATTGAGCCATTTCGTCAATTTGTCATCGGTCCCACGAGATTGGTCGAAACCGGGAATTTGTTCGTAAAGTATGCTGAGGACGGCATCTGGAGAATGACAGTTCTGGAGTTTGTCGAGGAGTGGATGGGAACGGAGATCTTTCTTGGTCTTCTTCTTGTAAGCTTCGATGGCGTTGTCGAAGATGGATTGATAGTTCGAGGATGAGGTGGTTGCAGTGGGAGTGTGGGACATGTTGCTCGGGATTGAGGGTCGATATGAAGTGTCTTCAACAAGCGGATGGAGACGAGAACGGCTGTACTGATGGGACTGATAAAGAAACACGTTGCAGGCGACCTGGTCTATGCGTATTCCGATTATAACCCAATAGACGCCCAACACAGCCTTCAGATCGATATGCTGTATGTTTCGGATTTTATTATTTCGGCGCATGGCCCATCGGGGGGTCCGATGTCGCGAAGCGAGAGCATCTTAATAGCAGATCTGGTATCAGGTCGAATTGAAGGAATCCGCGCTCAACAAATATAATACAATCTGGACTGTAAGTGCTCCCCAGTGACAATCGTAAGTAAATCCCAAACGTGACACCAGGGAGACTGGCAGTTGTGATGATAGAGGAACAGCCTGAGGTCATAGTCCGTTCTGCGTCCTTTCGGACAACGGACAAACTGAAGGTAACCAGTATATTTCTGGTCCGAAGATCGATTACAAAAACAAAACAACCCATCGGGTCATATTCTTGTCGAATCTGACGCTTTCCATTGAGTCAAATGACACAAATTTCAACCTTCTTGGTAAGTTATGATGTGCAAGTCGGAAAACCCTTACCACAGGACCTCCAAGTCTCGATCATTGAAACTAGAGTGTTGAGTGCCAGGAGCGGAGATTATCCAGGTTCTACACCAACAAATCACCTACAGTGCCACCAGTGCGACATGGTGAAAGAGGGCTAATTGCAATCAACGTACAGTACGGCATACCACCATGCTTAAGCCGCGGTGCATCCATCACCCGGAGCACCTCAGTCAACTGGTCCTCCCGCACGACGATCGCCAGCGACAGCGCAATCTAGCACAGACGACCATACATCTCTCACGCAAGTGGCTCCGTTGCGTTGTTCAGGATGTCGCGCTGGGACGCCGACTGGCACCGTCCCATAGCGAGCGCGGCTTGCACTGAGGCGAGTCGAGTGTACAACGTGGATGTCATTACCATGTGGCGCGCTGCGAGGGGCCGAAGTGCCCATTGTGGCATGTCTACCGTTGTTTGGGAGAATTTTCTGAGAGAAGGTGGAGAGAGAGGAAGGGCATATTAGTGGGATAAAAGCTGAGAGAGGAAAAAAAAAAAAAAAAAAAATTGGACATACATGGAGCAAGAGGTCATATTGGCGGCGGTGTTGTCGTTGTGCTTGAGTAGTTCGAGCTCGGCAAGTCCATCGCCGTTGCGGCCACCATCGCTTCACCATCCTGCACGGCGAATCATGGGAATGATACAGCATCAAGGCGGGTGCGAGGAGAGGGCGATACCAAAGTATGACGAGGGGGCGAAGACGTAGGTGTCACTGGGTAGTGAGAGGAATGGGTGGTGATGAGGGTGGTGATGAGGGTGGTGATGGGGCAACAACACTTTGGGCAAGCAGTGAAAGCAGCAACAAAGCGTGACGAGAGGGGTGACACGGTCAATAACATGGTGACATACAACAGTGAGAGGAAGACACACCGATGACGCGGATGATAACCATGGATAACAGCAATCAAGGTGATGGAGATTATAGCAGCACGGCGACACTGACGACGGCAGCAGCGTCAGTGGCGGCAACAACAATGATGATGGTAAGAGCGGTGGTGATGATGGTGCCATGGTGGTGATAACAGTGGTGATAGCAAAGACAGCAACGCAGTAACAGTAAGAACAAAATAGAAAGCAAGAGGGAAAGGGAACTTACCAACTGGAAAGGTACAAGTCGGTTCACTGTCGGAAGGTAAGTGACAAGTGTGGCAAGCAGTGGAGAGCACTCACTGACTATAGGGCACACTGGCAGAAGCAGGGACAAGTCGGGATACCCAATGGATAGGCATTGATAGAGGGATTGTCAAAGGTGAAGTTGGTAAAGTTGGGCAAGCAGTGAAGCTAGTGAAGCGGGGTGCGTTGCAGAAAGAATAAAATATATGGAATCGCGTTTCAAAACTGGGTGGCTTGTGTGAACGGATTGTTGCGGCCGAGCAAGAGGGTATTTAAGTGGGGGATTGTCAAGCATGTATCAGTGCGTGGGGAAGATTGTGTGGATGGCAGGGAAGCGTGAACAGGCCATGATGCATTGTATCACCGCTGGCACAGCGAGAGTGGCCAGCACAATACAGTAGTGGCGGGGGAAAAGGCCGAGGAAATCGGGCACGTGGCAGGCTGTCGGCTTTTTTTTTTTGAATTCGATTGTGTGTCTAGGCCCTAGGGGTACAAATCCCCACGTATCACTCTCAGTTTAGTATGCACATACTGATGGTTGGTCTGTATATTTATGTATTAAGTTGTAAATAAAGTTGTTCTCCCCTACGGCTTGTGAGGCCGTCGTTGTGTGATAGTCTACTTAGATGTATGGTGAGTGCTTTGGTACGCGCCAGGGGACCACGGTACTTCTGTCGGCTGAGAGCGCTGTGAGCGATACTTTAAAATTTAAACACTGTCACGCTCATAGAAAGAGATTCGCCGTCCCATATCAGCGCACGACTACATCTGATGATGTCAACTCTGCACTTCATAGCCCCGTCCTCTGCAAGCGCGATTCTCTTTTATACGGTCCAAAAGGGAACATATTTGTGATTTTGATGGGACTTAGTAGAGCGGCGGCATGTGGAGGAGTAAAATATTCATTTACTAGCTGGTTCTTCCATCGCCGCCCGACACCCTCACACACAATCACATTGAGGCGCCGCCCTTGTATGACATGCCGTCCTCCAACCTTGAAGCCGTCAGACCGACCGCGCTGCCTACCATGGAGGAGTGAGGGAATGCCATCAACCGCAGACGCCGCACCTGTCCCCGCCGAGGGCATCGTCAGCATCGAGCTTGTTGGTGCGACTGTATCAGTCGCGACCGCTGATATCGAGGCGTTGGGACTCCGGATGGAAAGCGCCGGAGGGCAACGGATTGAAACGTCACCACGAGCGGGCCCGACAGGGGGTATTCGCAGACTGACGGGATACCGCGAGGACTTGAGCGAGGGAGGAGGACGCTGGAGGACCTCGAAGGAGAGCCCCCTAGGGAGGGCCATTCGATGCCAAGAAGAGCGATGATCGTCGCCCGCCACAAGATACACCTGTCAGTATGCAAATCAAGTCAGCCAAGCGGGATCCACGACATATATCATAAACGCACCTTTTCCTGCTCTACTACCGTCCCGAGCTGCCCGCAAAGTCACGAGTCGTCATCATCATCCGCGTTGTCTTGAGCCGGGAGGGCGCCGTCTTGGGAATAAGAAAAGCGCAAAGTCATCATACACGGGCCACGTAAGTTTAGCATCATGCTTGTTCTCACGCCTCTCAGCCCACGTCGCGGGGGAAAGGGCTAATTCCGAAGGTCTTGTCGAATCTGGTTCCCTATGAGCCTTTTTTGTCTTTTGAAAGTCAACAGAGGCTTACCACTTTCCGAATCCGGCTAGCCCACCAACACAACTCCCGGCGGTTGGCAGTATCATACTGTGCTGTACAGACGACATGCCCACCCGGTGGCTTACCGTGGAACCGACTTTGCAACTGCCTCCCGATGCCTAGCGCGACCGCTGGACTTGCCAAGAAGTCTTAATCCCGGTCCAAAGCCAAGAAAAAGCGCCAGGGACTGTCTAAAGTCGCCAGCTCAGAACGCCTCAAGACCGTCGTGCGAAGGTTGCCCCCGAACTTCCCCGAACAGCTCTTTCAGCTGTCCGTACGGACCTGGGCCACCGATGAAACTGTAATCTGGAGGAGGTTTTATCCTGGCAAAGTAAAGAAGAAGTGAGTGCCTCTGACAACTTATTGCGATTTGATGGGCACTCACGGATATCATTGATCGTGCGACTCGGATCTGAAGGCTGAACAAGGAGAACGTGTACTCCCGTGCATACATCGCTTTCAGGACAGAGGATTTAGTTGCGAAGTTCAGCCGCGAGTACGATGGGCATATTTTCAAAGACAAAGCAGGTCTGCCTTTTCCGCCATATTTTTTCGATGCTTGGGCTCAAAATGTAGCGATCTGATTTGATGCACAAAGGGAACGAATCCCAAGCCGTGGTGGAGTTTGCTCCATATCAAAATGCTGGCGCTGGAGAAGAAAAAAGTAGACAGTAGAAACGCGACTGTCGATCAAGGTACGTCATGGTTTCCTCGGCGCCTCTCTCACCTAATCACCTGAATCAGATGAGGAGTACATCGCCTTTCTGCAGTCTCTAGAGGCTCCTTCAACCAAGCCTCACGACGCTGATCAACTCCTGGAGATCCTAGGTCCGTCCCACCACGGGTACATTTCAACCATCAGTTCGCTCACACGATTCTAGTCGCCTCTACTGAACGTCCCGCCACGCCGACCTCCACGCCTTTATTGGACACCCTCAAGGCCGAGAAATTTGCGTAACGGGACAAAGAGGCGATCCAAGGAACCATCCCCACTACAAGGACGCGGCTCAGGTATCCAAGAAGGACGAATCCAAAAAGGAGGCCGCTGCTGCCGCCTCCAGTGCTGCTTCCGAAGCTAAACAAGGCGCCGAGCCGACCACATCGCTTGGGAAACGAGCCGCGAAGAGGGCTGTGGCCGCTGCTGCAGCTGCCCAGAGGGCGTCCGCTCAGTCTGGACCTAAGGCCGGCAACGCATCCGCTTCCCAACCTGCGGCCAAGCCATCACCGTCCTCTCCCAACAAAGGCAAGCTTGGCCGAGGCGGCAAGCATCAACCCAAACCACCGTCCACGTCAGCAGGTCAAGCCGCATCGACGGCGTCTTCATCTTCGAATCCCCCCACAGACTCTTGTGCCTCCATTACGCCCGCACCTGCACCTTCCATTGCGCCTGCGAGCTCTGACGGTCCTGGAAGACGGTCGCGGCCGGTGCTTGGACTCGCGTCGAGGCAGTTCGAGGCGGCTTTGAGTGGTGCTGGTGTCACGAAAGGCGGCAACAGGCGGGAGCGCGCAGCCGAAAAGGAGAAGGAGAAAGAGAAAGAGAAGGAAAGGGAGCCTGCGAAGGATGGTGGCTCTAGCTCGAAGAGGGAGGGCGGGCGTGGGAGGAAGGAGGACGACGGACGGGCGCGGGGCGGGCCTGCTGCAGCTCCGCAGCCTGGCGTCTTATCTGCCCCTACGATCCTCTAGCGCGAGTCCAAGCAGTCCCACCCACGCCCATCGCAGCAAGGCCCGCCAGCTGACGCTACGTCGGGCTCCACAGCGTCGGTCGATGTTAACCCGCCCACCTCCACGGGTCGCGGTCATGGGAGACGAGGCAGAGGTGGAAACAGAGGGACACTGCCACCTACGGATTCCTGAGGCAGGCGCGCCGTCTTCATCGAGGTGTACTTTTAAGAATACTTCATTCCTACTCAAAGACGATGCTAAATGTTTGAAGGAGGATGTCGCCCTTGCTTGTCTGTCTTAGGCGATGTATTACCTGTCCCATCATACTATTTCTGACACTCCTGTCGAGATTCCGGCTTGAATGGTGGTGCTGTCCGCCACCGAGCATCCATCACTGCTGCGGTGACACCTTCGCAGTTCCCAGTTGAAACTGGGCTCAGATCTTTGCGGGCTAGTCTGTTGGGGAAAGTTACAAACCAGGAGCTATTCGTGTATAGGAATATAAAATATAACAAAATGGGATGGGATTGTTTAGGTACTCTACAGAAGACCCGTACTACGATAAATATCACACTTTCTACTCACTGTGCGAATGCTCCGACAACAGTCGTATGATCGCCCAGTGACCGTTCGCCGACGCAACTTCGGAGGGGGTCTGACCCTGGTTGTTCTGGAGATGGACACTTGCGCCATGCTTAAGTAAGAGGTGTATCATATGCTGAGACTCTGAGCCATTCAATACTTGGTGCAGTGGTGTCTGTCCCTCTTGGTTCCGCGCATTGATATTTGCACCACGTTCGAGTAGCAGCTGTGCAGCCTCGACGACTCCGCTGTATGATGCCCGATGTAGAAGAGTCGAGTGGTTGTCCCCAACTGCGTCGACATCTGCACCGCGATCTAAGAAGAACCGTATGGTATCAATATCATACGGCGATGCGTTCCTCAATACGGCCAATAACAGGTGTTGCGGTGTCTGGTCCTCCTTGTTCTGCACATGGGTATTCGCACCATGTTCGAGCAGTACGCGTGCAACTTTGGCGTTGCCACATTGTGATGCGACATGCAGCGGGGTGGAGTCTTTGTCATCCCGTGCGTCAACGACGGCACCGTGCTCGAGCAGTACGCGTGCGGCCCCAGCGTCGCCACCTTGTGATATAAAATGCAGCGGGGTCGAGTGGTTGTTATTGAGTGCATGAACGTCCGCACCATGCTCGAGCAGTAGACGTGCAGCATCGGCGTTGCCACTTTCTGACGCAAAATGCAGCGGGGTCGAGTGGTTTCCATCCAGTGCGTGAACGTCAGCCCCATGCTTGAGGAGTAGCCCGGTGGCTTTGGTACCGCCAGTCGGTAACACCACATGAAGCGGAGTCGCACGGTCGTTATCCAATGCATGGACGTCCGCGCCATGCTCCAGCAAGAATCGTACGGTATCAAAAAAATAATCACCTAAACCGTCGTGCATACCCACTAATGTCCCGTGTAATGGTGTCCGACCATTCTTGTCCCGAACATTGATATCTGCCCCGTGGTCAAGCAGCAGCTGTGCGACCTTGAAACCTCCCCAGTATGATGCCAGATGTAGCGGGGTCGAATGCTCCGTCTCAGCCTGAGCGCCCACGTCCGCATCATGCTCTAGTAAATACCGAACCACGTCGAAATATATATCATCGAATGGGACCCCGAGTTCTCCAGAACGTGTCAGGTGTAGTGAAGTTTGGCCGCTCGAATCTCGCGCATTGATTCTCGCGCCCCGCTCAACGAGTATGCGGGTAACCTCAAGGAGTCCACGGCCCGCTGCCATGTGTAGTGGAGTCCGGTCATCAATGCCCCGAACATCCACGTCTACGCAGTGCCCGAGTAGCAACAGTGACACATCGGCATGGCCTTTATCCAACGACGCGTGCAATGGAATGCCGTGGTGGCCCCTGATGTTGAGATCCTCCGGTCGCTTTGAAATGAGGTAATCCACCATGGCACGGAATCCAAATCCCGCAACGTGATACAGGGGAGATGCTTCTGGTCGTGTCAGGGGTTCATCGAAATCTCCTTTGCGTACCCACAACCATGCGGAAAAATGGGGCTTGTCTGCGTCAAGTAGGTCCTTGATCCCGTCCCGTATGTGTGCAAAGACGTCCCCAAACTCAGTATGGTCCCCAAAGTGTTGAGAAGCATAACGAGCTAGAGGAAAGTACTTGAGGCCGTCTTCGTTGATATTGGAGTCCAAACGAAGTAAGACACTGAGGCAAGCTTGAGCCATGATCGTATGCGATGGCTCGAGAAGGATGTGATGATAATGGGAGGCCTCAACTGTCGAAGTGGCAAGCCGATCCGAAGTCAAGAATTCTTTGACCGAGAAATGAGAAAATTGAACCACTCGCGAAGAATCGTCCTCGACAACGGCGATCAAACTGGAACATGCCGATAGTACTGCTTGCTCTTGATCTTCCCACCGCAAATCTTCATTCAGTTTCGGAATCCCCCCCATTGCGCAAAAGTCAACTGCGAGGACTTCCGCAAGCTCCTCCACACGAAGTGGCCGAATAGCAACGGTGAGGCACTGCAAGAGCCGATGCGCATGCAATCGGTTCGACTTGGGAATCTCCTGCAGTATCCGCCCATACGTCTCGTCTAATGTTTCGGGCAATTCGTTGAGAATGGGTCGTACACTCGGTGGAAGACAGGGTCGTAAAGTTTCCAGTTGGCAAAAGACCCAACGAAACCTGAGTGAGATTGTGAGAAACCACGCCTGAGCACGAAATTATGGCCTTACATCCCATCAGCTTTCTCTGTGAGCGTCTCAACCACCAACGTTTTGTCCTCATTTCGCCATCTCCTCATGTTTCTGTCTGAGTAAACAACCGACCTCACGTAGTCTTCGATATCTTTCTTTTGCCCGCTTTGCTCGTGAAGAGATATACACTTAGTTGTCAAAGGTTCGAGGGACGCCCGAATATCAACTTCAGGACGACTGGTTACGCATAGACGCAAATACGGAAGATTCAACTTGACGATCTTCTCGATAAGCTCCAACACCTTTTCGCGTGGCGGCGGAAGCTTGGTTGTATTGGGACATTCGTCCAGGGCATCAATAATGAGAAATATTGGGACGGGTGCTGATGCTTTGAGCATGTTTTCGAGACATTGTATGAGAGTGCGGTCACTGGGTTGTTGGGAGCCAGATTGGTGGGATGAATGGTAGGCGAAGAGAATGTCGCAAAAAGATGTGGATTGGTGGCTGAGTTGAACGAGGAAAGAGGAAAGTAGGCCACGGACACCCTGCTTTCGCTTGTCCTTGAAATCGAAGAAGAAATAGGCGATATGAGCAGATCTTGCGTCGCAGACGGACTTAATATCCTGGATAATGGACGAGCTATTGGATCGTCAATACTAAATTATAATGAGTCTGGGACGGAAGAGACGAACCTGAGCACACTCTTTCCAGAACCGGCTAGGGAGATAGAAGTCTGTTAGCAAAAGCAAAGCCGCTGAAGGGGAGAGTAGTACGTTTTCCGTAGAGCCACAACAGCGATCCAGACGCTTTCCAATCTGTGAAGGTGCTGCCTTGAATGAACCACAGGGCAGTGCCTTCGTGGTGAGCGTCGCTTGCAGTGTTGTAATTTATAGACGGATCTGGGGGAGAGAGCCAAATTCGAAGGTCTTGTCGAATCTGGGTCCCTGTGAGAATGATTGAGTCGTTCGTTTCAACCAACAAAGTGACCCTAAGCAAGCACTAACTCTTTTGATCGTCTGCAACTTGTTTTATCTCTTCTCTTATTTTTTCACCGCCTAGACAGCTAGACTTTAGTGACATGCGTAATCTGGTTGAGAGTGAGTTGCACACCGTCGATGACGAGATCCATCTTATCGTCCACGTCCCGCACTCTCTCGTCGACTCCTTGCACCTTGTCGTCCATGTCCTTCACTCTATTGTCCACTCCTTGTACCTTGTCGTCGACGCCCTGTACCTTATCGCCCACGCCCTGTACCTTATCGTCTACGATTTGCACTTTATCCTCGACGGTCTGCACTTTGTTGTCAACGGCGTGTACCGTATCATCGACAGCCTGCACTTTATTGTCGATAGACTGCGCTTTGTCGTCGATAGCTTGCACTTTCTCATCGACCTTGTGAGTAGCCTTCAGACCCTGCGCAGTAGCCATCTGAACTTCGTCTTGTGTCAGTCGATCCAGTCGACCCAACGCGTCCTCGATGTCAGTCCTCCCAACAAGCTTCTTCACGTATTTCCCTAAGCAACCGTAAGTCAACATGGACGATTCATACTGCCAGGAATCAACTCACTCGCTCTGCTCTGTTTTATTTCCCTTGTCGCGATCGAAAGAATGGAAAGCACCTCGACCATGATTTTGACTATTATGTCTGTCATCCCCGTGGTTGGCGGCAATTCGACATAGGTCTCCAATCTTCTGAAGAAGTTTTCTATGCGTCCGAAGACTGCAGTGAGTGAGCCCTGGTCATCAGAAACGGCCTTAGCCGCCTAGGAGAGTTTGGAGTCATGATAAGCCCCAGAATAGATTGAATGAAAACAAAAATACCCACAGAGAGAAGGACGCCAATTCCGGTGAAGATCACTGCAGCTGGTTGGGACACCTGTTTGCCAATCAAATATCAGATCCGGAAGGACATCATCCCTGAGCTCCTTGGGACTTGCCAGGCCAATACCGCCTCCAATGACTCCAGAAAACGTGCAGAGGACATTGACGGTGGGATTGAGCCACTTCGTTAATTTGTCATCAGTCCCACGAGATTGGTCGAAACCGGGAATTTGTTCGTAAAGTATGCTGAGGACGGCATCTGGAGAATGACAGTTCTGGAGTTTGTCGAGGAGTGGATGGGAACGGAGATCTTTCTTGGTCTTCTTCTTGTAAGCTTCGATGGCGTTGTCGAAGATGGATTGATAGTTCGAGGATGAGGTGGTTGCAGTGGGGGTGTGGGACATGTTGTTCGGGATTGAGGGTTGATGAGAAATGACTTCGAAAAAGCGGATGGAGACGAGAACGGGCTGTACTGATGGGACTGATAAAGAAACACGTTGCAGGTGTGACCTGGTCTGTGCGTATTCTGATTATGGGCCGATAGGCGCTCAACATAACCTTCAGAGCGGTATGGTGTATGTGTCGAGTCGGTTTGAGAGTATTTATTATTTCGGCGCATAGCCCATGTGGGAGTCCGTTGTAGTGAAGAGAGAGCATCTTAATAGCAGACCTGATAATAGATCGAGTAGAAGGGACTCGCGCTCAGCAAACATGATACAATACAATCTGGACTGTAAGGGCTTCTCAGTGACAATCGTAAGTAAATGCCAAAGGTGACACTAGGGAGACTGGCAGTTGTGGTGATGGAGGAACAGCCTGAGGTCATTGTCCGGTCTGCGTCCTTTCGGACGAACTAAAGGTAACCAGTATATTTCTGGTCCGAAGATGGATTACAGAAACAAAACAATTCATCGGGACTTACTCTTGTCGAATCTGACCCTTTCCATTGATGAGGTCAAATGACACAAATTTCATCCTTCTTGGCGAGTTATGATATGCGACTCGGAAAACCCTTACCACGTTACATCCAAGTCTCGACCGTTGAAACTAGGGTGTTGAGTGCCAGGAGCGGACATTATCCAGGTTCTACACCAACAAATCACCTGCAGTGCCACCAGTTCGACATGGTGGAAGAGGGATAATTTCAGTCAGCGTACAGGACCGCATACTACCATGCCTAAGCCGCTGTGCATCCGTCGCTGGAGCGCCGAAGTCAACTGGTCCTCCCGCACGACAATCGCCAGCCGCAGCACAATCTAGCACAGATGGCCATACGTCTCTCGCGCGAGTTGCTCCGTCGCCTTGCCCAGGACGTCGCGCTGGCGAGCCGACTAGCACCGTTCCATAGCGAGCGCGGCCCGCACTGAGGCAAGTCGGGTGTGCAACGTGGATGCCATTGCCATGTGGCGCGCGGCGAGGGACCGAAGTGCCCATTGTGGCATGTCCACCGTTGTCTGTGAGAATTTCCTGAGAAAGGTGGAGAGAGAGGAAGCACGTAGTAGTGGAAAAGAAAGGTGTGTGGGAGGAATTTGGACGTACATGTAGCAAGAGACCACCTTGGCGGTAGCGTTGTCATTGTGCTTGGGTAGTTCGAGCTTGGCAAGTCCATCCCCGTTGCAACCGGCGTCGCTTCACCATGCTGCACGGAGTAGCATGGGAATGACACAATAGCAATGCAGGTGCGATGACAGGGCGATCCAAAGTATGACGAGGGGGAGAAGACGTAGGTGTCACTGGGTAGTGAGCGGAACGGGTGACGATGCAGGTGGGGATGGGGCGACAACACTTCGGGCGAGCAGCGAAAGCAGCAAAAAGGTGTGACGAGAGAGGTGACACGGTCAACAACATGATGGTACACAACAGTGAAAGGGAGGGGAGACAAACCGATGACGTGGATGATAACCATGGATGACAGCAATGGATGTGATGGGGATGATAGCAGCACGGCGACATTGACGACGGCAGCAGCGTTGGTGGCGACAACTACAATGATGGTGGTAAGAGCGGTGGTGATGATGGTGCAATGGTGGTGACAGCAGTGGTGGTAGCAAAGACAACAACGCAGCAATAATGAGAATAGGATAGAAAGCAAGAGAGCAAGGGAACTCACCAACTGAGAAGGTACAAGTCAGTTCGCTGTCGGAAGGTAAGTGTGGCAATAAGTGGAGAGCACTCACCGACTATAGAGCACACTGGCAAAAGCAGGGACAAATCAGGATATCCAATGGATAGGCATTGACGGTGGGATAGTCGAAGGTAATGCTGATAAACTTGGGCAAGTAGTGAAGCGTGATGCGTTGTAGAGAGGAATAAAATGTATGGAATCGCGTTTCACAACTGGATGGCCTGTGTGAAAGGATTTGCGTCGGGCAAGAGGGTGTTTGCGTATGTGGGGGGTTGTCAAGCATGTATCAGTGAGTGAAGAAGATGTATTCGGGTGGCGGGGAAGTATGAGCAAGCACCACTAGCGCAGCGAGGATGGCTAGCACACCGGTGGTGAGAGGAAATTGAGCACGTGGCAGGTCAAGCCTGTGGGCGCTTACTCAAAAAAAAAAAAAAAAAGGTTTATTGGTCACGCTCACAGAAAAGGACTCCTTCGTGGCGTGATGGTGCATCGCCCTCCCCCATCAGCGCACGACTACATCTGATTATGTCGTGTACAGTTCATAGCCCCATTCTCTACAAGCGCAATGCCCTTTTAAAGGGTGCGAAAAGGAAGATGTTTTGTGATTTTGATGTGGCTTCGACCGGCAGCATGTGTGGCGTATATTCTGAAGATGGAGTAAAATATTCATTTCCTAGTTGCTTGTTCCACCGCCGCCCAACACCCCCACACACAATCACCTTGAGGCGCCGCCCTCGTAAGACATGCCGTCCTCCCACCTGAAGCCGTCAGAGCGACCGCGCCGCCTACCATGGAGTGATGGAACGCCGTCAACCGCAGACGCCACACCTGTCCCCGCCGAGGGTACCGACAGCCTCGAGCTCGCTGGTGCGACTGCATCAGTCGCGACCGCTGAGACCGAGGCGTTGGGACAACGGATGGAAAGCGTTGAGGGGCAAGGGCTCGAATCGTCGCTACGAGCGGGCCCGACGAGGGTATTCGCGGACCGACGTGCTACTGCGGGGACTTGAGCGGCGGAGGGAGGCGCTGTAGAAACTTGAAGGAGAGCCACCTAGGGGAGGGCCTTTTGAGGCCGAGAAGAGCGACGCGGTGGATCGTCGCCCGCCACAAAATGTACCTGGCAGCATGCAAATCAAGTCAGCCGAGCAGGACCCACGACATATATCATAAACGCACCTTTTCCTACGAACCGTCGTCCCGAGCTGCCTTCAAAGTCGTGAGTCATTGTCATTGTCATTGTCATCGTCCTCGTTGTCTTGAGCTGAGAGGGCGCTGTCTTGGAAGAAAAAAGCGCATCACGGGGCTACAACCCTTGAGCAGAAACCGGGGTAAGGGCTAATTCCGATGCCGATGATCGTCGGATCTGGTTCCCCGCGAGCCATTTTTGTTTCTTGAAGTGAGGCTTTCCACTTTCCAAATCTGGCTAGCTCACCAGCCAAAATGCCCTTCCCAGCGGTTGACGTATCATCCTTACCGTGTAACCGACTTTGCAACTGCCTCCTGATGCCTAGTGCAACCGCCAAGAAAGCTCAACCCCGGTCCAAAGCCAAGGAAAGCGCCAGGGACAGTCCAAAGCCTCCAGCTCTGAACCCCTCAAGACCGTCGTGCGAGGGTTGCCCCCGAACCTCCCCGAACAGATTCTTTAGCAGTCCGTGCAAACCTAGGTCACTGATAAAACTGTCATTTGGAAGGAGTTTTATCCTGGAACAGTAAAGAAGAAGTGAGTGCCTCAGACAAAATTACTGCGATTTGGTGGAGCACTAACGCGTATCATTGATGACCCCTGCGACTCAGATCTGAAGGCTGAGCAAGGAGAACGTGTACTCCCATGCATACATCGCCTTCAGGACAGATGGATTAGCCGCGAGTATGATGGGCATATATTCAAAGATGAAGCAGGTCTGTCTTTTCACCATCCTTTTTCGGTGCTTGAGCTCAAATATCGCGATCTGGTTTGATGCACAAAAGGAATGAATCACGAGCCGTGGTAGAGTTTGCTCCATATCAAATGCTGGCACTGGAGAAGAAAAAGTAGACAGTAGAAACATGACCATCAGTCAAGGTACGTCGTGGTTTCTTCGACGCATCTCTCACCTAATCATCTAAAACAGATGAAGAATACATTGCGTTTCTGCGGTCTCTGGAAGCTCCCTCAACGAAGCCTCATGATACTGACCAGCTCTTGGAGGTGCTTGGACCGTCCCATCACGCGTATACTCTCAGACATCACTCCGCTCAAACGACTTTAGTTGCCTCTACAGAACGTCCCGCCATCTCAACTTCCACTCCCTTATTGGACGCCCTCAAGGCCGAGAAATGGCCCCAGCGCGACAAAGAGGCGATCCAAAGGAATTCATCCTCACTACAAGGACGCTGCTCTAGTATCCAAGAAGGACAATTCCAAGAAGATGGCCGCGCCGGCCTCCGGTGCTACATCCGTGGCGAAGCAGGGCGGCGTTTCGACCGCACCGCTTGGCAAACGAGTCGCGAAGAGGGCCGCAGCCGCCGTTGCGGCCACCGAGAAGGGTTCCGCTCGGCCTGCCTCCACGAAGCAGCCGAAAACCCGAAAGTATTCCGCTGCTTCACCAATAGCAAGCCATCTCCGTCCTCTCCGAGCAAAGGTCAAGTCCTAGCAAGGCAGCAAGCATCAACCATCCACGTCACCAGGGCAAGCCACATCGACGGCCCCTTCATCTTCGAGTCCCCCCACAGACTCTGGTACCTCGATTACGTCCGCACCTGCACCTTCTCTTGCACCTACGAGCCCTGACGGTTCCGGAAGGCAGTCGAGGCCGGTGCTTGTACTCGCGTCGAGGCAGTTCGAGGTGGCCCTGTGTGGTGCTGGGTCACGAAAGGCGGCAACAGGAGGGGGCGCGCAGCCGAAAAGGAGAAGGAGAAGAAAAAAGGAAAAGGATTCCGCAAAGGATGGTGGCTCTAGCTCGACGGGGGGGGAGGGGGTAGGAAGGAGGGTGATGCGCGGGAGCGGCTTAGATCCTCCAGCACGAGTCCAAGCGGCCCCAACCACGCCCAAGCAAGGCTCGCCAGCAGACGCTACGTCTCCACAGCGTCTGTCGATGTTAACTCACCCACCTCCACGAGTCGCGGCCATGCTAGACGAGGCAGAGATGGAAACAGAGGAGGAGCACTGCTGCCGCCTACGGATTCACGATGCAAGCGCCCCACCTTCATCAAGGTGTGCTTTTAAATATACCTCATTCTCTAGTCGAGGACGATGCTAAATGTTTGCAGGAGGGTGTCACCCTTGCCCGTCTGTCTTAGGCAAAGTTCTACTTGTCCCACTCATTCTCTTTCTGATATCTCTGTCAAGATTCCCGCTTGACTGGTGGTTCTGTCCGCCACCGGGCATCCATCACTGCTACGGTAACACCTTGGTAGGCCCAGTTGAAACAGGGCTCAGATTTTTGCGGGCTAGTCTTTTGGGGAAGTGGGTTACAAACCAGAAGCTTTTTGTGTATAGGAATATAAAATACAACAAAGTGGGATGGGATTGTTTAGGTACTCTATAGAAAACCTGTACTGCGACCAATGTTACATCTTCTGCTCACTATGCAAATGCCCAACCGCCGTGTGATCGCCTCGTGGCCGTTCGCCGACGCGACTTGGGGCTCTAACCCCAGTTGTTCTGGAGATGGGCTGTTGCGCCCCACTCGAGCAGTAGTTGTGTAGCTCTGACGCTGCCACATTGCGATGCCAAATGGAGTGGAGTCGACTTGGCGTTATCCAATGCATCAACGTCCGCGCCATGCTTGAGTAAGAGCTGTATAGTATCAAGGTAACTAGCCCAGCCATCACTGAGATCAACAAATACTCGGTGCAGCGGTGTCTGTCCCTCTTTGTTTCGCGCATTGGCATTTGCACCATGTTCGAGTAGCAGCTGTGCAACCTTGACGTTTCCGTCATATGATGCCCTATGTAGGAGAGTCGAGTGGTTGTCGTCAACTGCGTCGACATCTGCACCGCGCTCTAGGAAGAACCGTATGGTATCAATATCATCCGGCCATGTATTCCTCAATACGGCCAGTAGTAGGTGTTGGGGTGTCTGGCCCTCCTTGTTCCGCACATGGGTATTCGCACCATGTTCGAGCAGGATGCGTGCAACTTTGGCGTTGCCACATTGTGATGCAACATGCAGCGGGGTTGAGTCTTTGGTATCCCGTGCGTCAACGACCGCACCATGCTCGAGCAGTACGCGTGCAGCCCCAGCGTCGCCATCTTGTGATATAAAATGCAGCGGGGTCGAATGGTTGTTATCGAGTGCGTGAACGTCCGCGCCATGCTCGAGCAGTAGACGTGCCGCCTCTGCGTTGCCACTTTGTGAGGCAAAATGCAGCGGGGTCGAGTGGTTGGCATCCAACGCGTAAGCGTCCGCACCATGTTTGCGC
>Ga0307510_10002578_pt1 | contig 20677 bp, 22 predicted proteins | sample 12_EM_MG_FD_207224 | JGI IMG/M metagenome (GOLD analysis project Ga0307510, IMG submission 207224) | Populus trichocarpa ectomycorrhiza microbial communities from riparian zone in the Pacific Northwest, United States - 12_EM | ecosystem: Host-associated > Plants > Roots > Unclassified | place... | reverse complement strand
GCACATAAGTCCATTAATCTACATTGTCCGGTGTCATGGGGATGTCCGAGTCCGCGGGTCGAAGCGTGAAAACAGAATAGGAAGGCGAAAGAGATTAGTAGGCGATAACTTCTGCCAACCTTCTTCGTGGCAGACATTTGCTCGGAATGACCAACGTCAAACCAAGCCGAGTGATGATTGGAGTCGGGAAGCTAGAAAGCCTGCGCAGGGCTGGTGAGCATCGACGGCCTTGGCGAGTCACCACGACGCCATACCTGCCAACGGGAATGTCATACTGAGTCGCGACAACGCAGTTGTGATGGTCCCAATGTGGGTCCCAAGTTCGTTCGATGCAATCGGCGACCAGGACTCCACCTGGGCTATCTCACGAACAAAGACTTGCGCTGCCGAGGCCCAGCAACACTAACATTTCAGAGTTAGTAAGCGACGAGACTTGGGGGAACCCAGGAGGACTTACTCCAACAATTGGATCGAGGAACTCGATGTCCATTTCAGTGACTTGACCAATGACCAGTAGCATCCCACGAGCCGCATGTAAGCACTTCTCGTTCCAAAGTCGGTCTACCTCTCCACGGAGGTAGTACAACCGGATAAGCGCAGCCTGAACGAGGGTATGCACAACAACCAGGTTGTGTCTGTCGTTGGCGTGAATAGCCCCCATTTGGTGCACTGGAATGATGCTCCCGATGAAATGATTGATCGAATCTTCCACCGACAGCGTGTCTTGCTCGGATAATTGGGTCAACGCCACACCTGCTGCGGAGGCAACGCGTGTGAAACGGGAGGCGCAAACGGGTAGCCTTCTGTGGGATCACTCACCAGGGTTCCACGAAGAGGCAACTTTTGCGGCGAGATCAAAAAGCGCAGAGGCTTTCGCACGCAAGGCATAATTCGAGAAACCACCCGCGAGAACCGGCACTTGAATCTGATGGGCGAGGAACGTCTGCACTGTATTGAGGTGGGCCAGGTCACTGAAATTTTCCTACCAGCCCCGTGTCAGTATAGGCGCTAAACGCATGGGCGGCAATCTCTCACTACTTCATATTCGATTATGTCCTGTGGCCACGGAACAATAATTGAGGAAAGGCCGCCCGGTCCGTCGGAGATTAAGGAAGGGCGGTGCAGCGCCGCTGACCAGCATCGATCAAGGCAGAAGACCTGCCAGAAGGCCAAGATACGCTCGCCGCGCTCGATGGTATCTTGCGCCGGCGGGAGCGTGAAAGAGCCTTCCAGGCCGGTACCCACGTCCCGTCGCTCGGATCCTTGCTTATGGAGACCCCATTGCAGTGCGAGAGTGGCAGCAGTGCTTGCATAGTAGCTACCTTCCATGATGCGCCCATTCACCAGGTAGTACTGAGAGAGCAGGCAGCACCCTTGGATAACGTCGACGACCTTGGTAGGTGCACGCAGCCAATCATGAAATGCTTCCGTGGCACGCGAAAGATAAAGAGGCTCGTGTTGGTTTAAGCTTGGCGTCCGGGAGAAATAACATGCCCAAAGGAAGATGGCATTCATCAACACTGGATGACGCTGTTCCTCCACGGGACGACGCAGGGAATTGCGCAAGCGCTCCACGTGTAGTCCGCAGAATAGTTGATCGCGATGAGGGATAAAGGTCTCCAGCCTGTATCAACACAAATAAGGAGGACTGCGTGGATTCGAGGAACTGGTGGTCACTGACAAGGACTGGGCGAGCTCAGAGGGGACCTGGGTTATGAACATGCGTTGGGGGGAACCCGGATAGCACCTGTCCTGTTGCGACGTCAGGCCTGAACTCAATCATAATTCTCGGAACCGAAGAGACTCACACTGGACACCCACGAAACGGGAGAACAGCAGGTCATCGGGGGAGGTGGGGAGACTGATGCTAACATACGTGGCGTAAAGTCAATTGATCGAATCTGAGACGTGTGCAGGTACGCGGACCACGTACTGATGGGATTAGGGGATTGAGTTACAGAGAAGGGAAAACTCGAGGGTGAGTCTCCCCCGGAAGAGGACGAGTCCTCTGAGACGGGAAGTGCGTGCGGGTCGAAGAGGGATACTGAAGTTGAGATATGTTCGGGGCTTTCAAGCTCTTTGATGCGGGCCTCGAGGCGGGCGATGGTTTCACGGAGGAGTTGTGTCCGCGTCTTGCCCTTTCCATCGTCATACTCGCAGAGGTCATGCTTCTTCGCACGAATGCACTGCTGACAGGACGGCTTTGTGCCGTCACAGCGCTAGGGACGGAGTATGAGTATTGAGAATTTGGTGGGAAGGAGGGGGGGTAATGATGGGCAAGGAGAAGGATGGGTCACCATTTTTCTCTTCCTGCAAGGGGCAAGGGAGTCATCAGATGCGTCGATCCTAGAGAAGAGCGGGTAAAACAGACCTGCAACGAAGACATGCCTTGCCTCTTTGGAGAGTGGGCGGAGTGTTGCGGGTTGGGCTCACCGAATATTCGTCGGTCATTAGTGTATAGAAAGATTAGAAGAATAAGGTAAGGGAGAGTAAAAGAAAGAAAAGAGAAGAGGAAGAAGAAAATATGAGGAAACGAGTGGGGGGCAGCAGAGCAGGCGGGGGGATTCAGAAAAGCGACATAAGCGAGGATGATAAATAGGACATAGAGACGACAAGGATGAACAAGTCAGTTGCATAGCCTCATACCCACAGATCTATCATCATCGCTTTGGATCATCCCTCGCCATACCCTTGGTCTCTCCCCCACCCAACGGACCCGAGCACTCTCTCTCCCCCTCTGCTTGACAACACTTGACTGTACATCCGATATGCCGGCCCAACTCATTTTCATATCTTTAACCCTCTCTTAGACTCTCTCGACATACCCAACCCAATTTACACACGTAGGCGTTTTCAGCCCGAAACCCCGCTTGCCGGCGTGGCACGCACCCCGTCCACATGGTGCACATCCCGGCACTCTCCGGCCCGCCCGCTTGGAAACACTCCACCGGTTTCGGTTTCGGAGGACTTTGGGTGCACCCACACAATTATTGAGTCTGACGTCCTTCGGGGGTTGACAGCTGATTGCTTCAATACTCTACACCGTATGTACGAGAAAAAATTTGTGTCGCGTCAACAAACAAAATTGAGCCTTGAAACTCGTCCTATGCGTTTCGTCGTACATCGTTTATACCAACCGAAATTACACGGGAAACTTCGACACCACAATCCTATCAAAAAACTCGTTCCAGTAATATCCCTTCTGCTCCTGCCAGTGGATCTGGAGGGCCCCCACACGCGCGCTTTTGGCCCTGTCACCACCAGGGAATATACGTTTTACCCGTTCGGTACCCGCGTCCTTGTGTTCTCAATATTGGCCTATTGTACCCTGACCGTGGGCATGGCAGCGCATCTCTTCGATGCTATCTTGCCGCCGCTACTGTAATCCTTCGCTCAACAACAGACTCTCATCATCTGTGACTTCTGAACCCCGACTCACTCAACTTTGAGCGTCAAACCTTCTTGAACTGGGGTGACAGCGAGATAAGCTTTGTTGTCGTCACATGCCCAACCCCTCCATCAGGGGGCTGATGCGGGGCGCAAGGTGATAATAATATCGTGCTCGGCGCGAGGCTAATCCAACCCCTCTGTATCCCTACTTTACTGTATTTTTGTCCTCTCCACTCGATCCCCTCACCGCCTATGACTTACAGGGGACAGTTAATTGCTCCTTGTTACACCCACGGCCTCCTATCGCGCGACCAGCACGACGTTTCAAAGGTGACATGTCGCAATGAACGGATTTCCCCGATCTGCCCTTTCGTCTCTCTTCCCTGAGTGCCGCTGTCCGAGTATATGTGGGGCCCAAATTTCATATGTCCGCGCAGCAGCCCATAGATGGAAAACGCTTGCTTATTCCACCTGCAGCACTTGTCGGATCTCTCCCTCATTGTTCTTTTCATATCTTTTTTTTTTTTTTTCCGAATCTCGGTTTCCCCCTCCAGCTAGCCCACTTGATGACAGGAAATGTTGCCAATCAAGCCAGTCGGCGCCCGGTCTCATAGGCAGATTGCGGCTAACCACTTCAAGCATCAGCATTCCGGGGCTCTTTCTCTCCAGCGAGCGCTGCCGCGACCGGTGTCCGCATCCGTACAAGTACTTGTACTGTATCAGTATCAGAAGAGTACTGCTACCGGCATCTGAAAATCTGTCATTGTGCGGATGCGTTCGCCATCTCCCGCCCCCCCGCCTTCCTCCTATGGTCCTAGATCATAAGCCACAAGCCCGATGCTCGGCCGTTTGGAACACATCAATGAATTTTGAATGTGTGGTCCACAAGGCACCCACTGGCAACCCGGGACCGATTTTGGTACCACAAACAAACAAAATGTATTGAATGGTCAGGCCATCAACGTACGTTTGGGTCTACTGTATCTACGTACAAGTATCAGGCGAGCATTTCAGGTAAGGCCGTCTGATTTTTCAAGCTTTTTTTTGCGCAGCGGAACGGTTTCTGTGAAATCGTTCACCCCTCTCCCTGTTCCTGGACGCGGGGGCTCGCTCATTGGCGTTCCTGCCGCCTTTCCCGATTTTGTAAAAAACATCTGATAATCATATTCAACGGAAAATTAGGCGTTTCGGCCCCAGGTGCGTTGCGAACGCAGGCCCCCGCCAAGGGACGAACGAGCTATGAGTTGATTGAAAATGAGGGGTGGGGAGATACAGTAGGGAAAGGCCTAGGTAACGGTTTATGTGTCACACGCTCTCGCTGTTGTACCAACTACAGTTAGTTGAGACTACCGTGGTTGTGCTATCAGAAGAAACCGCACCTGAATAGATAATAGTAAACGGGCGTCTGAACGTCGCTTACCAAATGGGCTTCGAAACCTACAGTAACAACAGGGGGGTTGACATGTCAAGTTGGCACCCCCCCCAATGTTAATTGTAAATACACCCGTCATACCCTCCCACGTATCCACAAGTACACCGTATAACTGAAGTGGGTGCCCTTTTGGATGTGCAGGGCCGCAGTCCCCGGTGTGTGCATCAGAAAACAAAAAAAAAAAAACTTTGTTGGCCCGTGCCTCTGATGATAAGGATGAGGCGCCCAGCGCTTTTCTCCCATCGGCCGTCATAAGGAAATTGGCGACCAGAGAGGCATCTCCGGACGGGCGGACATACGCACGGATTCGGATGCATTGATCGGAGGTACGTGCTTTTCTTGGCGTCCATCTGCACGTGTCCTTCCCCCCCCGTCGTTTTCGTTCTTTTCGTTTTCGTACGGCGCCGCTTTTTTTATTATTATGAAGAGAAGTGTCACCAGTATCAGCACCGTAGCTCGGCCCTTTGGTTTTTCCGTGCGTGCGGTTTCACAAACATGGGGGATCGTGGGATGATGATGATGACCGGATAATGATGCATGATGATGATCATGGAATGAATCTGCTGCGGCTTGGAACGGTTTTCTCGTCACCTTTACGGTTTTTGTCGAACCAATCCGCTCAACTGTTCTCTCTCGTTTTTGAATTGAATCGACGACCTTTGATGCGGGTCTGTTTTTGCCTTACGGCTGACGATCGCAGCCAATGTGCGGCGGAACTCATGCACCGTCCTTCGCAACGAGCCAGTTTAGTACCCAGGGTGGAGGGTTTCGAGGGACAAATCAATTCGGACGAACGACCTTCAATGGGACTTCTTTGGCTCTGGACGATAAAAATGCCATCATTCGCGATACGAGGGATGATATTGAAAAGAAAGTTACATATCAATGCGGAGACAGGTATGATAAGATGCGAGTGATAAGGTTACAAGTGAGTGCAATGTAGGTATAGATCGGATGGAAGGCGCAAGTCAATACTGGATGGGGGTGAAGGCGGGAGCTGTCTTGCGGGTGTTTTGATGAGTAGTACATCAGAAAGGTGGTCGCTGAGGCCGAGTTTGGCAATGGATGCTCATGCGGTCCCAGACGATGACCCACCAGGTAGGGACGGGGCTGGGAGTTGTTGTGGTGTTGGCTGCTGCGATGGTTGTGACTGTGATGGGGGTTGGGATTGGGATTGTTGTTGTATTTGCTGCTGCTGTTGCTGCTGGCTCTGGTCCATGCCGATACGAAGATACCCCGCTTGAACAAGGAAGTCCCAAACCCGACTGGTCTTATTCACATCAATCTTCACAAGGTCGCGAGCCTCGCGTCGGCGCAACTTGCCACCGCGGCGGGCATACTCCCGCACAAGGGTCTCCTTGATGACCAAGTAGGGCTTTGGAAGGATGCGGAGGGTCGAACAGAGAGTTTGCTCTGCAGGTGTAAGGAGATGGAGCGAGGGGCTGTTTGCGAGGTTTAGCGGGGCCGCTATTGATTGATGGGAATTAGGGCGGAAATGGAAGCAAAGGTTATCACTGACGAGGTTTGCGGCCCGTTGAACCCGTGGCAATTGCTTGGTCAATGCTCTTACGATCCGCGTCAAGGCCACTGTTGCGCCTTGATGCTTCGGGCCCAAGAGACTGGCGTGCGTTGGCGGCCCGGAGTTGTTGGAGCCTCTCGGAAGAGAAGTGATCTCGCGACATGTTCGCCTTGGCCTGGGTCTGAAATGTTGCAATGAGTGATGAAACAGGGTGGTGTCAAATAAGCGAAGCGCACGCGTTTGTACAGGTCATCTTCCCATTTCTTGATGTCCGCGGCGGTCGATAACCCAAGCTTCCTGTGTTGTTGCAGCTCCGCTATCCGCTTTCGTAGGATGGCTTCATCTGAAGGACCACGCTGTCAATTGCGCTTGACAGTTTGCGAGTCAACACGTACACAGGATGTCCGTGCAGAAAACTTCATAGTCCTCTGCGTTCTGTAGCCTTGCAAACGGCCGTAATCGATGGACGATGTCCTTCTCCTCTTTTGGTCGCTTTTTCTCCGCGGCTTGCAACTAGAGGGACCTCAATATGTCTCCATCAGTAAGAGGGCTGGCATACCTTCTTGTATTCGAGCAAGCCCCGATCAAACATGAGGGCCTTGGCCTCGCGTCGCTTCGTGATGCGTTGCGTGTACATCTCAATTAGGGTGAGCTTGAACTCGAGGGAGGAATCAGTCTCGAATGGTATCGGAGGCATGTTCTCCTCCGATTCTTCCTCAACGCCGTCACCATTATCATCCGGGGCAGGCGTATCTTTCTCCTTCTTCACTTCCTTGTCCTTTTTGATGAGCCCATTCGCGGCGCCATTGAGGCCATTCACAGCTATGCCGTTTCCATTACCATGGATGACGCCATTGACCAGACCATTCTGTGAGGCGAACATCATCTCTTGGTCATGGTCTTTTTCCTTCTGCTCCTCTTGCCAGCGCATACGGGTCTTGTAGTCGTGATCGTCCTCGTCTTCCGGAATAGAGTCGCCGTCCCACGCCATACATAGACCGAATTCGAGATTCTTGATCAGATCCTCGGCCTCATTGTCAATCTCGTGCTCGAATTCCAATCGGCCAGGAAGGAATGTTGCAATATCATGCACACCGGGGGCAGAAGTGGGGGCTACCTTTTGGAGGGGTGGCGCAACAGTCATGTTGGATATCCGCCGCCGCTTCCGTTCTTGGAACTCCGTTGGATCGATATCAAAAGATAGGTCCATCCGCTGAACAATTCCGAATCAGCCAAAAAAAAAATAAGGCCGGAGTGATAAAGAAAATGATCCATACGGGTCTAGGCCAGTTCGGTGAATCAATGTAGACGGTATTGTAGTGCTCTTCGACCTCCTCCCTTGTGCGAGTGCCAACATGCTCAGCTACTGCTTGCCAGTTGCCCAGGCCTTGTTGGGCGATGCCTTCAATGAGTAAGAGTTCCCTAAAAGAAGCCGTTAAGCCGCCACACGCCCAGAAGTGGAAGGAGAGCGTCACTCGTCGGCACCCCAGTCCTCAGTGAATATAGGGTAGGAGTGAAGCTCCTTCGAAAGGGCCAGGCGCCATAAGCCTCATGTCGCATGGGACGCAGCGAATATTGCTCACCTCGACCCTGTATGCATGGCCTCGTTTATGGTCGCGGAACTCCTTCCCACTACAAAAGCAATTCGGACAGAGGTCGATGCCATCCCCTACTGCACAAACAGGGTCTGCGCACTTGATTCGAATAGAGTGCGTAAGATCGATAAGGCACCCGTCACACTCTGTCTGCACGCCAGGTTCATTGATAGCTGTAGGGACGAGGGTGTGAGGTTACGTAATGAAGTAGGCGTGAGAAAAGGGAGGGAAAGTAGGACGAGGAGAACATGCTGCAAATGTGGACCACGCACTCGATACCTCCTCCGCATGATATGGCCGCTTCCTGTTCGTGACTGTCATCGTGGGGAAAACTCAATCCTTGTCAGAGATTGAATCTCTTGTCAGGTTGTATAGGCACTTTGTTTGGGGGGATTTGTCAAGAATGGAAGGGATAAAGAGAGCGCCGTATGAAGTGGAATCACGGTTGAATGAGTGTTTTCACTGGATTGCAATTTGATACTCGCAAAGGTGTTGCTTTTGACCTCCCTTTGTCGTGGGGCCAATCGTCAACGAGGGTAATTACAATAATCGCTGTTGGAGGCGGGAATGGACAGCGCAAGAAGGTTAATACAAACCAGGATCTTGCGAATATCTGTTTGATGAGAGAGGTGAGGGTGTCTGGAGGGTGAGTGGATAATGTGCCCGACGCGCTCGTCGTCGGCGACGGTGGCCAGCGCCTGGGACAATATTTGGTCATCTTTGCGCAGTCTTTGCGCATGTTATTGTGCGAACTCGGCCCGCTACCGCCGACCCGAGCCTTCACAGCAGTACAGCAGCGTTGCGTTGGTTCGCTCACTCGGTACAGTACAGCAGTTACGTGCCCAACGCTCGCCTCATCGGAAAGATATAGGCGTCGACGATCACTGCAACGCATCAATCGCGCGCGCAGTTGAAAATCCTCTACTTACGCCATGGCCTCGGCTGATCTCCTCCCTTGGAACTCTGCACCTGGCAGGTCAATAGACATAGAACTCGGAGGACAAGAGGTCATCAACATCGAGCTTGACACACTCGATTCCAATGCCGACGATGTACTGGAGGTTTTGAGGGAGGGGCAACCAAAGGTGGCCTATTGGACACGACTTGCTGGGGAGTACATGCGAAGGGGTCACCTTGACGCAGCAGAGAAGATTGCGTTGTCTGCGATTGAAAGTGCGTGGAACCTTTGATTTCCTTTGTCAGAGTTTGTTGGTTCACCGGAATTTGGGGGCAGGCTTCCAATCCAGCGGTTCCACTTCCTCCTTGCCATCCTTATATTCTTTACTTGCTAGCATTCAACTGGCAAAGGCCCGGAAGGCACCAAAATTAAAACTGCATAATGCCCGTAAGCTCTTGTGCTAATGCACGCAGGGAGATCTGTTGATTGTTTTTGTGAATAGGCCAAGATATCATGACCGCAGAGAAGTCCCGCGACGAGTACATGAGGGAAGCGACGCAACTCCTCAACCATGGCGATCAGACCGCAGCAGAAGGAGGGGAGATTAGTTCCGCAACAAAAGAGTTGTTACTTTTAACTCGTGGTACGCCTTATTGAAGCTTCTGTTCGACACTGTTTTCATGAAATGCTGGAAGCCATTCACCAGCTGGCAAACCGATCAATGGAAGATGCGCTCCGCTCATTTGAAGCAGTGCTCAAGGAGAAGCCTACAAACTTGATCGCTCTACTGGGAAAGGCGCGTCTTTTCTAGTCGTGATCAGTGCTCACGCTAACAACCAGATAACAGGCAAGGATACTGTACGCTCGACGTCAATACGCCCCTGCTCTCAAATTATTCCAACAAGTTCTACAGCTGAACCCATACTGTGTTCCCGACCCCCGCATTGGGATCGGCCTATGTCTATGGGCATTAAATCATAGAGAGAAGGCAAAAGCTGCGTGGGAGCGGAGTATGGAAGTGGTGAGATGGACACTTATTGCCGCTTGCTAGTTTCTAACCGTTCTATTTATGAAAGAATCCCTCGGAGTGGTCGGGACAACTGCTTCTAGGACTCGACGCCCTTAATGCGAGCAAGAACCCCGATCTTTCTGAGGATGAGCGGATACAAGAGCTCATGGCTGGCTCCAAGCTAATCGAGAGAGCGTTCAACAGCAATCAGCGCAATGCGTCTGCAGCAAACGCGCTATGCGATATATTCCTTCGTAAGGGTCAATACAAACGCGTGCGTCAGCCCTCCCAGGGTTGCGCTAGCAGAGGTGTTAATCGAGATCTTGCAGGCACTAAAGCTGGCAGAGCGGACCATTCAATTCGCAGACACGATGGCAGTACTTACGGATGGTTACATACGCGCAGCACGTGTTTGTCATGCAGAAGGCTCTTACGGTGATGCGTTGAAACACTACAAGCAAGCCGCTGAAGGTCACTCGAAGAATGTTCTCGCAGCCATTGGGTTTGCCCAGATGCAGTTGAGAAATGGTGGGCTACGTTTTTCATATCACTCCCTCCCTGTTTGCTTATCGACCGTAGACGAGACAGCCGCCGCCATTCATACCCTTGACGGGCTCTTACAGCCCCCAAATCCACAGAAGTCGCTCGAAGCGACAGCCATGCTGGCCTCCCTACGGCTACACCCTCGTCCCGGCGTGTCCAGCTCGGACGTTGCCCTAGAGAGAACCAAAGCACGCGAGCTGTTTGACCGCGTGTACAGGACAATCGAACAATACGAGGATGTCGTTGCTACTCAAAACGGGAATGCGTCGCGGAGTGAGCCACCACCACCGCGGGTGGTGATAGATGACGTCGAGATGCATATCGAATTTTCCCGACTTTTGCAAACCGAAAATCTCGACCGGACAGGGAAGATATTCCGCGAGGCCGTGCGGATCAGTGAAGAAGCGGGCCGTGTAGATCCAAGATTGTTGAACAACCTTGGGGTGGTGTCGCATCTCCAGTTGCGGTTCGAGGAAGCGCGCACCATGTATGAGAATGCGTTGGTTGGCGCAACCGCTCTCGGGGCAGAAGCAGAGGCGATGTCGACTTCGGTGCTGTACAACCTGGCGCGGATATATGAGGACTTGAACGATGACGCGAAGGCGATGGAAGCATACGAGAAGCTCCTGGACCGACATCCAGAGTACGTCGATGGTACGTAACGATGTTTGTCTTGTTTCCCGCCACTTACCTGATACAACAAAAGCCAAAATCCGGCGAGCCCACATACTAAGCAACATGCACCAGGCCAACGAGGCCCACGACCTACTCAAGGACTCTCTCGCGTCACAGAGCAGCAATCTCAACCTGCGCGCGTACTACACCTACTTTCTCATCCAATCCAACGCGTCGAGGCCGGCGTGGGAATTCGTGTTTGGCACGTTGCGCGACCACGACAAACACGACCTGTACGCGCTCTGCGCGGCCGGATGGCTGCATTATCACCAGGCGCGCGAGAGTCGCGACATGAGCGCGAAGGGCGTCGAGGAACGACGGGTGTTCTTCCGCCGGAGCGCCGAGTTCTACGAGAAGGCTCTCGGGTTGGATCCGCTTTGTGCCGTCGCGGCGCAGGGACTCGCGATCGTTACGGCGGAGGACGCGCTGGGCACACTGGGAGGTGCGTTGCCACCTGGTCCGGCGCCCGACGAGGGGCAACGTCGCGCGATGAACGCGCGTGACGCGCTGGAGGTGTTCGCTAAAGTGCGTGAGAGCACTAACGATGGGAGCGTATATGTCAACATGGGCCACTGCTACTTTGCGCGGGACGAGTTTGATCGGGCCATAGAGAGCGTGCGTGGTCTTTTTTTTTTGTTTGGGCGTCGTTCGGTTTCTGACGCACGTAGTAGTATGAGACGGCGTCACAACGGTACTATGGTGGGCGCAACATTTCGGTGTTGCTGTGCTTGGCACGGTCGTGGTACGTCAAGGCGAGCAAGGAACAATCATTCACATCGATGACAGTCGCATTGCAATTCACACAAAAAGTACGATCTAAATGCCATGCCATTTTCTCTCGGGAAACTTGCTGATATCTGCCCGTACGATTTTCCTTTCCTCCTCTGAAATCCAGGCGCTGTATCTCCAGCCCGCGGACAAAGCGGTCGTGTACAACATCGCAATGATCCAACAAAAGTCCGCCGAACTGCTCTTCTCACTTCAGCCGGGGAAGCGCTCGCTCGCGGACCTGGAGCGCGGCATCGCGCGCGCGATGCACGCGCAGAAGATGTTCGGGTCGCTCGCGGCGGACCCGGCCAGTGCGGTGCCGTACGACCGAGACCTGGCGGAGGAGCGTAAAAAGTACGCGGACAGCATGCTGCGCCGGGCCGAAGAGCACTTGAGTGCGCAGCGACAGCACGAGGCGGAGCAGGCGGCGCGGCTGGAGGGAGCACGACAGAAGCGTGCCGCGGAGCGGGAGCGTGTCGAGACTCTTGAGGTGCGTTCTTGCGTCCTCGCGCCGATATATAGACATGTCGCTGATGTTTGTTGACAGCGCCAACGCGAGGCACAGCTGAGAGTCGAGGCCGAAGTGCTCGCGGCGGAGCGTGCGCGCGCACGGCAGGAGGCGCAGCAGTGGAGTGCGGACCTGGTGAAGAATGAGAGCGACGATGAGAGGGAACAGCGCAAAGCGCGGAAAGCGAGCCGGAAGGTCAAGTCGGAGGCGCCGAGTGGCGACGAGGGCTTGAGCACGCCTGGGGCTGGCGGCGGCGGCGGCGGCGGCGGCGGTGGCGGAGGAGGGGGCGAGCCGAAGAAGAAACGGCGCAAGTTGAAGAAGGGTAGTGGGGCGCCGAGCGCTGCTGCTAGTGCGCAGGCTTCGGACGCTGAGGACGGTGGGGCGCTGTTCTCGGAGGGCGAAGATGAGAAGCCCACTAAGAAGGTGCCGTCTCTTTATTTTATCTTTTAATTTCTTTTTTGACGATGCTCACATCAGCGTGGGGCGACGAGAAAACGCGTGTCACGCGAAGAGGACGAAGAGACGACCGCCGCGGCCGCACCCCGCAAAAAGCAATAGTGAGTCTCTCTCTCTCGTCGTCGTAGGGCAATCTCTGCAGGGTGTGCTGAGCGCGCCTTGTTCTTTTCTTTAGCATAAGCAAAGAGACGATATCAGACTCGGACGAGGACATGGAATGATCCATCCAATCCACGGATCATGGGGAGTTTGAATCACGTTCCGTTCGTTCCGTTGTTCCGCTTTTTGATCGCCACGCTAGTTCGATTATGGAAAGTATATCTAATCTGACCATAAATGTGAGATGCAGTACAGTATTAGGGCCCTTGCACCCTACCGTAGACCGTATGTAGAAAGACGTTGTTGGCATGACTATTTTTCTTTTCTGGCATTTTCATGGTGGATTAGTGGCAAGGGCAATATAAGAAGAAAACGCGTTCTCAAGGCGACTAGCGCGTGGTGCCTCACCCTTACCATTCCCACCTTCACAGGCTTCACCTTCCTATTACTGGAGTGAACGTGACTTCATAATCAATTATCACGAACATTTTGCATGTGCTGCGCAACACGCGCTTTGACGGTTGCAATCATCATGTCACCAAGAAAGACGCGCGCTCGATGTCAAATATGCGACGAGAAGGAATCCAGATACGCCTGTCCTGGGAGTGGCTGCCTCGTGGAATAGTGCGTCACATGGATGGGTTGTTCGGGTGTTTTATGCTTAGTTGTTCCGCAGTTGCTCTGTGGCGTGTTACAAGCAGCACAAAGGTTGGTTCGACGCTCTCCACAATGCAACTTTTTCACCTTTTTTTCCTATGAGTTGGATGGACTAAAAGCTTTCTTAAAGAAACAGCGTGTAGCTCCGGATTAAAAAGGGCAGAACAAAACGATATCGATGTCTCAAAAGACCCAGGGCATGGGCATGGGCATGGGCCGCAAGCACTTTCCTCTGATGGTCTGTGCCTCCGACCTCCTTTGTGTCAATCTGAAGTGGTGGACACGCAGGTGACGTGTCATCTGATCCTATTGACGCGCGCATTAGGTGAAGAGATTATCGCAAAGGACGTCCCCCTCCGACCGTTGACTTCGCTCAAGTGGCCCTACGTGCCAGAAGAAGAGAGCGCATACGCGGACCCCTTGAAAAGGGACGACCCGAAGCCGTTGCTCTTGGCACAATATGGAGCCATCGGTTCGTCAACCTTTTTTATAGATTCGTTCTGGGCAGGGGGCCCGCGCTAAAATAAGGTCTTTTTTGATTTGTTGGTGTGCCCGTGTGATGGTTGCGATAACGAACGACCTGAATCAATTTGAAAAATAAAACCCTTTTACGCAAGCTACATCACCTGCGGTGCGTGAAGCGCTGAGGGCCCATCCGAGACTGAAAGAGGTCTTGCGGACGATCGACGGACTGCGGGGGTCGGAGCGGGAGGAGGCGCTGCAACTCGCTCTCGGGGTCTCGCGACGGGACGTTGGTGGAGGAGTCGAGATTGTTCCGGAGATTGGCGAGGGGATCGGCGAGGGAGAAAGGCAAGCGATGCGGGGATTGGCTGAAGCGATAGAAGCGGCGTGCCGAGAAGGAGAAGGCACACTCGGTCTTGATTGGGAATTGGATTACCCGGAAAGGGGATAAGGGACAACCTAATAAAGACCGAGTTGTCCTCCTGGATTTCACTCTTTAGACAGAAAGCTGTGCTTTTTCCCCCTTTTTCCCTTTTCCCTTTCTCTCTTCTTTCATCACTCTGCCCTTCACTACTCTGTAATATTTTATCATCCATCCTATACTCTTGCGTCAAGGTTAGCTTGGCCTACCTTGGACGTTCCTGACAAGCCCGCGACAAAATCCTCCCTCTTAAAGCCCCAATAACGCTCTCCCTTTGCTTACTTCTGTTTTGCTTTCCACACCCCTCTCCCTCCTCACACTAACCTTATGTTGCCTTCAATAATCCTCGCTCTCGCCCTTTCCATCTCCTATTCCGTGGCGGCAGTGCCCCCACAGGGTCGTGCACCCCTCCACATCCCCGTCGTCCGCCGACACAACATACGACGAGGTGGCACTGTCGACCCGGATCACCTAACAGCAGCAGTTAAGGAATTGAAGTTCAAGTATGGACACGGTTCCCCACCGTCCCGCAGAGCCCAGACGGCGGACATTGGTATGACCAACCAGGTAACGTCCCTCTCACACACCAACTGAGGTCTTGGGATTCAGTCTCATAGTGCGTCGTCGCACAATAAAGAAACAGGATACGACGTACTTTGGGGTAGTCAACGTCGGCACTCCGTGAGTGACCACCCCTGAGAATGTCCTTTGCTCCTCCGATCTCACTCGTGCTGTGCTACGCTCAGGGCCCAGGAAATGTCGGTCGTCCTCGACACGGGATCGTCAGACCTCTGGTTTACCACCACCGGCTGCATCGACTGTTCGTCGAGCACACCGTTGTTTGACCCGTCAGCATCATCGACTTTCCAGGCAGGAACACAGCAAATTCCCTTGAGTTATGGTTCTGGTAGTGCCGACGGTACTACCGGTGATGACACTGTTTCGATGGGCCCTTTTACGGTCGATCCACAAACTTTCGGTGCGTAATTTCTCCCTTTCCTTCCATTTTTCTGTTGCCCTCTTGTGTGGAAACGGGGTTGTTCCCAAGCGGCCTCCCTCGTTGCATGTTCGAGTACAACAAGCGCCAAGAAGTGCTGGGTCGGGTGACTGTCGATCACAGTTTTAATTACCCAGCGCCAAGGTGCACCAAGGCAGGACAAGCCGCTTGGCGGCTGCAGACAATAAGTTCCGCGCGTTGCTTATTGACCGTGTCTGCTGGTCGCCATGCCGTCCCATATTCTATTTTTTGTGCTTCCAATCGTCATTTGTTTTCCCTTCGTCAGTGGTGCTAACTTGAGAGTTTAGTCTTAGTCAACCAGTTAACCTCAGGGTTGATCGATGGCAGAATCTCCGGTATAATGGGACTCGCTTTTCAAGGCATTGCCAACACTGGTGCTACACCCTTCTGGCAAGCGCTTGTTAACGACGGGCAACTCACAAGTGCCGAATTTTCTTTCTACCTGACACGTTTTCTCGACGATCCCACTGCTAGCGGGCAGGAAGAGCCTGGAGGAGTGTTCACACTTGGCGGATCAAATAGTACCTTTTTCCAGGGCGACCCTGACTTTCAATCCTTCACATCTCCAGTAAGTGGTGGTTCGTTTTGGCTCCAGACCGTATCCAGTGAGTAATGCGCTTGGTGTTCTCGTGGTAAAGTCGTGTGATTAACGCAAGCCACGTTTGTCAGGTATCACCATAAATGGTGTGGATGTTAATATCGGCACTGCCAGTGAGAACGTAGCAGCCATCGATACTGGTACAACACTTATCGGCGGGCCTTCCACGGCTGTCAACGCTATTTGGGGCTCGGTTACTGGTGCACAACCACTCACCGGTCAAATGGCTGGCTTTTGGGCCTTTTGTACGTACTTCCATGCGTCCCTCTTCTCTTTTGGCGTGTCCCAACGCCAAGGAGTTCTGCATGGAGGATCTGATTCCTTTGTACCATCACACAGCGTGTGACACCACCTTGAATATTTCGATGTCGTTTGGGGGTCCCTCATGGCCAATCAGCGCCGCTGATCTCAGCCTTGGCACCAACACCGCAGGCTTATGTGTCGGCGCCATTTTCGATCTTGATCTGGGCACGACCGTTGGTGGGTCAACCCCTTCATGGATTGTTGGCGACACATTCCTCGTGCGTTTCATCTGCCGACGCCCGCATCTCACCCGCCCTGACATGGCTGCTCCTTTGTTTTTTTTCTTCAAACAAACGTAGAAAAATGTGTACACCGTCTTTCGTGCCGACCCGCCCGCAGTCGGCTTTGCACAACTCTCGGCAGCAGCTGGTGGTGGTCAATTAGGTTCGCCACTTTCTTCCTCTTATCTTTTGACTTGCTTAACGTCTGATCTGTGTCTGGTTGTCCATACGTCTTTTTCATCGGATTACCCATCCCTTCGTTCGCCTTATGCTACTGACCCCTCTCCCTCCTCACCGCTGGAACCTTTCTGCTTGGTATGATTACTCGTTCTTACTCTGTAGACAACAACTCAAGTCCATCTACCACATCGACGAGGGGCGGCTCAGGCTCTACGGCGCCCACTGGCACCACCCAACCTCAACCTGGTGGTGACGGTTGTGAGTGTTGTTCCCCTCCTCCCCCTATTCCGGTCTAACAAGGAACGACGATACTATTGTAGCCTGGGCAGTGCCGCTTGGCATCCCTAACATTGTCGTTACGGGTGCACTTTCGCTACTCACAATATTTATGCTCGCTGCTTAGGGGGTTATAGAACTCATCTGACGACGCCCGTCATGGCCTCACTCATTGTCCTTTGGTCTCGGTTTGTTTTGGTACAATATCTTTTCTACACATGTTGCTTGTCTGTATTTGGGGCTGCTATAACACACGGACTCGGAATTTTTATATGCTTTGGGCCATATTGTTTGGCTTGTCCCCGATGTATCTCCTGTGCATGCCATCTGCATCCAGATCTTCTCTCGAAGTATCATCGAGTACGTGATTCCCGCATACCTACCACGCCCGTCTAAAGTCTTTCGCTCGTGTGCTGCCAAGCCCATTGATAAGTTGGAATGTATCTTCTTGTCTGTCGAGTGGTCCATTCATCTCGTGGAGATTCCACTCCACGTCTGATGGTGACGTCTTATTCGACTCGGGCAGCTGCACACCAAAACATCTCGCAACTGCTCAGGGCCTTTGATAGATCAGGCAACGCAGAAATGGTGGCGCCACCACCTCGGTCCACCTTGGCGCGTGGACTCAGCGAGTTACGAGTACGGTAGTACGCGTCGTCAAGCCATTTCCATCATCAACGTGCATCAACCATCAACATTACCCCATATATGACATATTTGCCCTTTCATTCTTTCGCGTAGACGTGATAGGTGGTTCGGATTTTTGTTATAGTGTCGCATCTTGTTGTTCTGCCCTATTTTTGGAGTTGGAACGTTGAACTCCCCTTTCAGTTGGACAACGAAAGATGGATTTACTTAGAACCATACTATGAGATTATTGAGTTTTGTCGGATACACCACGGACTGATTCGCTGTGCTGTAACCCCTCGGTCCGCTTATTGTGCAACCAGAGGTATCCAAGGAATGCTAGCGTTAGAGGATCGGATGAGTAGATGAGAGAGGAACGCCCCGGACTCGGCCCGGGAGAGAGCAGGAGAGAGCGATACTGTGTTCGTGCATCTCAGCATGTTCGTATATACTGCTTGCTACCTACTCTCTCACTATAATGATCTTCGTCGTCGAAGGTACCCCACATAGCCTCGCACGGGTGGCAAAGTCGTGTGTCCGTATCACCCTTATACCTCGACTGCAGTCCAATTCTACTTACGTCGGGCTTTAATTTGCGCGTATCCCTACAATTCGTCGCATCTAAGCCGAAAAGAGAAGAGGAAAAAATATGGTCTCTGTGAGGGTCGGTCGCCTCGCGGAATGGACCCTCAGATGTTAGTGGCGGAAAGTAAAAAAAAAAACAAAAAAAGAAGGGTTGAGCGCAGCGCGCGGCGGCGCCCTGAGCGCATCGACACAGTGACAGTCTCACGCCCGGGCCCCTTCTTCATTTCATTAAAAATGATTAATGATTACTTGTACTGGTTTGTATGGCAACGTCTCGTCAGCTGCGCACTGCAACAAACGTACCGTCACGGTACGCAAGTTCCCGACCTGATAAAATACCTGTTCAGTTCGGGCCGCCGCACTGGTCACTTTCGCCATGACCTCGCCATGACCTTGCCATGACGACGTTGAGTCTAAACCATTGAATAGGTTGCGGCTGTGCGTGAGAGAAAACAGGGGAGAAGTGAAGGAAGGAGAGGAAAAATGGGAGAGCAACTTGAAGAAGGAACGAAGGTGCACAGGAACGATTCGGGGCGAAAGACAAAAAAAAAACATTTAAGCAGCATCCGTGACTCTGTCTATTACTACTGTAGTAAGTACTAGTACCCACTGGCATGTCCCATCGAGCCTGGGGCCACTGGCGTTGAAGTTTGTCCCATCCGGACCAAGCCACCAGATAAGAGAAATATGTTGTCTCAGTCACTAGGTCGTCTCGGGGTGCATTATCCGATTATGAATGATACAAAAGTACATGAACCTGAGGAAGACAGGTCCTTTGGTCGCTGCTACTGCTGTTTGGTGCTGGCAAAGATGGAATGAATGGGCTCGAACAAGCGAAGGCCCATGCTCGGTGCGCTGTCAGGCACAATCCCGGACACCCAATTGTTCCCCCTGCTGCACTTTGCGAAGGTGCCCATACGACGGGAAATGAATAAATAGTACGATGAGGAAGGTTGTTCTGAATGTAGCCATATCAAAAAGTATCAGCAGATACACCCAGAACGTACAGAATACAGCGCGACAAATATGGGGGCTATGAAGATGGCCCCTGCGTCCTGGCCAAAGTGATATATCCCAACGCCTTCTTGTAAAACGCTCCACGGGTGGAAATCACGTAAGGGGAGTTCGACTTCTCGGTAAGCTCCTTCGCGACGTCGTCGATATGTGGTCCTTGCTGTCCTTTAAGGACGTTGGCTAATAATTCCAAGAACTCGTCAACGATAAGGTCGGGGTAGGCGTCGGTTGGATGAAAAATGATGCCATTGTCTGACACCACCCACTCAAGAAGGAGCCTTTGCGTTCCGGGTGGACTTTTGTACTTGCTCCAGTCCGGTGTAATGGCTTTAAACGTGCCGATGAGGAGCGCAGAGTGGGATTCTTTTGATGAGGACGTGGATAAGAGCTGCCTGAGTGCGAGGAGAAAGAGCTCGATTGTGAAGCCAAGCCCGCCCCCCTCACGCAGATCTTGTAGGCGCCAGAGCTCTCGACGCAACGGATTATCCCGCCCACTGAGCTCGAACATTTCTTGCAGGTCCTTGAACACGTCCTTGAGGGAAACGTTGACCGACTGTCCGTCAAGAATATTCCGGAATGTGTGGGTGACTTTGCGAATTCTCTTGAGATTATGCGAGGGGTATATGAATGGGAATTTATTGCGATCGCGGTACAATTCCTTGAGCTGGCTCAGGTGGACGACGTCTGTGCTCGCGTTGGCAGATGATGCCATGGCCACGAGTAGCTCTGTCCACGTCATGTTGGACGAACTCTGTACCTGCGTCGTCGAATTTTATTCCTGGCAATTGGCGGATTATGCCACGAGTAGTTCTGTCCACGTCACGTTGCACGGCTCGTATCCACTCGTCGGCACTGTCGTCGTCTTGGGAACCAATGTCCTCTAGCTCCGAGATCAGAGATTCGTGGTCATGGAGGAACTTTTTAGCTTGCTCTTCTTTCATATTTCCAGCCAAGGCGAGCGCACCAGATAACTCTTCTAGGCGCCTCAATGCGTTATAGAAAATCCCGATAATATCTGTCGGGGTTTGTTCGTCGCCAGTATGATAGCGGACCTCGCTGAGAGATGATATGGCCAGCTCCGCATGGTTGTGCAGGTCCTGATCGGATGCCAGAATTGGTTGAATGGCCACCAGTGAAAGGCAAGTCCAGCGCATCACAAACATCTGATCCTTTCCTACCGAGGACGATTCCCGTACTTTTTGATCAACACCGATTTCCCCTAGCAGCTTGACTATGTCTCCGAGCTGGTCAAGGTTGGCGAACTGGTCAAGTGTCGCACCCGCGCAGGATACAAGCGACACAATAGTCTCAACACATCCACGTGTACGTTTCCGCCATAGTTCCTCGCTGGCGAAAAGATCACGGTTCTTGCAGGTCTCCAGTAAGTGGGCAACACGTGCGTTGAGCTCATGTAGTATGATAT
>Ga0307510_10002577_pt1 | contig 20677 bp, 25 predicted proteins | sample 12_EM_MG_FD_207224 | JGI IMG/M metagenome (GOLD analysis project Ga0307510, IMG submission 207224) | Populus trichocarpa ectomycorrhiza microbial communities from riparian zone in the Pacific Northwest, United States - 12_EM | ecosystem: Host-associated > Plants > Roots > Unclassified | place... | reverse complement strand
TCTTCGACAACCACCCCCCCTCCCCTCCCCCCCCCACTAACCAGCAATAGTCAGCCAGCACTGCTCTTCCATCGACGGCATCTCATCTCAAAGTCGATATCTCCAGTTCGTCGTCTATACATCAATTCCCTTCCCCTCGTCTGGAGAGATCCTGCATCGACCGTCTGGTTGGGAATTCTTATTATTTTTGCTTAGTTGCATAAAACATTATTGACGAAACGTGCTTGGGCCGCGTCGAAGAGATAGAGTTTGCTGGATTAAAGAGAGAGGGAGGAGAAAGCAGAAAAACAAAAAAGACAAGTGGATTACGGAGTATTATCTAGCCATTTGCTACTCAGTCACAATAGGGCAAAAGGGTTTTACAGTCGAATATCAAGAATTGCTGTGTAGTCGTCTGATAATCACATATCCCACCGTGGGAACCTCAGTCCCTGACTGCCTAATACTTTCTCTGTCGATTTATTATTATTAACAATAATCAACGTCGGAGAAATTTTTTTCCAATCTTCAAAATGGAAATTGAAGCGTCATCCCCCTTAGCTGCGTTACAGCCACCTTCCTTCCACCGCTCGCCCTGGTCATTGGCGAGCGGGGGTTTCCCATCAAACTCTCCTCGTCGGGGTGTTTCCTCTAACATTTCCGACTCGTTGTTTGGGCCGAAATTAAATGTGAGGTCGAGAATGGAGGGTGCAAGTTATTTTGATTTGGGATCTCGACTGGAATCATCTCCTACATCAAGTCTGGTTGCGGACCTGTCACAGAACTTCCACATTGACAAGACGTTTGTACCATTCCGACGGGTTGCCCTATTGTCAGGAATTTAGGATCGCTAACGTGAAGATAGGCCTCAGCACCCGACACCCAGACGGTCTCTCTTCCCGTTTGGCCTCCATGGGCGTTGTGAGTGTTATTTGCAGTTGGTCAAATGGTATTTTAGCTGACCGTAGTAGCGTCTGTCACAACCCCTCCAATTCCTACTTCATCGCCAATCGGTGATGCTATGGATATTTCCCCTTTGCCCCACAAACCGGCGTTCCAGGCAATGCGTACTCCTGCGTCTCCTACACAAGACCGAGGCATGAATATATGTTCGAGTCCGCCAAGTGCCGTTCCTGAACTTCCTCGAAACGACCCACCGGCAAGGAGACCAGGGCTCGCTGAGTATGTGATGCTTGTGTTTGTTGTAACAATTTGGTGCTGACTATTATAGACGCAAGAGGTCATCAAACTTTACACGTCCTTCATTATTGAGACACAATCGTCACACCTCTGGAGGTATCTCCTTCAAGTCTACTAGCTCTCATAGCACACCCACGCTCTTCGGTAGAGCCGCCACTGCTCCTCAGATCAAATTGGAGGAACTCTTTGGTGATTCCCCCACACGGGATGAGAAGAAGGTTGGATTTCCTGGCATCATGGCTTCTCCACCCCCGGCGAAGCCCTTTTCCATGTCGAACGTTATGGGAAGCGGTGGGAGTAATTCCGCTTTGGACGGCTCGCCAATTGCTCCCCTCAATCGTCCCAAGTTCAACCGTCCTAGGGGAAAGGTTAGACGCACTTTGAGCATGTTCGAACACCCCGAGGAAGTTATGCAAACCGCCGGGGAGACGCCTAAGGTGTCCATGTCACCGCCCAAGGCATCACCAGGCGAGAATTCAACCCTTCCTTGTTTTACCATCAAGGATGATCCCTTGAGACGTATCGATAAATCAGTCTTGTGTCAGGTCATGGATGGCGGATACAAGGAACACTACGATGACGTCTTGGTTGTTGACTGCCGTTTTGAGTATGAGTATGATGGTGGACACGTTGCTGGCGCCATCAACGTCAACTCTACTGAGAATTTGGAGAAACTGTTTTTTAATGAACCCAAAACAGAAAGAGTTCTCGTCATCTTTCACTGCGAATACTCTGCTCATCGCGCGCCTAGAATGTATATTGAATTCTGGCTTCTCATTCATTAGTGTTCGCTAATTGTGTGTTAGGGCTCTCCACCTTCGAAGCCGCGATAGGCAGCTAAATATGCACCGCTATCCCGCCCTATTCTATCCTGATGTATATATCCTTGATGGCGGATATTCTTCCTTTTTCCACGAATATCGTGAGCGATGCGAGCCTCAACAATATATTGAGATGAATGATGCATCCCATCGCCAGGCATGTGAGAAGGAAATGGGCAAATTCCGCAGGAATACCAAGTTTGGACGCACACAAAGCTTTACATTTGGGGCTCATCACCACGACGATGTTGAGAGTAGCCCTAGTGCCAATTTTGGAAAGCGTCCCACCGGTGGGTGTTCTAAGGAGGGAACGGAATCAACTTTCAATTCTCGGCAACGCTCCGAGACAAGAAGGATGGTATCCTACTAAGGATCCGGTGCCATTGCACGACGTTCAAGTACTGTTATGACCACTTCGTTTGGGTTTATGGAGCGTTGGGTTTGGGATTTCCTTATTTATACGTTTGTCCGGTCTGCCACTTTGGTCGGCCAATCATTTGCATCTGTCGGTTCACCAAGCTTCAGCAACTGAGAGTATTTTACAATCGGCTTGTTCATAGTCTTTAGCGAGCGTCTGCTACTCTTTGGGACGGAGTTTTCCATCACCACCATGACCATCACGATAGTGTTACACGACCCTGGACGGGTTGGTATGCACCCCAACACAGTTCTTTCGGTCTTTACTTGTTGATATTCCCCCCGCCCGGCGCCGCATATATTTTTTTCAGCGCATTTTCTTCATTTGCACTTTTTGTCAATTCTCTGCAGAAAATGGTTTTGGGTGGTAGTGAAACGGGGCGCATCTTGGGTTTCAGCATTGTATTTATTGCGTGTTTGATTATTGCTTGTTGTTTATCTTTGTTTTTACTGTTGTACTGTCCGCATTGGGCAAGGGAGCACCATGACTTCCCGCGTAGCAAGACCAGGACATAAGGTCCTGTATTGTCTGCAATTTCATGAGGATCGCACATCTGTATATTTCCTGGAGCGAGCGTGTCGTTTTTTCCTTTTTGCATACATTTTTTGATTTTAGCATTGTTTGTTTTCCCTCCTCCCGCATTTTTTGGTATGAACGTTCTCGGGCGAAACATTAGATGGATGGTCTTTTGTTAGGCTTTTCGTTCTCAGCCACGTCTACTACAGGTTCCTGTTCGAAGTTTTATTGGGTTGTTTGGCGGCTGGAACTTCGGAGTTTGGATTAGAGGAGGCAAGGTACGGGGGAACTGGGACATAGATGTAGGGGTGGATGGGAATCGGTGTATATGTTGTGGGCGTGGAGTGCAGGGCTTTTTGCCCCTCATCACCAATGGGATGAGTATTACTGCAAGACATTATGGGCGATGATTACTTATTTCCTTTTGTTTCATTATTTACACTTTTTGTTATGGATGTACAGGGTGGAATTCCCGAACCATCAAAAGAGAAACCGGAGAAAAAGTTTGTATATAATCGCTTCTCAAGTTTTTGTTATCCCCCCCTATCCTTTTTCCTTTGTACCATTTCCTTTTTATTTTATTTTTGTCCGAACCTCCCAGTGTTATTATACTGAATTTTCCTTTTGTATAAATCACTACCACTATGAACAAACCTAAGTTTTTATGGAGTCAAGTTGCACATTATAAGACCAATAACACTTTTTACCGTTGAATGTTATCCATAGCTTTCATGCTGTGCAAGCTCCATGTGCGGCACCCATCCATCCATCACTCATCCAGACATCCTGTGCTGATTATTGGTGGATGCTCATCGAGGGTAGTTCTGCAAGGGACAAGTAAATCGTAGCAACCTCACAGGCCCCCGGCAAGTGCGATCTCATCGAACGGTTCAGCACGGTATGATGTCCGCAGCATTGCATTACATCATAAATTTACCTTATCACCCACAGCAATTAACTTTGCCCGTCCCGCATCATCCATCTATTTGTTTTCCAAGATGGGCAGAAATATCTCACCCCCGCAGGAATTTTTGGGAGGGAGGTGAGTAGTTTCCTGCTGCGAGCTTTTCTTTCTTTCTTTGTTGGGTATCATATGCTGTACGCTGGGTATTGTCGTCGGATATGTGGGACTTAGCGGGGAGGTTCATAGGGTTTCACTCGGGTTTGGGTTTCCCAGGGGTTAGGTTGGTGGATTTGGACTGGTATGAAATGCTAGCACGGCGTTTCTGTGGCTTTTATGCAGGTTCATTGAATTTTTTTTCTTTCTCGAGCGCGCATGGGGGGGTTGGATTTGCCGGTGTTGGGTTTGGGGTCGTTGGATTGGTGGTCATGGTATCTCACTCGTGCCGACTGGGTTGCGAGGGCGGTAGTCATTCCAACGACTGCATCAACGTTAACGTCAGCCGCTGCGTTACTTCCCCACCACGATTGCGGCCGCTCTCGAACCTCCGACCCGCGGCACCTGGAGCGGCGCATTCCGGCTGAACGCGGTCTCTGCTTCGAATCGAACATGCTCTATCCTCTGCAAGCGAGCGAGCGATCACCTCGGTTTCGTACCCTGCAGCCAGTCCTCTTCTCCCCTCTCACCTGTCTCTGCTCTGTATAAGGAGGTAGTGTCGAGCTGGACGCACTGTCGCCACTGCAGCACCCTCCTCGCTGCGCCTCTGGAGTTCCACTATGAGAACTCGCCATGGAAGCACTCCTCCTATTAAAACCCTACTCCTGGTAGCGCTCTGGAGCTGCGTGGAAGAAGCCCAGCTCGCGCAGCCCTAACATTTACGCGGGATATCCTTCCTTTCGACAGAAACTAAAGTTGCTGGTGGCGAGCACAAGGGGCTCGTATGCGTTGAGTAGCATGGTCCTCCTGCACCGGAAAAGGGCGGAGACAGTCTTGCATGGAAGTGCCCGATGGAGGGCTTGATACCCAAGAGGAAGTTCGCGCGTCCGATGGGGTCTTCGGCTAGCTGGCGGCTACGACTGTTGGAAGAAGATTCTGCGTGCCGCTGCGTCTCGCTATGCTACTGCGCTTACTTTGGTGAGGGGATGGAGGGACTGAGGGAGGCACATTCTCGAAAGGATCTGGCTTTGGAGGGTTATATGGATAGGTGGCAGAGGTTAGGCTTTTGGGCCCGAGGGTTTATGACTGCTGGAGATGGATGCTCCCTGGGTAGGCAGGTGGGGTGGATCGGGGGTTGTTGCTGGAGCGGCTGTAGTGAGGTGGATCGGATGACCGGATAAGGTGCGAAGCGTTATGGCTGGTAGTGTAAGGGAGTGGAGGCCGAGAAGTTTGCTATGAAATGGATTCTGAGGGGGAGAGCCTTTTATTGCGGGATTGGCGAGGGGGTGGAGGGGGTGGGAGTAATGTATTATACTGGTATTCCTAATTTACTCGCAGAGGGGGTAGGATGGGCCTGGTAGTGTGTTATGGTATAGTATTTGAACTTTCCTTCTCAAAATCACCAGACGAACCGGAACGCCTGGGGCTGTTAAAAAAAAGAGCTTTATGCAAGTTTCTTCCCATCTTCGTGCCGAGTTTTGAAGGGCCTTGGTCCGTAGAATTATTATTTTTCCACTACACAAACCTTGAATATCCGCTCTCTCTAGACCTCCTAATTCCCATGCATTCATTGGAGGGGTAATATCGGGATTTTTTCTTTTCTTTTTTTTCTTCGTATTGTGAAAACATTTTAACATCACGAGTGAGGACCTATGATTGTGCTATTGGAAGGCCCGATCGTGTTCTAGAAAATCAAAGTTCAGGGCGCCCCCCCCTTCTGCAAGGATGGCGTCATCCAGCCACTTATTCTCGGGCGCGAAATTCGCATCGGTGCATTGATCCGGGGGAGAAGAGTATGGGGAGTATAGCTTGTCGTACATACCTCTGTTTCGATAACAGTCTGCTGAACTTGAGAATGCTCTTGTCGCCGAGGAGCGCTGCAAGAAATATAGGGGGTGCAGGCTATGTAGGGTTCTTTCGTATTTGGGTTAACGTAGATACTTGCTGGATAGGAGGCCTTGACTGTCCTATCTGAGTATCATACCCTGGAAGTCTACTGAGTCACAAGTGATAAGTTGTCGTTTACCACATCCGGTTTGTATCATAGCTCGTTGAACTAGGAGAGGCTGCTCTGATTTCGATTCCTATCAGTGCGAGTAAAGTAATCGCTCCTTATAATATTTCAGGTGTATTAGGAATAAAAAATAGAAAACTATTTCGACTGATCCAGCACAAATCTCTATGAAAATGAAAGTTATGTTTTCCGAATTTGTGAACGAACCCGAGCACAGTTAGCCCTGAAAAAAAAAAACTACCTCCCATTAAACGCTAATGGGGACTACGAGATGATGCCAGGGATATTATCGTATTGAAGTCAAAACATCTAGAGTCGATTTTCATGCTTTATGGTGGCTCTAAGGGCGTCTAGGCTAGGTCCTCATGCATCAGAAGCTTATGTGTGGTTTATCTATTTGTCACCTTATTTATCTATGTATTGACGGTGGGGGAAAGTAGGGGAGAAATGAATACATGAAGAAGGATTAGAAAAAGAGAGGATTGTGTAACAAGGAATCTGTTCGACCGGGGGATTGTAATCAAGATAAGTGAGGCAAGTTGACAAATGAAATGGTCCTCCGGGCGCTGGACGCTAAGCACAAGGATCAAAAACTCGTGATCTTCATTCGCAGACGTTAATAAATATCCCGTAGGTTTAGGAGGGGTATGTCTACATACGTGTGGGATTTCTGCGAATGGCAGTGGCGGGGAACGTTTATATCACGTTGCAGGGTTGGTGCAAAGGACGCAGAGGGGAAAAGGTGGGGATGGTGGTTGCTGCAACAGCGTATTCTAGGCACTCCGAGGGCGGAGAAGGCTGATGCTGGAAAAGGAGAAATCCTATGCGATTTGAGCGTAATACATTGACCGCCCTGGGGCTCTGCCTCACTTTAGGTCGTTCAAGGCAGATGGAGCCGCTGCTCATCTGCGCTTCCCGTAGACCTCCGGGCTTGTAGTAACTTCACTACTCCTGCATGTCCCCTTTGGGTAGCATATGAGAGCGGCGTATCGCCGCCTTTATCGGGGCTTGTTGGGGTGGACGCCTTCCTGGCCTAGCAATAGCTTCACTACTCCTTCGTTTCCCATGAAGGCAGCCCACTCGAGTGGTGTTCGACCCCCCTTATCCGGGCGATTGGGGTCTACATCTTCCCGTCTTAAGAGGAGCTTGACTACTCCTTTATGTCCATAGATAGCAGCAATCCGGAGGGGTGATCGACCAGACCTATCTGGGCGATTGGGGTCGACATCTTCTCGTTCTAGGAGCATCTTGACCACTCCTTCATATCCAAAGAGGGTAGCCCACCCGAGTGGTGTTCGATCACACTTATCTAGGTTATTGGGGTCTACATCTTCGCGCTCTAGCAGTAGCTTGGCCGCTCCTGCATGCCCAGTTTTCGCCACCCACGCAAGTGGTGTGCTACCTGTCCAGTCTCTTTGGTCGATCCCGCGACCTGCAGCATTTATAATTGTGGTCATGAGTTCAACAATCCCGAAGAACGATGCGCAGTGTAGTCCGGAGAAGAGCGTAGAAGTGCCGGTGTCTCCTATAGAGCCGGAATGCATTAACTGCTTTAGAAGTGATACGGCGGCCACATGGTCTTCGTACCGTCCCAAGAGCTCTAGCGCAAGGGTCTTCGCATGGTCTGAGAGTTTATTCCTCGCATGTGTTCCCCAGTATCTCGAACAATATTTGAGGAATAGCGTACTTTGATGGTCTGGGAGAGAGTAGGGTGTGAGATTCTTGATCTGTTTTGAGTTTAGATAGGTCAAGCAGGTTTCTGCAAGTATCGCGTGAGGTTCGCTGAAGAGATCTGGGCGATTGCAAAGGTACTCTTGGACGGTATAGTGGATTAACCGCACAGTCGAAGCCTCCTTATCGACCGTGATCAAGCCTTGACAGCAGTGTAGCAAAGTACCTATCGAAGGAATATTCTCGGGATCGAAATCCGTTGCTCCTATATCTACTGCCAGCGCATGGCACAGCTCATCAACCCGTAGCGGCCGTTCCGAATGACAGACCCATGTGAGAGTGGCCATCGCAAGTTTTGCCTTTTCCTCGTCTTGAGCCTTTATCCGCTCCAGGGTCGCGCCATATGCATCCCCTAACCCTGCACCACTTTTTATTGACTCGAGTGTTTTCTTCCGCCGGGCAATGGTGGTCCCTCGCAGGATTGCCTTGACATGGAGAGAAGCGAGTAGGAATCTAGATTTAAATGTGTTAGCCACTAACTTAGGGTAGCCTTTACGAGTCCCTTGCGCTCGTTTCTACATACGTTTCCGAGTTCATTTCGGGAATGCTCTTCATAATATCTGCCTCCAACGTGCTGCTCATTATCTCCGGGGTGGGGTCATTCCTGAGTTTATCGCGCAGATATCTAACGACACCATCTTCCATGGGTTGTATCGATATAAAAGTCGCCGCTCCATCGAATCTCCTTTCCACATCACTCCGCACCTGTGGCCTTCCGGTCATAAATATGCGAGCATTCGGTGACTCCTGCAGAATCTGCCGCAGTGATTCAGGAACCACCATTCGGTGCTCTGGCACACATTCGTCAAGTGCATCAACACATATAAATATGCGCTTTGTAGTGATAATGGCCTGGAACATCTTCAAAATTCCTGTGACTTGCAGCCCTCGGCCACCAATACCCTTTCTCTGCTTTCGAAAATCCTGAACTACCGCCTCGGGAATCTTGTCCAGTCCCGCAACAAGCTGTCTCAGCAGGGAGCCGAGCATATTCACTGGTGACTGCTCATTCCGGGCGGCGAAGTCGAAGTAAAAACACATAACGGCGGTATCTCCCTCTCCGGCCTCATCGCACAACTTGTCTATAACTAGCGAGCTATTATCGCAACCTATTAGCAATACCATTCTTTGATTTCCGACAGTGATACGTTCTCCCTCACCTGATATAGCTCTTTCCCACTCCTGGGTTGCCGTCGCAGAATAAGGTCGCATGATTGGATTCATCCTCCCTACTGGCATTATGCCAGCGTCTGAATTCCTTGGTTTCCAGCAGCCAGGCTCCTATACCATCCACCCGCTCGGCTCCGATGTCTCGATGCCGTACCCATGGCTCTAATGGAGACAGCCAAGCTAGGATTTTAGACTCGTCATCTGGGGCAGTGTAGTTAAAGCTGTTTGCGATGTTGATAGAGTTATTGTTATTGCTGAAAGGTTGCGACATTTTTTTCGATTTTCACCGTTTCGAGGGTTGTTGAGAGGGAGGTGTTGATCAACTTGGAGTCCATTACTGGTACTGAAATTATCTGGAACGGAGGAAAAGAGGGGTTAATCGAGGGGTCTTGTGCCAAGGCCATCTGCCAACTATCCAACCACTGGATCCGAAATTCGTTACACAAACGTTTGACATTAGGAACACCAGGCAGATTCGCAAGTTCACTATCGGGGGGAGTGTCGGACAAACACGGGCACCTAGCGTCGTAGCTAAGTACCGGCATCCTAGCCGAAAATATCCGAAAGCATTTCTCGTCGATTGCAAAATGTCTAAAATCGTAACTACAGTAAACTAAAATGAGAACTGCTGGGGGTTGCTAGATTCCGACTACTTTCATAATCTGGGAAGGAGCATACCCCAGAGGGTGAAGGCCGTTGTTGATGCTGAAGGATAATAATATACAAGATTTTAAGGGTATTATATTTGATTTTCTGTTTCTGTCCTTGAGGTTGCCGGAATTATTATCATAAAAGAGTTTCGTTGGGGTATAGTGCTCGGGTGCTGGGGTTTATTTGACACTTCTCGATATGATATTAAGGTCTTAGCCCCCCTAGCTCCTAGGAAATATATTGAGACCGGTGATGGTGGAAGATCCACCATCTCGCCTTCCTTCGAAGAGTTCCCCGGGGGGTACGAGCCGGATACGTGGCCTGTATTTGCCTGTATTTGCCTGTATTTGCCTGTATTTGCCTGTATTTGAGGAATATCCATCGGACCTTCTTCTCTTCTACCACTCTCTCCCACCTTGAGGCGCCGTCTGATAAGTGTGGCTCAGACGCCTGCTCCTCGGAATTTGAGGAAGATCCCGGCTGAGGGGTTTCTTAGGACTTCCTTGCCCCCTCTTTCCGCCCTCTCTGTTTCATCCTCTCCTACGCTTCCTCTCCTTCCGGTTCCGTTGTTGGGAGATGCTCTTGGAGGGGGGGGGGGGGCTTGAGAGTGAGGTTTAGGAGACGCGCTGGTGAGGAATTGGGTGCCTTCCGAGGATAGGTGGTTGATGATCACGGTATGCAGGATGTGGGATTTTGTGGTATAAAAGGGAAATCATTGGGCTATCCTTATATGGCATTGGGTCTCTTGATACAGTAGGCTACTAAGTATATCCGAAATTCTCTCGTCGTTCCGAGGTGGTGGCTCTTTGGATTCCTGGATCCTTGGGTTCGGCGATGCCATCCGTAAATTATGCGCAATCTATTCTTGCTTCTCTCATTAAGCTAGCTAGCTTTATGTGCCTCCCGGGACCTCACCATGGTTTGACGCGGTATTGAGCGTTTTCATTGGGACCAACCTGGTTACCTCCGGTGTTGGAGAACATGAGCTAGTGATACGAGGAGAAGCGGGGATGTACAGTACAGGGTATATCTTTCTGTCTGTGCCTATCATGATTTCGGATCATATCTCGGGAGGCTTAAACTCCTCATAATTCACTGCGGCACCTAGTGCAATTATAGAAACTTAAGGGGCCTGAAGTGTGGACGGTTTTTTTTTTCCTGTGGGAATTGGGTTTAAATCTCCTGGGACAAGAAAGGCGGTGGCACTTGGCGTTAAGATATCTATTGGAAGAGGGAAACTTGAGTGTCTAGATTTAAGGTTCTGTGTTGTAAAATTAAGTTCTTGGTGTTGTGGATACTTGCAGTAGGAATATGTACGTTGTGGACTAGGCATGCATTTCTAGTATAGTATAGCTGTCTTTTGTCCTTGCTTGTTTGCGAGTTGACGATCACTGTTTGATTCCCCTGGGCAGTGTGTGCCCTCTCTCCGCCCTCGAGACGTATGAGTTACGGGCACGTGGTACCCGAATACTAGCCAGCAGTCCCACAACAACATTTGTTCGGAATTGACCCCAAGGGTATTACTAACCCTAGACCTACCCCCCCAGCAAAAAAGTGGTTCGCCGAGCATTCTTTTTAATGCTCGACTACTCCACTGCCCCCCGGATTCGAACTCATGATGGTCCCTGTTTCAAATTAGCCGACCAGTCTCCTAAGCCATTAGACCATAGGAACTGGCCGATAATACTTTTTCTTCTTGATCTTTTAACTGCTTCTTCAGAAAATAGACAGCTCAGGCTCCCGATACTTTATCATTGGTATAAAAGGACATCGGTGTCCAATCCTAGTATCATACTCTCTCGTGATGTCGGTAGAACGAGGAACGGGGGGGTTCGGTGTATAACTATGCTCTGCCTCCGAAACACTTGCTTTCTTTGTCAGAGGACAAACGTTCCCCGAATTCCATGGCTAGTATTCCCGATGTAACTATTCTTTGGTATACAAGAAAGGACAGGGATAAAACCTTTGTGTGGCAAATTATCTATGCGTATCTGACCGCTCGTACAAAATTCGGACCTAGGTGTTCGGGCTCTATATGCCTGTAACGTTAACCCGTAAGTGGTAATAGTATATCTGTAGCGACTCCAGAACAAATGTGACATTTCAGTTCCGAAACCCCCGCCAACCTGTGAGCGCATGGAATTTTTTTCTTTTGCTTTCCACTTGCTAGGTTTCTTGATGCTGTCCTAAGTTATAGCACCGCCGTATCCCGTTTTATTGCGGAACACGAGGCCATCATATATTATCACTCGATACCTTAATTCGGAAGATTGCTTGAGAGTTGGTATTCTCCGAGATAGCCAAATGATAGTTGTATCCTTGCTGCAGCGGAAAAGCGCTGGCTGTTGGTAACCACAGCTGCCCGCTGCGCTGTACGGTACTGCGCCTGGGCGTTTCTCGTATGATTTTTCTTCGCAGAACCGTGGTTTTCTTGAGGGACCCTTGTTCCTCTCCCGCTGTCCTTCACCCGCTCTCCCTCCTCCCAATCACATATACAAGATCTGTCCTCCCCTTGAATATTTCTTCCATTAGCCAACTTAATTTTCCGTAAATCCTTTTGATAAAATAACCTCACTGACAATTTCACCAATGGTATTCCTGGGGCCATTGCTCTTCCTGCTCTTCTTTCCCCCAATCTCCATCTCCCTCCCCGCCGAATTCGACATAACCTCCACCCCCCTCTGGAGTTCCCTTGGGGCCCTCGCGCAAGACCCAGCAACAACCGCAGCCGACATCAAAGCCCTCATAAAAAACACATTCCTGGACCCCGCCCTATTCTCCTCCCGCTCATCCGCTTTGGTGGGCGTCCGATGCAACACCACGAATACGAGCCCAACTTACATCAACGCTATGGTGGCGATATCAAGCGTCTACAAGCGTGAGGGCAGGCTGTACAACCCCGGCGGGATGTGCCTCCGTTACTTCTCCCTAAACGGGTGTAATCTGGGTATGTGTCGGGTGGCCGGGTCTGGGATTCGCGCCTCATGGATGGCGTTTGCGAATTCAGCTTGGTTCGTCGCGGTGGGTTGTGCGAGGGAGATTGGCGGGGAGTGGTATGCTAGTGGTGAGAGTGACTTTGCTGCCGGAACTGTTGTTGGGGTTTCCGGGGGGGAGTAGGGTGAGGGATATCGTGTATGCAGAGTGAAGGGTGGTAATGCTGTCTCGTTTTAGGATGTCGGGTTGTATGGGTATGTTGTTTTGGAAAATATGGAAATTTGAACGAGTCGGTCATCGGGGGTGAGAGTTGGCTGTGGTTGGAAGGGGCGGGTGGTGGGCACCCGGCGAGGCCAAAACCGTAGGCCTTTGTTCAGCTATAATGGAATCCTAAGCATATCCCATGGCCCCTCTGAGGATACCGCCATCCACTCCAATACCACCTTCCACTCCCATCCCCTCCGGTACACTTCCATACGCCAAACTCTTTCTCCCGCCGTCCATCCACCCGCAGTATTATATTCTCCTGACGGGAGCCTGCCGCCTTATAAAGGCAAGTACCCTCCCCTCATATAGCCACCTAGGAGTTGCTGTGATACACCCCGAGTCACTGTGTACCCACCGGTGCACCCGGCCAAACCAGTCAGGAAGCAGCATAATTTGCCTTTTTTCTTCTCTTGCATTCCCTTCCCTTCCCTTCCCTTCCTCATACCAATTTTTCAGCCGTCCAGGGTTGAAACGTATATTCGGTGGTCCTTCCCGGGGATTAGAGTTTTGGATAAGGCTGTTTGTTCTCGTCCTGTGGAACATTTGGAAGATACCCCCGGCGGAGCTGAGTTGGTTGCTTGAGGTGTGCTGCGCTTTGTAGTGTCGTATGTGAGTGGGTGTGCAGGAGGGATCTGGCTCTGGGGGAGTGTGTTGGGGGGGGGGGGATTTCTGGGGTACCGGTATTCCAATGGAGGTATTGAGGTGAGCTAGGGGATTTGGTGGATCCCATAACGCATGAGTCTCCGTCCATGGGGGGCTCGCCATAGTGGGGATAGATCTTTCCCGTACCGAATTTCCTTTTCTCCGCTTTACCATCAACGGATGGCCTAATGGCCTATTCATAGAGGGTGAGGATCTGATGTGTAAACTACCACTCTCCTGGATCGCTCTGGGAATGATCTTCCGGCGGGTGAGATTAAATAGTATCACACCGGGGGTCCGACTTGGTCTCGCCTTCGCTTTTTGTTGGGTTGCATGTGGCTTCCTCCTGTTATTTGCCCGGTACAGATGGCTATACTCATGTGCTAGGTTCGGGAGTGATACCTCGTGAATGTTGGGGTTCACGAATCCTAGGGAAGCGCGGTGCGAAGCAGGAGGGTAGATAGTGCCGGGCGGAGACCCCCAATCGGGGGGGGAGGTGAATTATAATAGTGGCTTCCCGTGAGAACGGGTAGATTTCCTCCGGTACTTTTGTTTATTAGAATCGGGGTCTCACGGGATGCTAAAATTATGGATGTTTGAATTACTGCGGGTAGGTTACAGGGAGGGGATCATTTGCTGTGACAATTTTATTATTTGGTTCATTGAATGCCGCCATCCGCGTATGGAAACTCTAGTTTCGGTCAGCTCTTGTGGCAGGTACCATAGTGAAGAATACATTGGATAGAGGTCTAAGCATCTAGAGCGGCAACGTATTTTGCATTTATCCGTCTTTCAAATCACTGAATACCATCACAAAAATGCAGAGTTGACAAAGTCCCTATGATATTCCGCTGATACTTCACTTTATTTCATCCAACTTGACTTCACCCCTTGAAGCGCAACGAAGGTAGTATCAAGCAAAGGAAAGTCTACTAGCCCACTCAACCAATCCTGAGAGCGCGATAAAGAAGCCACCAAACAAATGGCAGCATCTGACACATCAAGACGGAAATCCAAACCTCATCCACCTCATCATCAATAAGTCAATCCGGGGAATTGAAACCCTCATCTCATGCTGGAGTTGGAAAATGGTTTCATCGGAATATCGAGTCGTGGCCGTACATAGCCGTAGCCCAGAAACAGTTCACAACTCAGCTGACCGTCTGGCCAGCGAATCCATTGGATACTCGGGTGCCGGTATTGAGACGCGTGCTAACAATATCGGTACCTTAATTTGCGCAAGTAAGAGGTATATCGTGTCACCGAAGCGAGTCCCAATCAAAAATAGTTGCTCACCACGAGTAGATCGAACCCTATCCGAGGCTGCGACATGATTAGGCGCGCAGTTTCACCAGGCCAAGGAGCTTAAATAAACCAGTCGGCTGGCATTAAGCGGTAGAGTATGCTTGCCGCTGCAAGGGTTCATTCACCCAACCAAACCACACAATCCTTGCTCAGCATGTGCTAACCTATTCCTGTGGAGTACGAAACGTTGACTGTGGCAAGTATGACGTTTACTCCAGTTGGATACCTTCAACCACATTTCCCTTCCCCTTCCCCCTTTCCTTTCCCCTCCTTCACCCCTTGCTTCCCTATCCTCCGCTTTCTATTTTTTCACCCAATTGCATTTGTGCACGGTTTAGTACCGGTATTAGCATAGTCTTGACTTTTTAGACTTACCTTCCCCTTGAACGAGCCAACGAACGAACGATAATCGGTTAGTCCGGGATTCTGCGCGCGCTTCTTTTTTGAGGCTGTTTCGGACCAATCTATCGGGACGCTGTCGGAAACAATAGCAGATAGCTAGCTGGGCGGATAGCCTCCCACGGGACGACAGGAAAGCTCTCGCAAAACATAGAGTAACAAAGAGGGAAGGAAAAAAAACAAAAAAAAACATATAAGAAGGAATTCACCCAGCCACCACAAATGCCTGAAATGTAAGCCGGCCTTCCTGTTTCTTTCTTCCTTTTCACTTTCAGATACTGTCGTACCCATCACTATCACAAGATCTGAGATCTCCTTCATTCATAATATACCCCTCCTCTGGCACAAATCATAAACAAAATGGCCATTCTACCACCCCCTTACACCCCCCGCAAATCCTCCCCGAGCCCAAAACGCTCACCCGATGGCAGAAGAACTCGCAGTCTCTCGGTCCGCTCCTCCAAATCTCGCTCGGACACCCCCGCCCCATCCAAGAGGCACCTCTTCTCATTCGCAAGCTTACGCGGCAACTACCAACCCGAGCTGTCGAAGCGTCTCTTCCGCCTGATCAAGAGCGAGAACCACGTCATCAACGCCTACGGATCAGCCGGACATGAACGTCAATCGGTAGCTACGCAATTGTCCGAATGGGGGGAGCAAACAGGCGATGATGCGGTATCGGAATTGAGCGATAAGCTCGGTGTGATACTGACGGAGATCGGCGCTCAGGAGGAAATCTTTGCCCAGAATTTGGAAGACTACCGGTGTATTCTCAAGCAGATCCGCAACACCGAGAGTGGTGTGCAGCCGAGTCGGGATCACAAGACGAAGGTCCAGGATGAGATTGCTCGACTAAAATACAAAGAACCCACTAGCACGAAGTTGGTCACCCTGGAGCAGGAACTCGTCCGTGCGGAGGCCGAGAATCTAGTGGCCGAAGCACAACTCACCAACGTCACTCGAGCAAAGCTAAAGGAGGCTTACGCTCAACACTTTGCAGCGGTAGTAGAGCGCGCGGAAAAGCAAGCAATCCTAGCTAAACACGGCAGACGGATGCTGAATCTACTAAACGACACCCCCGTCGTCCCAGGGGACACCCACGAACCCTTCAACGCGGACAGGCAGGCTCGGCAAATCCTTTATGACGCAGAGGAGGACCTACGGATCTGGACGTTGGATCTCGAAGAAGTCCCCACACAAGCACACCCAGTGGTTGGCGGCGTCCTCGACGGCAAAGCTGCCGCTACCTCATCACTTGCCCCGCGGACAACCGAGTTGGGAAACCACCCTGCACAGCTGGGAGTTCACCCCGCGCACCGGAAAGCCAGCGGCGCATCGCATCACTCGAACGCCGGTAGCAGCAGCAGTTCCGCAGCTGCAGATCCGCCATACCCGCTCAGTCAGGAGGAGAGGAGGAGAAGGGAGGATATGATTGTTGCTTGTTAAGATACATCGGGAACTGCAAACTAACTTTACTACTATTGTATTATTGACGGTCTTTTTTTATTATTAAGAAAAAGCAAACATTCGCATTCGTTTTTATCTCTTTTGTTCGATGGGATGGGGTAGGATGGGATTGCATAGCCTTTGGTTTTTCTTTCTTTTTTGTCTTCCTCATTTCATTGGTTTCGTTTCCCACCTTGTTTAAATATGCCTTTCTTCACTTGTACTTTCAGTAATTGCCTGCCACCGATACATGCCTGGAGAATAAACGGGACTCTGGCTCCTCTAAACCTATCATGGCATCATAATGTTATGACATTAATACCTTTGTTCATCAGCATGGCGCCAAAATGTCGGTGCCCTATCGTCATCCCCATCGTGATCATCGCCGTCACCCCCTGCGATCGCTTACCCCTCCCCCTCTCCACAAGTGTGACCAAAGCAATCCACGAACTTGCCCAGTTAGGTAAATCACGGTACTCGAAAAAGCCCACCGAGTAATTAATGTTTAGCATGCAGGTAGTGCTAGTGCAAGCAGCAAGTGCCGTACCAGTACAAAATAGTATAGTCCCCTTCTTTGTGCTAATGTTGGCTTTTGTTGTGATTCTATTGTATGTGCCCGGGGAGGGGGGGAGGGGGGGCATTCGCAACTACCACCACTCCGGTCCAGTTGGGGTTATCGGTTGCTGAACCACCTTGTATCAACTCCCCATTTCCTTCCCCCTCAATGCTTTGAGTACATAGTCGGTGTAGTCATCACCGATCACTCGGTCTGCCACTCGGACAAAATGGATGAGGGAAGTTTGTGTTTCACACGGGGCCGGGATAACGGTGTTTGATAAATCTAGGGTAGGTTACTGTCGGTCATGAGGATGGACTCCACGGATTACGACTAATGGATGTCGTGTGCATATTGGAGGCATGGGCAGGTCCCCACCATGTATTTCAGCCCGTTGTTTTCTCGTAGATCGTATCAAGAACAATGGCCCTCTCCACACCTTAGACGAGAGGCCTCCCACATTACTCTACCATACCATACAAGTACTGTAAAGCATGTCAAACAGTACTCACCCATCTTTGCCAATACCTCAGTGAGCCGAATATTTGGTGATAACTCCAGCAAAATATGGGATGGAGGAGGAGGTATTCTTGGCAAATACACTCGCGTTTGAAAAGTCCTCGTAACCACACTGGTACATTTATGTATTTGTTGATGCCTGGCTGGGGCCGACGTACTATTGCCAGCCCCAACTACATAGCCCCAACTACATGAATGTACCAGTGTGGTTACGAGAACTTTTCAAACGGGAGTATACAAGCAAGTAGTGTACTAGCTGATTATTTAAGTATCCGGACACCTTGGCGCCAAGACACATACAAATCCGCGCCAAGGTGTCCGGATATTAAAAATAAATCAGGTAGTATGGTCATCTGATAAACATCTAATCTGATGCCAAGACCATTCATCTTGGTGTTATGATGCCACTGTATACCGCAATCGCTTCCGAAAACAACTAGCACTACATAGTTTGGTAGTCCATACACCTCTACTTAATCTCTCTCTCACTTCCTCCTTACCCATCTCAACCTACACCCAGTCCTCTCTTCCATCTTCCAATTTACCTGACAATATCTATTATTCCTTCTGATACTATTTTATCTGAATCTGATACTACTATTATTTCCAGCCTCTTCTGTCTGCTTGACTTACTACTTTCCTTATTTATTTCACTTTTTTCACCTCCTATTGTTATTATGTCTATTATTTTCAGCCTATATACTACATCATATCTGCAAGTTTTATGCTTGAAAACAATTATGATTACATGATTTTATTAGACTCGGACTACTATACTACAATTTCTAAGTGATATCTAGGCTTAGCGTTTGCAGGAAAAACATAAGGGGGTAAAATTCAAAAAAAATTAAACATCTGTGAAACTTCAGAAAAATACTAAAACAGACTACAATGTCTGTTTTTAGTGATATTTTGAAGTACAAATGACAGAAAGTAAGAAGATAGGGCATGGGAAACTTTGAAACCAAGTTATATAAGTGTGAGAAACTGGACTTGATAAACTACCGTGACTAGTTTGCATCAGGGTTTAGAAACATATGATACTTCAAGTTCAGAGTCAAATAGAGCTGAAAACCTGTATTCTTTGAGAAATAGATACATGACACTATATTTTAGTCAGATAGTATACTGGGTTAAGGTATGGTTATAGAAATACCGGAGCAATCACAATTGACCACCAGCACTGGAGATTGATTGAGATGGTGATCCTGATCACATTCCTGAAATTTCAGCAAGCTTCAGCTTGAATATCAGTATCTGGGAAAAAGGAAGTAAAGGATAATCTACTTACTAAGAATTGAGATGATTGAATTATTCTTTATTACTACTAATTGAGATTTTAAAAGGAATTCTTGGTATTAGAATTAAGTATACAATACTCTGAAAAGAGAAAAGAAAATTAAGTACCAAGCATTAAAAATTGCAAACTATGCAATTTAGTTATTACTTTAATTTTAATTTTAGGAACTTGATTTGAACTCTTTTTCCCGTATCTGGACCTTAAAAGCAATAAGTATAGATTGGAGAATAAAACAAAAAGCCACTGAAGCTTGGAGTCGAGAGCTAAGTAAAAGGCCCCTGTAGGTACACAGATTGGTAGATAGTTCTGACTTGCATTTTGGACTTCTGAGAATGTGAGATTTTCAAGCTCAGAAAGCTTCCCCTGTGACGTATAAGAATTGATATCGATTTTAAAAAAGATTTCCACTATGCTACCTAAAGAGAAACATCATATGTTAGCAACCTCGCTTCTGAAACTGACGATCTGACACTATTGGAAATCTGAATAAAAATCACAGTCTAAACAACAGTAGACTTAGAAAAACTGATTAACAAAATTACAAATACCAGTTAATGAGATCCAATGAGTTCAGCTTTAATTGCCTATTCTGTGTCATGAATGCACTATATACCCTGCACAGTTGTCTCAGATCGCAGAGATGGGCCTGGCTGCTCGCAGTGAATTGACTAAGTAAACACGATACCGTATTTACTCGTACAGTCAATTCGCTATCCCTGCTGGTTGCTAATCTTAGGATTCAGAGGCAGAGATTCTTAAGACTGGTTTGTGCTTTCTTGACATGATTTGGTGTCCGGAATTTGGCTGTGTTGGATCACATTGACTAGCTTTTGCAATTCTATTAACCCGGTAAGCTAAACTACAGATTGGTAACATACAGCAATTGATGTGCTATATTTACTTGTATAATCCACTATCTCTGTATGCAACTTAAAGGCTGTCTCCATAATCAGAGACAAAAACCTCCTAAGAAGGATAAGTGTTTTCTTTATTCACCATCAAGCTTGAGTGTGCTCCGTGTGCTTGATCTGACTAACTGGTATTCACAACCCTATTAACCTGTAAAACTAAATCTATAGTGGGCTGAGCCAGGGATTGATAGATATAGTATTGCATATGAAGATAGTGGATTCTACTACGAGTAACTACCGTAGGACAATTCTTAGTATATTTCCATATAATGGAAAGTGCAAGCTATTTACCTTCACAGCCCTTAGTAACCTGAAAGGATTCAAGATCCTTCTGGCGTGCCTACTCGCAGGCAACCCTCTCCCCCTTTGCCAGATTTAACCTGAAATCTAGCCAGTACTCCAACCTCCTGTCATTCTGTAGGCTGGTGTGTCTGATTCCCTTTCTCACAACTTTCTTAGATGGATTTGGTGAGTTCCTTCATTCAGCGAAAGCATTGAGAAGTGTAGTAAATAACTGAAGAGAAACAGGATGCTCTCCGGATGCCTGAAGATTATTTGTTTTATACGGCGGCCAAACAATATGACCTGGTTGACCTGACCTTATATAAATAATAAATAATAGAAAAGGAAAAGCTCTTAAGACAAGCAATAGAAAGAATCAAGCTTGCAAGAACCTTGAATATACAAAGAGATTAGTATTTGTGATTAGTTGTAACAATTCTATTGTTGATCCTAAAGGTAACAGGCAATCACAGTTCTCTCCTGTGTAAGTGAGTCTCATTTTCTTGTACTAAGGAGTAGGGAGGTACTATCTCTTGAGATAGTACAAAACTAGCTTGGT
>Ga0307510_10002576_pt1 | contig 20677 bp, 22 predicted proteins | sample 12_EM_MG_FD_207224 | JGI IMG/M metagenome (GOLD analysis project Ga0307510, IMG submission 207224) | Populus trichocarpa ectomycorrhiza microbial communities from riparian zone in the Pacific Northwest, United States - 12_EM | ecosystem: Host-associated > Plants > Roots > Unclassified | place... | reverse complement strand
AAAATGCACTTTGCAGACTTCCCCACACAAATTTCAGGGTGGCCAACCTTTGGGTCCAGTTTTTTAACATAAAACATGCCTACATTTTTTGTTGATTTTGGTTGTCCGGCACTGTAGTGGCGCATCGACGCTAATCGGGGAGGCAGCGATACGGCGATCTGCGCAAAGACACGGCAATGGCTTCCGTGAGACCCCCCCGAAACTGCGATACGCGGCATCCTTCATGATCAGACGGGGGCCGCGTTGGGGATGGAGGGCAAGGTGTGGCAAAAAGTCGTCAATATACGTTACACGTAATGATACGCAAGGGGTGCAGGGTGAAAACGAGAACTTGAAAGCGCAAGCGAAACGAAATGTAAATGCCGTACTTGATCTTGCGGAGACGACTCCTTGTTAAGTTCCTCTAAAGAAGTAAGAAATGGAGGTATCGTCAGCGGTCACACAACGATGATGACACTAGGGCCCGCATCAAAGGACTGCGATTGCCCAACTCCGGTGATGAGTGAGCAGAAATAACACACACTCACCTTCGTACTGATGTTCGGGATCTTCTTGACAGCGCATTTCTTGCCCGTGCGCTTGTGCTTGACGGCAATAACGGAGCCGTAGGTGCCCTATCCAAGCTCCTTGACGAACTCGTACTCCGAGTCGACGACGAACGTTGTATTGAAAGTGGTGAAAGTGTGCCTTTGCATGACTTGCGCGTGCGCACGTGCTGCGGCTTTCCACAATACGGAAAACAACCAAGCTATGATAACGTTCTGCTAAGGTGGAGGATGTGACGATTGAGTTGCTGAGCGCTGAGGTACCGTTTATCATGTGAGTGAATTTGAGTTGCCTGTTGACTGTTGCGCCAAACCCCATGTATGATCATGCCATGATGACCTGCCTCACTCGGACTTCCATTATCAATCGCGTCTGCGTGTGAATTGCTCTTTTCACCCTTGCGATCTTCAATTAAGTCTTTGACAAGGGCCACTAACATGTTTTCCCTGACTCTTCTATCCTGTCTCTGTTCTATACTCTGCGATGGCCTGGAACTCATCGTTCTACTGAGAAGTCGGACACCTCAGAAATGAAGCCATCCGTGTCCGAAAGCAGCTGTTCAATGAGTTCCTCTTCGAGCCGTTCACAACGTTCACGTAAGACCCGTAACTCTTCATCCTGCTGTGAGTACTGCGCTTCCCGACCTCGAGAGTGTTGACACTCTTCACGCAGCTTCTCCAGCTCCTTCTGAAGAGCCAATATTGTTGCGCTTTGCCCCTCTGCCCGCTATGCAAGACTAAGCTCAGAATCGGGGGAGAAACCGTGACGAAGCATACACGATAGAATGTGTCAAGTTCATCCTCTAATTCTTTGATACGTTGATTGAAATGTACTGGATGGTGTGCATGTGCGTCGTCATCTTTGGTCTTGCCTTGCGGGCTCACGATATGGCTTTGCATCGTCGTGACGCGGAGATCAGACTCTCGGTGCATCTTCTCGCCCTCCTCCTTGGGAGCAGCACTCACATCACCCCCGGATTCCTGATGATACGTCTGGCTGCTGCCGTGGCCCGATGCGACACCGTCTAGTGGTGGGTCATTGAAAATCGGGGACTCGGAGGCAACAATACCATCACACGAGGGGTATGTTAACCTGCCCAGGGACCCAAAAGGGCCTCGGTGAACAAAAAAAGCAAAGGTGATAGATGGCGCAGAATGCATACGCACTGCTGGTTCTGGTTTGATTTCGCCGCAGCGCTAATCTCCGACCGGAAAAGGTTCACTTCCTCGGCAATGAGCTTCTTCAAACCTTCGATCGAGTCCTCTTTATCAAAGGAGAAATCGATTTTCTACAAGTAAAAACACCATTAGTTTGATGGCTTCTACACATCGGAGTTGACTACAGCCATAAACCACGATTACGCACGGTTGGGCAGACGGGCTCGTCTGCCGGGTCATGCCAGATTGCAAGGTACGGGTGCTCCAGGGCCAGTTCACAGGTGATGCGCTCCGCCGGATCAAATGTAAGCATCTTGGCTAGCAGATCGAGCGCCAGTGGGTTTGCACCCTGAAATATCTCCGTGAACTGCACTCGTGGCGGAATGGTCAGAGAACGGATGTACCCCTGCACCTGAGGGTTAATGCATTAGTGGCGAGACAGTAAAAGTGCATAGGAGGAGCCTAGGAAAACGACCTCACATCGGCTGAACACGTGCGACGGAGAGTATCTTCGGAAGGTTTGCCGAGCGAGTGCAAGATCTGATTCAACTGATCGGCATTACTGGTCCATCGTTAATGATGGATGAACGTCATGTGTGCGATGGGAAATTGAGCTCACTCTTTCCCCTTAAATATTGGCTTGCCTCTCAACAATTCACCCAAAATGCAGCCAACAGCCCACATATCGACCGAGATGGTCTATCAACAAAAAAAACGCAGAAAACCGAGGGGAATCAGTCGAACCTCGTGGAAAACAATGTGTTCGGGTGACGCACATAGTTTGCTTTGCTGAGCATGATCTCGGGCGCACGATACCACCGATTCACGATGTAATCGGTCATGAACCCCGGCGGCAGCTTCGGGTAGATGAACTCGCGCGCGAGCCCAAAATCGCAAATCTTGAGCTCGCAGTCCTCGTTCACGAGCAGGTTTCCCGGTTGGAGGTCGCGATGCATCGCACCAGCAGAATGGATGTATTTCAGACCGCAGAGAGTTTGGTAGATGAAAGACTGGAAGTGCGCGTCCGAAAGGGGTTGGCCGGAACGGATCTTGAAGTAAAAGTGGGTGCGTTCAGTGTGCGTTCATCGGTTCACCGAGATCAGCTGCGAAAGGGAAGGCAGATTAATCGATCAACGCACGATGGCTTGGAGGTCTGCCAGCATGAGTTCTGAGTAAAGATACACCTCATCAAAGTCCCCGTTCGAGCCCGAGACGATGTCCATGCCATACAGACAAATAATCTAGACCCAACGGGGAGGGCCGCCGGAAAGAAACAAAGAAACAAGAGTTCAGGTTTTATCCTTTCCAACGATACTGGCAAACAAAATCTTACGTTCTTATGTTTGCGAAAATGACGCAATACCCTTCATGATCAGAAGAGGGTTGCGTTGAGGCCAGGGGGGTAGTAGTAAACAAAAATTTCGTCAATTTACATCAATCACGCAAAGGGAGATTGTGCGAAAGGGGAAAAAATACACGCGCCGAGTGAAACGAAATGTAAACGCCGTACTTGAGCTCGCGCAGACACCTCTTCGTTAAGATCCTCTGAAGAAGGAAGAAGACGGAGACATGGTCAGCGGCGATCACGTATCATGCCCTGGTCTTGCATTGGCAGCAAGGCATTTCCAAACTCCAGTGATAGGTGCGCCCCAAGACACACATACCTTCGTACTGATATTCGTGATCTTCTTGATCGCACATTCCTCGCCCGTGCGCTTGTGCTTGGCAGCAATAACGCAGCCGTAGGCACCCTGTCCGAGCTCCTTTTCAAACTCGTACTCGGAATCGATGACGAACGTCGTGTTGAAAGCGGTGAGTGTGTGCCTTTGCATGCCTTCGTGCGCAGATCGACCAGCGCTTTCGAGCGAGGAAAACGATCAGACTGCGATACTACACCGGCGCTCAGATGGGGGATGAGGAACGAAAATGCGAGGAATCGGGGGTTGGTTTTCTGGGCACCGCACGTGTGTTCACCATGTTGGGGTTGACTGTTGCGCCTTGCAAGTTTCGACGGGGGGCGTTGCTGATACACTGCTGTAGCAGTAGTCTTTGTGCCAGCTGACCGATGTTGGCGCGTGACGAGATGCGCTTTTCAAGCAGAAGCGAACCGTTTCCCCGCCGAGGCAACACATGAATGTTATTGACTGCCAGCAGCGAGCAAGAACTTTGCTTGCCGCGACGATTACCACGAACCGCGCAACCATGGTTCACGACAAATATAACCAAGCCTCACGCCGCAGTTAGGCCAATAAAGAGAGACTCGATATTTTCTCCTTTCTGCTTTTGATGGCTTGAGATTCGAGAGAATCGAGACTGAGGTGGGGTCTCTACCCACTGGCAAAACTTGAGGCCGGTGCGCGGGCTTCGCCTTGTCACCAGGCACACGGCCATAAGCGGGCCGGGCTGCCAGGAGCGCTAACCAGTGCAAACGACTCCACAGCAAACGACTCCACATCACCCACAACGTCTAACGTCTCTCCCATCCCATAACCCCATGTCTTCGGCCTCTGATACGAACTATATCCCTTCCAACTTCGAAGCACTCTTCGATGCCGCCCTGGCCAAGTATGCGAAACAGACAGGGACAGATCTCCGCAACCACCCGCTCGCCAACATGATTGATAGCTGCGACTCGCCCGATTCGATCCTTGCTATATTCGAAGAGCAAGCCAAGGCGTTTGACGAATTCAGGAATGGTGATTCAAAATTGATCAAATGGCTCAGACCCGTAGTCAATGGGTTGCATGCCATATCTACCAGCGCCGCCCTCAGCGCCGGGGTTGATCTCGTAAGCTCCTCCGAGTTCCACATTTCAATATTTATCATCGGCGTGATTAAACGTTTACCTCTAGGCTTTCCCCCCTGCAAACCTGATTTTTTCCGGAATCGGCATCCTTCTCTCCGTGCGTGTCACTCTCGCCGTCTCCTTCCGACTCATAATGGTGTCCTCGTCTGCTAGACCTCCAAGTATGTAAGGCAAAGTTACGATGCCCTTGTCGACGTCTTCGAATGCATCGAAAACTTCCTGAGACGACTCAAGATTTATACGGAAGTCCCACCCACTCCTGCGATGACCGAAACGGCGATCAAAATAATGGCCGAACTGTTGGGTGTACTAGCTCTCGCAACTAAACAAATAAACCAAGGGCGATTGAGTATGTCAATGGCGTCCTATCTGATGACGACTCATGGCTTGACTCGCCCTAGAGAAATATACAAGGAAGCTACTAGGAGAGAATGACATAGAGTCGGTGCTCCAAAGGCTGGATAGGCTCTCCCTCGAGGAGTCGAAAATGACCGCTGCCCAGACTCTGGACGTTGTCCATGGCCTAGTCAACAACATGGAGGAAATAATGGAAGGTGCGTGTCGCATCACCGTATGGTTGTATGCATGACATGAACCACCTGTCCGGTAGATGGTAAGGCATCGACAGACGATATCCGACAGGCCCTCGGTGCGCCTTGTTGTTCTGGACGAATGAATATTATTTTCAATTCTTTCCGCTAGTCCTCATGCAAGGGGTGACAAGGGCAGTGAATAAGATCGAACGTTTGTAGCCCTGTGACATCGCATTCCAGACACATAGCTGAAGATACGTGGCAGGCGACCGATTGCAAGAGAACTTTCAGCGTTGGCTGTCTGCGCCGGATCCATGGATCAATCATAATATTGCCCGCGAAGCTCATCATCGTGACACGGCCACGTGGTTCACACAAGGAAGCATCTCCGCGAAATGGCAATCAACTGGCTCCGTCTTGTGGGTCCATGGCCTACGTAAGCATGCCCCCTACATTTCTGTTGTTGCTACTTCTCATAGATTCCGATGTCTCAGCCGGATCAGGAAAGAGCATTCTTTGGTATATTTGTTCTATTCCCGTTGTTATCTATTAGTTGTGCTCATGTTGTCGACAGCTCAACAATCATCGAAGACGTTCAGGACATATGTCAAACGGGACTGGCCGCCTTTGCTATTTTTTACTTTGATTTCCGAGAAGCTGCCAAGCAAGATGCCCGCGGCCTTCTATCATCCCTTGTCATCCAACTTTCTTATCAATCCGATAAATTCTCTCAAATTCTCTCATCCCTCTGTTCGGCACATAGTAATGGCTTCAGACAGCCCAGTATGAATGCGCTGAAGGAATGTTTGAAGAATATGCTCGAACTTCCAGGACAGGGCAAACTCTACATTATCGTTGACGCACTCGACGAGTGCCCAAATGTTTCCGGTTACCCTACACCGCGGGAACAAGTCCTCAAGATCGTGAACGAGCTGGTCGATTTGCACCTTCCACATGTCCATTTCTGTATCACGAGTCGTCCCGAGCACGACATCCGATACATTCTCGAGCCTTTAACAATTCACAACATATCACTCCACGAACAGTCTGGACAAATCCAGGATATCATCAACTATATCAACTCTGTCATTCCCTCAGATCCAAATATGCGACGGTGGCGAGAGGAAGATAGGAGATTGGTCATCGAGACACTATCGAGAAGAGCGGGGGGAATGTAAGCCATACCTATCGTGTTTATTCCATATTGACGCTCTCACCACTCCGAAGGTTCCGATGGGTCCACTGCCAGGTTGACATTCTGCGCCGTTGTTTTCCGCCAAGTATCCGACGTGTTTTGGACGAACTGCCGGAGACCTTGGATGGAACCTACGAACGCGCTTTATTGGGGATCGACAAGCAGAAGCAGGACTCTGCCCATCGTCTTTTCCAGTGCCTCGTCATATCTATCCGCTCCCTTCGTGTAGAGGAGCTTGCCGAGGTTTTTGCGATTCAACCTGATGCGAATACGACTCTCGGGTTGAATGCTGATTGGCGGCCCGAGAATCCAGAAGAATTCGTGCTCTCTACCTGTTCCACGTTGGTCACTGTTGTCAATGTCGACGGCGAAAAGGTCGTGCAGTTCTCACACTTTTCTGTGAGAGAATACCTGACCTCGAGTCGGATCGCAAATTCGGAACGTGTCTCCTACTTTCACATTCGCCAAAAGCCCGCACATAGTCTTCTCGCAAGAGCATGCCTCAGCGCGCTTCTCCAGCTCGACGACCGCATCAACGAGGAGACAGTCCAGAACTTCCCTCTGGCCCGTTATGCAGCTCAGCACTGGGTCGAGCACGCCCGATTTGAGAATGTATTATCGGGTATCCAAGAGGAGATGGATTGCCTCTTCGACAAAAACAAACCGCACTTTGCAGCATGGATCTGGCTGTATGATATAGAGCATCCTTGGGGACGATACAGCTTGATGCCCCATCCAACGGAGCCTGACACAGTTCCACTGTATTACGCTGTGTTATGCGGTTTCCGCGATCTTGCAGAGCGCCTTCTCGGTGTCCATGCACAAGATGTCAATGCCAGGGGCGGAGACCACGAAACTCCGCTACACGCTGCCTTCGAACAGGGACACCCAGATATTGCGTTACTCCTCATAGAACGTGGTGCCGACGTTGGATCTCGGGGAAACCTGCGTCAGACCCCATTATACATGGCATCGTCTCGTGGATACCCCGAGGTCGTGCAGTCACTAATCGACCGCAGGGCCGATCTGAACGCGGAGTGCGATGACATAGACGAGGATGGGTATCATATGAAGGGGACCCCGCTGCTCGTGGCGTCGAAACACAGAAGATTAGATATTGCAAGGACGCTATTGGAGCGTGGCGCAAAGGTGAATTACCAGGACGACCGTGGCTGGAGTGCGCTGCACTTGGCATTGCATCGCCAGTACGACGACCTCGCCCAGCTATTACTCGACCACGGCGCGAATCCCAACGTATCGGATGTTAACTGCAGCACCACCTTGCATGAAGCATCGTCCCAAGGACGGACCACGTTCGTAAAGTTGCTCTTCGAGTATGGCGCGAACGTCAATGCTCGGGACAAGCGAGGAGAGACCGCGTTGCATAAGGCGGCGAGGTGGGGATACCTAGAAGTCGTGCAGCTGTTGCTCGATCATGGCGCCGACCCGAATGCAAAAGGGGACAATCTTTGGACTTCCCTACACGAGGCGGCCTGGAGTGGAAACCTTCAGGTCGTCGATCTCTTACTCAAGAGTGGTGCAGATCCTCATGCCTTGAACGAAGAGGGCGAGACACCGTTTCAGCTCGCATCGAGGGAAAACTACCCAGAGGTTGCGCAGCTGTTATCAGAGTGCACAGGCGAGAGAATCTAGGCCTCAGAGTCGTGGGATTTTCGCTCACAGTGCGGATTTTAGTGTCATTTTCAGCTAATTTATACAATTTTCAAGATCAGATATATGGCAAGAAGTGGCCTGATATTTGCCACCATCAGATCCCGTTTTTTTTTCTAATTCTGTGGCTCTCTGCTTGGCCAGGCGCCCACAGATGAACTCTCGCTTTTCTCTTAACTGTCTCACTGTTTGTCTCGTAGTCTCAGTTGTGGCTCCTCATGTATTTACTTATAATCGCGCTGGATTCCGCCTCAAATGTAACTGCATCTGTCCACTCGAAATCTTGCCCGGTGTGCCATCCCTTCAAAGTCGTCTCCACTCTCTTTCATCTCCCTCGCTCCGCTCGTACTCGTTCCGCGTGCTTCACTTCCACTCACTCCGCTCTTCTTTCGACTCCGCGCACAACCTACTCACTCACTAGGAGGCGGGTTCGGAGGGCGCTGAGGTGATTGTATTCAGTTATGGTTTGAGTAGATAGAATTCTCGATCCGATGTATAAACGAATCCCTTAGCCCAAGCAATACTTGTGCCACCCATGATAATATCCTCAGTCCGAAGCTGGGCCGGGTCAGTGAGGGTGACTCAGTGCATGTTCTGCCGTGCCTTCGAGGATGCTTTGCTTTTGTTCAGCGGAACGTGAGGATTGTTGACATCAGAACCAATCGTCTTCCGAGTCCTTTCCTGGATCTCGCGCCCACTCTACATTGACAAGCCCTGAACGGCCTGAACATAGTTTGCAGTGTAAGGTGAGCGTCCCGCCAAGCCCGAACACAGCGCACACTAGATCACAATATTTGCCAAGGCATGCTATGATTGCTATTACTTCTGTGTGACGGGTTAGCCCCCTGGATTGGAAACTTGCAGGTCGTGGATCTCTTGCTCAAGGGCGGTGCGGATCCGCAGGCCTGGAACGAAGAGGGAGAAACACCTTTCCAGTTGGCATCGAGGGAAATTTACACGGAAGACGCGCAACGTCGTGACTGTTGTCGATGTGGCTTGGGATCGTGGGATGCCTTTCAGAGTTGTCATACTTACCGCTAAGTTGTGCAATATCCAGATATGTCGTAATAATTTCCATGTCATAGCTCACCATAAAGTCATGATGTTTAAGTCGATACTAATAGCTTCGGAGTTGACACGGCTTCGTTTTCAAGATACTTATTGCGTGCATATTGTGCTCCTGCGCGCCGAACGGATCCGAGTGGAGTTTGCAACGATATCAACCCGAGTGGGACGAGGGAATACGAAGCTCTCAAAAAGATAAAATTATATTCAGTGCCGTGGATACATGGTAACACTCGAGAGAAAGAAGAGGATAACGGTAGCAGTCGCGGCCGCATAGAAAGCAGAAGTGTGTGAGGGATGAACGGTACTAAATGATGAAGGAGGGGTCAGAAGATATTGGAGTGCAGGGGTGCCAGCATAAGAGAAGTAGACTACATAGAGGGACTATCGTTGCCTAGGGGGGAGTGGGGGAACGAATGAGGAGGATAAGTGCCGGACGAAAAGTCGAATAGCGGCGTGTCATCAATTAAAATTAATCCGCCGAGACCTTTCCTAATGGCCTACGACTGACCATCCCAACTGAAAATCACTACCGGGCGACCAGAGAGCCCTCGTGTGGCGGCGAATTGTCCAAGGGCCTTCCTGACAGATCCCGATGGCTGAAGATCTGCTGCAAGGATATTTTGTAGCGCAGACAGTACCTCTGTTCCTCTTTCCGCATCTAGCTCTTGTAATGCGGGCGCGACAAGTGGCGCAAATTTCTTGTCCAGATACAGATCCTTCAGACCTGAAAATGGGTGAAAAAACTCTAGCCATTGGGTATTCTCCACGTCGTCTTGCCAATGTGGTCCTGATGAGTCACCGTCGCGGATATCGAGGCGTTCCAAGGTGGATAAGAGAGGTAAAAGTGAGTGACAGACCTGCGCCATCGACGACAGTTGCCAGTCTAAATTTCTGCATGAGACTTCCAACGAGAGGGATACGGGTTCGAGTCTGAACGCAACATGCCGAGAGAAAAACTCCACAGCCGCATGAGTTCCTTGGTCTTTTCGGTACGAGCGAGGAAGTTGTGGAGTTGTGGGGTAAAAACCAATCTTGACGTCGTCGAGTAGAGGGACGTCGATTCGGGAAACAAGGTCTTCCATGTACTCGCTGACACCTCGGAAATGGAATCGAGCGAGAGCGGGGAGGACAACGCGTGTGTCCGGATGCCGATATTGGTTTGGTCTGTCCGGGCGAGATAGAGGGGATTCGAACCCGATGGCAAGGTCTTCGAGATTGTGCATCGGACAAAGGCAAGTAACTATTGCCTCGGGAGAAACGTATCCGGAATGCGGTACATTCCAGAGGTGAAGAGTGACGAGGCCACCAGCAGATAGAAGTAGTTTCCGTATTCCCGGAATTGCAATACCCCCCAAGATGCACAATCGTAGACGTTGGGCGGATCCACCCAAGAATGCTTCGGGGAGCACTGGCTTTGACATATCCATCACAGAAATTTGAAGATAGGTCAGAGCCGGAAATGACTCCTGTATCACTGTCGCAAGCCTCGCCAACAGAGAACCTGGAAGATAATCCAATACAATTTGACATACGCGATCATTGTGCTCGAGCGCGGCAGTTATATTATCGGCACCTTCCTCTTGCGGTGGTGCATACCCACTGGGTTCGCGCCATATCACCAAAGGTAGGGCGGGCCAGATATCCAACATCTCCTTCACCCGTGTTCTGGATGTGCAGCGAATTCGTAGATCCAAGTGACGTGGTGATGCAAATATGATGCTTCGCCATCTAGGACAGACATGAACGAGCGTATGCCATGTCTGAACATGAGACCAGGTAGGGTGGTATTCTTCAACCAGACAGAAAGCTAATATTTCTAGGAGGGAATCGTCGGGCAGGACGTCGATAGTTGTCCCCCCAGACCGACCTAGACTGGATCGGTCAGCTATTGTTGAGGACACAGCGCAAAACGCTTACATTGTCTGTGTTTGTCAGGGAAAACACATTGATTGATGCTGCTTAACAGCAAGGAGAATAGGCGGCGGTGGATTTTTCGTCCCGAGTGATTACGTAAGGAAGGTTGAGTTGAAGGGCCCATGTGTGTGCGTGCGGGGGCCCATGTGTGCGTGCGTGCGGTGAGCAGAGCAGAACCTTTTGTTTGTCATCGCATCTCTTTTTTACGGCGGGAAGACTGTCGCTGGGTTTAAAAGGGAAATCGGACTCCGGACGGTATATGCCGGGGCAGACCTTAATATTTTATCGATTTTGGAGATCGGACACATTGGAGATCGGACACAAGTCCTTACACATTTCACATTTACCTGAGCCACATCCTGTAGCGTAGTTGGCCTGGCCGAGTATACAACGTCCAATTCAGTTAGTGGGTCAGTTCGTGTCGTGTTTGTAGTCACCCAGTGGCAACCACCCTTTTGCGTAGTGATTAACGGGTCGTACGATGCAATCCAATGTTTGTCAATTGACCATGAATCCAGCCCAGACCAAGTCAACCATGACGCGCCAACCACCGTCTCACACTTCATGCGACGTGCAGCTATGGATTTATCACCGCCGTAGGTAGAGGGGTCGTAGACGACGTCATCAATGGGTGTGCAGCGCCGACCGTCATTGCAGCTAGTGCATTGGCAGCTAACTCGAGGCTGGGGAGGTTGCCGTTGACAGTTATTGCGCCTCTTCTGACAGACGGAAGTTGTCGCGGCCGTTGTTGTCCAACCCCTCTCCCACACAGGACACAGAGAAATACACGAGCATACGCGACGAATGCCTGAGTGGCGCATGCAGCTGAAGAGAAGTAATAATCGTGAACCGGTCCCACGTGCCGTTGTCTCCATTGTCGTCGTGTGCACTGTGTGTGCTGTATGTTGCTAGGGCGACGAGACTGGCGGAATAGTACCTCGGGCACAGTGCGCAGCGACGAGTTTTCTCGCAGGCGGTGTTACGCATGAGCACAATGCCACCGACGAAACAACGACGTCTGTGACTTCGAGGGGCGCCGCCGCGGGGTCGCCGTTACGCCGGCATGCTGTATGTGCAAGGGTGCAGCATCGTCTCCGATCTACGATCTCTGTCAGAATGGAGAACGAAGGTAGCTGGTGGCCGTCCAAAGGTGTAGACAGAAGATGCAGACGGACTTACGCTTTCCATCTCTGTCATCGGAGCAAACCGCCTTACGAGTCGTCAAATGTTTCGGCCCACCTGGGCAGAGCGATCCAGGGGACGGCCAGCTTCCCTATGGCCCCAACAGCTCGAGGACTTCAGGTCTTGTGTGGAGCGTCTGTTCTTTTGGACACGATCACTGGTTACCAAATACGACATACGTACCGTGACCATTACTACCAGTAAAGACGTTACTTGGGCGGCGCCGACCTCGCAGAGACTGCAGTATCGCCCGGAGTCATCAAAAAGAAGTCCAGCAGACAAAAGAGGTAGGAGAGAAATAGTGTTTGTGGGGTCTTGATGTAGGCCGATTGTCATAATGTTTGGTTGCCATAAACGAAATGTGGTGGCAAAATGTGGCAACAACCCGGGCCGTCGGACGTAATACCACAGTAATACCACCCATTCAAGCGTTCACCACGTTCACCGGTTCACCAGTTCACTGGTCCTAGCTCTGCCAGGCCTGAGGATATTAAGTTGCGTAGCATGTTGAATCGAGCAAGACATTATATTTCTACGTTGATACAATAACGCAATCCAAGACAGTCAGCTTATGCTATGCTAAAAATAGGTATCGTGTACGGCTGAGATGAGCGACGATTAGATGAGAAAAAAAACAGTACTAGTAATTTGCTATTTAAAAGGGCAGAGATGAATGATATGAGACGCTGGTTATAGAAGCGGTGGTGTTAGAATCGGTAGTATTGAGATGGTTGAGGAGAATGACGGCCACGAGATGAATTCGAAGGAACAAGGTCTACCGTGACCACAACACGTGTTGTAAGGAATTGTGGCCGCGAAAGCGAGGATGGTATTTGTGCCCCGTATGCGACAAAATTCGTCTGTGAACCAGAATACTCGGACAAGCTCGTTTCCGAAACATAAGGTGTTGATTCGACGACCGAACTAGAAGAAGCCGACATGGATCTCGGCGCCGGCGCGACGCATACATCCACAATGTCAAAGCGTGCGAGCGTGGCCACGAGGAACGGCCAGGCCGTCTGGCCAATCTTGACTGTTCTCTGGTGGCTGTGCATGGCGCGGACTTCCAGACAGATCCGGTCGCGCTCGACGTCTCTGAGCTCTGGGAAGGACTCTATGGCGATGTCGATGGCTTGCTGGATGGATCAATCGATCAGCAACGGCAGCGAGGGGTTAGGTTAGGAAGGAAGGAACATACGTCGTAGTCCGCTCCCGGGGAAACATACACTATTTGTGAGCCGTGACAGTATGTCAGGATATCAGGAGGAGGTCGAGTTGAGGCGCCCCCCGTGTCTCTTTGAACAGCCGAAGCGTCCACACGCGAGCGCGACCCGAAAGTGAATGTGTTAGAAGTATAAGACATGGGGGATAGAAGGAAATTGGAAGAAGGTAGATGTGGACATGGAGCAGGCAACGAAGGGCCTTTTATGATATGGTCCAAGAGGGCTCTGGCGCAAATCAGACGGGACCAGAACCATCACCAGATGCACAAGCGACCTTACGAAAAAAATGCCTACAGTACCTGGTGTGTGGCGTGTGCCACTGTGGATGGGGGCTGGAGACTGCGGAATAAGTGTCAAGGAACCAGCCCTAAGCAAAATTTAAAGCAGAGTTTCGGGGCCTCGCTAGAGCAGCATGGTAGTCGCACCTCTTGGCTCTAGGTTCTGACAGTGCTGTAGTGATGCTGTGGATAGATAATAATCACAGGCGGACAGACGTTGTTGCCCATAAACAGTATGGCCAAAGCCTGTTATGTTACGGTAAACGTTGCAATCCGAGTCGTTGCCATCCAACGCAGGATCCTTCACAAGCTTCACAGCTTCATTCAGCACACCTTGGCGGTAATGGGTGGGAATGTTTAAAAATGGTCATCAAAGAATCGGTGGATTTTTTTTTCACTCAACAACATGGCCAAATATTTGGCTGATTTGGGCGCAGCTTCCGTCTTTGTCTTTCGATCTCATATCCCTCAGGCCTCATGTCTTATACTTCCAACGCACCCACCGTCGGCTTACGTTCGCCTACGGATGCTTTTTTTACCCCGGGAAATACCAGGGGCACCGCCCGTCTTCGTCCCGAGATCCTGACATACTGTTATAGCTCCCGAATGGTGTATGTCACCCCAGGAGAGGACTACAACGTATGTTCCTTCCTTCCTTCTCAACCCGACCTTCGCCGCCGTCGCTGATAGATGCACCCACCCAGCGAGCCATCGATATTGCTGTGGAGTCCTTTCCGGAGCTCAGAGACGTAGAGCGCGACCAGATCTCTCTGGAGGTCCGTGTCCGTATGGTGAACAGCCACCAGGGAACAGTCAAGATCGGCCGAACTGCCTGGCCGTTCGTCGTCGCCACACTCGCACGCTTTGAAATCGTGGAGGTCTGTGTCGCGCCGCCACCGCCGCCGCCGAGGTTCGTGCTGGCATCGTCCAGTTCGGTCGTCGAGTTACCTCCTCCTTATGATCCGGAGACGACTCGTATAGTAGACGATGTTCCTTCGTGGTCATCTCAAGGCCGTCATTCTCCTCAGCTAAGATAATGCTACCGCTTCTAGATTCGGCTTCCTGTATAAGCCATCTTGTCCACTTTCCTAGCAAATTCCTGTAGTTTTTTCATCTGTTTTCCTGTCCAGCTTAGCTTTCATGACCATCTCCCCCCACGCCCAGACCCCCCGTGAGTGCCCTCTCGAGGTTGCTTTCGCACCCGGTACCGAATATATCCATTATATGCCGCGCACCCGACCACGCTGTACTCGATCGCAAGCGCGTCTGTAAACAGTACCAGCGATTGTGAACTCGAATTATGTTCACCTCATGTTCTGCTGTGCTGTAAAGATGCTCTACTTTATTCAGAGTCCCGATCGATTCCTTTCCGGGACTTGCATCCCGGGCACCAAACATAGTTTGTGAAGTGAGCATTCCGTCAAGCCCAAATACACATCACAACATTTGTTAAAGGCGCGTTACCTATAGGATAAGTTACAGGTTCTATGACGGGTTCTACAAGGCGCGTATCTTCCCAGCATAGCCTGACGCGCTCAACTCAACTCCAACCCTCTTCGTCCTGTACCCCTAGCCTCTCGCCCGCCCGCCCCCACTCCAACTCCGTTCCCCTCTCGTCTCCTATGCCTCGCCTCAAACCCTTCGCCGTCCACCCTCGTTGCTACATGATCGACCCCTTCCCATTCGTAGACAAGATCCCTTGCTCGTCACACCCCAAATCCTGTGGCCGAAGACTCGCGGATTACCCACATCATGTCGGCCGACCGCTGCTCCACGTAACCCAGGTCGCTCGCGGCCCCTTGCCAATCGCCCCTCAGCCTGCCTGGACCATGTCGTTATAAGGAAGGGACTTTACTGTAAATAGGTTCACTCAGGTTACTCTTCGTACGTCTTCCTATCTCCTTTTGTTTTAGGCGTTTGGCTCTCCACTCTACGCCTTCCATTTTTACCTTAGACCTTTGCCAGCGAACATTGCCGCACCCTTGTCACCCTCGCGCTCGCCGTCGAGTACTTTACAACGATCCAGTAAAATTTCGCATTTTCGGACCCCCGCTGTTTGTCGCTACGACGCCGCGCGGCCCGTCGCCGGCAGTACCATCTCAAGTTCGTCCTTCTCACATTTTCCCCCTCTAGCTCACTTTGCGCGTAGATGCTATCTCGTACCGTCTCAGCCCTGCGTATAAAAACCCGGCGCCTGGCCTCGTCAAAGGTAGGCAACTGCGGCCCACTTTCCCCCCCCTCTTATGCGTATTTTTGAGCTCCTACCAGACCGTCCGACGACGAACCGAGTCTGCTGTGCCGTCACCCGTCCCTCTGGTCCTGTGCTTCTTGCTTCGCTATTTCTCTTGCCGTCCTCGCTCGCCTTAGGCGACCGCCTCACGTCTCGACTACCGACATCCGCCTATGTGTCGTCACCGACCATCGTTTTCCGCCTCGCTACCGACGACCGCTACACGCCTCGCCTTCGCCAATCGTTCAACGCTATCACCAAACCGCCCCTCGTCTTTGCTTAGTTTCCCTCTTGCACGTTCGGGATCGCAGCCTTTCAACCTCAAGAACTACGAACTCACTCCGTGGACTCACCTCCTACGCTACAATACTACTACAGTACTACTTGCCTCCATCTTTGCCTGTATCTCTCCATCAGTCGGATGATGGAGAGGCGTCGAGAATCCCTAAGGTTTCGAAGTCAACAGCTGGCAATGTCCCCATGTCTTCGTCTTTGGGTGAAAGTAAAATCCACTCGACCAGAATGCACCTATTTATTCATACCAGTAATTTGTCTCGCCTCGTTTTTAGACTTTGAGACAACATGAAATTTGACAAGCGTTCATTGCTATCTGGAGATCACATCAATCACCGTTCCTAAATTGGGCAATGATGTGCAAATCGCTCACCAACGAGAAAACGTTTCTCTTCACATCCGAAGAATTGGACGTGCGTCAAGGGTCGTGCTATCTCATGCACCTGGTCGACGCCCTTTTGTTCACCTGCTGGCGAGTTTGATCCCTGGCAAGAAATAATTGACGCGGGACTCCCCGGAGGGAAGTACCATTCACGATGCCCCTTAAACGCTCTGGCAGGGAAGATGAAGATCATCGTGTGCAATACTGCGGGGTCACTACCGCCTCCGCACGACGTCGGTCTCTCTTACGTGCCTCGGAATAGGTCAGATCGAAGGAGCAGAATCTCTTAAGATAAACTCTACACGTTTTCGAAGCGAGATCGTCCTGTAGAAGCTCAAGATAACGGGTGCCCGGGGTTGTAATTACGCCGGTATATAAAGCAAGTAGGAAATTTGGCGCACTAACTGAGATGAAGCGGGGGTCTCTAGCGTGTACTTTGCGAGGGTAGCTAGGGTGTGAACGGCGTTCTAGACTTCCAGTTACTGTACACCCTCACATTGCCTCAAATTGCCACCACGCAAACATCCATCACAGGGCCGATGAAACTCGACCACTAGGAACGTGACGCATACCGACCGGCGCCTCCAAAGTCCTGCCTGAGAGAAGCCCCAAAGAACGTCCAAATAAGTTGGGCATCTCCGTCCTTGCATCCTTCCATTTTCCGGTGCCCGCATGCGATGAAGCCAATTGCACTACTGTGTGACACCGCTGCACGAGCAGTACAGTAGCAAAGGCGCAAAGGCGCACACTTCCGATGACTGATGGGGGGAGCCATGTCGGCCAATTGGGTGGGAAATTTTATTCCGAGTAGGGTAGTTTCCCAAGTTAGGGTGTGAAGCATGTGGTGGAGGATGGCCCGGGTGCTCTTCACTTCACTTTCACGTGTGTCTTCTCAATAGAATGTCCATAGAACGTGCACGACGCGTAATCAAAGGCGGACCCACATGTCCGAGAACGCCGCTTCTGTTTAATCCGGACACGCCGACTCGGCGACACTACGCCGACACTTCGCTTGTTCGATCATCGATCATCTCCTGCCAGCGTACTAGCATTGCACAGTATGCCTATACTGTACCTGCTATCACCCTAAACCCTACGTTTGTTCGGTTGACGACCACGGGTCATTACGAGTTAAATGAATTTCATAACGGGAATCCTTCGTGGGGATATTGCCTTGTCAGGCGATCGCGACTCACGACCACGGATACACTTACTGATCTGCTTACCTGAGCTGTATTACATAGCGTAGTTGGCCACAGTTCCACTTCACACTTACTGTGCTCGGCGCCCGTCGGGGTTGCCCATATCCCTCAAATACTAAAGGGCCGGTGGAGATTGCCGCTGTTCCCTCTCACCCTCTCAGGCTGCGCTTCTCCCCACACACTCCGGATGGTGGTCCCCACGCTGCTATCCATCGTCCTTTCTCTCTTCTGCCTATTTCTCGTCCAGCTATTCCTGGAACTTCGGAGGGTTGCTCGCAATGTCGGGTCAGTGCGTCTCCGACCACTAAACGACCAGTTGATTAACCTCTACATGGTTGCTTCCTCCACAGAAACCTCTCTGGTCGATTCTTCCTTTTTGCCCCAAACACTGCGCCAGCTCAAGTGCTTTCACGGACGGTTCGGCCGATTCGCCATGTGAACCCGGGGTCTGGGTGGATGACCAGAACGAAATATGAGCGTACGTGCGCACGATGTCAGTTTACAACGCTATCCGAGACGTACTCCCACGCAGGCTTTGTCGAAGCCGGACAGGATGCTGCTGTTGTGGTAACCTCTCTCTGTATTTTATAGAGGGAGTGCAGACTGAAGGCAATCGACCCCCCACAGATTACCGCATTACCTCAGCCGAAGTGTACGGTGCACCTTGCAGATGCCGAGGCTATCAAGGTTAGTCCACTCTTTCTCTAATCGAAATAGACATCCTCAACCCGGCTTCACAGGAGGTCACAACCTATCGTGGGAAATTTCTCAAGCCCGTGGATCTATACACCGTATTGACCATTTTTGGAACAAACATCGTGGCATCGGAAGGAGAAGAGTGGAAGAGGTACCGAAAGATCACGGCGCCAGCATTCTCAGAGGTGAGACCCGAGCCCGGTCCGTCGATAGTGGCCTGAATAGGATCGCCAGAAAAACAACAAATTAGTATGGGATGAGACCGTCCGGATTGTGATGGACCTCATCGACAATGTCTGGGGTGATAAGGCCGAAATCGTTGTGGATCACTGCGTGGATATCACTCTTCCGGTACGCTTCCTATGTCACATCCTTTACCCGCATCCCAACATGATCTCCACAAGATTGCACTTTTCGTCATCGGCGCCGCAGGTACTGTAATCATATTGCCACGTTCCAACTGAATCATAGCAATCTCATGTCATGCTAGGCTTTGGTCGTCGGGTCACGTGGTCGAGTGACCTTGACATTATTCCTCCTGGCCATCAAATGACGTACAAGGACGCCCTTCACGTCCTATCTACCAACGTCTTAATGAAAATCCTTGTCCCTGAATGGGCAAAGAATTTGACTAAGCAAACAGCGAGGGTTCACTTGGCATTCCGCGAGATGGAGGTTTGTCATTCGGAATCAACCTTTGTACGTGCCATTGATGCCCCACGTTTCGAGCAGAAATACATGCTGGAAATGGTGGAAACTCGCAGGAATCCGGATAAAGCCGAGCAACGCCATGATCTGTTTAGCGGCCTTCTGGATGCAGCAGAAGAGGAACTGGACGACAGAGCGGCGTTAAGTGATCAAGAACTTGTTGGTGAATACCCTATATCTCATCGTTTCGCCCACTCGGGAGCATCTTACTCTCTGTCCTAGGAAATATGTTTATCTTTCTTCTTGCTGGACATGAGGTAGGGGCGTGTCCCCTCTTCCTGCAGCATGGCTTAAAAGGCTTCCCAAAAGACCACAGCGCATACATTGTGCTTCACATTTGCTTTGTTGGCTCTTTACCCGGATGAGCAAGAGCGTTTGTATCAACACATCCAAGGCGTTTTGTCCAGCCTGAATAGGACGGCCGTACGTTCTTTTGGTCTCAATTCAAATAAAGGGCTGATCCCCTCTTAGACCTACGAAGACATGAGTCGCTTCACATACTCTTTGGCGTAAGTTCACAAGAATGTCCTCCAGAACGAGGATTCTCATCCGCAATTAGCGTTTTCTACGAGACTCTTAGGCTCTTGTAAGTTCATGTTCGATTTTTAATTGGTAGGTTCGTAAAGTTCTTACGACCAGTCCACAGTCCCCCAGTACGTTTGTTTGGATGTTTGACAGACTGAAGCCAACAAATTTTCATGGTCACAAGGCACCGAGCATCCCTAAAGTAGCCATGGAAGATACCACCTTGACCGTGAACAACGCCGATGGTGGAAAGACGACTTTCCCCCTCGTTGCAGGGACGGAGATTTGTCTTCACGTGCCCGGCCTGCATTATAATCGTATGTCAAGTGGGCGTTGTGTTCTGGGGACCGATCCTCAAGGGGTTTTGTAGCGCGGTACTGGAAAGAGCCTCACAGGTTCATGCCAGAGAGATTCCTTGGCGACTGGCCAAGGGACGCTTTTATTCCGTTCAGTCTGGGTGTGTCTCTTTTTCCTCGCTACACCCAATCATGACTCGGAACTCTTTGCAGGTGCCAGGGCTTGCTTGGGCAGACGGTGCGAGTTTGCCGCGATGTAACTGAGGACGGGAGTTTTACCTGCAATTTTTTTTTCCAGGTTCTTCGAAACTGAAGGCATAGCAGTAATGACGACGCTGGTGTCTAAATACAGGATTGAGATCAAAGAGGAGCCCGAATTTGCCAGCGAGACGTTCGAAGAGCGCTACGCCCGCTTAACGGCTTCCAGGGAAGGTTTGACTACGATGTAAGTGATTTCCAAGGTTCCGGTACTAGTATGGATTTTCACGGATCTTCTTTTAGTCCTATCCGAGTGCCATTGGTATTTAAGAGGAGATAAACTTTTGGACTCCATCCTTTACTATCGTCTGTCCATCTGCATCTACGTGTCCTTTATTCAGACTGGCTGAGTGTCTTCCTGGCCATATTTATCACTGTTCACCAACAGTCCTCTTCACGAGACAGCCGAGGTACCTGGTGAGCGTGTGGAAAAAGAGCATATGGTAGGTTGTCTGTAAATAGTCGGAAATAATCAGGAAGAACAGATGGGTGATGGTAGAATAGGCGTGCTCC
>Ga0307510_10002575_pt1 | contig 20680 bp, 17 predicted proteins | sample 12_EM_MG_FD_207224 | JGI IMG/M metagenome (GOLD analysis project Ga0307510, IMG submission 207224) | Populus trichocarpa ectomycorrhiza microbial communities from riparian zone in the Pacific Northwest, United States - 12_EM | ecosystem: Host-associated > Plants > Roots > Unclassified | place... | reverse complement strand
TTTTCTATAAGAAACATTTAGCTGAAAGGGAAAAATGTTTTATTATCTTGTTATATTGTTTTCACTTGGACAAAAACATTATACTTTGCATTTTCCTAGATTATTATTATCTGAAACATCTTAACATAACACAACTTCTTCTCATCATAAGCAGTGTAATAAAATAATTCCAAATAGACTCCATTCTAACTTGATTTTGTAACATGAAGTCTATATAGCAAAATATAACCACCTTAGTTTAATTTTTTCCTATATAAATTGATAGAAAATAATTGCCTTTTGTTATCATATATGTTAACATTTTCTTAGCATCAAAAGGTAGTTTTCCATCCAGTGTGGTGGTGAGATTGAGATGACGACTCTGAAAATTTTTGGTCAGTTGGAAAATGAACAATAATGATTACTAAGAAAGTCTCATGACCACTTTGTTGATGGCCCACCCATTCCTTGCCCTTGCATTGACCAATCATGTGGTGTTGCTTGGGATTGGCCTTGACAACGTGTTTGAGAGCCTTGTCTTCCTCTGTGTCTCCCTTATCCATCAAATCGAGCTGTATATGATGACCATCTATGAACACCATTCAGCACCTTAGTTTTATTTGCTATCATGGCACACACCCATATTGCAAGCATGCTTGATAGAATTGGACTTGGCTTGACTTGGGAGAGAGATGGCAGAGGACTTGCTACGTTTCCTTTCTGTTCATTGTGGTGAGTAAAATGTCTCTGTAAGAGGTTTCTCTCACTCACTTTGTTTGCCAGGTTGTTTGGATGTTGTCATAGTTTGATTGATGCTTTGGGCCTGGACATTTGTAACTCCTTGCATAGTGGGTGAAAATTGATCCACATTTTCATTGGTCATCCTCTGGGTGTGATCAAGTCGGGCATGAATTGCTGCCTGAGAGCGACGCATCTGACATCCCATGGTTGAAGTGTGAGCACAAAATAAAAGAGTGGATGGAGGCACAAGGTAAGCAAGTGAGATGAGCAAGTAGCGACAGGAATGGTGATGGGGTCCTTGGTATCAGTATGTGCTCCTCTTATACAGACATTTCGGGCTTCAGACTGAGAGATTTATTAGTAGAGTGGCTATGTGATAGCTCCCTCATTCCCGTCATTACCCCCCTCCCTCATTATCATGAACTCTGCCAATTTGAGGTGCCTAGGCTGCAATAAGGTTTTCACACATCATGGCCTCTCTCTACACATTGCAAAGACCAATAATGTGCTTTGCCACAATGTCTATTCAGCATCCCAACCCCAATCGTTGTTTCAATCTTCTCCTGACAAGCAAGCGCTACCACTGTCAACATAAAGTTCTGTGTTGTGGGGCCACCCTGATCAACATTTTAGCAGCAAACATCCCTCAGGAAACGATGGGACCCTTTCTGATTTGTTGGAATTTCTGCTGTTGGGTAATGAATCCATCACAACCAGGGTTTGGGGTGACAGTAAGCCTGCATTACACCGTCCTGGGCCTGCACTAAACCCACAACAGCAGCTATGGACAATGCTAGCAACAGTACCGATGAGGACCTCAATAACACTGCTGATGGTGATGATACACCTGACACCACCAATATAACAGACGCCAACACATTTGAAATCATGACCCATGCCCAGACAAGTAGGATCCTAGACCTGGATTCGACAATGTCCAACCCTGAACAAATCCCATCAGCTGAATCGGATCCACCTCCTAAAAACCTACATGACCCAGTGGAGCCAAGTGGCCCTGATGCATGCACTCAGGTGGTCATTGAGCATTTCCCTCATGGAAACCCTGGTGCACCAATCAACAGTGTTCAAGGTTCTTCCATATATGAGCAGAGTTGGGAGGCATTTCATGAGTCTATATGGGCCCTGTTCCAAACCAAGTGCAATTGGGATGTCGCATATTGGGCTAAGATGGATAGGCCATCCTCTTCAGCATTAACACAGCTTCTCACAATTCCCAATGTGCATCGCCCTCCCCCTTTTTTTTTTATTGCCTTTGCTAAATATAGTTTAAGCTTGTCAAGAGGCTTGGGCTCTCATACCATACCACAAAAGAACTCAATTCAATTATTGACGATTTGCCTGGCCGCCCACTGTTCAAGTGCAAGAACATTTGCATTGGAAATGAAATTCTTCAATTTCATTTTCGTGATGTTTTGCACAGTATCCATTCAATCTACAGGGATCCCAAGTTCATGCAGGACTTGGTATTTGCCCCCGAGCAACATTATTTGGACCATGAGTACCTGCAGCAAGTGTACTCTGAGATATATACAGGCAATTGGTGGTGGTCAACACAGGTGTGTAATACCAGATTCTTTCAATCTCTGTACTGACAAATGGAGCCAGGAATTGCTAGAATCTCAACAACCTGGCGCAACAATCATACCACTCATTGTCTCCACAGACAAAACCCAACTAACTGTCTTTGGCAGAAAGCAGGCATATCCAGTATACCTGACCATTGGAAACATCCCCAAAGATGTCCATTGGAAGCCATCGCAGCATGCTCAAATGCTCATTGGCTACATCCCTATGACCAAGCTAAAGGGTATTGAAAACCAAGCTGCCTGCCGTCGCGCGCTCACAAATATATTCCACTCTTGTATGCAAATTGTCTTAGGTCCTATTGCATTGCATGGCCAAACTGGACTGCCAATGATAAGCGGGGATGGGATCTGGTGCCGGTGCCATCCAATCTTGGCAAATTATATCGGTGACTACCCTGAACAAGCCCTGGTGACCTGCACTTACTATGGCAAATGCCCAAAATGTCTGGTCCCTTGGGAGCAACTTGGGAACTATGTCACTTCCCCACCCTGCAACTACAGAAAGGTGCTCAGGACTTATGGTCTGGCTGATGGCAATGAATACATGTTTCATGCTGCCTGTAGAGAGAATGGAATCAAGCCAGTTTATCACCCATTTTGGGAGTTCTTACCACTTGTGAATATCTATGTTTCCATCACACCAGATGTGCTTCATCAACTGCTTCAGGGGGTCATGAAGCACCTGATCGAATGGTTATCAGACCCTTTGAGGTTTGGGGAGCAGCGAATCGACGCGCGATGTATTTTGATTCCCCCAAATCACCAGACAGCACTCTTCCCAAAGGGTATCACATCACTTTCTCACATTACAGGGAAGGAGCACAAAGATATGTGCCAAATACTCTTAGGACTGATTGTTGACCTCCCTCTTGCCAGTGGTTCTAGCTCAGCATGGGTTCTCAAGGCCATGCGTGGCCTTCTTGACTATCTATATTTGGCACAGTTACCTTCTCAGACAACCAATACAATCTTGCACCTTGAGAAGTCATTGGTTGCATTCCATCAAAATAAGGACATGTTTATGGATCTTGGGGTGTGGGACCATTTCAATATTCCAAAAATACATAGCCTCCTTTACTATGGCCCGTCAATCGTACTATTTGGCACCACTGACAATTACAACACCAAGCAAACTGAGCGGCTCCATATCAATTTCACAAAGGACGCTTATCACGCAACAAACCACAAAGACCCATATGACCAAATGACTAGTTGGTTGGAACATCATGAGAAACTAGAACAACATGCAAGATTTATCAAGTGGCAGCAGCAGCAGGACTTGCCTGCAAGTACCCCACCACAACAACCTATCAGTGGGCCTCCACAGCCTAGTAAACACTATCTCACAATGACCCAGCATCCGACTCTCAGGAGGGTTTCCTTTGATAACATCGTAGGTGGTTATGGTGCTGTCAACTTCCAGGACCTTCTTGGTAACTTCTTTGCATGTCTCAAAGAGCCACATCTATCAGGTCAGACTCTACACACTCATAGAGGGAACACTCTGATACCATTTCGCCACATCCCCATCTACCACAAAATCAAATTCAGGAACGGAGATGGTGCTATTGTCGATGCTATTCATATTTGGCTGGAACATGTTGACACACATGGGCGGATCATACCAGCGCACTTCGACACAGTGCTAGTCTAGGCTGGTCAACAACCAGACATTGTGTGTGGAAATCAAGGTAAGTTTTGATCTGATTATTGTCATAGAGTCGAGATCTTGCTGACTTCAGCTCCCTCCAGGTTCTAGGATAGTGCAGGTTTGGCTGGTTTTTCAAATCCCAAGTGCAGTGATTTCGCAGATGTTTTCACCTGCCCAGGCTGCACAAGTTCTGATGCATCTTGTGTATGTTGAATGGTTCAACCCCATTCCTTCCATGCCAGATAGCAACCATGGAATATATAGGGTTTCGAGGTCATTCAATGGGAGGTGCAGGCACATGAGTATCATTTCATTGGATGCTATAGTTTCTAGCATACACCTATTCCCAAGGATCATTCCAAATTCTTTGCCACTTGCAAATTGGAATTCTTTTACAGTTCTGGAACACTGTAATTCATTCTACATTAATCCCTTCAGTGATAGAGACATCTTTCTGCAGCTTTCATAACTAATAAACTATGTTTTTCAGGGTGTTCCTGAGTTGGTGAAAGGAAACACCACATGTCAGCTGGCTCGCTTTCCAAGCCCACAGTCATGACAGGCTCATCGCTTTCCAACCACTCATTTGGAAAAATCTCCTAGAGAGTGCCTGTGACATTGTCCAGGCATTGCGAAAGTTCAATCTTATAACTATCATAGGGCACACCACACGTCAGTCATCCTCAGTTGGCTCACTTTCTAGGTTCACAGTTGTGACAAGCTCATTGCTTTCCAACCACTCATTTGGAAAAATCTCCTAGAGAGCATCCATAATGTCATCCAGGCATTGCAGAAGTTCAATCTCAAACCTATCACACCTGCTAACAAAGTTCATCACCCCACCAATGTCTTGTGACCATCTTACCCCATTCAGTCTTTCAGAGACAAATTGTCGACATGTCTTGAACTACCACCTGTCCACCAACAACCCACAATTCTTCATCAGCCCCAAAGTCACCCATGCCTTCCCAGAAGCCAAACAACCACCCTGTCACACCTTGCAAGGTCTTGAGGACCAATATCTACACTCACTGCCTCCATCCCGATTTGACCCACACCCATTCCACTGCAAGGTCTCAAGGAGGACAAATAGTGTTGGAATGCCAACACCTGCACCTGCTGCCTTGACCCCTACCTTTTTGACCAGTAAACGGAAAAGGTGGTGCAAAGAGGATTCATGAGGCAAATGTATTCACAAGTACAGTTGTAGGCATGTAGTACAACCTTCTTTATTGCAAATACAGTGGGTTGCAATGGCGGTTATATGTCTTATTTTCAAATTGACATCACCTTTTTCATCTTAATATCTTACAAACTGCTTGCTAACTGCATTTACAGCTTGCTAACTGTGTTTACAACTTGCTAACTTGGGCTAACATCTCACTAACTCAATTTAACAAGTGAGGTTTTTCCAGATGGAGTCCTCTGACTATGAGGATACCCACCAGGGTAGTAGATGTCTGTGATGCTCCGTGGAGCCTGGGTGTAAAGCCTGACTTGTGTTAAGGGCCAAGGACCCTAAGGTGTGACATGTACAGGTTCATATAATGGCGGTGGGACTTGTACATCTAGGAATCATAGGTAGTGAATACTAGCCCTAGGATGCTGCTGGGGTGGCTCGTTTGCACATGTGCACAATGGCAATGATGATATCAGGATATGCTAGTCCAGTAGAGGATGCAGTAATTACTGCAGCCTACAGCCAGTCTCAAACAAGAGTCCTCTAGCATCTGGGTAGATGAGGAGTGCGCACATTACTAACTGCACCTAAGCAAAGTGCTTGAGAAAGAGGGAGGAAGGATAAGGGGAGAGTCTCAATGTTATGATCCACCCCAATTTTTCTCTCAGTTGTCAGATCCCCTTCTCATCACCCTGTCCACACCTCCACCTATATTCCCCAGTGCCACGCTGCCCAACCTAATGGCCAAGCAACCATTACCATTGAACCCATCACCCCTACCAGACCTGCCACTGCTACCACCCAGTGAACCATCCAAACCATCATCACCCCTTGATCAGCCACCAGTCGAGCCCCTTGTCCCCATTCCCTGGAACATCCACTGTCAGGAATACTTCTCAATGGAGACATACCAAGAGCCACCCCTAGTAGAGAACCCACTAGAAGATCCAGACAGTCCCATGGAGGATGCACCACCTTTAGAACCAGAACCAGTCACTTGCTATGAACCTGATGTCCCAGGAGGACAGACACATACCTTGTCCCTAAAGGAGTCCCCTATCGAACCCTGGGAAGCATACCTCACTCAGCCCAGTAGTCCTGTGTCCCGCAAGCACTCCCTGTCACCTACAAGTCCCTCTTCAGCACCCATATGACAATGTACCAGTTGTGAGGGCAGTTACCAGTTGATCACCCCTTCAGCCTCATTGCCCATAGCTGGCACCTTGCCCCAGAGTCAGGGCTACCAGTCGACCTCTCCCGGAGGATCCGCAGACCAACCCTCATCCATGCAGAGCTCCGCAGACAATGTGGATAGTGACATGGCCCTTAACTGGGTTACCATCAATACTGACTACCTTAAAAGGTAGCTGCTTACACTAGACGCCCATTAGACCAGAATGGGCACGTGGAGATCAGATCTCCTTGGATCAGACTCAAAACTTGTGGTTGTTATCACATCATGATGGCACTTCTCTTCTTGGAATGACCTGCTGCCATTGTTCTCTGGTTAAGGATAGATTAGGCAATTCCCTGATCCTCCATTCGCTCTCACTCATTCTCTATTGTTCAACTTATACAGACCACAGCACTTATCTGCAGACCTTCATATGATACAGACAGACCCCTCTTGACCAGAACTACCTACCTTAGTGATTGTGGCCCATGCGCCAGCCTGCCTGTATATAAGCGCCCAGTATTTCGACAGTCAAGCCCTAAGCTTGACTTGATTAACAATATCAACATTCTTGAAAGCTCCCCTTGTGCCTCCCCTTTCCCTCATCTCTTACATAAGCCACTCAGAGTCGTCTCAAGTAAACTAGAGACTCTCTACTCCTTCAAGTACTTGCCACCAAGTTCACACTTAGTACAAGTTGTACTATCAAGGCCCATTGAAGCCTTAACACTCAATGACATTTGAGACAACTTCGAGAAAGGCTGGGGAAGCTACAACACTTGGGATTAAACCAAGTCAGGCTTAAGGCCCAACTCTAGGATATAAGGTCAACTTATATACATCTGGGCAGCTGCCATGACTCGAGCCTAATACTACTAGTACCTATAGTATGAGTCCTAGGATATGTGCTACTAGGTTGGAGTCAGTATGAGTCACATGCACAGTCAAAGGGATCACATGGTAAGAACAATAGGTAAGCGGTCAGGTGATAAGGTCATGTGATGGGAAGGGGGATTGGAACAAGTCATGTGATGGAAAAGTATTAGTAAGTAAGTGAAAAATGAAATTTGAAGCCTCAAGAATGTAACACCATGGGATATCTTCCAAGGAATACTGGGATTGCATAGCTTCTTGGTACTCTGGCGCTGGCAGTGGCAACAAGCACACTGTCTCCCTACTGCAACAGTTCTTCACAATCTCCTTCAAGGACTTGGAACCTATGCAGCCACAGATCAACCAGGTTGTCCACACAGCCCAGCAGCTTGAGACCATCAACTTTCCCATTAACAACTGCCTTCTGGCTTTCCTACTTACCATTTACCTTCCCAACTCCTATGTGATGCTTCACACTATCATCACCAACTTGGAAGCTGCTAACATCACCAGCAAATGGGTTGCAGACCAAATTATCGGGGAGAAACGCCACCACCTCAACAACTTTGAGGGCAACATGTTAAGGTCCAAGGGCCTTAAAGATGCGATATGCATGGTTTGGTTTTGGTGATAACTGGGATTGCTCAGTAGGTTGTCCTTCTAAGGCAATAATCACGTGAGTAGCACGGTACCGGTTGGCTACACAGTATAACAAGTAAGTCCCTGATGATAAAGGCAACTTCTGAGTGTTCTGTTAGAAGTAGAGAGGGAGAGCTTCAAAAGGGGATTTGAAGCAACTAAGGGTTTGGGCTGGTTGACTCTGAGAGTCCTGGGTGGAAGCTACAAGTCTTGGATTGAAAACCAAGTTAGGCTTAGGGCCTAACTGCTAAAAGTATGGGCGCTTATATACAAATGAGAAGTAACAGGTCACAGGAGTCACAGAATAATAGAGTCACGTATAGTAAGGTTCATCATGAGCTGGCAATTCTAAGTATAACTCCATTATGAGCTGGTGGTCTAAGAATAGTGCATCATGAGCTGGCAACCCATAAAGGGTTAAATGGTGATGCTGTGGAATGCTGCAGACTGCGGAGTGATGGCATGTGATATCTGACTGCGGAATGGTCAGGTGATCCATCAGGTGACTTGTCAGGTGATTTGGTGGCGGTCCGAGCGGTGTGTGAGGGAACAAGTGGGGAATGAGTGACCAAGAGCACAGAATAAAATGGGTAAAATAGTGGAAAAATAAAAGATAGGGCCCAGGATTGTAACACAACACTGCAGCTTTCTATGCCAAGGCTGGCAAGGGCAAGGGCAAATCACCCCAAGCTGACACTGACTTGAAATGCTCTTATTGTAAAAAGAAGGGCCACAAGAAGTCGGAATGCCACAAACTGAAGAAGGAGAAGGCAGAGCAAGAGGCAGCCAAGAACTCTAGTGCTACCTCCAGTTCTACTTCTGGGAACTCTAACCCCACCTTCTCTCCTAGCACTAGGGCAAAGATTGCTGTAGCCAGTGATCCCCCTGCCTACAGCCCTGCCAGTGATGCAGATGTTATTTAACTCTTCCATGCTGTTGCTGTCCCCCACTGATCTCATTCCACCAAACATCCTTCCACCACTTGTGAACATGTGCTACAGGCCAAGATCGATTCCAGTCCTCAAAGTCTCAAGGCCAGTTGGATCATCAACTCTGGTGCCTCTTGCAATATGTGTGCACATTATGACTGGTTTCATCATTATTCCCCACTTGTCAACCCCATGGACATCGTCCTCAGCAATGACAGCACCATTCAAGCTACTAGTGTCAGCCACATTTCTGTCCACATGTACACCAAGGGCAAGTTCTCACCCACAGTGCTGCAAGACATCCTCCACATGCCAGAACTCCATGGCAACCTACTTTCGGTGTCACACTTTGCTAAGCATGGCTCTGAGATGCAGTTTGTCAGAGAGGGATGTTCCATCCTCAACCAGCACAAGCAAGTTGCCTGCAAAGGTGACTTGTGCAGAAGTCTCTACATCATGCAGATAACCACCATTTCCACCTCTGAGTCAGCCCACATTGCAGTCCTCAATTCCTTCCCCACCAAGGGTGAAGACCCTCCTGAGGCTGTGCTGATCGCTGACAACTCAGGGTTGAAGGTTACTATCAATACTTGGCACCAGCATCTCAGTCATCTCAACACTGACAATGTCATTTGCATGGCACAAAAGGGGATGATATGAGGGATGGACATCACTGGTGGCTACACCCCATCCTTCCAGATCTGCAAACCCTGTATTAAGGGCAAGCAAACACATGCTGAAATCCAAAAGGAGATGGACACACAAGCTGATCTCATGTTAGGCCACATCTTCTCAGATGTATGCACACTTTTCTCCACCCACTCTTACCAAGGCTTCACCTACTTTGTCACATGGATCAACAACAAGTCCCACAAGGTCTTCATTGATGCTATGAAGGAGAAGTCCAAGGTGGCTTGACACCTGCATGCTTTCATCATGTGAGTTGAGCTTGAGACTGGCCACAAACTCAAGGTCCTACACTCTGATGGAGGGGGCGAATACATCACCAGGGAAGTACAGTCCTTTCTCAAGGACAAAGGGGTCAAGCACAAGATGACCACAGCTGACACACTGCAGCACAATGGGGTAGCAGAGCGCATGAACTGCACGCTTGTTGAGTGGGTCTGCACAATGCTCATCAACACCAAGCTCCCCAACAGCTATTGGTGGGATGCCCTCCAGTATGCAGTGCTACTTCACAATGTGTCCCCGATGTGTTCCCTCAGTGACTGCACACCCAAGGAGTCCTGGAGCAGGAACAAGCCCAACATTTCCCACCTCCAAGTTTTTGGCTGCAAGGCCTTTGTCCACATTCCTGACAAGATGTGTGGCAAGCTCTCAGCTATGTCCCTCATCTGCACATTTATCAGATACACTTGGCAGCACAAGGCTTATTGCCTTGTACATCACCCCTCAGGGCACTTCCTCAAGTCCCATGACATTATCTTCAACAAGGGGGGGACCAACACATCATATAAACACATTATTCTCAATGCTAACGACATGTCCCTGCCACTTATCACCCTTGCTCCCACACCTTCCTCTGCTCCTGTCCCCACTCCCTCTCTGTCCACTTCTACATCTGAGCCATCCATAACTACACCCATTCCCACTTCCACTAATGTACAGCCCACACCCATCACCTCATGTCCCAAGCACACCATCTGTGTTATGTTCTATGGGCTATTTTTCTTTTCTTTATGCTTACCAATCCATTCCCATCACATGACTGCTTACTTGATACATCACCTGACTCCTTTCTTGCTTGGGCTCCTTGAACTGTAACCACTACCAGGTCAGTTTTTCCCACGACTTCGTGGCAAGGAAAACACCAGATGCACCCTCCCCCCCATGAAAATAAACTGCTCTAGACCCACTACCAATGACATCTATGTGCGACACTAAGCTACACACTGGCAGCTCATGCAAAACTTCATAATACACCACTCTCCCTGTGACACACCTCTCAAACGAGAACTCCAGCACAAAATGCCACCTGTTCCCTATGACCCACTTACCAGCAGACTACTTGTGACAATTTACCAAACCTAAGCACTAGCTGGATGTTGAATGTCCTTAATCCTGGTCATACACCAGCATGCCCTGTGCAACACCCAGCTTGCACCCCCCCCAATGCCAACCCTCAGACTCTTCCTTGTTTACCCACCTGTCAACTCATGCAAACAATTACGTCCCATCCTCATAGACCATGTGCTCATGCTGTCAAACCCAATTCAACCCTCAGACTATCCCTTTATAAGTACTAAATGGAAACACGCACTACTTAAGACTAGCCTGAACGACACGTCACCCACCAATGGCTTCCACCCAAACCTCCACCTCCCCCAACATGCTCAATGCCCCCCTCCCCACCATGCCCACTCCGGCATCCAAGAAGAGTAAGCGCAAAAGAGCCTGTAAGCACACCCTCACCCTCCTGTAACACATGTCTTACCCCTCTCCCAGCCGTAGATGCCCTGGGCCCCAACAAATGCAATGGCTCCCTACTCTCCCAAGTTATTACTGCTCAGGTTCCAGCTGAAGCCATCCCCACAGACATGCAACAGGAAAACCAACCAATGGAGGTCGATCCACCCTGCACTATAGAGCAGCCCATTACTCAACTCCCCCTCCCTCCTACCCTGGAAATTGGTTCCCCATCTCCTCCACCAACCCCTACCCGTGTTATTCACTCTCTGGATGGTGACAATCAAGCCCGTCTACTCACTTTCCTCTCCACTGCACATGTGGCCCCCCAAGATACCCCTGCCCCAAATGAGCCCTCTGCTAATGTGCCCCCCCCTGGCAATGCCCCCCCCACTGGAGAACCCATCCCAGCAGCAAACCCCCCCTCTGTTCTCAACATCCTCACTGGAGGTACTGACCCAGACGACGCTCCTACCAGTCTCTCTAACCGCCATGACCCCCTTGAAAAGTATATGGACGCAGACATGCCATGGGCCCAAATCCACCACCCCACCTCTCTCTATGATGACATAGATGTCGACTCTGTTGTAAAATGGTGGAACCTCCCAGGTAGCAAACTTCTAGCTATCCCTTTTGATGGAGAAGTGAAGAACCCCACCCTCCATGAAGATATCAAAGGATGCATCCTGGCAGCTGTTGCCGAAATAACCCTCTTGACCACAGCCAGCGTCACTGCCCCTCAGCCCAGTAAGGAAGCCATCAACGCCGGTCGCACCCCCACTTCCTTCATTATCTATAACATTTCCAAAACTCACTACCACATCCTTCTCCAACACCGTGTCTGGGCCTCAGCTAACTTTACCTTCCGCGTGGCCCCCCTGGAACCGACCTGCCCTGACTTCCTCTTCACAATCAAAGGCTTTGCCACCCTGGAAAATAGCATGGTTAAAGAAACCATCAGGAAGACCTGGAACGACAAACTCACTACTGAGTTCATACAAGGCCTAGTCAGAGATGCTCCCGCCGCTTCCCGGGAAGACCTCCAGAATGCCCTATCCAATTTCATAAACTCCATGTGGATCATCCGTCTTGACATAAAAACCAAGGGTAACCACCTTAATCCATCCTTCAATGTCTATGCCAAAGGGGCCCTCCTGGAGGACGTCAATATATGGCCTAAACTCAGAAGGTACTTGGCCACCCGCAAGTACATCAACGAGGAACTAGGCTGTGGCCATACTGACACCACCCCCTTCCACTGCAGCATCTGCCACAGCAAAGACCACCCAAGGGGGATGTGCCCGTTCCCGGCAGTTAGAGGCTGGAGGGGCCCCAGATGGATTCCAGCATCGAGAAATGGACGCGGGCGCAGGACCATGCACGCGTTCTGACAGTAGCCCACCATACCATACAGAACAACCATAAATAGACACTTAGACGGATCGTACGATCCCCCAATAATGTAAATAGACTACTACCTCCCCGCTCAGAATATATAAGCTGCCTCCCAACTGGAGAGTTGTCAATTTCCCCTTTACCCCGACCCACTATCTTAAAACAATGCCACCCTGTGCCCTTCTACTAAAAGCCGCCCAAAGGAGCCGTTCTGCCCCATGTAGAAGCTCCAACCCATGGCATCCCACAAGGATGCCAAACCTGGGCAACCAGCCCACCAGCGCACACCAGCGCACCCCCCAACAGGGGAATCATCGCAGTAGAAACAACCTACAGACGCAACCCAGAGTTAAGAAAAACCCAAAAGAGAAAGCAAACATAAACATTGCATCCCTTAACATGAACAGAGCCACCGCCCCAAGTGAAAATATGTCCTGTATTGATAAATGGGCCATGGTCAACAGAATTATCCACAACGAGAGGATCGCAATCCTAGCATTACAAGAAACACACCTAGATCAACACCTACTGGACCAAGTAAAGAACTGCTTCGGTAAAAACCTAGAAATAACCAACTCCGCCCTACCTGACAGCCCAAGGGCCTCAGCAGGAGTGGCCTTCGTCATTAACAAAGCCTTGATACGCCCGAAAGATCTTGACATAACCAAATTAGTCCTGGGTAGAGCATTAATGATTAAACTAAAGTGGCTAGAATCCTGTGAAACCTCAATCATTAACATCTATGCACCACACAATAGAAAGGAACAACCCAACTTCTAGGCAAGCGCCATTGCGAAGAGACGCACACACCACCTCCCCCTCCCAGACTTTGTGTTAGGTGACTTCAATGTTACCGAAGACTCCATCGACAGATCCCCAGCCCACCAGGACGACCAAGAGGTGGTGGAAACCCTAAGAAATGTCCGTCGAGAGTGGAACATCCTTGACACTTGGAGACATACCAATCCCTCCACCAGGAACTTCACCTACCATGCAAATACAAACGGCTCCCAAATCCAATCCCGCCTGGACCATATTTACATATCGCAGAATGTCGCCCAATTTGTATTTGACTGGCAGACCAAACCATCTGCAGTCCCAACAGACCACTGGCTAGTCAAAGTGAAGTTTGCACCACACGATGCCCCCTTCATAGGAAGTAGAAGGTGGACATGGCCCATATACCTCCTAGAGAAAAATACACTGATGTCAAAAGTGGAGGAACGCAGTATACAATTTGAACAGGACCTAGAGAAACTCACCGCTGAGGGAACAGACAGGGAGATAGCTAACCCACAAACCCTATGGAAATCCTGTAAAACGGACATGACAAACCTTGCGAAGAAAGAATTAAGGAACTCATACCACAAACTTGGCTCCCAAATAAAAGCAATCGAAAAAGACCATCAACAGTTGCTTGCAAACCCTAACCTTGACTTGGATGAAGAAACCTGCATGAACGTGGCATTCCTATCTAACAAATTAGAACACCTAGAGAAAATTAAAGCAAAGAACCAGAGAAATAAAATGAAAGCAAACCTAGCCAACCAAGGAGAGAACCTTGGAGGCAGATGGTCGGCACTAAGCAAAGAAAAGAAACCACGTAATCTCATTCTCAGGCTGAAGTCCCCCGGATCAAACCCCCCACAATACAAATGCTGTACAAGGCGAATAGTCGAATTAGCCAGGAACCACCATGAACAACAACAAGCCAACGACACTCACCACAGTTATAAAGAGAGAAACAGAATTATAGAAGAAGTCCTTCAGGCCATCCCAGACTCCCAATGCCTACCTGAACGAGCCCTATCAGCCCTAGACTGGAAGGCCCAAGAAGAAACGATCCGAAAGGCTTTATAAATCTCCAAAGATGGAACAGCAGCAGGGCTGGATGGTTGCCCAAATGAGCTCTGGAAGAAACTTCAAACAAGATATGACGCAGCCTGCAAAGTCAATAAAAGAGGCTTCAACATAACTAAAGCCTTAACCACTCTTATCTGCAACATCCAAAAGTACAGTGTTGATGAGCGCACGAACTTTGCAGAAGGATGGATGTGTCCCCTATTTAAAAAGAAAGACCCAACTGATATAAGAAACTATTGCCCGATTGTAGCACTAAATGAAAGTAAAGTTTGGGGAAAGCGAGCAGTGAACGCAAAGGAGCGTGAGTGGTGAACAATCTGTGTAGTGGACGCTTAGTTGGGCACTAGGATGCACACACTATATTGAAGTAATTACCTGTGTAGCGGACGCTTAGTTGGGCACTAGGATGCACACACTAAGGGTCCACTACACGACATACAAAAGTACTTAAAGGATTGTAACAACGGATGCTAATTAGAGTATGTACTGTATCTGAATTAACCAAACACCGGGTAGGAGCACTAGCACACTGTGCACTGGCAGCGCGTGCTGTGTGGTCCTCGATCCGGTGGACCTGGCCATGACCTGGCCGGCTGCCACTTCTGCAACACCAATAACAGTCCTGAACACAGACTATAAGCTACTTACCAAAGTTCTTGCTCTCCAACTCATTGATCACGTGGACACATTAATACATGAAGATCAAGCTGGCTTTATACCTAGGAGGTCGATCTTTAATCACATAAGACTGGCAAAGGCAATAATCAGCTATGCAGAAATAGTTGAGGAGGATGGGGCAATAATCGCCCTTGATCAAGAAAAAGCATATGACAGAATTCACCACGACTACCTATGGAAGGTACTCAAAGCATTCCACTTACCCCTACCATTCATTAAGATGGTAAAAGCCCTATACAGTTCTGCGTTCACACACGTCGCCATCAACGGCGTACTCAGTGATCCATTCCAAGTAACGAGGGGAGTGAGACAAGGAGATCCCCTATCATGCTTGCTATTCGATCTTGCCATAGAACCCCTAGCGTGCTTGATAAGGAGTAACCTGGACATCCGTGGCTTAGACATTCCATGCCTTATTGAAAAATTAGTCATAAAACTCTTCGCAGACAACACAAACCTATACCTTAGCAAATATGATCGGCTGGACGTGGTACAGAGAGTCCTAGACATGTGGTGTGAAGCATCAGGCGCCAAATTCAACATAGAAAAAATGGAAGTCATACCTATCGGGTCCCCAAACTACAGACAAACAGTATCCACATCAAGAAAAATCAACCCTCTCGACCAATCCCCCCTCCCAGACAATATCTGCATTGCCAAAGATGGGGAAGTGGTAAGAATGCTTGGAGCCTGGATTGGCAACAACGCTGATGACCAAGCTCCTTGGGAACCTCTAATAGACAAGATCAAAATGAACCTCGAAAAATGGAGCAGGATAAGACCTAGCGTAGATGGAAAATGTTGCATTATCCAGACGATTGTCAGTGGATTCACCCAATTCTTAACCCAGGTACAAGGTATGCCAACACAGGTTGAAAAGGCCCTGAAGAAAATAATAGACGACTTCATATAGGAGGACGGCCATGGCCCGCGCATTGCCCAAGAATTCCTCCACCAACCAAAAGAGTTAGGAGGCCTAAACCTCCTAGACATTAGTACACGCAATGAGGCAATTGAGCTAATATGGCTCAAAACATACCTCAACTTTTCGCCCAACTGCCAACCGTGGGCCACAATCACGGACCTCATCCTAGAGGGATCAGCCCAGGAGAACATCATCGCTCAGGCAATACACAACCCCTTTCTCCAATGCTAGGACATCCCAACAAGGGGCCCGCAGCTAACCCGACTGAATAACGATACCAGACGCATGCTGAAAGCCGCAAAGGACCATAACACGAACCTTGCCACAGTCAAAACCCCAGCACGCCTAAGAAAACAGCTACCAGCATGGTATCACATCGATGAAGAACTGTCCACATTGAAATCTAGACCCGAGAAATGCCTAATAGAAAGGCACAAAACGTCCACAGTTACAGACCTGATCAACGTGTCAGCAAGAGTAAGAAATCAAAACGGGAGGAACGAGCATACCCCGAACCCCTTCTGCATATGCCAAGACTGCTGTAATGATCAGGAAAAAGGGTGTTACAACCCCCACGTATGCGCTCAAACAGCCCAGGCAAAACTTCAATGTCTCTCCGCAAAATGGAATCCTTGGGGCCCTGAGAACCCCCAAGACGGACTTTCATTAACACCTACATGCAAAAACAACAATATGCACGCAAGAATAAGCAATGAAGAAATAATATTCAACCCAACACTCACCTGTGGAGAGGATATAGCAGAAGCCTTCTGCGTCTTCATAGACCCAAACAAAATCTTGGCCCTACCGGCCTTGTGCCTCCCCCCAAATGGCCGCAATCCAACATGCCCCAAAATCACGATATTCACAGACGGAGCCTGCCTAAACAACGGAAAAAGAAACGCAACCTGCAGAGGAGGTGTTTGGGTAAGCCATGGTAGCCATCTCAATGCAGCCATCTGAGTCCCCAGACCGGACCAATCAAACCAGATAGGAGAAATAGCAGCTGTTATCCAAGCAGTTGCATCCGTTCCTATTTCACAACCGTTAGAAATCGTCTCCAACTCAAAATATGTTATTGAAGGACTCACCTCCAACCTACAAACCTGGGAAGACCAAGGATGGATCGACGTCGAGAATGCCTCATTCTTCCGAAGAGCGGCCTACCTCCTAAGACGTTGCACAGCAACCACTACCTTCTGCTGGGTGAAGGGCCATGACGGTGTAGAAGGCAATGAAGAATGCGACAGGCTAGCAAAAGAAGGGGCAGCTAACCCGATCAAGAGCAACTTAGACATGAACATACCAAATAACTTCAACGTCCAAGGAGCCAAAGTGGCAGCCCTAACCCAATCATTAGCTTACAAAGGGATTATGAAAAAGAAACAATCCTTACTTCACCCGTCCTCTTCAAATAATATCCAGTTAACAAGGGAGGCAGTAAAATGTATAACAGGATATGAAGAATCAGACGTGATGATCTGGTTGAGCCTAAGATGATCCACAATCCGCCCCAAAGTGCGACAATTCCTGTACAAAACAATGCATGAGGTCTTCAAAATAGGCGAATACTGGAATTGCATACCTGATGTCACCAAAAGAAGCATTTGCTCTACCTGCGGAATGACAGAATCGATGAGCCATATTCTCTCCCACTGCCGCAGCGACCCCAATAAAATAATATGGGACCTTGCAAAAACAACGTGGCCCCATGATGACCTTCTGTGGCCAGGAAACAACCTAGGAACTATCCTTGGCTGCGGTTGCATAATGGCCCAAAAAGCCGCAAATCAGAATCAGATCAATAACCAAAATACCTCAAATGCTCACCTTAGAGGCGCCACATGCCTGCTCCACATCCTAATATCAGAATCGGCCTTTCTGATCTGGGTCCTACGGTGCGAGAGAGTAATTCATGAAAAGAACCACAGCCATCAAGAAATCAAATCAAAATGGTTACGCATAATCAATGAAAGACTCACCGAAGATAAAATAAACGCGACCCAAATCAAAAGAAACAAAGGGTTTACCAAGTTAGTGGTAGACACCTGGGAGAAAGTCTTGGAAAAAGAAGGAGCCCTCCCGAACGCTTGGACAAATAGGCATGAGGTTTTAGTGGGTAGTAGGGTAAGGCCATAAACCATAACCCTGAGCCCCACACTATCCCAGACGGGATGTGTGTAAATGCATTTTCTTCCTCATTCCCCTGGCCGTACAGCCCGGCTTCAGCGCGCCAAAATGGAGCTGACATTCATCTCCTGCCATGCGGCACTTATTATTTCAATAGATAGTCAGTAGCTACTTATTGAATAATAAATCACTTTCAAAAAAAAAAAAAAAAGACTCCTTTCTTGCTTACCTGACTGCTTTCTTGTTATCCTAGGAGCACCAGCTCATTTCTAGGACTGTTGTACTTGTTTTTGCTATCTTTAGTTTGCCAACTCATAACTAGGATCTCTCTCCTAGTTATTCATCATTCCTACTAACTACTGTACTTGTTTTCTGTTATTACTAGTACAGGTACTAGTAGTATTATTCCTTAGTCATGGTAGCTGCCCTCATGTATATAAGCTGGTCTTATTTCTAGAGTTGGGCCTTAAGCCTGACTTGGGTTAATATCCAATCTTGTTGCTTCCACTGTGAGACTTCTAAAGTCTTTTCTTATTTTCTTGAGTCATCTCAAAGCCCCCTTCGAGACTCTCCTTTCCTCTTGCTCATCTCCCAGACCCTGGATTAAGTTCCACTTCATCCTTTTACCCCCCACGCTTTACTAAGGGTTGACAGCCCCTTGTAACCACTTGTTGCTGCCACTTGCAATCTTGCACATGTCATGCCTTAAGGTTCTTGGACCTTAACAATCTGCCTGCCCATCTGGGACAATAACCTGCACTACACAGTTTCATCCTACAACCAATCTCACCCCATAGAGCAAGCCAACATCATTCTTGCAGACAAGACAGGCGACCCGCGAATGTACAAGGAGGCTATGGTGCACAGCGATGCTGCCAAGTGGGATGTGGCCTGTAAAGACGAAATCTACAACTTCCAGCAGATGGGAGTTTATGACATGGTCCTACAGCCAAAAGGGCGCAAAGTTGTCAGAAGTAAGTGGGTTCTCCATATCAAACATGGACCAGACAGCCAGGTACAGAAGTACAAGGCACACATTGTCACCCAAGGCTTTACTCAAGTTGAAGGCCTCGATTACAACCAGACATTTGCCCCAGTCGTCAAACTCTCAACCTTCCACACCATTCTCACCATTGCTGTCCAGCAAAACCTCACTATCTATCAAATGGACATCAAGGTGGCTTACCTCAACAGCAAGCTCAAGGAGGAGATCTATATGGAGGCCCCTCCCAGTCTTGAGATCCCCAAAGGTATGGTTCTGCAACTTAATCAGGCAGTCTATGGCACCAAACAAGGCAGCCAAGTCTGGTATGAAGACATGTGTGGTACTATGGCAGAGATAGGCTACACAAGGATCAAGGCAGAGCATGCTGTGTTCATATGGCAACGTGGTAACATCCTTTCTATTATCACACTTTATGTCGATGATTTCAAACTTGTGGGACCTTCTGATTCAGATGATGTCCGCAAGGACAAGGAAACCCTGAAGAAGTACCACATGACCAATCTGGGAGAGATCTCCTGGATTCTCAGCATCCATGTCATGCAGGATTGTGTTATCCCAACAGAAATATTTAGAGGAGGTATTGGAGCACTTTGATAAGGCTAACATTCGCCCCATCTGCACCCCCTCTCTCCCCAACCATCATCTCATCCATCTCCCTTTGCCTGAGGTGGATGCTAAACACTTTTAGCATGCCCTTGGGGCCCTCATGTGTCTGATGCTGGGTACACACCCAGATATTGCTTACACCATCGCAGCCCTTGGTCGCCATACAGCCAACCCTGGCATCAAACACCAGCACACCCTCAACCATCTTTTTCATTACCTTTGTGGGTCTTCAGACTACAAACTCATGTACCGCCACAGGGTCCCTGGGGGCAACACCATACTTGGGTACATGGACACCAACTGGGGCAGCAATGTCAATGACTGTAAGTCCACCTTGGGCTACATGTTCACTCTCTCAGGCAGTGCTATCTCCTGGAGTTCCAAGAAGCAGAGTGCTGTTGCTCTCTCCAGTACTGAAGCCAAATATATTGCCAGTGCACATGTAGCCAAGGAAGCTATCTGGCTTGGACAACTCTTCATGGGTTTACAACAACCTTCATCATTCCCTATTCCCCTCCTCATCAACAACCAGTTGGCCATTGCCATTGTGAAAAACCCAGAGTTCCATGACCAGACAAAACACATCAACATCCACTATCACTTCCTCCAACACAAGGTCAAGTCAGGTGCATCAGGGAAAACCTCCCGCGATAATTTTCATAATTTAGCGATAATTTCCATAAATTAGCGATAATTCCCATAACTTAGTGATAATTTTTCGAAATTATCAAAAGTTTAGATTATCACTCACTAACTAGCCCCCCATAATTTACATGTTATTAACGTCGATAATTCACGATAATGTTGAAATAATTTCATGATAATGTTTGAATAAATTTCCGACATTCAGAATGTTCAATAAACGAGTGTATTCTCG
>Ga0307510_10002574_pt1 | contig 20682 bp, 24 predicted proteins | sample 12_EM_MG_FD_207224 | JGI IMG/M metagenome (GOLD analysis project Ga0307510, IMG submission 207224) | Populus trichocarpa ectomycorrhiza microbial communities from riparian zone in the Pacific Northwest, United States - 12_EM | ecosystem: Host-associated > Plants > Roots > Unclassified | place... | reverse complement strand
CCCAAACCTCGACCTTGCGGGACTATTATAAAATACAAGCTCAAGTAAGAAATTGTTCACTAGACTTCTGTTCCATATCCCAACACTGGAAATTAGAAACACTCCCCTTAGGGTTCATAATCTGAACAATTCCAGGAATGTGCAAACATAATAGCACCTTTTGCGCATTTCCCTTTCACTAGATGGAGATAAGTTAGTCTCCCATCCATTTTCTTTCTTATCCCAAAACAGCTCCCTGCCAGCTTTGTATCACAATAACGTCCAACAAGTCTCCACAATAGCCTTTAGCAATGCACTTGTATGGATCTTGGGCTGGAGCTTTTTACTCTAAGACTTGCATATTGAAAAAGTATCCCGAAATATGGAGTCTAGCTTGGGATTAATTTGGGTGTGCAAGAGGTACGGCCAGTGTGGGTGAAGTTGGCGTATCGGGGAACAGAGGACGATGCGGGGGGTGGCGTTTGGTGATCGGGTAGGCTTGAGAGTGGAGAGGTTTAAGCGGGGCGGGATCGGAGGTGGATGTCGACTAGCGAGTGACTTTTGGTGATTATCGGCAGCATTTCCTTCTATCTCAACTAAAGCCTGTTTAGATACAACGGTTCCGTTCCGTTCCCCCATACAAATGACCTTTTCTCTTCCGTTTTAAAATGGAGAGAATGATGTTTTCACAGTAGAAACGATCGTCCAACGGAACAGTCCCATTTTTGCCAAACAAGGCCCTGAATATTATGATATCATAAAACCATGGCTGAAAGAACCTCATACCCTATGTTAGAAGCGGTCAAAAATCGGCGCTGATTGCTGCAAACTATTGTTTGTAATCCACATCTACCAAACAGTCTTGTAGTTACAAACAATAGTTTGGACGTCCAATCATGCCACGCCAAGCAGCCCCTTGTTTGTGCAAAAAGATATTGCTTCGGCCCTTTAACCCTAGGGTTGAATAGGGCGCAAGGATAACGATAGACTCCAGACTCTAGCTATTCTTGCAATCCTTGTCATTCAGGTTAAAACTTTGGTGAGAAGAGTGCCAAATCACTATTCACCTACAGTCAGCCCGAGTATCAATGGTAAGAAAGCTCTTACCTCCCTCTCATTGCAGTTCACGATTCCCCAGCTATCTACGAATACTATCATATCCTCGGACTGCATTCACCATGCTAAGACCTAGGGCCCAACCACTCCCCATTCCCCCCACAAAAAAATTCACCCATTGTCCCTGACAATCCAGCCTTGCCCTCCCCCAACTTGCAGAAATCACACCCCACAGCAGTCACCCTCAACACCCATCCATTTCCCCACCCCTTAGCTAGCAGTCCTATTTTCACTATATAAGGCTTCCTTTCTTCCTCCCTTCCAACTCTCTCCCCCTTCCTTTCTCAACCGCGGCACAACAGAGAAGTCGACACCACGGGGTATACTTCTTTGAAGCTCTTTCCACAGCTTCCACTACCTCCTCCGTCGTGGTTTTTACTCCTTGTGTTTCATCACACTTCCTCTTCTACCTTCCTCTACGAACCAACCCCACTTTTACCCCAATTGAAGATGGCAAGAACTAAAAGCACCCCATTCTGGTCGTACCCGGCCATGAAAAATAATTCTATATCCAAGCCGTAAGTCCTCCTAATAAACCCTAAAATTTTCACTCCTCTTACCACTTTCACAAGATCCACTACATCAACCTCATCCCAAGAACCAGCAGCGCCAGCGCCAGCGCCACTTGGACGATCTGATTCGGTGAAATTTGGTCGCAACGGAGACCCGATCGTCCCAGCCAGATACGATGACCCGCTTTCCAAGTCAATATACTACAATGGCAAAGCATATTCAACCACACCCGCGAGGGCCACTGACGAGGAAATCGAAGATGACCTCGCACAGATGAGAAAGACCTGGGATGGGAAACCCTATGTCAAGCCTGAGTCACCCAAAGAAGTTCTCCCCGAATTCGATGACTATGGCTATAAAGGACGTATAGTTAAAAAGCCCAAGAGCAAGCTCGAGAGCGATATACGCAATGGACCCCCCACTGGAGAAGAGCTTGTCCATGGTAGCCAAGCCAAAGACGAGGAAGCCGGGTCTTCGATTAAGACATCCGATACCCGCGATGCGCCCCTTAATATAAACGAACGTTTCTGGGGCTCCAAGTTTGGAGGGGATGAGGAAGAGTCTTCAGTTACGACGTCGGACACCCGCTATAAGACTTTTCTTGGGGAGGAGGTTTTCAAGCCTAACCAAGCCCCAGGAGAGGAGGATGAATCTTCATTTGCCAAGGCCAACTCACCCCCCGGACTGCCTCTTCTTATGAAGAAACAACTTCAACTTGAAGATGTTCAGAATAGTCTATTCAAAGTCGAGGCCGAGATTTTGCTTGAGGCGTGCAACGCGGGCAATGAGCCTTTGCCTATGAAGGAGGTTGTCCAGGATAACCAATCCAAAGACAAGGATGCCGAGTCTTCTGTGACTCCAGACACTCCCAGCACTCTCGCTCCCATAAGTTGTGCCGCTGATACCGGAATGCCTGCTACAAGCAAGAAGCGCAAGATATCAGAAATCTCTGAGCTCACAAATGATTCCCTCACTTCTCCTCTTGACGGGAAAATGCCGCATACCGAAGACCAAGAGGGACCCCCGCAGAAAAAGATACGAACCGCCAACGGCGCAGTCAACCTTCCAATTCCTCCGGAAAAACCAGCTACCCCTAAGAAGGTTATTCCTACTCGCGCAAAGAAACCTACTGTTCGGAAAGCCCGAAATGGCGGTGGTGGGAGGGCTAGAAACACAGCCAGAGCCTGTAAAGCGTCTAGTGCAGTGAACAAGGCCGCCGCTCCCGCAGTTCCAGTCAGAGCGGAGACTCCCTCTGCAAATGCCGAAAAGCCTACCGGGGAGCCGGCAGTCGTAGCTCAGAGTGTTTCTGTCGTTGTTGTTACTAGGGCTGCTTCTAGAGGTATAATCGGAAAGGACAAGTCTCCCACTGCAACTGCCCCAGAAGTGGAAGGCTCTACTGATGAGACCATCACTGATCAAGAGGACAAAGAATCCACCTCCTCCGATAGTGGAGATAACCTAGAGAAGGACGGAAGCTATGCTCCGGTCGCATCTAGGAAGCGAAGGGCCCCTCGTAAGGCCAGGATCCCAGTGGCCCCAAGGAAGCGTGCAGCCCCAAACAAGGCTGTTACCTCTAAAGAAGAAGAAACTGCTGTTCAGAAAGGGGATAACCCTTCTGCTGCCATCCCTGATGCTGGTCTGGGGGTTGATAGCACCAAATCAACTGCGGTCTCCAAGAGCCGTGGTGTGAAGAGAAAGGTCACTGGGCCCGAAGACGAAATTCCTGTCCAGAAAGAGACCGGAACACCTGTCACCCACGGGGTGGATGCTGTCCTGACAACTGAGACTCCGGCCCCGGCCCCTCCTAGACGCTATGTGAGGAGAAAGGCCACCGTGCCAAAAGATGCAATCATTGAGCCCAGCACTACCCCCAAAGAAGACACTGCTTTGGCCACGGAGAACGGCAAGCCTGCCCCGCGCCCTAGGAAGCGCGCAAGGAAAGAAGTCAACGTTCCAGAAGATAGAGCTATTGTTGGAGAGGGAGCTCAACAGCCAGCTTGCCCTGAGACCGATTCTGCTCGGACAACTCAGAAACCGGCTCGGGTTCCTACTAGGCCTCCTCGGAGGAGAAAGGCCGCCGCACCAGAAGAAGCAATCACTGGCGCCATCAGTACCCCCGCCGAGACAGGCACCACCCTAGCTAAAGAGAACTCCAAACCTGCCGGGGTCCCTAAAAGGCGTGGAAGAAATGTTAACGCTCTAGAAGCCGAAGCCACCGCCCAGAAAAAAGCTAGACCGCTTGCCTCCCTCGATGTGGATGCTGCTCTAACAGCAGAGAAACCAGCCCCGGCTCCTCTAGGACGTGATGCAAAGAGGAAGGCGATCGCACCGGAAGAAGCAGCCACAGGGCCCCCCACTGCCCCTAAAGTAAACACACCTTTATCCGAAATTGCTAAACCAGTCGCTGACACTAGACAGCGCCGGAGGAGAAATATCGGGGCTCACACAGTTAAAGCTGGTATAGAAGCAACCACAGGGTCCCTCGCTACCCCTAAAGTAAGCACTACCTTATCCGAAATCGCTAAACCAGTCGCTGACACTAGACAGCGCCGGAGCGGAAACATCGGGGCCCAAGCAGTTGGACCCGGTACAGACGCTGCCACAGGACCCCCCACTACCCCTAAAGTAAACACTACTTTGGCCGAAATTGCCAAACCGGTCGCTGACACTAGACGGCGTCGGAGCGGAAACATCGGGGCTCAAGAAGTTGGACCTGGTATAGAAGCAGCCACAGGACCCCCCACTACCCCTAAAGTAAACACTACTTTGGCCGAAATTGCTAAACCAGTCGCGGGCACGAGAAAGCGTTGGAGGATTAATGTCGGGGCTCACACAGTTAAAACTATTCATCCAGACACTGGTTTGAAAATAGTTAACACCAAATCAAGTGCCGCCACTAGGAGTCGTGGTGTTAAGAGAAAGGCCACCCAACTCGAAGATAAAGTCGCTAACCAGCAAGAGGCTGAAGCCGCTCCTACTCCCGTCGTTGACGCTCCCCCGGCAGCTAAGATCACCAAACTATCCCCGACCCCCATGCGCCCTGTGGGAGAAAAAATTACCGCTCTACGAAACATAACCACTGCACCCCTCGATGCCCCCAAGGCAGCTGCTACTATAGCCCAGGGGAGCGCCAAACCGGCTGCGAGTCCTAGAAATCGCAGAAAGAAAAAGGTCAATACTCCCGAGGCTGGAGCCACCATCCAGCAAAAGGCTGGACCGCCTGCCGCCCCTGAGGTGGATTCTACTTTGACAGCTGAGAAACCAACTCCAGCCCCCGCTACAGGTTCTCCTGGAAGAGAAACCGCCGCACCGGAAGAACACGTCCCCCGCACCGCCGTTTCTGAGACCCAGGTAGGGGCAGTTGAGGCTGCCGCTCAAGCTACCGCCTCAATCCCTCCCGCCCCGGCTCGCCGTCCCAGGTACCGGGCCCCGACCGAGGGGTCCAGAAAGTCAACTCGCATAAAGGCCCAGCATGATGAGCTCAAATAAGTAACCTATTCTTGCTGCACGCTATAAAAAAATTAATTCAACCAAGTAACAAAAATGCAATACAAAAAAAGTACAAACAAATTATAAATATAAAAGCGCAATCCCATTTTTATACTTTATCCGGTACCCCCCCCTCTGCCCCTCCTCTACACACCCAGAACTAACCACCAAGGCAGCTCAGCACTATACGCTCCCCCAATACCTTACGAGTGATCCCCTGTGATCACTGTACGGAGGTCTCGACACACCTAAGACCCTTAGGCTAACAACACCAACTACCTACTTGGGCATCTGTGTGGTAACAAAGCTGCTGGAACGGTGTAACATAAGGGTTTAGAGTCAGCTGCCATAGAATAATGTATTTAGTGGTTTATTTAGACCCTAGAAATAAAATGGGATTCCGACCAATCTACTGCTTCTTTCTTCCAAATCTACTGTGAGTATAAGGCGCTGCGATGAAGTAGGGTACAGTGACGGGCACAGGGCGAGGATCCGTAACGATCGCAAGCCTTGGTATCCAACGATGTTCAACAATGGACTAATTATTCTCGGAAAAAGAAATTGATTTCGAAGTTAGGTTTAGAGTTGTTGTTGCCAATTAAGAAAAGCATGAGTGACCGTTTATGAAGGAGAAGTGCTAGTGAAGATAAATCAACGATTAGAAAGAATAAGAAATCAGACTTTATATATCTAATGTCTGCCTAAACATGAGTTCGTTAAGGATGATAGCTCATCACATAAGTGGAAGGATTGTGCCACGGCTAAAACTAGATTTAGTATGACATCTTATTACCGGGCATAGTGGAACTTCGGCCGCGCCAGGTAGCTCACAACTACCCAGTCGGTTTCTCCCAGGATTCTTAACGGGATTGAGCCCTGTGGAGCTACCAAAAGAATCCAATAATCCACAATACTAGTTATATATCAGATCCACCACCCCTTCCTTACAGAATCTTTAACACCCACCACTTCAGCAGGTACTAGGGCCATTAATACCGCAAAATATAAGCTTCCTACCGGAAATAGCGGGTGAAACCCTTCCAACACTCAAAGCAATTACATTCAAACTAATAGATTCAAGAAAGAGAAAGGTAAATGCTAGAGTAGAGCAGAAAAAGAGGAAATGGTACTTGAATCCAGGATAACTGCCGATCCCTCATACAGGGGCACGAGTAAGCTCAAGGCTTCCAGAAACAAACTACACATTATTCAATCAATGCCCGCTTCACAAGCAAGGTAAAACAACATTATCACTGCCCCAGAAGCAGACACTGCTTTAAATAAAGAGACCACCAAGCGGAATAAAGGGGCCAGGAAGCATTGAAGGGGAAAGGCCAATGTGATAAAAGTTGAAGTTACAGTCCAGCAGGAGGCCGGGCCTCCTGCAGCACCTGAGATAACTACTGCTCTAACAATTGAGAAACCAACCCCAGCTCCCGCCACAAGTTACTGTAACTCAATCGAAAGGTCAGAATAGTAGAGGTCCCCCCTTTCACCTGTTTCCGAGGCCCCCACCAACTTCCCCCATACACCGACGATCATGACTTTTCCCCTCCAACCCATTCCCCCTTACCTCCATCACTTCCTAAGCCGTAGATACAAACCCCCCCCTCTTCCCGCGCAGTAGACAATCAAGTCCTCCCTTCTCCATTTCAAGCGACCACACACACATTTCTATAGCTCCACGAGTGATACTACATGATCCATAGGCATGCATCAACAGAACAAAACGAAAACGAAACAAATCAGCACACCACATCAAAACGCGAAATCAAACCAAAGCAGTATCCTCCATGTGCACACACTTACCAACGAAATTTCAACAAACCTCGCGAAGAAAAGAAAAATCCAGCCAGGAGCGACATGCTCCACCGGAACGCCGAAACAAGACCAACCTACCGCTCTCGCAGATATATGATACCTAGTAGGCACTCCACACTAGTGGCTTATTATCGGATAGACAGCTGTGGGTCCGGTCTCACGTACTACTAGCTAGCTAGGTAGACGGTCAGAAAAAAATATACAAACCATTTTGCACTATTCAAGCCTCCCGCCCCATGCCCGCGAACGCGATCGAGAGTCTGAGGGCCCCCGATGGAGATCGCTCCGTCTTTCTAGGTCTTTCGCGGACGTTGCATATGTGTGTGCTAGAAACGCCTTGAAGTTGGGATATGGCGACGGAGCCGGGGTGACGATGCATGCCCCCCCGAGATTCAAAAGTATCTGAGCGAGAACTGAGCAAGCTTAGGATCGCCTGCTAAAAGAGAAAGAGGTTCGTTTGGGGGTGTGCTATGCAGTTGTTTACTTTGGAGGTGGGGCACGCTAAGGGCGAGATGTAGATTGTGGGGATGAGCGATTATAGAGGGCGATTAAAATACTAAAAGTGGATTCTCTCAGAGACTGTTTGGCAAAAATGGAAGGAAAAAGAACCATTCCATTTTGTGACTATTTTACCTGTGGAAACTGTCGTACCGGAATTTTTGGAACGGGGAGGAAAAGGTCATTTGTATGAAGCAACCGAACGGAACTGCCGTGTCCAAACAGGCCCTCAGGTGTTCAGGCTTTCCATAAGATATACAGTAAACATACATGCAAAGACACCGCGGGAGCGCTGCAAATGCATCAATTTACGATAAACTCCCACTTTACCAATTCCAGTACACCTAACCCCAGGTCGAATCATGGAACCATCACTCGAATACATCCCGCAAATGCACACTCACAGGCACACCTAAAAGGCACGTAAACAAAACATATCTATTAGCCACCCCGGTATCAAAAGCATGACGGTCATCACGAAAGAGTAACATCAATCCCCTCCTCCTCCGCCATTCTCAAAATCCATTTCCGCACCGTCGCATCCGGCGCAAGATCAATGGGAAGCTTATCCTCCGAGTCCCTGACGCTCGAGTCCGCGCCCATCCTCAACAACTCCAGTGCGACATCACCGTTGCCTTCTGCAATCGCATGGTGCAGCGGGGTCATGCCGCTCTTATCCCTTGGGCTTACCGACGAGCGGTTTTCTAGCAGGAGCTTCACCATGGGGAGGGAGCCGTTGGCGGCGGCACGATGGATGGGCTGCTGCCCACGGGCATCCACCGTGCGCGCATTTGCTTTGTATGGCGGGGAGAGGAGCTTGCGGGCTGCTGAGAGGTGGGACTTGGAGGCGCAGAAGTGAAGGGGTGTCTATCATATGGGTATGTTGTTAGTCTACCAGTTGCCGAATTAGGCCAGAGAATATAAAGAGGGAGGGGCGGATTACTTGTCCGCCGTTAGCTGCGATACCAAGTTGAAGTGAGGAGTCAGCCCAAGTTGGATCACCGGGATCCTTATACAAATTAAGCCAAAAGTGACATACTTTTAAGATTAACATCCGCCTCCCTTGACAATAGCAAGTCCACCACCTGGTCTCCATCGTCAACACTCACCGCTATCATGAGCGGCGACCACCCGGATCCATCCTGAACATCTACGTCGAACCCCTTCTGTTGCGTAAGGAGCTGCACGATAGGGAGGTGATTGTATGAGCAAGCCCAATGTATAGGCAAACGATCATCTGAGTCACGATAGTATGCTAATTTCGGGTTCGCCTCCAGCAGAGATTCCACTTGAGATACTTGTTTATTCAGCTCCTCATGTTAGCCCAGAGGTGATGGAAGACCAAGATAATTTCTCCCCCCTTAGGTCTGCTCTTTCCCCTTTGCCCCCAAGTCGGTAGATTTGAATGATGAGTTGGGATGGGGGATGCACATACATCTGCCTTCCCTACAAGCTTCGTGAATAGCTTCTTTATTCTCTTCTTCCATGGTTTTCGGGGGTGATATCGTAGTGGAGGTTAAGACACGACAATCTATGATAATAGCCGATTTCAACTCTCTTCCTATGTGGAGAATCCCGGCTTGGCGATTTGGTGAGATATGGCGTCATCAGTCAGAGACTCAGAGTGTGAACAGACCAAGGTACAAATGTTACCCGGCTCTCGGTCATACTCGAGTATGATACATTTTTCTTTTCTTTTTTCTCTTTTCCTGCCAGGGGCAAATTGAAAAGGCCATCAAGAAAAACGACGCTATGCATTTGCATTTCCCGATTCGGCCGTCCCGAGCATAGATTGCCCTATTCGGCACAAGAAGCTCGAGCGGTGTGCACCGCACAATGAAGCGGAATGCTAAAGGACCCAAACATGACCAAGGCTACGAGCCTTCCATTCCCTAACTAATTCCTTTCCCCCCTCTCTTCGAGCCTTCATTATCGAACACGCAGGCAAACTTTACTACATTTTACGCTTCATTCCAATCTAAAGCTAAAGGCTAACAGCAAAGACATAATGACTACCAACCACTTCCCAAGAGCTGCCCCGGTTGCAAAGAAGTATGCGGGTATCCTATTCGATTTAGACGGTAAGCTTGGTCCGGAGGAGCCGTCCAAGATACGTTGCGAAGTTTCCAACTTATCCATTTTGTGAAAACTAGGTACTCTGATCGATTCTACGGCCGCGGTCGTCGCACACTGGAAGCAGTAAACTCCTCCCCTTCCTCACCTCCCAGTAAAAAGTCAGACAAAAAGAGAAATCTCATTCCGGTGTAGGTTTGGAAAAGACCATGGCATCGATCCAGCCTTGATCCTCGCCACATCTCACGGACGACGAACAATCGACACAGTCAGGCAGTGGAAGCCAGAGCTTGCAAACATGGACTGTAAGCACCCACCACCACCACGGAGCTGAAAGGGGGTAAAATTGCAGCTAATTTGCGTATCATAGACGTCCGTGAGGTGGAAGGCCGGATTCCGAAAGAGCATGCGGCGGATGCGAAGGAACTTCCCGGTGAGTAAGAAGTCGCTTTGCCACCCAACGGACCTAACGGACAAATTTTAATAACGCATCGAATGCGCCTTCCTTCCCTCGGGAGTTGCATTTGGTGGAAATTTAGGTACCAGAACATTAGTATCGTCACTTGATAAGGCTGGAGCAAAGTGGGCCATCGTGACCTCAGGAACCTCTGCCCTCGCAGAGCCATGGATCAAAGTATGATTTTATCCCCCACTCTCGTATATCTTCAAGTTATGAAGTCATAACTGCCCAGAATTTCCCCGGAGTTCAATTTGGAGTCCCAAAGAGCCGAGCAAAGCGGCCACCCCGGAACAAAAAAACAGGGATGCGTGACTTCGCTTCGTGACCATGAAAGGCATCTGAAAATTATGGTTGGCTGACAAAACGCTTGGACGCTTCTAGTTGATGAGGCTTCCACGTCCAGAAGTTTTCGTGACAGCCGACAAAGTGGCCAACGGAAAGCCAGATCCGGAAGGTACATCCCCCCTGCTCCTTCCTCGTCATGTTAGGGAATTATTATAATCATTCCTTCCCCCGATTGCCGAGACGCCAGTGCGCTGAACAAAGGAGCCCTGAAGGCTATCTCCTGGCCCGTGAGCAGCTAGGCCTTTCGAAGACCGCAGAGCCTCTCGCAGACGTGCTTGTGGTGGAAGATGCACCCGCCGGGGTCCGTGCTGGGAAGGCAGCCGGCTGCGACGTCCTTGCACTGCTTACCACACACTCGCGTGATGAGGTTGAAGCCGCAGGTGCAGACTTTGTGGTCGAGAATCTGGAAAGCGTGGAGTGGTTGGGGAAAGACGAGGACGGGGTCTTGCTTTTGATAAACCCTACTCCTCCATCGACGGCTTCTGTGGGAATAAACTTGATCAACGAAGCAGTACCCAATTAGATAGAGGGGGGATATTTCTGCAGTCTTGGGCGGTGCATGACGAAAACCGGCAGGCGATGAATAGTAATCAGTAGCTGGGCAGATACCGGCACCTTTTTGTTACCCTACTTTGGCGAACTCATTTTTTTGCCTGCCAAACACCCCTGTTCGTCACTTGCCGATTTTCGCTGTGCCCCATTGAAGACCGAGAAGGAGATGCGCAAAACCTGTGAGGTCTCTCATGTACGAGAAAGATAGAAAGCGCCTTTCGCGCGCCCCGAAGGATAGGGAGGGATGGGATAATTACGATGTGGAAATGTGGAGAGGCTGTTTAGATTTAGACTTGACTGCCGTACCTACCGTATTGCATTGTAGCCCCTCTCCCAAGCCATCCCATCTCACGAGTTAAACTCAACCTCAATAAGCCCAAAGGGGAAACAACTCCCCCCCAACCACTCGTCCATTCCAAAAGGACCGAGCACAGGAAGGAAGGGGCGCATAGTGACCGAAGTAGTGAACACTCGATAAACCACGGAATTGCTGCGCAAACCCTCGCCCGCTCGTTTCTCAAGATCGATCGTGCAGCTAGCAATCCCCTCCTCCCTTCTCCATGGTGCTGGAATGGCCATCCCTCCTCCTCCCCCTCCCTACTCCACAAGCACCGTACCTATCCAGGCACAACGCCGTGCAATACAAGTATCGCCGGAGTCCAGGGATGACCGAATCAGTCAATCAAAGCAAGGCATGCCCACTCACTCAACCTATATTGAGGAGAATCGCGGGGGAAATGTAAAGATTAAACGGATTTAAATGTCCCTTTTGGGGCGAGTACGGTTGCCGGTAAGAGCTCTGAGGGATAAAGCTTGTCCGTAACAAGCACGAGCAGAGTTGCGAGTACAATGGAGTGCAGCCCGCGTCAACTGTGGGTGTATTCTCGGGCCTGGGCTTTATCACTATCACAGCACTGAACGAAACGATACGTTCCTGCTTCGTCTTAATTCCCCCCACCTACGGGCACTAGTACTATCGTAGTACTTCCCTCCCCGCAACACATCATCTTTCCCCGCTCCGCACCGTTCTTCAGTCTCGGCCCACCAATCCGAACTCAACCCATCTCGCCAAGGCCAATTCCGTTGTTCAAGCTATGATACAACGCCGGCGTAAGGGTGATCGGAAGTTGGCGACTGCAATCTCTCGCGCGTGGCGGAGGTCCTTTGTTTCCGTCTATCATATTGTTTTGTTTTTTCTTCTCTTTTTTAGTTTGTGATGGCTTGCTACAAGTGCTTAGCGGGGAGGACTGTGCTGGAGGATGGAGGTGTGGCGTCTCCTGGGTCGGGTTGGGACGGAATGGGAAGGGACAGTACTCGAGTAGTGGGAGGGACGGTGCTTTTGGTGGCCGTGATAATGCCATAGCCAGGGTGGGCCATGCAATGGAAGAATCGGATGGAGATGTTTTTAGTACTTGTATGATGGCGGTAATACTATTTTCGAGCGGTAATTTAAATAATATTAAATTTATGAGCAGGCCCAGGAGATTACATTACCGCACTGCACCCTCAAAGAACGCCCTTATACCCATTATCGTAGAATACCGGTACCGTAATTTCAGTACAGCTCAACATAAACTCCCCCCTCCCTCTCAATCCCCCCCGGGGCTCTCCCTTGGCTCCACGGCCCTACACTATTTGGGGCGTTATACCGGAGACGGAAATGTTCCAAAGTTCCCCACCAGACTCCTCTGAGGCCACAAAAAAATTAAACCCCTCTTCAGCCCGTGACTTATGTTATGCGGTACTTCTCCCTCCAATCGCCGATTCGTGATCCCTCCTTAGTAACAGTTCGCACACTTGAAAAGGTTTGTGGAATTCGGGACCAAACGAAGGGGATCCCTTTCCTATGTTTCCCGAGCACTCGAACTAACTCAACAGCGTTTCTGGCCCGTGCGATGCAAAGAATGGGGTGGCAAAAACAGCCCAAAAAGTCCGGCCAACACCGCGACAGCTCCTCCCAAAGAGATTATCATGATCCAGGCCATACAGTACTAGTAGTCAGAGATTTCTTAACTTGTGGCCCTTCCTATTCATCGCTAAATTTTTCGAATCCGGGAACAGACAACCCGCCACACTCTCATATCGACTCGCCTCCCGGCACAGTACCCACCCTTATCTCTCACTTCCTGCGCCCAGCCACGATTCCCCCCCCTCCATCGATCCACCCACCATTCCACATCGACCCCACCCACCCCTGTCGCAAAAAGGTACAACTTTTGCAATGGACATCCGTTCCTGGACTCGCTTAGGGGTCTGTGCATCCGGCGTATGCGGGCTGTCCGTATTAGTGCATCATGTCGTATCACATCGGTTTATTCTTCAACCTTCTTGATAATCTGTTTCCCCAGGAGGAGAGAAAGACTTGTATCTGCACCGGGGGTGTAGGTAGGAAAGGGAAAAGAGGGTGAAAAAAATTAATATAGCGGAAACTATACAATAACGGTACGAAACGTTCTGTATTTCGGAGGTGCGGGTGTAACTCAATGGAAAGCTTATCGCGGGGCTTTACGATAGCCCTGCAGGTGTCCTGCTATTTTGTACCGGTACCCATACTGTAGTATTGTGTTCTATCCAACTTGCTTCTCTTCATCCATCCCACCGTTCAGTACTCGAGTTCTCGTACAGGACACAAAGCCTCATACAGCACAAGGAAGAATCCCTGCAACTATTGTGCCTGCGGAAGAAAGAAAAAATAATTATCGTGCAACACGGATGGCCCAATACGGAGGTGTCAGGTGGACTTTAGTACTACTGTGCTATAAAAACGCAGGTACCGTACGGAGGGAAGGTAGGAAGGCAGCTGCTGGTTATGGATGGTCTGTTCGTGAGTGCTGCTGCATTGTATAGGAGGTACAGTATAAACAGGAGTACCGTAGAGCACAGAAGGATGCTTGAGCTGCGGTCATAGCACTGTGTGAGGTGCCGGTACTCGAGCACTAGTTCATGCGCTGAACGGGGTCACGCAGGCGAGATGGTGCTTTCTGGCTGGGGGTTTGGCCTATCGGGGCGATATTGGGGCGATTGTGGATATGAGTGTCGCGGCTGTTTTTGCTCCGGTGCTTGTCTGTACGGTGCTGTATTGTGGATGCTTACGATGTACTAGTACCTGTACCTGTATGATACCTGATAACTCGTGCTTACGCCAATTCTCGTAGGTGTCATGGGTTCGCAGGGTTAGCTAGCTGTCGTCGTGCAATTTTGTCTTCCTGCCTTGATTAAAATAATGGGGATTAATTTGACTCCAAACCCGTAATATCATAAGAACCAGTATTTCCTTTTGCTTCGTTTCTATAATAGTAATAATTATAGTAATGGTAGTACGGTGATAGTGGGTGAAAACCATGTGGTCACTTGTGAAACGAAACAAGGCACACACAGTCTCTTATCCTAACTATCATATTATCAGCTCCTATCCATCACAGCTGGGGCAGTCCACCGTATGACTACTCCGACACGACACAGGATTCGTGAATGCTGAAGAACAGGGCCTCCCAATCAGAGTTTCTCATCGCGAGGCTGAAGCTGCCCGGATTATAATACCAAAAAGTCGAATAGTCTGCTTCTATTATATCATAAATAAGATGAAATAACTTGAAACGCTCTGTTTGAACGCCTGCGGTGGATGAATAGAATACCATAGCGCAAGGATGAGCGTTGTTATCATACCGGCAGCTGCACCATCACTCGCAGGTCAGTGATATTTCATTTTCCAGATTCCCACGTTTGTATTTACCTTTTCTTTTCTTTTGCTTAGCACATTTTTCCTCTACGCTTCTCTACGATACTGTGCTTGTGCCATGTGGTGGCGGAGCTATCACATCGGTTCCTGCGGATTTGATACTGTAGTTTCTTTTTCGGATCACCGGTATTCCGGGGGGGGTTTTTTTTCCTTTTCTCCCCTTCCTATTTCTTTTCCCCCGGTTCTTGTGGGGGGTGTGAGTGGGGATGAGTGATGAGGGGAGAGGAGGGGTGATCTTTGATGATGAGCACGGTATGGACTTGGGGCGAGGGGTGTGTGTGTGTGAGACCACGGTGAACACGAAGGGATGATAAGGAGATATGCATCATCAATGGTGGTGCCTGACCGGCTGCACCGGGCTGTACGATACTGGACTGGACTGGACTGGGGGGGCGGGGGCTTTCACCTTCCAGTTCTACGATGGACTGCTCCTATTGTTTTATTTGTTTGGTAGGTAGAGGTGGGCCGCATCGCTACCAATACAGGTCATATATGGTGATCAGGTTGCTTTTCTCCCTTCCCTTAAAGGTCTGTTCAGCCTCTCTCATCATCCCCGACTTTCTCGAAATCCCGTTTTATTTTTTTATTTCCTTCCCCCTCCTTTCCTTCTATCGAGATTCCCCCCCCTCCTATACTGTGATCTACCTATCTTTGTGGGTTCCTCGTTCCTTTATCATCGCCTCCCTCGTTCAGCTGCCGTTCCATACCCCAGCCAGCCTGCCTGCCCAGCTGCATGAGTATCCTCCATAAGAGAAGCACAAGCAAAAACACGAGCAGCTGCCCGGCCACTTTCTCTTGAACGCGCACGCAACCTTCTTCCGCGCCTGGGTTATCCATGATATAATTCAACCTTGTCCTTCCCCCCTCTCACTGGCTTTCGCCGCTTTATATATCCCATCATTATTGGTCTTTGTATCTCTGTCAGCATATCTTGCATTGCATTGCGCATTCGCTCACTCACTCACTCACTCACTCACTCACTTACCGCCTTTTTTCCTTTTCGTTTTCCTCTGAATAGCTTTGCTGTAGGTTTCCTTCCTGGCTGGAGTGATTGTGTTATTTGTTTCTCGAGATATAAGCTAGCGTGTTTGATCCTGATATCATCCGTTTTTACAAGAAACACCCTCATTTGCCCTTGTTGCGTCATAAGCGGTTGGTTGGGGCTTACTGGGACTTGCATTGCCGACAAGTGTAGGCAAGTCATCTCTTCCCTTCCTTTTCCTACCCCCTTACGAGTGGTCGATAGATCCACCCAGCCAATCCCTACTTTTCCCAAGTTTTCGAGTCCCGGTTGCTTCCATTTCCAATTGGATAGCCCATTATTAACTTAACCTCAATCAGTCGATTATTATTCGTCTTCGCATCCCGAAATTATCCAATCGCGTGCAACATGGATTCCGCCCTCGCTCATTCGTTCCAAGGCTACTCACGGCCAGAGCATAACTTAGATCATATACTGCAGTTCCATCCGCACCTGCAGCTAGTGGACGACTCTAACCGTTTTGCTTCGAATTCTTCGTCATCGGTTTCCCTGACATCCATGTTTCCCATGCCCGGTGGTGGTTCTTGCAATAGTAATTTTCAATATTCTCACCCACTATTGTCGTTATCTAGGAGAGGCTCGGACTGTAGTGTTTTGAGCAATGCTTCGTCTGACGGGGATGGGGGAGTTCTAATGATGGTCGAATCGAGAACCCGACTGACTCGCGAACAAGTTCAATTGCTCGAGCGTCAGTTTTCTGACTCCCCCAAACCCAACACTAAGATCCGCAGGGCTTTGGCTGACACAACTGGTTTGTCGGTACAACGCGTCGGGGTGAGTACTTTGTAAAAGTAATAAAAAAATTACGTTCTGACTTCCCAATTACACACAATCTGCCCACCCGGTCATCACTTCGGAATTTTCTCCCCTTGTGTTACCCTTCCATGCCCTAATTCACCTTTCCTATATATCCTCTCTACATCTCTTTTTCATCGCTGCTACTGCCTACTTGTACTTGTGCTTCGTCCTTTGGGGGGGAGGTTTTTTTTATATACCGGAAAGTATCTAACTTTTTTCTCTCTTTTTATCAAATAGAATTGGTTTCAAAACAGGCGAGCCAAAGCGAAGCAGCAAAAACGACAGGAGGAAATGCAAACAAGGCAGATACTCGCATTGGCTGGCCGACGGCGAGCAACGGAGCCTTCTTCACCCGTTTCCTCAGCTCCTTTGCTGATACCAACGGGCGCCACCACCGCTAGCAGTGGTACGACGTTCCCAGCAGACAGCACGATGATTACTCCAAATCCCCCGCGCCGAGCAAAGTCGTTCGCAGACATTCCTTCGACGCCCGCTCGTTTCGCCGAGAAACACGGGGAGGGCGTCTCTCCCTACTCTTCGCCTTCTGAAGCAAGCTACGCTTCGTTGGCGCGATCGCTTGCTATTGCTGCAGCCGCAGCAGCGCATGCAGATTCGGTTGGGGGGTTCCAGGAGAATTCCCATGAGATTCCTAATCAATATCAACCACAATCCCAGTTTACGGGGTATACGCATCATCCATTCACTCTAAGTGGGACAGAGAGTCCATGGCCGATATCCCGATTTTCAGACTATGGCTCCAGCACCGCTTCTTCAATAATATACACTCCGACGCCAGCAGGTCAATTAGAAGATCCGTTTGAGTATGATCAGATATCTCCAGGCTCGGATCACCACTACGATGGTGGCGCCAATTCACAGTCGGGTAATGGTCCGGTTGAGCCGGCGAGTTACTTTGATTATCATTATCCACAGGAAGACTTTTCTGCATTTGCTGCGGCGATTGACGCTACATCTACTCAGAGGGCTTTTGTGCTGCCTGCTATGCCACCGACACGCTTTCTGCGGTCCCCAAGAGTCGGGGATGGGCAGGACTTCCAACCCCAGCCCCACTGTAACCATAACCTGCAGCAGCGGCGGGAAGAGGTGTCTGAGAGAGACTTTATCCGCCGTGACTCCTGCTCCGGAGAATTCTTGGACGCTTTCAGTTCTATAGAGCTCCCTGAACAGGCTGAGAAGGAGCTTCCTAGAATCGAAAACGAACACTCCGAAGCGGAACCATCTCACCAGCAATCCCTCGCGAACCGACGCAAAGCACCAACACCAACGCCCATAGGCACCGCTAACCTACGAAACTCCCTCCTCACCCAATCCGCTGCACCGCCACACTCCTCAACTCTCCCCTCTTCCAACCTCTCCCTCCCAGCAACCCCCATGCGCCGCATAAAATCAACTTCCTCTACCACTACTGATACTACCGCTCTCTCCAGATTCTCCCCACCAAGTTCGCCCCCCATCACAGCCGTGCAGGCCAAATCCTTTGATGGACTATTGGATGGTCTGGACTGGGGCACGGAGGAGGCTGACCTCACGGCAACTATTCGCCCACGCACCGCCGGCTGCAGCACCACAACCGGAAAAGTATTTTCCCTGGCGAACGTTTTCAAAGTGGAAGCTCCGCCAACACCGGTTTCCCCCGCCGATGTTAACGCAACTACTTCATCTTCATCCTCCCCTCCCACCAACAACAATGCGGAAGCAGGAATGTCCCCGCCAGCGACACCAGCGCATCAGCAGTGCGCCAATGCCAGTAACACTGCTACAACTCCCCGGGAGGCCAATTTCCAGACGGCGCAGTACAGTATTTGCACTGCTCCGCAGTCGCAATTGTCTGGTGTGCCTAGGACCGGTGGGGGAGAGCTTTGCAATGGTGATGCTGGCGGCGTGGTCGGGTTTGTGGGGTTTGGTGGCGGCGGTGGGGAGGAGTTTGGTGCATTTGTTGCTGCGGAAGCTGGCGGGAAGGAGGAGGTGTTCCCGTTTGAGAGGTATTTGGCTGCTGCCAGGGGTGGGAGTGGAGAGGGGGTTTTCTAATTTTTACCTTTGTTCCTTTGGATTTGATTGATTGAATGCTTAGTTTGGCATTACTGCTTCTCACTTACTTGGAACTGCGACTATTACCGTTTTTTCCTTTTCTTTGCTATTGTATGGGTTTCCTTTTTCCTTTTTACCCTTTCTTTATTCGGTTGGATGGTGGAGTTTTTTTTTTCATTTCATTTTTTCGTCATGGTTCATTATCTTTTTTAGTTTCCGGGTTTGTCCTGCTTTCTTACCTTGACTTTACCCCATTCCTACCTTAGCTACATCCAAGCCCCTCCCATTTTCTTCAATTTTCTCGTTTTTCTTCAAGGAACAAAGAAGGAAGAAAGGCAACGAGATAGCTATATATATCGCAACTTGCCTTATATTCCTTATCCTATCCTAGTCTAGTCTAGCGCAAGAGGTACTTGCCACATAGTCTCCTGCAGTCTCTTTCATTTCATTTTCCGTCATAATCCATTTTCAGGTATCAAGCCCACCAAAACCCCGAGGGTTGTTGCTTGTGGGTTTTGACTGATCAATATGTAAGCTAGTTATTATACCAGTAGTTAGTAAAGCAAGACAAGAAGAGGGGTGATCTGGCTGGATTAGCTATCCTAGCTAGCTGGATTACCTACCAACCAAATAAAGGTCTTGTCGTATCAGCTTTGCACTTTTGATTTTTTGTTTCGTAAAGTGAGAGTCAGCCAGTCAGGCAAGTTAGTCGGACCCGTCCGACGGGGCATAGCTAGTGGGGAATAGAAGAAAATATTGGAAGGTGGGAGAGAGTGAGTTCTCCAGGTGTAGGCTTTCTCACCCTCTAGCTCCATCTCCATCTCCGCCCCCCTCGCTGGCACAGACACGGAAACCAATGTGATACTCCCTTCCAACAGAGAAGCTGAACCGAAACAGGAACCGGGACCCTGAGAAACACAATTACCATGCCTCTCGCGCTAAGAGTGCCGGTCCGCACACAGGTGGCGCCGTGGTAAAAGTACCGCACCGGTACAGCACTCACGATAGAATGCCTTGCCATACCATACCGGTTACACACTAGGGTGCACAAGGACTCGAGCACAGTACAATGCTAGTACTAGTACAGTACAGTCCAGCACAGCACAGAAAAAAGCAATAATCCCCGTAGAGTTAACAGCCGTGCTTACCGCATGCCACTATCATCCCTACCAATCAATGGGAATAGCCATCCTTCAAGAAGGAGAAGCAGGAGAAGGAGAAGAAGAAGAAGAAAGTTCTTCTTTCAAGGTCCACCTCACTTCACTTCACTTGGCTTTCACCCACGCACCCCGATACAACCAACGGTATCACCAATACCGACTATCAAACAAAGAACCAGGGGGGGGGGGGAGGAGGGAAAGGGGGGTAAGGAACCAGTGTAAAGTAAAAAAATCCCCTCACCATCGTCGATTCACTCATCAATCAATCAATCAATCAGCCAATCAATCGGAATTCGCCGTGTGGGCGATATTTCGCGTTGTTTCACTTCATTTCCGGCGATGTTCCCTTCGGAGAGCCCCCCCCCCTTCCCTTCCACGTGAGTTGTTGGTTGTGATGGGTCATTTGCATATACAGTACTTCTTCTTGTACGAGTACATACCGGCCCCGGAGGTGTGGTTGCGATGGGGAGGGGAGGGGGGGGTGATGGTGCTTTGTGTTAGAATGAGGTTTTGTTGGTTCCCGGGAATGCGGGTCGGTGCTGCTGGGGTTATTGTGCTGGTTTTTGTTTTTTTCCCCCCTCTTCCTCTTCCCCTCCTCCTCTCCAAAAGCTGAGGACAAGGCTGAGCGAGTGAGGGTTTGTGAATAGTTGCAGGGGGTTGGTTAGTGAGGAGGAGATGGTGGGGGCCGGCGGGAACGGCGGGTGTGGTTGGGCACAGCTATTTTGGGGGCGGGGGCGGGAGTGGGGTTGTGGGGATATGCGGTGGTGTTGTTGACCGCGGTGATGAAGCTTGGCTTGGGTTTGGTGCTGATCTTGCGGAGTGCGGACTGCGGGGTAGGTGCGGGGGTTTTTGGAGGATTGAGTGCCTTGTGTTAGTAGAGCTCTGGATATTTTCGATTCTGGGGGCTTACTGGTGGGCATAATAGGTTAGAGGCTTGTCTCTTTGTGCAAATGGGGAGGGGTTCTAATCCAGTCGTACTGGCAGAAGGCGCAAGCGGTCCGTATTCTCCTCTTTGGGGGAAACTTGATTGAGATGCTTGGTCAAGACT
>Ga0307510_10002573_pt1 | contig 20682 bp, 20 predicted proteins | sample 12_EM_MG_FD_207224 | JGI IMG/M metagenome (GOLD analysis project Ga0307510, IMG submission 207224) | Populus trichocarpa ectomycorrhiza microbial communities from riparian zone in the Pacific Northwest, United States - 12_EM | ecosystem: Host-associated > Plants > Roots > Unclassified | place... | reverse complement strand
GTGCGACACTTGCGGTCTTCTACTGGATCCTTTTGAGCTTATAAACCCGAGATGTAAGCTTGATGGGGCCGGTCCTATCAAACGTGACTCAAAACACATCTTCATTCGACTGGACAAACTCCAACCCGAAATTGAAGAGTGGGTTAACAAGACTTCTGAAGGGGGTCAATGGTCTAAGAATGGTCGGATAATCACTGAATCTTGGTTGAAGACTGGGCTTAAACCACGATGCATTACCCGTGATCTTACCTGGGGAACCCCGGTCCCTGTCATGGGCTATGAGAATAAGGTCATGTACGTGTGGTTTGATGCTTGCATTGGGTACATTTCTATCACTGCCAATTATACTAAGGAATGGGAGAAATGGTGGAAGAATAAGGACGAAGTTAAGCTTTATCAGTTCATGGGCAAAGACAATGTTCCTTTCCACACAGTTGTTTTCCCCGGGAGTCAAATCGGTACTCGAGAGAGCTGGACTATGTTGCATCATATCAGCACTACAGAGTATCTGCAATATGAGGGAGGCAAATTCTCCAAGAGCAGAGGGGTTGGTGTGTTTGGAAACAATGCACGAGATACTGGAATCCCACCTAGTGTATGATCCCTACCATCTTCCATAATTAACGGAGCAATTACGACTGACTTTATTAGGTTTGGCGTTACTACCTCTTGTCCTCCCGCCCAGAGACGGGCGATGCACAGTTTGTCTGGCAAGACTTTGCTGCCAAGAACAATTCTGAGCTTCTAGCGAACCTCGGAAACCTTGTCAACCGCCTCATTAAGTTTGTCAATGCTAAATATGCCGGGGTGGTCCCTGATTACACTGCCGGGATTAACGATCTATCCTTCGATCAATATAAGGAATCGGTGAATGCGCTTCTGAAGTCCTATGTCGGGGATCTCGAGGAAGTTCATATCCGTGCGGGTCTTGAGAAGGCTATGGCAATTTCTAGTGAAGGCAATAGGTTCTTACAGGACAACAAATTAGACAGCGCACTATTTACAAACTCTCCTAAGAAAGCAGCTGCCGTAGTTGGTTTCGGTCTCAATCTCATATACCTCCTCTCTGCCCTCATATATCCATACATGCCTGCAACTTCCGAATCGATAGTCAAGCAACTCAACGCACCACCCCGATCTATCCCAGATGCTTGGGATGCCGATGGTTTGCTCCCAGGTCATGTCATCGGGAGAGCCGAGTACCTTTTCAGCAGGATCGAGGAGAACCAGGTTCAAGACTGGAAGAACAGGTACGGTGGTAGGCAGGAGGCAGCCGTCCAGGATGCCTGGAAAGAGAAAAAGAAGGGGGGGTCAGTGGCCGGGCAGCAAAATGCTAAGAAAGGAGAGGTGGCAAGCCCTGGCTCTGCGTCCACTTCTGCAGCTGATCTGGAAGTTAGACTAATAGTCTGAGTTGATCGGCCATTCGCTGTCGTTTCGTCTTTATTTTAGGTGAATAAAAATAGGGGATTTTCTTCGGAGTTTGGAAGAACCTGGGTGAAGGGATGAGTTATCTTATTTGGTTTAGTGTTTCTCCTTCTTTTCTCTTTCTCGTGCGCAGTGTGACATAGATCGATGCGTGAGATACACTAAGTGGGAGTTAGAGTGGCTTTTCTGTGACAATATATCTTTTCTTACTGCTTCTATGGGCCTGTTTGCGATTGGTTAAATTTGTACCTTGTTGAGCTTGTCAGGTGGGCGTTATTCCTTTAATATCCACTGCTTCGCATACCTAGCCCAGGTGGTTACGAATCTAGCCCTCCGACGATACTATGATACTTCTGTAATTTATCTAGGGCTGCCTATTATTGCGCTGTATTAGAGCCCACCTCCCGAAGACCCCTAGATCCTGCATAAGCTTTCTCGCCGACTGGGAATCTATTTAAATGTACAGTTCCGTGACAAATGTTATCGTCACTCATCCTCCCCACACCAAAATTGGCCATTTTTGCAACCACGAAACAGTATTATATCCACCTCAATTAAACATCTAAGGGCCCAAAGCACTAGAGGCATATATTGACTTCACTAAACTGAAATTTCAACTGAATTAGACTCATGCTGTGTCATTGGTGGGCCGAAAATTGCAATTTTGTAATCAAGTACCTTTTTCTATAGGCCCCCATACAAATTCCACGGCTTGGCATGGACAATTCGACTCTCCACAAGGGCCAAGTCATAAGTAACCGCAGCTAAAGCCGCATGGACTGAATCAACAAGCTCCTAGCTACCCATAGACGAAATTTTGTAATTATTGGTGCAGAGGATTTTGTTGCGCTGTGGGTTTCGTGGAGGCTCGGTTTCGCTGGTTTTGGTGTGTTTTGACGGGTACTTCACCCCGACAATGACTTATGTTCAAGAACTATACCTACTTACAGAATCGCCCAAAGCCTTCGATATAGTACAAGAAATCCCCGATATATTTAGTCTAGTCCTTTTTCTCTGGGTTTGGTTCGCTTGCATCCTCCCTTGTTGTCCTATCGGCGGCTGTCTCTTCAGCAGCCTTCTTGATCTCCATTTCTACCTCAGCCTCGGCCTTCTGTGCCTCGGAAACTTCTGGAGCAGTCTGAGTGGTGACGCTGTCCTGAGGCGCTGCCTCTGGTTGAGGTTCTTGTTCTCGCGCTGGGGCGGCGGCTTCGGAAGATCTTGTCAATGGGCCTTGGGCTGAAGTTGCCTCAGGCATCTCCTTGGCTTCCTCTGTGGCTAGTGGTTGGGCTTCAGAGACGGGGGTTACGACAAGTGGTTCCACTGGCACTGCTTCCACGGATATGTCTACCGCTAGGGCTGTTGTTGCCGTCGAGGTCCCGGCGGGTGTAAAGGTCGCTATGGGTTCCTCTGCTTGGTCTGCCGGAGGATCTTGAGAAAGGCCTTCTACCTCCATTACCTCCGACGGTATAACCTTTAGGGTGGAGGCTGCGGGGATTTCCTCTTGAGTCTGGGCTGCTGGGGGTTGTTCGGCAACCTCGGCTGCCGGGGAAGCGGTCGTCGCGGGGACGTCTTCCACCTTCTGTATAGCCTCCTCCTCCACCTTCTGTATAGCCTCATCTACTTCAGCTTCTGAAGCTCCTCCTAAACTCTCTATTGTCTCTAGCGGAGCAGCTTGAAGGAGTTCTCTCCTCGCTTCATCTATGTCAGTCTTGTCTGCGAGAGCCCTGTATTCTGGGCTGTTCAAGATTTCAGCAGCCCTCTCGGCCGTTTCAAGGGTCTTTCCGACTCCGCTATGTGCCCACTTGGGCTTCGTTGTTACGTCTCGTAAATTGTCCATGCTGACATTCATCCGTTTGCCAACACCTACAAAACCCCCAAATTAGTATAAGTGATAGATATATAACACATGCTGAGAGTGTTACCCAATTCCTCGAAGCCCCAGACGTTTGCCTTCATACCAGTTCCATAGAACTGGTGCTTCTTCAAGTAGGCTAGCCAGATCTCCACCGTTTCCGGATGGCCATCCTTAATCTGGATTAACCGCTTATATGTGACTCTCTCAAAATTCTCCTGGGACTTCTTGTGAACGAAATGGCCTCGAGGAACAGTCCACCTTTCAGTCTTCCGGGGGAGTGGTACAGGTCCAGATGCCGGGAGGTTTAGGTAGTACGCTGCACGGAGGGCAAAGTCGCACATGAACTCCAAGTTACGGACACTGTAAGACCGTATCTGAAGATCGCATACTGGGAGACCGTATTCCGCCTTGCGTCTGAAGGGCCGGTACCAGACGGACTGAATACTTAAGGGGATGCGAGGTTCTGAGTCGGCGTCGGGATCTGCCGCTTCGGCACTTGGATTACTTGTGGAGGTCCTAATTCTTGTCAGGAAAAGCCAATATGATCCACTCTTGTAAAACAACTAGGACCCACTCTTCAGCAATTTCCCGGTGCAATAGAGCTGCCGCCGAAAATTCCGACCTTGGTACCACCGAACACACCTATCCGCAAAGTTATTAGTTCAACCAATTCAAGCCATTGATATCTCTTGAATGAAAACGTGCCGCTAAAGGCCTTCGTATAGTCCGTACACGAGTCACAGCGGACCATGATCGAAAGGCAAACATGTTTCTGAACGTTCTGAAGAATTGAAGATCTTTCGTTGTGGGGTGACTTTGTGGTGGGTGAAACCACCACGTGAAACCACCACGTGATAAAAAGCGGGTAACCTTTGTAGAGCCTTAACCCAGCTTCCCATGGTGGCGCTTTTCTCCACGTTTCAACTCAACAATTCACGACAATCCCCTGCTGCGACTTCAAAAAGCTCCATCTTAACGAAAAGGAACTGAAAACCCAAATAATGGAGGCCTCACGTGGACCCCCTCGGGTCAAAAACAAAGGAGCAAGCACCCAGCAAATCAGGTACATCTCGACACTCCGGACCAACGGTCCTCCCGTGCAAGGGCGAAACTAACAAGCCTCGCAGTGCCGAACAAATCCTCCGAGAGGCCTTCGAACGGCAAGAGCAAGGCCTCCAGGCGCCAACACAGCGATTTGCGGATCTTGAAGAACTTCATGAATTTCAGGGCCGGAAGCGCAAGGAATTCGAAGACTATGTGCGCCGTAATAGGATCAACATGAACAACTGGATGCGCTATGCGCAATGGGAACTCGATCAGAAGGAGTACGCTCGTGCCCGCTCAATTTTCGAGAGGGCTTTAGATGTCGATTCACGTTCGGTTGTGTTATGGCTACGGTACATTGAGGCGGAGATGAGGACTCGCAACATAAACCATGCCCGGAACCTACTTGATCGTGCGGTTACTATTCTACCACGCGTGGATAAACTATGGTATAAGTATGTTTACATGGAAGAGACATTGGGTAATATTCCTGGCACCCGGCAGGTGTTTGAGAGGTGGATGTCGTGGGAGCCTGATGAAGCGGCGTGGAGTGCATACATCAAGCTTGAGAAGCGGTATGACGAATTTGCAAGGGCGAGAACTATCTTTCAAAGATTCACTCAAGTCCACCCTGAGCCAAGGAATTGGATAAAGTGGGCACGTTTTGAGGAAGAGTTTGGAACCGAGGAGAACGTTCGGGAAGTCTACACATTGGCCGTTGAGACTTTGGGTGGGCAGTTCATGGATGAGAAGCTCTTCATTGCCTATGCTAGGTATGGTTATTTCTATATGGCCAAGCTGGTCTATGCCCAAATACTGACAGTTCTCTCTAGATATGAAGCTAAGTTGAAGGAGTATGAGCGTGCCCGAGTGATCTACCAATACGCTCTTGACCGTTTACCAAGATCTAAATCTCAATTACTGCACAAGTCATACACAACGTTTGAGAAGCAGTTCGGCGAACGTGAAGGTGTGGAAGACGTGATCTTGTCTAAACGACGAGTCCAGTACGAAGAGCAGATCAAAGAGAACCCCAAGAACTATGACGTCTGGTTTGATTACGCCAGGCTGGAGGAGACACTTGGGGATAAGGATAGAGTGCGAGATGTTTACGAACGAGCAATTGCAAATATCCCTCCAACAAAGGAGAAAAGGCATTGGAGGAGGTATATCTACCTCTGGGTATTCTACGCCCTCTGGGAAGAGATGGAAGGAAAGGTACGTCCACAATTCCATCCTTCCTACCGCTGGCATATCCCATCACCTATGATCCCAAATCTATGAACGCCGCAACTGACCTCCCCACCAGGACATTGACCGCACCTGCCAAATCTACAACGAATGTCTAAAGCTAATCCCACACAAACAATTCACCTTCGCCAAAATCTGGCTTCTAAAATCACACTTTGAAGTGCGGCACTTCAACCTCCCCGCCGCGCGAAAAACCCTAGGCCAGGCGATCGGCGCCTGCCCGAAAGACAAGCTCTTCAAAGGCTACATATCACTCGAAACCCGACTGCACGAGTTCTCCCGGTGCCGTACGCTCTACGAGAAGCACATCGAGTTCAACCCGTCCAACGCACAGACCTGGATCCGCTTCGCTGAGCTGGAAATGGCCCTGGAGGACTACGACCGCGTTCGTGCCATCTTCGAACTCGCCGTGGATCAGGAGCTGCTAGACATGCCAGAGCTACTATAGAAAGCCTACATCGACTTTGGGGAGGGGGATGGCGAGTTTGACAAGGTTAGAGGCCTCTTCGAGCGCCTGCTGGAGAAGACGGACCATGTTAAGGCCTGGATCAGCTATGCCCACTTCGAGGTCAACGCGGACGAGGGCGAAGATGAGGACACCGTTAGCGAGGAAACTAAGGCGCGCGCGAGGAGGATCTTCGAGAGGGCGTATAAGAGGTTGAAGGAGAAGGAGCTTAAGGAGGAGGTTTGTCCCCCATTACCATATAGACTTGCGGAGACCAACGATATATATAGCGCGTCGCACTCCTCAATGCTTGGAAAGCTTTCGAGCAAACGCACGGCACCCCAGAAGACCAGAAGGTGGAAGCGCAGATGCCCAGCAAGGTCAAGAAGCGGAGAAAGCTGGACGACGACACATACGAGGAATACATGGAGTACATGTTCCCCGCCGACGAGCAGTCCAACGCCCGGATCCTTAATATGCTACAGGCTGCTCGTGCTTGGAAGCAGAATCAGGTGGTCTCAGGCCCTGCCTGAGGATTGTGTGGATTTTTGCGCTTTTTTTTTGGTCACGAGGTGGCTTTTTTATTTTGCATTAATAAGGACCGGCATTTTGCTGGGGGTGGGAGGGGGGTTACTCGAGTAAAAATAATTAAATTCGTTTAATGTCTTTGGTAACTTACCGTAAATCTCATGAAGTCCACCATTTTCGATGCAAAGAGGTGGACCATGATACCGCCAAGTTAAAAAAGATAGACTTCCTCCCTAGCCACCCGGACACCCCCCCATCCGGATTCAGGACAGATGCTGATTGGTTGGCACTGTATGAGGAAACGGCGGCGGTAATGCAGCAGCCCATCCAATCAAACCAGGAAAATCGCTGAAAGCTTTCTTATCTAGGTTTAGCTGTCCGGGTGGGGGAAGCAGTATATGATTCTTGGGAGCCAATCATAGGCCTTGGTAACTGTGTTGCCAAGATATTTGGAGTCGTTGGCTACCTTGGAAGCGCGTGACGATTCGGAGTAACTTTAATTTGCGGTGTCCTTTGAGGTTGAAAGCTTGGTGGTTTCCCCCGCTCTCATTCCACTATAAGTTTGGATGAATGGAAAGGGGTATCTCTTTCTATCGAAGGGCTGAAGAAGGCTAACGCATACTACCACCGCTTTTCGCTATTTTACAAGCGGACGAGCGAACAAACGGACGGAGAACGGAAGATCCGGGGAATACTAGTATTGGGCGGATTATAAAAGGCCGGATTGTACGCGAGTGCCTTGCCCAGCGAACAAACGAACGAAGGAGATAAACTTCTCGCTGCCTCTCCACATCCAGTTACAATTCGATAGCCACAGTCTACAGGGGTGAACATTCCGAAGAAAGGAAGGGATTGAAGGGATATAATTCGGGCTTTGCTTTCACACCTCTACCGACCTCTGCTATCCTACGATCCTCTCGCACACCATCACTTTAACTTGTCTCCGACACCTTACTGCACCGCAGCCCGCTCCTCCTCTCCCTTCAGCCTTACATTACCTTACCCACCGATCAACAAACGAACGGCAATGCCACCCAGAACCCCCCATTACCTCTTCCGCAGAACTTTCACCTTGGCCCTTTTGTTAGTTGTATTCCTGGCGTTCTTGACGTCTTCCGAAGTTCTTGCCTCTCCCTCCTCATCTTCCTCATCGTCACCGCAGGGAGAGCGGCTAGAGAAGAGAATGAGTCAGTCTTCCCCCCTCCTCCGACTACCCCACGAATGCTAATGTTACTGCAAACAGCCTCCTCTGCAGCATCAATACGCTTCCCGCAAGTACTCAACGAACCCCGAGAACGTGGTCTTACGCCTGGCTTTGTAGCCGCGGTAGTCGGTGGGCTCAGTATTGTTTTTGCAGGGTTGATGGTGTAGACCCTGATTATCCTGTCCTCCGGCTCGCCGGGGCCGGGTGGCGGACGACATGCACATGCCGAAACGAACCTCGGTCCTTCCCCCCCCCCTCCTCTCACTCGCTTGTTTCCTTCTTCAAAGCTTGGTGTTTGACTCTTTTTTATTGTGACGTTTTGTATGATTTGAACGACTGTTTGGCTGGTGGATTGATTGATTGATTCAGGGAGGGGAGAAAAGAAGACGTCAGATGGCTTGTTACGATTGTTGTTATGGACTTGACGATTTTGGTGTTAGAGTTGAGCTGTTGAGTTTTGCGCATTAGAGGAGTAAAGTGGGATTGATGGGAGGAGTGAAGGGGAAGGTGAGAAGGGTGGATTCCGTCGCAGCATCGCTGGCACCACGGGACTGGATGGTTTCTCGCCGCTGAGCGCGTGCTCGGACTCACAGCAACACTCAAAGCGCCCGACTTTCCCCAGGCAAACAATTACTTCCAGAGTTGTACGATACGATAGGTAGGTCGATAGCGGTGCATCCCATAGCATAGCTAGACTGAAAATACAAACTATCACTATCTATGCAAGGTTTTGTACTAAATTCACGCATTGCAGCAATTGTTGCTACCGGCTGTGCACGAGTAGCGGTGGCATGCACGCATATTATACCTCTGGATTAACATGGCAATAGGGGTTTTCCACCACAAACTCTAAAATAAACTGCACGTTGACACTGATTGTGTTGACGACCCCTGTAACGCCGGCAGTAGGTCTCTATTCTTTATTTTTCTCGCCAAGTCCTTGGATTCATCTGTAACCATAGGAAAATACCGGCAAGCGCTCCAAGGAAAACCTAAGTACAGTAGCAAAAGAGACTTGATCCTGGAGTAAACCTTTCATAAGAAATGAATGATGACAAAACATTATCAAATCATCAATCATACTCGCCACGAGAATAAGTCCTCAGACAACCCAACCGGCGCAGCCACGATCCCCCGCAAAATTCAACCATCATGAGAACCATCATAGCAATCACCATTGCAATTTCAAATATAATACTGAGGCCGTATATTTGGGCCCTCCAGCATGGGATCTAATAATAAGACCTTTCATTTTGGCTGTGGCATCGATTTCAGTGGTTGTGGCATTGCGATAGTCGCGCGTGGTAGGATTATAGTCGTGCCCGTTGTCTGAGGACTTATTTCTCGCCGTGAGTAGCTTGTCAAAGAAAATCCTACGGTCACAAATTGGACCCTCTTGTAAAAGGGAAACGAACGGGAAAGTTCACTATATGTCTGGCGACAAAAGAGTAAAACCTCCCAGCACTAGATCTCTGCCACCGTATTTCTATGAAGTCCTCTGAACTATAGCAATCACGAAAGGAGGAACTCTCCTCAACACTTTGCCGGAGGGATGTAGTATTCCACGATACGTTGAATACGGCGGGTCAAACATACTCGAGGTGCCAATGGGCGTTTGCCCAATTCAAGTTCCATAGTTCCACCCGGTGAGTAAAGTTGGGAGAAGGGGGAGAGGAATGGGGAAGTGGTTAGGAAATCGTTTTCAGATAGTGTAGGGGTGGGCAGACGAGGTGTTATAAAAAAAGGGTGTTTGCCTTGCAGCCAAACTCCTAGCCCAACACCCCAAACCCACAAAAGCCGGGTGACTATGCGCACACAAGTGAACCTCTATGGAGGGCATGTTGTCAAGGGCAAGTCGTATGATACCATAATCTCTCTCTCATCTAGTACAGTACAAGTCCTCCACTATCCCCCACAAACTGCTGAAATGTTCACAGGAGTATTTACCCCTGTACCGTAAATGCTCGAGGTGTTCAAGGGCCAAGTGACCCACTGCAGCCTTAAGTGGTAGCAGTGAAATATGCGTGTTATCACCTGGAGATACCTGTTTTGCAGGCCAAAGCCAAAGGGCGACTAGCTCTCCGACGGCGACGTGGATAGTGAGGTTGGAGAGAACTTGCCACAGGAACGGGTTCTTCAAAGTCTTACGCATTTTTACAACACTAGGAGGCACTCGAAGAGTATGGGAGCTGACACGGAAATGATGGAGATGGAGACAGACTTCTTCTGGAGGGAGATTGGCAAGATAGAGGTTGGAGAGTAGGGTGCTGCTGGGTTGGATGGGTGGGGGGAATAGAGTGCTGTTCTTCCTGTTTTTCTTTTCTAACTTGGCGTCTAATAATATAACCCCTTTTCCCCTTCCTTTTCCTTTTATCATTTCTTGGCTCGTGTAATGGTGTAGCATGGGGGAGTAAATCTGAAGGTTCTATCAAGTTGCTCATGTGTTGACGCTGTATGGGTAGATGGGTCAGGTGGGTCAGGTGAGGATTAGCGTGGTTACCTTCTAAATCAGATGAATGAATAGTAGGTGGCTGGAGATTAGGTTGAGCTTACAGTAACACAGAACAGTGCCAGGGAGAGTTGAGCCAAGTGTTGTGAGCCATAATTAGTGATGGGCTATTTGCTTGCCCTGGGGTCGTTTATGTTGTAATATGCGATCGGAATATGTGCACAGAACTTGGACGAAGAAGTGATAACAGAAAGTAGTGAAGATCTCGTATTGTGACCACGCTTGTTAATGTAATAATAAGAAAGCCATAGCTCAGCTATATAATACAGCAATTGAGTTCAGCCATGACCACCGTATTCTGCTAATAAGGAAAGACAAAGACTATCAAAGAAGTATCCTGGGAGGAACAAAAGGAACAATGAAAGAACACACAATAGGCTTTCAAGTCAACCAGTAACGAGTATGAAAACATAAAGGGCTGAAAGAAATATTTGAGAGGAGAAAGAAACCATATTTGAGAGGAGCAGAAAACCATATACGAACAGTTTACATCCCGGCCCTCGAGTGACAACCTATGAAAGCCCCTCCCAGCTAATATGTTGGAGAACCTTTCGGTGCCCGGCTGACCGATCCAATCGTCAAGCTAGCCACCTTCCCATTAGACGAGACAAAGATCCTCTTGATCTCCCTCCCATTTGGCCATTTGCAAGCCCATTACTCATCGGCTATAATATCTCTCATGTACTGCTCCCCCTTGCCAAGGTGCCTCATCAAGCGTTCCCGCTCAACCTCCATTTTGAACCTGAACTTCCCATTGATATCCATGGCCCAGGTTGCTTTCCTACCTAGGCGCCCCCTTTGAGGGACGAACCACGCCCGCGTTGTCTCTCAAGCACGCGAGTTCCTGCCATGGAGGGGACATGGGGATGAAGGTGGGCCCAGCACTCTTTGGCAAAGCCTAGCACGATGGGCTAGCATTCGCAGGAGTTTGTTCATGGCGCGGTAGGTCGTGCTGAGTCTTGGCCGTGCTTCGGCGAATGAGGGTGTGAAGATGTTTGCTAGCTTCATGAGATTTGGCACAAAGGTGTTCAGGGTTAGGGACTTTGAGGGGCAAAGGAGTTGTTCCAGTTTGTTTCTTGGACCACAGAGAAGAGGTCATGGTATTCTGGTGAGATGCTCGTCGCGGCTACGGGGCGGGCAACGAGGCTTGGTAAGATTGGCAAACCGGGCTCTGCAAGTTTCTCTGCGAGGATGCCGGTGTGTAGCCAGAGTTTGTCGAACCAGTGGTACATTCCGATTCTCCTGTCCTCACCCCATTGATATTCCACTTCCACCGGTTTCCAAAGAAACGCAAATGCACCCTCCTGGCATCAGCACCCCAGCGGGAGACGCACTCTCACGGACCGGTCTCATTAAATTTACTCTTGCTCATTTTCTCCCAGGAAACAAGAGGAGATGCGCCGTCCGCGGATACCTTCTCCTTAGTCTCCATATCCGCTTCGAGTTCTTCGGGTTTTAGGAACTTGGAGGTGACGGGGTGCTTGTAGGTCTTCCCTAAATCCATGCTTTGCCTCAAGAGCCGCTCAGCGTTCGCAGGCCGATATACAGCCCAGCCAGGCCAGGTCAAAGTGAAACTGACCTAGGCTTTGAAGGCTAGGCTTTTGGGAAACTTGTAGACTTCATGGATACCTGGAGGCGCGGGCAGGTTTTCGGCATATGCCATCTGATTAGTAAATATTTGCCAACAGGGAGCAGATATATTTGGACGCTGGCAAATATCCGAAGATACCTGAAAGTTCTCGAAGATATTGGTGGATGTCTGCAGATATCTGAAGATACCTGAAGATGTCCGAAGATGTCCATAGATAGTTGTCAATATCTGACGATGCCTGTGAATATCTTTGAATAATTGCAAATATCTGCAAATATAAGGCAATATCTGAAGATACCTTCTGCTGGTTCAGGTTTGGGACACACTAAGAGAAATTAAAAAGGTTCCAATAGGTTCAGAGCTTTGAGAGTAGTGTGGATGTTGGGAAATTTCCTATCACTCGATATATTCCAAACGTGTCGATAAATTACTTGTACTCGCGCGTTAACAAATATTCCCTAGTTATAAAGCTATTTCCCTACCACTTGAATATCAGTTTAAACCTAAAATACCTAACACTTTTCCTTATGGCCTTCTCCCCACCACCTCCTTCTCCAAGAACCCTTCGCCCCGATGATTCCGCATCACAAACCGTTTCTCCTTTTCTTGATCCAATTTTTCCCAGGTTGGATACAACTGTTCACGCGGGGATGTAAGTATACACCCCAGATCTCAACTAAGTTCTTCACCGTGTGGTCATTTAGCTCCAATACCATAAGCAATAGTGAAGATAACGTATCACACCAGTATAATCATGTAAGCACAGAGGGCGTTGACACCTCGCTCGTGTTACGTTCAATCCATGTCAATACATACACCTATGATACCCCGAAAACACTCCAAAATTATATTAATCATGCTCGATCACTCGGACGCATGCAGCTGCAGATGTCTGCTGTTGGAAATAGCCGTTTAATGGCGGCACTTGGTGCGGGATGTGCCCGCACTCTAAGGCCGCCGGGGTATGCGTATGCACTAGTCAAAGGACCGCAAGCTATCATATGAAACCATTTTATCATATGAAACCATTTTCACCCCCCTTGTTTTTTTTTCTTTCCCTCTTTGTCTTCTCTATCATAGCTTTCTTCCTGTGCACAACTTTCCTTAGGTCATTCCTTTCCATCAACTTATCACAATCAATCATGACCTTCGTCTCCACTTAATTTATATCTTGTGTCTCCACTCAAGTGGCTCCACTCCGCTGCGTAAAACCCTCACAATCGATCATTGCCTCCGCAGCGATTATGCTCAACAGGAGGTCCCCAAGCCCCCGGCATAGCCAACTCGTCCATGGTGCCCAGGCTTTTCCGTCTTGAGAACAACATTATTACAGTTACCCAAGTAGGAAATGAACCACATAGTAGGAGGTTGTCGTTGTTAGTAACAATTTGCTAGGATATTAGAACGGTCAAGGGGGGAATCGGAGATATAAAAGGAAGATTGGGCACTCTCGGCTGGCACATGGGGGTTGTGCTAATGGCAATTTTAAGAGGCCGGAGCAGGGTGAGTAATGCATCGGCACTTCTTAATTGCTCAGTCTAGCTAGCAATTGCTAACGTATCCTTATAGCTATTGGGTTACCTAATGAGGGAAAAATTGTCCAAAAGTCAGGAGCAGGGAGCGGCCATAAGCTCCAAGCAGCTAAGCCAGCTAGGGAAGCTGGCCGCAGAGGCTAGGGTGGAGGCACCCAAGGGAGCGCAGGATGCAGGCACTAAAGGGGCTGGGAAGGTGTAGAGATGGAAATGGATAGATTTTCCTTTAGCTTTCTATAGGGGTGAAATGGTTCCGGCTCTGTGAGGGCAGTGATTAGCCCTTGGCCTTTGATTTTTTTTTACTGTTTCTGGTCGCAAGCCTTGCTACCAGAATTACCACCTCTACCTAGAATGATTCAGCATCCCTCGGGCAGTGTAAAACACTAAAATTCGGGGCGAACCCTTTCAATATCATGCACTTGGCAACAAACCCTTCGATGCCATCAGCCAGGAGATATAATTATCAGAAGGGAATGAGTTTACAAGTATCTCGGGAGATAGGCTTGTCCGGTGGAGAGGATCCGTTGACCAGGTTTTATTATAGTATATTAGAAGAGCAGCTGGCTAACGAATGAACTGTACTATCATAGTAATTTTGTTCATGACATTGTGTAATAAGACGGGATTTCTGGTTTTGGTACAGTAAAGGGTCTGGCTTAGGGTGGGGCTAGGGTTCTGGCGTCGAGAGGGGCGGCCACTTTGATAAGGGATACGGATATATCTGTCGAGTAGCTTTCTTCTGCACCTGAGAGGTTTGAACTTGTCTGGTGGTCGAGCCTGCTCACGGATATTATGTGGCCACAGCAGTGTTAGCAGCATAAAGGACGCTCCCGAGACGCAAGACGGGAGGGTCAAGACGCCCCATCCTGCTGCGCACACGGGTAGTCTCCATCTATCTCACAACCGAAGAACACATAATACCCGACTGCTTCACAATAGGTATCCTTGCCCGAGACCTCGAGTCCGACGAGAATAGTCTCGTCCGGCGGAAGGTTGGTAAGGCCGATTACGTCGTGCGCAATCCCTATCCTTTCAGGGGCACCATCACAAAAACCAACAACACCGTATCCGAGGGCGTCGAGCAAATCGATATCGGGGAAGTAACTCTTCTCCATACGGCAGCAGCAAAGAATCATCTCCATGTCACCACTCCCTCTGGTCTGGCAGATTACGACTCTCTTCTGGAGGAAATCGAAAACAGTCAAGTTTCCGAAGCTTTGAGGAAGCTATACTATAAAAGCCTCCAAGCATACTGCCGACTATGATTCAGCCATTACTGAATTCCTCCGGAAACAGTGTGTAGGTGATGGCAATATAAGAACCGAGTCTCCATCGTAGAGAAAATCCAATCAAAGTCCTACACAACCTTTTGTAAGGTCTATGGAGCTTCCCATCAAGATTATTTCTGGCTTGCCCGGCTACGTTAGCCTTCCGGATGTGTTGGGTTCGTCGCCATTGGTAAAAGGGCCAAAGAGCCACCCGGTATACCAGCTACCTCATCGTTCAAGCGTGTCTCTTCTACAGGCACAATTGTTGGAAGAGGGTTCTCGGCTGCGGGAAAGACGGTGTGGTGTTTCGTGAATGGTAGCGAAGGGCTCACGATCCCGTGGATGTGGCGGCAGCCAGGGTCATTGGCGAGGAAGTCTCACAGGGTGTTATCGCACCCTCGCATACCCCGGAGGCATTCTAATTTATTACACAAGAAAGGCGGCAAATAGACAATTTCAGAAACTGATCCCCTTTGTGAGGCAAGTGGCAGCAGTTACCCAAGTCCTATTTCAAGCAACTGCCAAACTGCAATTGCAGCCACCAGCCACAGGGACACGTCGAGTATATGGAGTATCACTCCCGCAGCAGAGCAACGACCTAAAGATCACTGCAGAACCTTCTCCCATGTGCTGACGCCATCAACCAATTGCGAAATACCTCCACAGGCCCTAATCAACCTCATTGTCGGCACAATTGCGTTGAAATATCCCCAACCCAATCGTGTATGTTATGCGAAGAACGGGAGGATCATCGGCCTTGGCGAGGGCATCAGCCACAGATCCACCGCACTGGACTCGCGGGCGACAAAGTCGACGGGCGGCGGTTTAGGTAGAACCTAAAGGCCCCCGACATCTGATGAAGGCACGGCACTGAAAGGCCAGATAAGAGCAAAGCAATCGACCTCTAAGTTTCAGGACGTTCTCTGGAACTAAGTGACAGTCTAGAAAGGGAGCTGTACGGGAGCATCTTTGACGAAGTTCCGGAGTCATCCGCTCCCGAAAGGTCGAAGACTGACGCAATCAGAAGAAGTCGCAATATCGAGTGATGCCTTTGCGAGTCCTCGCCCTCGCAGATTCCGCTTGGGAACAGGCTGAGCACTAACGCTCGATTAGCGATTTGTGATATCTAACAAGACCTTCTGTACTTCCCATTCGTTGACAATGTCTTCCGAGCACACAAATCCGGGGCGAAGTACCAGGCGGCTCTTGGGAATTAGTAGCCGATAAGGCTGTTCGCGGAGAAGCTGACAGGTGTGGTGTTTCCTTGTGGAACCAGAGACGCGTCTTTTTCACCATCAGATAGGCAAAAGTCAAGGGAGATTTCCTGAAGCGGGGTTGAATTGGGGTACTCGGCGGGGTTTGCAGGCCGGATGATGCTCAGGCCGTTCTGGCGTCTTTTGTCCCCCTCCCTTGTTTAGTCAGTGATGAGTGTTGGGCGGCCGTTGGCATGGTGGTGGCGGTCGGTAGTGGTGGCGGTGATGGTGTGTGCACAGCCAAAGAGGAATGACTGAGCTGAGGTTCACGTGATGCCGTGTCAAGCCACACTCCACCTGTCCACATCACCCCCACACATGCCCCCTCCATCAATTGATCCATCCATCCGGCAACCTGAGCGAAGGCTTTTGATGATGACGACGATTTCATGAATGACACGAACCGTGGGCTTAAAAAAGATGGATTTCAGCATTGTTTGTGCCTTGCTTTGCCATATACCTCGGGTTCTTTTATGCGGTGGGCTATGAATGCACAACCCGTCTAAGAACAGGTGATTTTCTCTCAACACTCTGAATTGTTCGTATTGCCACACCTGCAATCTCCGGGCTCGACTTGGATTTCTCCAAAAGCATGCATGCACAATTGATAATAGGTCCACAGCCCCATCCATGATCACAAACTCTCTACTCGAGTACTCGAGTAAAGCTACAGTGGAATGGAAGAAAGAGAGAGAGGAGAAGTCAACATCCGAATTGGCTAGGGTAGGAACTTGCAGGCGGCGGTACGGTGACTTAGTCACTACTATAGCATAGTCTACTGGTACAGTCCCCGTACTGGTATTCATACTCGTGGTAGGGGTAGGGCATTGGAACAAACAGGGGGCAAGTGTCTCGGCGAGGGACAAAAAAAAAGAGCGGTTATCAATATCTTGGGGTCTAAATGAAGGAGGTTTCGCACTGGCCATCTTGACCCCAGTTTGTTCCAATGTTCTACCCCTACTGCGAGTAGACTACCGGTACACGTACTAAGCATTCGAGTACCGTAGTCGCCGCCAATACTGTATCCTACTTGTGCATTATTCCCCCTTCCTCCTGTCCACAGGGACTGAGTTAAACGTTGTGCCCGTACCGTGCTCGGGCTCAAATGAACCGGGGCCACTGTGCCCAAGCACACAGGAGCAGAGCGAGAGCGGGACGGTTATGACTTCGGGGGGAGATGAATTAAACCACAGACTCGAGAAAAAGGAAGCGAGGCCCGGGTTTATTAGCTCTACGACCGGTAGTACTTGTATGATATGATAAGTGATTTCTTTTCCGAGCGCGTAAATTTAGGGCAGCAAAAGTTGCCGCGTTGAGGCACAGGTGGCGGTGCTCAGTGCTTGGTTTGGCTATGGTTGCTAATTTGTAGACAGCAGAGATATTGGAGCTGAGGCTGCAAGGAAGAGGAAAGATTCATGGTTTGACAGTATCACATATGGAGAGCATTTTACAGAGCGGCATGGTAGATTGTATGCCGTGATGGGCGACAGTACCGGTATTGATTGTACTCGAGCACTACTAGCAGTATTGTGACCTGGTCAACCCACACGGAAAAGTCTTTTGAACAGCCCCTGGCCAGGCATACAGTATGCTCTGGAGAGTGACTTACTTGTACGAGTACTACTAGTACTGTATTAGGTTATGATACCCCAACCAAACTTTGGGCAAGGGGGACTCGAACCAACTGACAAAACGGGCCTTCGGGATTGGTTGGTCTAGGAATCCATAGCGAAAGAAAAGGATCAGAAAGTGGCATGCCGACCTCTCTCTCTTCACATACAAGTACGAGTACACGGTGCTCTGAAGGGGGGTTGGGAAAGATCGCTGCTCACAGTGGCCCAGGCCTGGACAGTTGTGACCTCTAGATGACGCATATGATTTCTCTTTCTGTTTAGCAATAGTGAGTTACTCTCTCCCCTTTGATTATTATCGGGAGACAGATTCTTGGTCACAGCACAGGCATCCATGAACTCAATCCGTCACAATGCGTAACTCGTACAAGTACTGCGATCACATACACTTGTACCAGTGCACTCACCTGAAGGACACAGCTGTCGGACACAAAATCCGGGGAAAACAAAACGCTCTCACTGAAAATCATCACCAGTTGAGCGGCAACCCTTCTTCCCCTTCTCTCTGTTTACTGGAATAGATTTAGTCTGTGGCTTGGCTGTGATTGGGCCGCTCAATCCCCTTGTGACTGAGCTCCATTGATTCGAGAGCGCCGCGTCTGCCCAGAACGAGATTGTGGAGCCAAACACTGCCGGTACGGTACTGTATTTCTCACTTCCCTTCCTTCCCAGCCCTCCCTTCCCTTATTCTCTTTCCTCGCTAGTCTTCGTCCTGACCCCCCCCCTTGCTTCCCCTTCTGACTTCTCAAACCTCCCTCCCCTGCTCCCTCCCCTTCTTCACATCTACCACGCTCACACCCCCCCCCTCTCCCTCCTTCCATCCCCTTTCTAATCCTCTTCTTCATATCATTTTCTCCTTCCAACTTTTCCTCGACGGGCATCTTTTTCGTCTCGTTTTCCTTTTCCATTTTCACTTCTTTACCTTCATTCCTTCAGCTTTTCACATCAATCCCCTTTTACATTACCATTTTCTCACTTTTACCTTCTTGATCTTCGGCTCGGTCAATAGATCTGATTCCCCAGCCTAGTCGAGGTCGGTTTCTTACAGCGCCCAAGAATTTAAAGTCGCAAACATGAGTGCAAGTTTCCCCATCCGCTGAAAACCCTATTGTGGGGGGAGGGAGCGCCTTTCTCATCTTGTTATCTATTGCTGATCGCATACTTTTGAACGTGCAGAGACCAGGTTACGGTGGAGGGTATGTTTTATTCCTCTCGAGCCCCAGGCTATTTTGACCGCCTCGATCCCCCCCCCCCGCGACTTCTTTGTTTACATGCCCGCCGTGATGTGTCACATTGAGGCTCTTCCAATCTCAGCCGCAGATATCACCAGACACCGAAGCTGACTTTTTGTTTTTGTTCCTCGAACCAGCGATTATCGCCAAAACAACCCATATGCCCAGCAGGATAACTACAATCCACATGATAATTACGGCGGTGGACAAAGCGCTCAGGACTATAATCAAGGGGGTGCAGGTAATCATTGTCTTTCTCAATTTCACTATCTGTCTGGAGGTTGATCGCCGGATTCCAAACTAAAGTCGAACCTTACTCTCCATTAGCTACAGGAAACTACGAAATGGCGAACATGAACGACTCAACCTCCGGCGAAATGGATTCTCAGCAGGAATTCTTTAGAGAAGTAAATGAGCTCAGAGAAGGGATTGACCAAGTCAAAGCCAATATCACTCGCATAGAGTCACTTCACCAGCGTTCTCTCACAGATATCGATGAATCTACATCATCTCAAACCCAGCACCAGTTGGACTCTTTGGTTGCAGATACCTCGGCGTTGAATAAGGCCCTGGCCAACAGGATTAGGAGGCTAAAAGGAAAGGCCACTACCGATCCCAGCAAAGCACCTCAGGTTAACAACCTGGATCGTAGCTTCAAGGATGCTCTCAGGAAGTACCAATCAGTAGAGGCCACTTTCCAGAAGAGGGCTCGTGAGCAGATGGCCAGGCAATACAGGATTGTTCGTCCAGACGCCACTGAACAGGAAGTCGAAGAAGCATGTAATGATGGACAAGGTCAACAAATCTTTTCGCAAGCTGTAAGTCTCAATTTTAGGGCCGCGCGTCATTGGGGATTGCCCTTGTCTAACTCACTCTAGCTTCTGTCTGGTAACCGCCGGGGTGAAGCCCGCTCTGCACTCCGCGAAGTGCAGGCGCGACACACTGAGATTCAACGCATCGAGAAGACCATCATTGAGCTTGCAGACCTCTTTACCCAGATGGAGCAGTTGGTCCTCGAACAAGAGGCGATGGTTGAGAACATTGACCAGCGAGGAGAAGAGGTTACCACAAATGTCGTCAAAGCCCAAGAAGAGATCGGAGTAGCTGTAGAGAAAGCTCGTTCCCGAAGAAGAAAGAAGTGGTGGTGTCTGCTCATCCTCCGTAAGTACATCTTATTTTATATTGTGTTTCGCGCTCTTTTTCCCAATCGTTTTCAAATGACAATGGCTCCCCGCCCCCCCTTTTTTTACCATGGAACATTGGAGGACAGCTGTCATCATTGCTCTCACCCTGGTTATTATACCACTCGTTATAACTCAGGCCTGAGCCTTGAAATGGAACAAATTCCCCTCCTTCCGATCATACCAGAGAAAGACTCCGGGTGGAGGGGAAAACTCTGTTTAGATCATGTGTTTCTTTCACTATATTGAGGAAAAATTTGGCCTAACATTGTTCTTTTCAACCCGGGGTTATAGTTCTCATCATCATTGCAATCGTCGTTATCGCATTGGTGGTCACGAAGGTCAACGGTGTGTGGTAAAAGCCTGGGCTTCGGCGAGGCGAGGCGCAGACGCTCAAAAACACGGGATCGAGAATTACTTTTTATATGCTTGTTTTTCTTCTTGCTTTCTTTTCCTTGGTAATTTGTTTCACGCTCTGGGTTGCAGACTCTTGGGAAATGTGCTTGTCTTGTTTCCTTGATCGATTTAAAGGGGATACCCTTTTCTTGCAGTTTTTCTAACTTGGGGTAAATACTTGCGTTACGCTCAACAGTTCTCATCATCATTGTCATCGTCATCATCGCGGTCTTGGTCACGGTTCTACGGAAAAAGAACAACAACAACGGTGGCGGTGGTGGATCAAATCCTTGATCTATCAAGATCTCCGATGGGCAAAATCGATTTTTGGACGCAG